>ERZ826016.76-NODE-76-length-119646-cov-14.940288_pt1 | contig 119646 bp, 105 predicted proteins | sample MGYA00519872_ERZ826016 | MGnify/ENA primary metagenome ERZ826016 (study PRJEB31778, sample SAMEA3449218) | human gut metagenome | biome: human gut; feature: human-associated habitat; material: faeces | place: United Kingdom | collected 2010/2012 ... | reverse complement strand
ACCGCAACCGTTCAGTATTGGTACGCGTACCTCTAGGATGGGCAGCTAAAACAGATATGTGCATGACTGCCAATCCACTGGAAACGGAAAGCCATTATGATACCACACAAAAACAAACGGTGGAAATGCGATCACCGGACGGATCGGCCGATCTCTACCAACTGATAGCAGGACTAGCTGTAGCCTGCCGCCATGGTTTTGAAATAGAAAATGCACTAGACATTGCAGAAAAAACTTACGTAAACGTCAATATTCATCAGAAAGAAAATGCAGACAAACTGAAGGCATTGACCCAGCTTCCCGATAGCTGTACGGCTTCTGCAGCCTGTTTGCAGCAACAGCGCGAAATATTCCAAAAACATAATGTGTTCAGCCCTACTATGATTGATGGAATCATCAGCAAATTAACTGGCTATAACGATCTGACTTTACGTAACGACTTGAAAGATAATCCGGAAGGAATGTTAGCGTTGGTCAATAAATATTTCCATTGCGGATGATTTGACTAAAACAGCGGGAGGAGGGTATATCAATATTTATTGATTTGACCTTCTTCCGTTTTCTACATTCACGCCATGATAAATAAAAAAAGATCAATGTATTTCTACACTGGTCTTTTCTTTTGAGCGGAAAACGAGACTCGAACTCGCGACCCTAACCTTGGCAAGGTTATGCTCTACCAACTGAGCTATTTCCGCAATTGCGAGTGCAAAGGTAGACGTTTTTCTTAAAATTCCAAACGTTTTGAACTATTTTTTTTGCACTTTCAACTCATCCTATCTCTATAATCCTCATATACAAACTGTTTGTACAAAATAAATTTATTATCCACAGTCCAAAGAGCTATGGATGGATGCTGAATTCCATTAAACATATTTGTTTTTACCATTGTGTAGTGTATCATATCTTCGAAGATGACATGATCTCCTACTTGTAAAGGTTTATCGAACGACCATACTCCCATGTAGTCTCCACTGAGGCAACTATTACCGCCCAAACGGTACACATAAGGAGTTGTTTCACCCATTTCTGCACCACGCACAACAGGTTGGTAAGGCATTTCCAAGCAATCGGGCATGTGACAGGTGAAGCTCGCATCAAGGATAGCTGTTTTTATTCCGCGATTCTCCACAATGTCTACAACGGTAGATACAAGTGTTCCGGTTTGCCAAGTAAAAGCCGAACCCGGTTCTAATATAATTTGAAGATTGGGATAACGGGATTTTAAATCTTTCAACAATCCGATTAAGTGCTCTACATCATAATCTTTGCGAGTCATTAAATGTCCTCCGCCCAAGTTCAACCATTTCAGCTTGGGAAGCCATTTACCAAATTTAGCTTCGATGTGTGCGAGTGTCTTTTCCAGTTCATAAGAACTTGACTCGCAATGTGTGTGACAATGAAAACCATCAATACCCTCAGGCAGCTCTTCGGGCAACATATCTGCGGTTATGCCGAAACGGGTACCGGGAGCACAGGGATTATATAATTCAGTCTCTACCTCGGAATATTCGGGATTAATGCGAATGCCACAGGATATTCCGAACCCCTCTGTAAGTACGAAAGGGTAGAAACGTTCATACTGACTCAAAGAATTAAAAGTTATGTGGCTGCTGCACTTCATAATCACAGGAAAATCCGCTTCCGTATAAGCTGGTGAATAAGTGTGTGCTTTGCTGCCAAACTCTTCGAGTGCAAGGCGTGCCTCATAAACAGAACTTGCCGTGGATGAATCTACGTATTCCCGGAAGATAGGGAACGATTTCCACATGGCAAAGGATTTAAAAGCAAGGATAATCTCCACTCCTGCCCTGTCTTTTACACTTTTTATCAGACTGAGGTTTTTTCTCAACAATTCTTCTTCCATAACATAACAGGGAGAAGGTATTTGGGTTACATCTATCATATACGAGCTTTTTTTAAAACGTCCCTACGTTTCACTCGAAACGTCCTTACGTTTTGTTTGAAACGTAGGGACGTTTTTGGGAAAACGTTTGGATGTATTTATTGTATCACCTTAAATCTTGCAAACTTTAATAATAACTGCTTTTCTCCGGCATTGCGGAATTTTACCGTTGCCTTACAGTTCTCACCGCTTCCTTCTACACGGATAACCTCACCAATGCCGAAACGTTCATGCTCGATGTGCTGTCCTACTTCCACACCTGCTACCGGCGCCGTTCCCAAAGATGCAGAAGAAGCTATTGTACTTACCCGCTTCAAATTGCCCCGTGCTTTGTTTTCAAAGCTGCTATGCTTCGGTTCCGAAGCAGCCGTGCTTTGATTGAAAAGCTGCGGTGCTTTATCTCGTTCCCGGCGGAAACGGCTTGCCTCTTCATCTATTCTGCGACTTGCCACTTCATCTTGCGGCAAGCGCAAATACCGCGTATCAATGTCACGCAAGAAACGGCTCGGATTACCGAATTCCATCTTTCCATAACGAAAACGTGTTTTCGCGAAGGATAAATAACAATGGTCTTCCGCACGAGTAATGGCAACATAGAACAAACGCCGTTCTTCTTCCAGTTCTTTATATGAATTGAGCGACATCGCACTTGGAAAAAGATTTTCTTCCAGTCCCACAATGAACACATTTTTAAATTCCAATCCTTTAGCGGAATGTATAGTCATCAGTGTTATTTTCTCATTATCCCCTTCCTTATCCATATCCTGATCGGAAAGCAGGGATACTTCCGAAAGGAAATCGGCAAGCGAAATATTGTTATTTCCTTCTTCTTCCCGCGATGCACAGAAGTCATGCATTCCGTTTATCAATTCTTCGATATTCTCCTGACGGCTTAAATTCTCAGGAGTCTTATCCTGATATATATCGTTAATGATTCCGGATTGCTTCACGATGAGCATTCCAGTTTCATAAGCATTCTTTTCTTTGGATTCTTCAATAAACCCTTCCATCAGTTCACGAAAAGATTGCAGTTTGGTGTGAGTGCCCTTATTGATGTTCAACCCCACGGCAAGCGGTTCGCAAAGAACATCCCACAAACTTTTGGAATTTTCCGTAGCAGCATCTATAATCTTAGTGACAGTTGTATTCCCAATTCCTCTTGCCGGATAATTGATGATGCGCTTAAAGGCTTCTTCGTCATTCGGATTGATTACCAAACGAAAATAAGCTATCACGTCTTTGATTTCCTTTCGCTGATAGAATGACAAGCCGCCGTATATTTTATAAGGAAGTCCCCGTTTGCGAAGAGCTTCTTCAAAAATACGGCTTTGTGCATTGGTACGATAGAGTATTGCAAAATCATTATAATTGTAATGTTCCTTCCGGCGGAGTTCTACAATCTTATTGGCTACAATATCTCCTTCTTCCACATCGGAATAAGCATTGAATACCCCGATAGGTTCGCCCTGATCCTTTTCTGAAAAAACCTCTTTACGTATTTGCTCACTGTTTTTCTCTATCAAACTATTGGCGGCACGAACTATTGTTTGTGTAGAACGATAGTTCTGTTCCAGCTTAAACAGTTTTGTATCTCTATAAGTTTTTGTAAACTTAAGGATATTATCAATGTTTGCCCCCCGGAAAGAATAGATACTTTGTGCATCATCTCCCACAACACAAACCATCTGGCGGTCTTGCGTAAGCTGCAACACAATGTTGTGTTGGGCAAAGTTGGTGTCCTGATACTCATCTACCAAAACATATTTGAATTGTTCGCTATATTTCCGGCAAATCTCGGGATGCTCTTTAAATAAGATATATGTATAGAAAAGCAAATCATCAAAATCCATCGCTCCCGCCTGACGGCAACGCTCCCAATACCTGCGGTAAATATCACGTATCATCGGCATCTTGGCAGCAGAATCACTTTCATACAATTCTTTGGAAGCGGCATACATTTGCGGAGATACCAAATGATTCTTTGCATTAGATATACGCCCCTGAACCGTTCCCGGCTTATATGTTTTATCATCTAACTGGAACTCTTTGATGATAGCCCTTATAAGACTTTTAGAATCGGCCGAATCATAGATTGTGAAGTTTGGAGTAAAGCCTATTACCTCCGCTTCTGTCCTCAGAATACGGGAAAACACAGAATGGAAAGTTCCCATCCATAAATGCCGGGCTCTATCCCCTCCTACCTGACGTGCAATACGTTCTTTCATTTCACGTGCCGCCTTGTTCGTAAAGGTTAATGCAAGGATAGACCACGGAGTATATCCCTGTTCAAGCAAATACGCAATCTTATAGGTAAGAACACGTGTTTTGCCCGAACCGGCTCCGGCAATGACCAAAGAAGGCCCTTCATTGTAAAGAACAGCCGCCCGTTGGCTTTCATTCAGTTCATCTATATAGTTTGTAGTCATCTTCTTCCTGTATAATGATGCGCAAAGATAAATAAACTTTGAATTTATCCGAACTTTTCCGTCAGTGGATATGTTATATATACAGAAGTTTAATTAAAAACTCACATATTTAATATGATAACATTATTAATGTCTTTAATATTTACGACCATGACTTACGAAATGCCAAAACTTCCTTATGCACACGATGCATTGGAACCGGTAATCAGCAAAGAAACAATAGATTACCATTACGGAAAACATTTGCAAACCTATGTAAACAACCTCAACAGCTTGGTTCCGGGAACGGAATACGAAGGTAAAGCTGTGGAAGAAATTGTTGCGTCTACCCCTGACGGAGCTATTTTCAACAATGCAGGACAGGTTTTAAACCATACATTATATTTCTTGCAATTCTCACCCAAACCGGCAAATAAAGAACCAAAGGGTAAGTTGGCAGAAGCTATTAAGAAAGATTTCGGTAGCTTTGAAAACTTCCAGAAAGAATTTAATGCAGCAGCAGTAGGACTATTCGGTTCAGGATGGGCTTGGCTTTCTGCCGACAAGAACGGTAAACTGGTTATCACCAAAGAACCAAATGGAAGCAATCCTGTTCGCCACGGTTTGAAACCATTGCTAGGTTTTGATGTTTGGGAACATGCTTATTATCTTGATTATCAAAACAAACGTGCAGACCATGTAAACAAGCTTTGGGAAATCATAGATTGGGATGTAGTGGAAAAAAGATTATAAAAAGATTCATATCAGGTAACAAAAAAAGGATGGATTGGGTAAAAGCTCCCTCTCCATCCTTTTTATTTCTAACCATTCATCTAATAATTATGGATTTTGGTCGGCTTCGTTGATTAATGGGTTGGCATTAAGTTCTTCAACCGGAATCTGGAAGATATAACGATCATCATTATCTTTCAGGTCTTTTATAATCCATAGTCCGTGATATTGGCTTCTTTCAGCTTTCTTTCCATTGACGATAAATCCTAAACGTAATATGTCGGTCATGGCAAAACCTTCTCCATATAACTCTTTACGACGTTCTTTCCAAATACGTTCCAACATATCGTTACGGGTAGCTGCGGGGGCTTCGTCTACATATCCTTCAATTCTTTTTGCTCTCAACTCATCCAACTTATCCTGAGCTTCTTGCAATAAGCCCTTGTTTGCATATGCTTCTGCTTGAATAAGAATCATTTCAGATACACGCATCATTGGAATATGTCCCGTTTTTGTTGATGTATCCATAAATTTCTTTGGCATCCATTCATTATCTTTAGGCTCACTTCCCGGTTCATAATCAAATAGTTTGCGAATATCTTTTTCATCAAACATATCAATGAATGCCTTATCCACCCTTACATTCTGATACCCTGTACGTCCGCTTCTGCGATCAATGAATGAGAAGAAACTGGGGAAACCGGTATTTCCTTGAGTATCATTAATAAATCCCCAAATCCAGTCTTTATTCGAACTGTCGTTAAACCCTAATTCCCAAGAAGCACGATCCATAATTCCTAAACCTTCGCACGCTGCTTCTGCATTGGTAATAACATCATCCCAAAGTTTATTCTGATAACCGTTATCATTACCGGCATAAGCCATGTCTGACAGAACACGGGCCATAAAGCCATAAGCAACTTGTTTGTTTACATATCCCTTGTTTGTCCGGGTATTATCCATTTCACCGATGGCATCTTTCAAATCCTGTACCATTTGAGTATATACTTCAGAAAGTTTGCCACGTCCTTTAGCTTCTGTTTCAGGTGTATATTCGCCGCTTGGAGGTAAAAGAATCAAAGGAACTCCGGGAGCATCAGGATTAATACGATAGGCTTTCTGATACATTCTTACCAATTGATGATACATCATGGCACGAAGCACTTTTGCCTGTCCGTTGAATGATTTGTATTCAGCATTTGTAGTGTTATCGGTCGCTTCAATAATAGTATTACAATTCTTTATAATATTATAGGCATACTGCCAAATTACACGAGTATGGTAGTCGTCTTCCAAACGGCTCGGAGCATCGAATTCATAATCCCATGCATACCAACGCGAACGAGCTCTTTTGATAATCATATCCAATCCGCGAACTTCATTCTTCATTACCCATGAAACATATGAGGCGTCATCGTGTTCTGTTGAACCTGCCCCATTATAAGCCATCATTTTTTTATATGTTCCGTTTAAAAGAGACTTGAGGTTTTGTTCATTACCTGTCATTTCTGACGAGCCGATTGAATCTGTCGGACTGGTTTGAAGAAATGAATCTCCGCAACTGGTAGCCAAAGTGAGTAGTCCGCACATTGCTGTATATAATATTGCTTTTCTTTTCATAATCTGTTCATTTAAAAGTTTACATTAACGCCGAATGAAATAGTTCTCGCAGCAGTTGAATTAGTACTTTGTGTACCGTTCAATACCTCAGGATCTGTTCCGTCAGGTAAGTTTCCTAATTTGAATGTAAGCAAGTTATCTCCTTGAATATATACACGGGCAGATTTTATTTTGATCTTTTCCATCCAAGTTTTTGGTAATGTATATCCTAATGTCAATGCACGGAGTCTCATATAATCACCATTAAACAAGAAACGTGAAGAAGCTATGGAGTATGAATTAGAACCGATTGTTACTTTAGGAACATTTGTATATCGGTTATTTTCAGTCCAACGGTCAAGAATATCAGCCGACCACTGAGTTCCATATGAACCTCCGGTATGCATCATACGCTGATAAGCATTATCGTATATCTGATTACCGAATGCTCCGCTCAATGAGAATGAGAAATCAATACCATACAAATTAATATATGGAGATAAAGTAAACTGCACAGGAGCCAAAGCATTTCCTACATAATATTTAGATGCTTTGCTAATATCGGCAGTAGTGATTCTTCCATTTGTTCCTTCTCCATAATATAAAGCGTCTCCTGTATCCGGATCTACTCCTGCATATTCATACATGTAGAATTCATAGGCACCATGTCCGGCTTTCCATTGTTTGTCATCCTTAATGATAGACTCTTGAGGAAGGGATTTAATTTCATTATGCAAATAACTTAAATTGAATCCGGCACCAGCTTGTATTTTTTTGCTGGTATAGAAGACTCCGTTCAAATCTAAATCAACACCTCTATTCACCATTGTACCGATATTTTTGTATCTCTCTGCAAATCCGTTGGAAAGAGGCATCGGTAAACTGAACAACATATCCGATGTTAAGCGATTGTAGAATTCCACAGAACCGGATAAACGGTGATTCAAAACAGCAAAATCAACACCTACATTCCATGATTTATTCTTTTCCCATGTCAATTCTTTATTTTCCATTTTAGTATAGAAAATACCCATATTACCATTGTAATTCATGGCATTGCTCGATGTAGAAGCTAAGCCTTGCCATGCATACCAATCACTCATATTATCATTACCTTGGATACCATAGCTTAAACGTACCTTTAATAAATCAAGCCATTTTATATTTTCCATGAACTTTTCTTTAGTTAAAGTCCATCCACCACTGACTGACCAGAAGTTACCCCAACAATTATCAATGTAGAATCTTGAAGATGCATCACGACGATAGCTGGCTTCTACAAAATATTTCGATTTATAGTCATAATTCACACGTCCGAAATATCCTTCACGAGTAAGTCTTTCGGTATAAGAATTCAAATTTACCATTGTTGTGGACATTGCAAACTCTGGATAATCATCAGAATAAGTACCTTCTTTCTGTGCTGTCAAATATTTCTTGGTGTTTTTTGAAGATTCATGTCCCAGCATTAAACCGATATTATGGGCATTCTTAAACATTGTTGTATAGGATAATACTTGATTGGCATTAATTACCAATTGATTATTCCTGTACTTATATTGATACCCTTTTCCTTTGGCATCTGCATATACACGGCTATAAAGCTGATCATCGTCACCATGCCATGTGTTTATTGCAATATTGCTCTTGAAAGAAAGTCCCGGAAGAATATTAATCTGGAACCACCAAGTCGGATCTAATGTATTCTTTGAATATTTTTTTGTATTTAATCCTAATGAAGCACGTGGATTCTGCCCTGAAGCAATCGGACGCTTAGGATCATCATCTCCTAAATCGAATACTCCATTACCATTCTCATCTGTCATAATACTACCATCCGTGTTTCTTTTATATACGGGATAAATAGGTGCTACCAAACGTGAGAATACATAAGGGAAACCTATATTTTCATTTTCTTGTGGAGGGTAGTTTTGATCGCTATATGAGAATGCAGCTATCAATCCTGTGCTGAACCATTTAGTTACGTCGGCTTCTAAAGATATACGGCCATTATAACGGGTAAAATACGATTCTTTCGTAGTACCTTCATCCTTCAAATATCCTAAAGAAGCAGCATATCTTAGTTTTTCCGTTCCTCCGGAAATAGATAACTGATACTCTTGGCGAATAGGTGATTGCGTAATAGCGTCATACCAATCTTCATCCCACATAACCGTAGAACCCGGAACTACTTTACCATCTGTGCCAATCGGATTATTAACAGCCTTGCCATCTTTAAATATAGGATTATATACAATCTTATTAATCAAATTCTTCGTAGCATACTCTTCAGGAGTATCTCCACCTAAATTAGAGTTGCCAATACTACCATTTCTAAGTGCTTCCCACTGCATTTCCATCCAATCAACAGTGTGTAGTTTCTTATATTCGGAAACAGCTCTGCTGGAAGTACCAACTACAGCTTTTAAACTGACATTGGGAGCTTCGCCTTTCTTCCCTTTCTTAGTAGTAACCAATACCACACCATTAGCACCACGGGCACCGTAAAGTGCAGCTGAAGCAGCATCTTTCAAAATTGTCATTGATTCAATATCTTCAGAATTTATTGCATTCAAGTTACCTTCATAGGGAATACCATCAATAACCCATAAAGGTTCTGAACCTGTATTCAAAGAACTGATACCACGAATACGAATCTGAGCATTCTCACCCGGCTGACCGGAATTCATCGTAACATTTACACCCGGTGCAACACCCTGCAATGATTGCGAAATACTTGAAGTTTGCCTCTTTTCAAGTACATCCGATTTTACAGTTACTGCCGAACCTGTAAATGTAGATTTCTTAGCTACACCATAAGCTACCACCACCACTTCATCAATATTGACCGATTCATCTTTCAAATCAACATTTATCACTTTCTGACCTTTGATAGAAACCTCTTGTGAAGTCATTCCAACAAAACTAAATATTAATGTTCCATCACCCGGTGCATTGATTGAATACTTTCCTTCAATGTCTGTAATAGTACCCGTATTGGTACCTTTCAGGATTACAGAAACCCCGGGAAGCCCCTCGTTATTACCTTTTACGGTACCGGTTATATGCATGTTCTGGGCTAAAAGTAACTGAATACTTCCAATGAACATCATACACAAAATCACTAATGTTTTTCTCATATGCGTTTATTAAAGTTTGTGAATAGATTGAAGATATAATACTTGTATATATGAATAAAAATTCCACTTTGTCATTTGCATATTTGCAACAAATATATTTAAAAATAACAAATAAACAATATAAAGGCATATAAATATTAGAAATAAATAAAATTTAGCCTATTTGAATAACATAATAGATTATTATAGTATCATTTTTATATAGTAATTAAGATGCATAAATATTTTCCGTATATTGTTACGCTTAATAAATACATGTTAATATTAACTGTTTTTTTATATTTAAAAGAGGGAACACGGTTTGTATTCTCTCACCCCATTAAGCAGAATGATGAAATAACATATTTCGAATTATAAGATTTAACGATAAATATTCCGAAAAAGAGTAACTTTTTAAATTCTTTTCCTATATCTTTGTCTGCTGTAAAAACAAAGGGGTGCCCGGAAGTGGCTGAGATTATACCCTGTGAACCTGATGCGGTTAGTACCGCCGAAGGGATTGTTACCTCACATTAACTCTTCTGACAAAAGCACTCTTTGTATTTACATTCATAATTATTATTCATTTAATAAGATATAGAATGAAAGTATATGTAAACAACAAAGAAGTGGAGATTGCCCAACAATCTACAATCACTCAACTTACCCGGTCCTTGCAACTTCCCGATAAAGGTGTGGCTATTGCAGTGAACAACAAAATGACTCCCAAAACAGAATGGGATAATTATGCATTGCAAGAGAACGACCATATAGTTATTATCAAAGCAGCATGTGGAGGATAACTTATCATGGAACTACAATTTATAACCCACTTCACCGATCAATATACCTATTATGATTCAGCCCGGATGGCTCTTGAAGGTGGTTGCCGATGGATACAATTACGCATGAAAGACAGTTCTATGGATGAAATCGAAAAGGAAGCCATTCGTCTGCAAGCATTATGCAAAGAATATCATGCTACCTTTATCATTGACGACCATGTAGAGTTAGTTAAGAAACTCCATGCCGACGGAGTACACCTTGGAAAGAATGACATGCCTATTGCCGAAGCCCGGAAGATATTAGGCAAAAATTTTATTATTGGCGGAACGGCAAATACGTTCGAAGATGTAAAATATCACTATGAGGCCGGAGCCGATTACATAGGCATGGGACCATTCCGGTACACTACCACCAAAAAGAACCTCAGTCCTCTCTTGGGACTTCAAGGATATGCAGCCATTCTTTCACGAATGAAGGAAGAGGGGATCAATATTCCGGTAGTAGCTATCGGAGGCATTACCAAAGAGGACATTCCCGACATTATGAAAACCGGAGTATCAGGAATAGCATTATCCGGCACAATTCTACGGGCAGATAATCCAGTGGAAGAAACCCGTTCAATCATGAATTTATAAATAACATCATAAACAAATAAAGATGAAGAAACTAATAATTGCCGGAAAAGAGTTCGACTCTCGCCTGTTCCTAGGCACCGGAAAGTTCAGCTCTAATGAGTTAATGGAAGAGTCAATCAAAGCATCGGGTTGCGAAATGGTAACCGTTGCTATGAAACGTATTGATTTGGATGATAAGGAAGACGATATGTTAAAGCATATCATTCATCACAATATCCAGCTATTACCCAATACTTCAGGCGTTCGCAATGCCGAAGAAGCTGTTTTTGCCGCACAAATGGCACGCGAGGCCTTTGGTACAAACTGGTTGAAATTGGAAATTCATCCCGATCCCCGCTATCTTCTCCCCGACTCTATTGAAACCCTGAAAGCCACGGAAAAACTGGTTAAATTAGGTTTCGTCGTTCTTCCTTATTGCCAAGCCGATCCTGTTCTCTGCAAACGTCTGGAAGAAGCCGGAGCAGCAACGGTCATGCCACTTGCCGCACCTATCGGGACTAATAAAGGATTGCAAACACGTGACTTTATCCGAATCATTATCGAGCAGTCTTCTGTCCCTGTGGTAGTAGATGCAGGTATCGGTGCACCGAGCCATGCTGCCGAAGCCATGGAAATGGGAGCCGATGCATGTCTGGTTAACACAGCAATAGCCGTGGCAGGTAATCCGGTTGAAATGGCAATCGCATTCAAAGAAGCAGTAATAGCCGGTCGTCGCGCTTACGAAGCCGGACTTGGCAGCACAGGCTTCACAGCTCAGGCAAGTTCTCCTTTAACATCATTCTTAAACGAATAACAGAGCATCATGGAAAAAGAAAATAAGAATACACCTTACGCTCACAGAGAGAAAGCATACATACAAGGCAGTTTGTTTCCTCATATAAAAGTAGGTATGCAGAAGGTAAACCTCACGCCTACGGTCAGTGTCGTAAACGGCGAGAAAGTGCTTACTCCGAATGCTTCCGTATATATATATGACACGAGTGGTCCTTTCAGTGATCCCAATATAGAGATAGATCTAAAGAAAGGTTTGGCACGTATGCGAGAAAGTTGGATTACCGAACGCGGTGATGTAGAACAACTTCCCTCTATTACCTCCGAATACGGCAAAATGCGACGTGATGATAAGAGCCTCGATCATTTGCGTTTTGAACACATTGCTCTCCCCTATCGTGCCAAAGCGGGAAAAGCCATTACCCAAATGGCATACGCAAAGGCAGGTATCGTTACTCCTGAAATGGAGTATGTAGCCATTCGTGAAAACATGAACTGCAAAGAACTGGGAATCGATACCCATATCACACCGGAGTTCGTACGTGATGAAATTGCTGCGGGGCGTGCCGTGCTTCCTGCCAATATCAATCACCCGGAAAGCGAACCGATGATTATAGGACGCAACTTCCTTGTGAAGATTAATACCAACTTAGGCAACTCGGCAACCACCTCTTCCATTGAGGAAGAAGTAGACAAAGCTGTATGGAGCTGCAAATGGGGAGGTGATACATTAATGGATTTATCAACAGGAGCCAATATCCATGAAACACGCGAATGGATTGTGCGCAACTGTCCTGTGCCCGTAGGAACCGTACCTATCTATCAGGCATTGGAGAAAGTAGACGGAAAGGTGGAAGACCTCACATGGGAAATCTACAAAGATACTCTGATCGAACAATGCGAGCAGGGTGTGGACTACTTCACTATTCATGCAGGCATCCGCAGACAGAACGTTCATCTGGCCGACAAACGTCTTTGCGGCATCGTGAGCCGTGGCGGAAGTATTATGAGCAAATGGTGTCTTGTTCACAATCGTGAGAGCTTCCTTTACGAACACTTCGATGATATTTGCGACATTCTTGCACAATATGACGTAGCTGTTTCGCTGGGCGACGGTTTGCGTCCCGGATGTATTGCCGATGCAAACGATGAAGCCCAATTTGCCGAACTCGATACTATGGGCGAACTTGTGCTCCGTGCCTGGGACAAAAACGTACAAGCTTTCATTGAAGGTCCGGGACATGTGCCTTTACATAAGATTAAAGAAAACATGGAACGCCAAATATCACATTGTCACAATGCGCCTTTTTATACCCTCGGCCCGTTGGTTACTGATATTGCTCCTGCTTATGACCATATTACATCAGCCATTGGAGCTGCACAAATAGGATGGTTGGGCACTGCAATGCTTTGCTATGTTACCCCGAAAGAACACCTCGGATTGCCAAACAAAGAAGATGTACGCACAGGGGTTATCACCTATAAGATAGCCGCCCATGCCGCCGATCTTGCCAAAGGACACCCCGGAGCACAGGTTCGTGACAATGCTTTATCCAAAGCACGTTATGAATTCCGCTGGCGCGACCAGTTCCATTTAAGCCTTGATCCCGACCGTGCTTTGGAGTTCTTTCAGGAAGGACACCACACGGATGGCGAATATTGTACGATGTGCGGACCTAATTTCTGTGCAATGAAACTAAGCCGCGACTTGAAAGACATAAAACAATAAAAAGACATGTTTAGCGAAGAATTAGAAAAAATATCATGGGAAGAGACGACCAAAGCCATCTATTCCAAAACAGATGCCGACGTGAAGAGAGCACTCTCCAAGGAACGTTGCGATGTAGATGATTTCATGGCCCTCATATCCCCTGCAGCGCAGCCATATATTGAAACTATGGCAAGGCTCAGTCAGAAATATACTTTGGAGAGATTTGGCAAAACAATCTCCATGTTCGTGCCGCTCTATCTCACCAATTCATGTACCAATTCATGCGTATATTGCGGTTTTCATGCCAGCAATCCCATGAAGCGCACCATCCTTACCGAAGAAGAAATGGTGAATGAGTATAAAGCAATCAAGAAACTGGCTCCGTTTGAGAACCTGTTACTTGTAACCGGTGAAAACCCTGCCAAAGCAGGTGTTCCCTACCTTGCCCGGGCACTTGAGCTTGCCAAACCTTATTTTTCCAACCTGCAGATTGAAGTAATGCCGCTCGAAGCCGCCGAATACGAGGAGCTTACCCACCACGGACTGAACGGGGTTATCTGTTTTCAGGAAACATACAACAAGGCAAACTACAATATCTACCACCCACGTGGAATGAAATCGAAGTTCGAATGGCGTGTGAACGGTTTCGACCGTATGGGACAAGCCGGCGTTCACAAAATCGGTATGGGCGTACTTATCGGACTGGAAGAATGGCGCACGGATGTAACAATGATGGCGCACCATCTGCGTTACCTGCAAAAGCATTACTGGAAGACTAAATACAGTGTAAACTTCCCCCGCATGCGTCCGTCGGAAAACGGCGGTTTCCAACCTAACGTTATCATGAGCGACAGGGAATTGGCACAGCTTACTTTTGCCATGCGCATCTTCGACCATGATGTGGACATCTCCTACTCTACCCGTGAAAGTGCGGAGTTCCGCAACCACATGGCTACACTGGGAGTTACAACCATGAGTGCCGAGAGCAAAACCGAACCGGGTGGTTATTACAGTTATCCGCAGACATTGGAGCAATTCCACGTCAGTGACGAACGCACGGCTGCGGAGGTAGATGCTTCTCTCAAAGCCCTCGGACGCGAGCCTGTGTGGAAAGATTGGGATCAGGCATTTGACCGATAAACAAATTTCACCTAACGATTTGGTAGTCTTCTACCGGATAACTAAGTGATTTTTACGCATAGATTAATGTATTTGTCCTTGCATATTAAATGTTTCTCTGCAATGGAACAAGCGTTTCTCTGCAGAGAAACGTATATTCCACTGCAGTGAAACGCTTGTTCCACTGCAGTGGAATACTTAATATGTAAGAAGAAAAAGGTTAATTCATATACATAAAACGATTAATAGAGCATGGAAAGATATTCAAGGCAACTGATGTTACCGGAAATAGGTGAAGAAGGCCAGCAAAAGCTATCCGCAGCCAAAGTGTTGATTGTAGGTGTAGGCGGATTGGGTTCGCCTGTCTCCCTGTATCTCACCGGTGCAGGTATCGGAACAATCGGATTGATAGATGATGATGTGGTAAGCATATCCAATTTGCAACGGCAGATACTTTACACCGAAACCGAAGTAGGAATCAAAAAGGCTGTTTGTGCCAAAGAACGTCTGCGGCAGTTGAATCAGGATGTGCAATTAAATGTCTATGCCACAAGGCTGACGAAAGAAAATGCAAAGGAAATCATCGGTCAATATAATATTGTTGTAGATGGTTGTGATAACTTCGCCACACGTTACCTGATTAACGACACCTGCACGGAGCTTGGAAAAGTATATGTTTACGGAGCTATCTGCGGATTTGAGGGACAAGTGTCGGTGTTCAACCACCAAAGTACAATCAATTACCGTAATCTTTACCCGGACGAAGAAGAAATGATGAAGATGCCACCGCCATTCAAAGGCGTAATCGGCGTTACTCCCGCTATCGTAGGAAGCGTGGAAGCAACGGAAGTAATCAAAATTATTTGCGGGTTCGGAGAGATTTTATCGGGCAAACTATGGACCATTGATTTGCGGACATGGCAATCTAACATATTTTCTTTATAAAATATTGCCTATTTAAATACTATATAGTAACTTTGTTTACTCAAAACAGCAGAACAAAGAAATGAAACTGATAGTAATTACTCCCCCGACTTTCTTCGTGGAAGAAGATAAAATAATTACCGCCTTGTTTGAGGAAGGATTGGACATTTTACATTTAAGAAAGCCCGATACGGCCGCTGCTTATATGGAAAGGCTGCTGACTCTTATCCCGGAGCAATATCGCAAAAGAATAGTTACTCACGAACATTTCTATCTGAAAGAAGAATACCAACTGATGGGCATTCACTTGAATAACCGTAATCCAAGCAAGCCGGAGGACTATAAAGGACATGTGAGCTGTTCATGCCACTCCATTCAAGAGGTAAAGGAGGACAAGGATATGTATGACTACGTCTTTATGAGTCCCATTTATGACAGTATTTCAAAAGAAAATTATCAGTCGGCTTATACTCCCGAAGAATTGCGTAAGGCTGCCAAAGAAGGGATTATAGATAAAAAGGTAATGGCATTGGGTGGTATTACCCCTTGCAATATATTGGAAGTGAAAGATTTCGGCTTCGGCGGTGCAGTTATATTGGGTGATTTATGGAACAAGTTCGATTACTGTAACGACAAAGATTACACCGCTCTCATCAAGCATTTCAAGAAATTGAAAGATATGGCCGATTAAGGTGTTTCATCTTTCTTCCACCATTGGCGAAGAAACAGGAAACCTGTGATTATCAGTGCTGACGAAAGTCCCGTATAGAATACGGAGATAAAAGAATTCGGCAATAAATGATAACCGCGTATTACTATTCCCAATGTAATCATAACCGCCATTACAATCCATCCTTTTACATCAAAGAAAGAAAAAGGGCAATGCCTGTTCTGCTTCTCTCCGATGCGTTTGCTGTGCTTGTCGAATAACTTTTTAAAAACGAAGTTGAAGAACAGGAGGAATACGGCAATGCTTTCGCACACCTTGAACAACCAGGATTGGGAATCGGTGAGCCAAGTTACAACACCTATTCTCAGAATGTTGGCTCCTGCAACTATCCAAACAAGCCCGGCTATAAGAAGTAATGTTCTGCCACTAACTTTGAATTTCATTGTGATGTCCTTTTATCTACAAATATAGATACAAAAAAGGCTGTTACCAAAGAACAGCCTTTCTATCACTGAGATGTTATGCTTTTATAAGATTTCGCGTGCCTCTCTGTCGGGATCGTTCTTTACCTCACACTGATCGTCAAGAATCATCACTTCTCCATTGGCTTCGGTATATTTCGGCCATGCAGGTAAAGCGGAGCAGGAAGGATTACCGGTGCGCATAAAGTTCAGCAATGCATCGGACATCTTATCGGCCAAAGCTCTCGGACGGGCACCACCTCCCGTATGAGTCACTATACGGTCGGTATTCCTGAACCAGAAACTTATATCCAGACAATGGAAAGCTCTCATACGTCCATCAAACAAAGGCGGTTGCCAACCGAACCATGCCATATAAACCGGTGCTTGTTGCTTCAACTTAGCATTAGCCGTGTTTACTGCATCCCGTCGTGAAGAAAGAATCATCGAATATATTTCTATCGGTTTCTTATCGGGGAATGCTTTTACATATGCTTTCACAATGGCTTCTGCCTTGTCTCCTTTTGACGGTTTCAATTTCTCCACTACTTGTTCCATTGTTATTTTCTCAATCACGGCATCTGTTCTGCTGGGTGAAGATTCATTAAAGGTAGTACAAACAATTAAAGGAACAGAAGCGGAAGGTGCATCCGGGTTTGAGTAGAAAGTTTCTTGAGGTATATGTATTCCGTCGGCAACAGGACCAAAACCTCCCCTTCTCATGCCGGATGTAACATTCTCTTTCGCCAGTTTGTCAGCAGCACGATAAGCTATGTTCAAATACTCATTCCAGGGAATCTCCTGTAGTTTATCAATCTGTGAAGGTTTCAATCCGGCCTCCTTAACAATATATTCACCTAACTTCTTTGAATATTCAGGATTAATGGCACCGGTAGTGTTGCCACTCAGCGCAACTGCTTTATGGATCAAACCTTTTGTTTCATCCATTGCAAGCAAGGTACAAACCTTTGCTCCACCACCCGATTGCCCCATGATAGTAACATTATTCGGATCACCGCCAAAATTCTCTATATTATTATGTATCCACCTTAGTGCAGCAACAATATCGAGAATGCCTACATTGCCTGAATCTTTATACTTCTCACCACCTAAGCCAGACAAATCTGTAAATCCGATAGGGCCTAAACGGTGGTTAACCGAACAAAAAACGATATTACCATACCGGCTCAGATTCTCACCATGATAGCCGTCTTGTTCAATCGCATTTCCATTAGAGTATCCGCCACCATGAAGCCATACAAGCACAGGACGTTTTGCTCCATCGGCGATTCCCTGTGTCCAGACATTGAGACTTAAACAGTTTTCGCTTACTTCATCGTAGTTCCAATGGTCTACAAACATTTGATAGTCATCAGAACCCCGGTTATATATCCGTTGGGGAGCAGAGTTTCCATAATATACCGTGGGCTTGATTCCTTCCCATGATTCAGGCTCCTGAGCAGGCATAAAACGATTTTTACCTCCTGTATTCGCCCCATAAGGAATACCTAAGAAAGTATAAGTATCATTTAATATATAACCTTTTACTTTACCATAGGCTGTATTTGCAATAGCTATGGAGTCTCCAATCTGAAGAACAGGTTCATCGTCCGTTTTTCCCTTTTGAGAAGATGAAGAACAGGAAGTGAATGAAGCCATAAGAACCAACCCGGACAGAACTGCATAAGCTCCGGCTCTACTGAATAAATCATTGTAGTTTTTCATGCATTATCTTAGTTTTAATTTGACACATACAAAATTAGGGATATAAAGAGCTACAAACAATTAAATTATTATCAATTAATGATACTATTTTGTCATCCTACACAAGTGTTTATTTGATATACATCAATAAATGGACTGTGGAAAGCAAAAAAGAGGCTTCATACGATACATTATATAAACATAAGGTTCTACATTTGTGTTATAAAACATATTTTCAATAAGAGTATTCAAAGTTATAAAAGGTATAAGTTATGGAAAAGGTAAAAAGATTGTTTATTTGGTTTATAGAGAAAACCAACAATAACTCAGGTAGTATGTGGGGATTGTAACAGTAAGAATAAAAAGGGATGCTTTTAACAAAAGCATCCCTTTCTTATTTATTAGTTATAATAATTTGTTAGTCTTCCAAGGCGGCCTGAGCTGCTGCGAGTCTTGCTATCGGAACTCTGAATGGAGAACAGCTAACATAATTCAACCCTACTCTGTGGCAGAACTTAACTGAAGAAGGTTCGCCACCATGCTCACCACAGATACCACATTTCAAATCCGGACGGATAGCACGGCCTTTCTCTGTCGCCATACGCACTAATTGTCCTACACCATTTTGGTCGAGAACCTGGAATGGATCTACCTTCAGGATTTTCTTTTCCAAATAGATTGGTAAGAATGAAGCAATATCATCACGAGAATAACCGAATGTCATCTGAGTTAAGTCATTTGTACCGAATGAGAAGAACTCTGCCGATGAAGCAATGCGATCGGCAGTCAAAGCAGCACGAGGAATTTCAATCATTGTACCAACTTTAAAGTCGATGCTGTCTCCCACTTCTGCGAAAAGTTTGGCAGCTTCTGCTCTAATCACTTCTTCCTGTTGCTTGAACTCATAAAGAATACCGGTTAACGGAACCATGATTTCCGGATGAGTTTCTACACCTTCTTTTTTCAATTCGAGTGCAGCACCAAGGATGGCACGTGTTTGCATTTGTGTAATTTCAGGATAAGTATTACCCAAACGACAACCACGATGACCTAACATCGGATTATGTTCACAAAGAGATTCAACACGTTGCTGGATATATTGAAGAGTTACTCCCATAGTATCAGCCATTTCCTGCTGTCCTTTCAAATCGTGCGGTACGAACTCGTGCAAAGGAGGATCAAGCAAACGAACGGTAACAGGGCAACCTGCCATAGCTTCAAAAATACCTTTGAAGTCAGCTTGCTGATATGGTAAAATCTTAGCCAATGCCTTGCGACGTCCTTCAGCATCTTCAGCCAAAATCATTTCGCGCATTGCTTTAATCTTTTCACCTTCAAAGAACATATGTTCCGTACGGCAAAGACCAATACCCACAGCACCAAAGTTGCGCGCAACTTGTGCATCATGAGGAGTATCAGCATTCGTGCGTACCTGCAAACGAGTATATTTGTTAGCCAAGTTCATCAATTCGGCGAAATCACCTGATAACTCGGCAGCTCTTGTATCCACTTTACCTTGATAAACTTCTCCTGTTGTTCCATTCAGAGAGATGAAATCACCTTCTTTCAAAACAACTCCGTCTATTTCAACAGTTCTTGTTTTATAATCTACATTCAAAGCTCCAGCACCCGATACACAGCATTTACCCATACCACGTGCAACAACCGCAGCATGAGAAGTCATACCACCGCGCGCTGTCAAAATACCTTCGGCAACAGCCATACCTGCCAAGTCTTCAGGAGATGTTTCGATGCGAACCATAACTACCTTATGACCGTCGGCATGCCATTTGGCAGCATCATCGGCAAAGAATACGATCTGACCGGTTGCAGCACCCGGAGATGCAGGTAAACCACGAGTCAATACTTTTGCTTTGCGAAGTGCTTCCTTATCGAATACCGGGTGAAGTAATTCATCTAATTTATTAGGCTCAACACGGCGTAATGCTTCTTTTTCATTAATCATTCCCTGATGCAATAAATCCATGGCTATTTTGACCATAGCGGCACCGGTACGTTTACCGTTACGAGTCTGCAAGAACCATAATTTACCTTCTTGTACGGTAAATTCCATATCCTGCATATCACGATAGTGATTCTCTAGTTTGGTTTGCAATGCATCGAGTTCTTTATAAATTTCGGGCATTGCTTCTTCCATAGAAGGGAATTTAGCCGCACGAACTTCTTCACTGATACTTGCACGTTCAGCCCAACGTTGTGAACCGATCTTAGTGATTTGTTGAGGAGTACGAATACCGGCTACCACATCTTCACCCTGTGCATTTATCAAATATTCACCATTAAACAGGTCTTCACCATTACCGGCATCACGAGAAAAGCAAACACCGGTTGCAGAAGTTTCTCCCATATTACCGAATACCATGGCTTGCACTGTAACTGCAGTACCCCATTCATCAGGAATTCCTTCCATTTTTCTATAAAGAATGGCACGTTCATTCATCCATGAATTGAACACGGCGCAAACAGCTCCCCAAAGTTGTTCATATGCACAAGTAGGGAAGTCTTTTCCTGTTTGTTTCTTAACAGCTTCTTTGAACTTGGAAACCAATTTCTTCAAATCTTCAACCTCAAGTTCATTATCCAATTTAACGCCTTTTTCTTTCTTTACTTCTTCAATAATTTTTTCAAATGGATCAATGTCTTCCTTGTTTGTAGGTTTCATCCCTAAAACAACATCACCATACATTTGAACGAAACGGCGATAAGAATCCCATGCAAAACGTGCATTACCGGTCTTGCGTACAATTCCTTCCACTACTTCATCATTCAATCCAAGATTCAGGATAGTATCCATCATACCCGGCATAGAAGCGCGTGCTCCGGAACGTACAGAAACCAACAATGGGTTTTCTACATCACCAAACTTAGACTTCATCAAAGTCTCAATATGTGCTATGGCTTTTTCTACTTCGCTTTTTAGTAACTCAACTACTTTATCCTGTCCTACTTCATAATATTCCGAACAAACTTCAGTAGTGATTGTGAATCCCGGAGGCACCGGTACGCCGATCAAATTCATTTCCGCCAGATTCGCTCCTTTACCACCTAAAAGGTTGCGCATATCTGCCTTACCTTCTGCGTGACCATTTCCAAAAGTATAAACTCTTTTTTTATCCATAAGTATGTATTTAATTAGATCTATAAAAAGATGTATTAAGGTTTTCGCCACAAAACTAACGATATTTTACAAAAGAAGAAATTTTTTAGCATAAATATAGTGCTAAAAATGCAATTTCGACTTTGCAATCCAGAATATGACCAAATATAAGAAGAATTTCAGGTAAAAAGTGTAATTTTGCAACCTCACTTAATACATAAATAAATTGGCACGTAAAAAGAAAGAACTCCCTTTATTGGAGAAAATAACTATAACTGATGTTGCTGCTGAGGGAAAGGCACTCGCAAAAGTAGATGATTTAGTAATATTTGTTCCGTACGTAGTTCCGGGCGATGTTGCAGATTTGCAGATTAAAAGGAAGAAACACCATTATGCGGAAGCTGTTGCTGTTAAATTCCATGAATATTCTCCCAAAAGAGCTGTTCCTTTCTGCCAACATTATGGAATATGCGGAGGGTGTAAATGGCAAGTTCTTCCTTACGAAGAACAAATCAGATACAAGCAAAAGCAAGTAGTTGATAATTTAACCCGGATCGGTAAAATTGAGATGCCGGAAGTTTCTCCCATTTTAGGCTCTGATAAAACCGAGTTTTATCGTAACAAGTTGGAATTTACTTTTTCCAATAAACGTTGGTTGACTGAAGAAGAAGTAAAGCAGAATGTAAAATATGACCAAATGAACGCTGTGGGATTCCATATTCCGGGAGCTTTTGATAAAGTTTTGGCCATTGACAAATGCTGGTTACAAGATGATATATCCAATCAGATACGAAATGCAGTAAGAGATTATGCTTACGAACATGATTATTCCTTCTTTGATTTGAGAACTCAGGAGGGCATGTTGCGTAATCTGATTATACGTACTTCCTCCACAGGCGAATTGATGGTTATACTTGTATGCAAGATTGAAGAAGAGAAACCGGAGCAAATGGAGCTTTTCAAACAATTGCTTTCATTCATTGCCGACAAGTTCCCGCAAATTACTTCTCTTCTATACATTGTCAATAATAAATGTAATGATACCATCACAGACCGTGAAGTCTTTGTCTTTAAAGGCAATGACCATATCTTTGAAGAAATGGAAGGATTAAGATTTAAAATAGGTCCCAAATCTTTCTATCAAACAAACTCTGAGCAAGCATATAATTTATATAAAGTAGCCCGTAATTTTGCAGGACTAACCGGTAACGAACTTGTGTATGACTTATATACGGGAACAGGAACCATTGCTAATTTCGTTTCCCGTCAGGCCCGTCAGGTCATCGGTATTGAATATGTTCCCGAAGCTATTGAAGATGCAAAAGTCAATTCGGAGATTAACGGCATCAAAAATACATTATTCTTTGCCGGAGACATGAAAGACATGTTAACTCAGGAGTTTATCAACCAATACGGACGTCCGGATGTTATTATAACCGATCCTCCCCGTGCCGGAATGCATCAGGATGTTATTGATGTCATTTTGTTTGCAGAACCAGAACGCATTGTATATGTAAGTTGTAATCCTGCAACCCAAGCACGTGATCTTTCTTTATTAGATAGTAAATACAAACTGACAGCTATTCAGCCGGTAGATATGTTTCCTCATACCCATCATGTTGAAAATGTTGTTCTATTGGAAAAAAGATAATTCATGGTTCGAAGAAAAGAAAATAATAACAGATCTGCAGCAAGGACGCAAACTAAGTATATGGAACTCCATGTGACCGAACCTGCCGAACTGATGACTTTCATCATGCAAAAGATGTCGGGAATCAGTCGTACTGCTGCTAAAACTTTACTGACAAAAAGACAAGTCTCAGTAAATAACATCATAACAACACAGTACAACTATGCCTTAACACCCGGCATGAAGGTACAAATCAGTCGGGAGAAGCCTAAAAAAGAGTTTCATAATCCCCTATTAAAGATAGTATATGAAGATAAGTATATTATTGTAATAGAAAAGATGCAAGGATTATTATCGGTCAATACAGAACGCCAGAAAGAAAGAACAGCTTATACTATTCTGAATGAATATGTGCAACGTTCGGGAAAGCAACACCGCGTTTATATTGTACACCGTTTGGATAGAGACACATCCGGATTAATGATGTTTGCCAAAGATGAAAAGACTCAAAATACCTTGCGTGATTATTGGCATGAAATCGTGACAGACCGCCGTTACGTGGCTGTTGTTCAAGGAGACATGGAAAAGGATCATGATACTGTCGTTTCTTGGTTAACGGACAGGACTTTCTACGTTAGTTCCAGTCAGCATGATGATGGAGGTTCTAAATCTATCACTCATTATAAAACAATCAAACGTGCTAACGGATTTTCATTAATGGAACTGAATCTGGAAACCGGACGCAAGAATCAGATTCGTGTCCATATGCAGGATTTAGGACATCCCATCATAGGTGATGGCAGATATGGAGGCGAAGATACTCCTAATCCTATCGGTCGATTGGCACTTCATGCTTTTAAACTTTGCTTTTATCATCCTGTAACGGGTAAATTAATGGAGTTTGAAACCCCTTATCCCGCTTTATTTAAAAAGTTATTCATAAAACAAGGTTAATATAAAAGAGCCCGGATTAAAATAGAAATTAATCCGGGCTCTTTTTTCTTTATATTTTATTGTTTTCAATCAACAAGTCGTTTGTTACAAACAACTTGTCAATTACAACAAATGACTTGTTGTTTTCTACAAACATCAAGTCGTTTATTCATCTTCCAATTCCCTACCCCACAAATCTTTGTCCGAACGGGATTTTACCAAACCGCTTATTATCAATATCCATAGGATAGAAAGCGATACTAAACCTATTGTTATCAACATATCCTGATTTATTAATTAGCTTTTATTCATTAAACAAAATTCCCTTAAAGAAGTTTCCTTAATTACAATAAAAACCTGTCGGCAGCATAGGCTACACCATCTTCTTCATTGGATAGAGTAATAAAGTCCGCATTTTCTTTTACAACATCCTGAGCGTTAGCCATAGCAACTCCCAAACCTGCAAACTTAATCATGGAAAGATCATTAAATCCATCCCCACATGCCATCATCTCCTCTCTTTTCATTCCGGTTTCTTCTAAAAGAAAAGCTAATGACTGAGCTTTATCTATACCTTTAGGTACAAGTTCCAAAAAGTAAGGTTCGGAACGATATACCTCCATACTCCCTTGTAAATGCTTTTGCATCTTTTTCTCTAAAACAGCTAAATCAGCAGATTCACCAACAATCAGACATTTGGCAACAGGGAAATTTACGGCTTCAAGAAAATTATTCACTTTCTTAATATTCATTTTATTAAGAAAAGCCTCTTTGTGTACATATATATCGTCCGGATATTCAGTGAGAATATTCTCATGTTGATAAGTCAGTATCGGAAAATCATATTCCTTTGCACAGGTATATAAGTAAGGCAAAACTTCCGCATCCAAGACCTTTTTACATAGCACGTCTTGAGTTTGCCAGTTAATGATTTCTCCCCCATTATAAGAAAGGATAAAGCCTCCGAAATCATTCAGACGAAGTTCATTAGCTAATGGAACAATCCCATAGGTAGGACGTCCCGAAGCTAATATTATCTTTATGCCCTTCTCTTGGACTTTTATTAGGGTTTCCCGTGTTTTGCGAGTTATTCTCTTTTGTGAATTTGTTAATGTGCCATCAAGGTCGAGCACTAATAGTTTGTATTCCATTTAATAAGCTTCAAATTCGACTTTTATGTCGTTCCATATTCCTGTTAAGTAGTTCCAACCAACAGCAATTTTATCAAAATAGATTAAATCCCCATTCCTATATTCCATTCTAATAGAACTTTGGTATATATTATCCCAATGCCAGTAAAAATCATATTCATCAATCTGCGTTCTACCCGGATAATAAATAGTATATCTTTCAACTCCTTTCCGATCCCAATCAAATATGAATTCTTGAGTACAAGGATAACCTTGTTCATTAACAAAATCTTGTATCCAATGCTTATCACACAACATTCTTGTTGTTTCACGATATTCATAACTTATATCATCATCATCAAAAAAATCCCAATCATCGGGATCACAAGCTGTAATACTTAGTATAGCAACAGCCATGAATAAAAATTTAATATAGTTTCTCAATTTTGCCATAATATCTGATTTAGTATTTATATGAACATACAAAGATAACGATTCTTCTCTATTAAAGATGTGTAGCCTTAGGTAAAGTAGCTCTCAAAACTATATAGCCTAAAATTCCAGAAACAATGGTTCCTAATATAACTCCCATTTTCGCCTCATTTAATAAAGCTTCCGAGTCATTAAATGAAAGATTGGCAATAAACAGAGCTACGGTAAAACCGATACCTCCCAATAACGCTATACCTGAAAGGTTCTTCCAGTTCATTCCATTGGGCATCAACACAAGCTTTGTTTTTACAGCCAGGTAAGTAAAAGAGAATATCCCTATAAACTTACCTATAATTAATCCCAAAGCAACAGATATAGTTACATTTCCCAATAGATTCCCTTCTTCGGGAGAACCATTAAGGACAACTCCTGCATTGGCTAAAGCAAATAAAGGAAGAATAAAGAAATTAACTGTGCGATATAATCCATCTTCCATAGACTGAAGCGGACTTACTACATACCGGGAAGCTGTATTTACATGTCGCAGTTTCTCTATCTGGTCATGGCTTAAAATCATTGTTTCTTCACCGGAATTAGGGAATGAATCAATGTCGTGGTGTATGCTTCTTATATATCTGCCAATTTTCAAACGGGGCCATGCAGGAACCAAAAATGCAACCAATACACCGGAGATAGTGCTATGCACACCCGACTGTAAAAACAGATACCAGATAGCAACACCAATTACCAAATAAAAAGTCTTATTGCTAACCCTTCTTCTATTTCCCATATACAATATGATGAATAATATCAGAGAAAATAAAAGATACTCAATAGCAATATGAGAACTATAAAAAATTGCAATAACAAGAATACCGCCAATATCATCCACTACCGCAAAAGCAGTTAGAAAGACTTTCAAACTAAGCGGAACACGATTACCCAATAAAGTCAATACTCCCAAGGAAAAAGCAATATCCGTAGCCATCGGAATAGCTAAACCTCTTGTTCCCTCCCCTGCCGGAGTACATAAAAACAGATATACTAAAACAGGCATAACCATTCCGCCACATGCTGCAATAAAAGGAAGCGCTGCTTTTCTGAAAGATGAAATTTCCCCGACCAGCAACTCTCGCTTAATTTCCAACCCCACAAGGAAAAAGAATACTGTCATTAATGCATCATTGATGAAAGACAAAACAGTCATTGGTTCCCCATTGTGCGACAATAAATTAAAGTTCCCGATTCGCAGTGCTACTTCTTGTGCAAAGAAAGCATGGTAAGCCGGAGAAAACGGAGAGTTTGCCAATACGGCAGCTAAGATAGCTGCCATAAACAACAGCATGCTCGCATCCGGGCTCCAGGTAATGAAACGTTGAATTATTCTCGTTAAATTCATAGATCAATAAGGTGTTTTTATTGTAAAAGTGTTAAGTCTAACTTTCCGGACGATAGGTGAGCAAAGCCAAATTCTTTACCCATACCACAAATACTCCTGTCAAAATCAAGTTAAGCACAAGTGTAAGAACCGAAATTATCAATGCCGGTCCTCCCAGATTATATCCCAAAGCAATAAAAATCACTCCGGCACCTACTTCTCCACGGGTGAACATACCAATGGAAAGTGCTAAACGTTCGCTGAGTTTTCTGTCCCGATAGAAAAATACCGGAAACAACTTTCCTACATTCGATAAAAGAGATACTATAATTACATGGAATATAATTATTCCCCACGGCATCATAGGCTGGGAACCTGTAATAGAATGCGTTCCGGCAATGCTTTCCGAGAATTCCACTCCTAAGAATTGCGGCATGCTCAGACCAACCAGAAACATAAAGAAGAAAGAAATGCCCGAAGACATTTTGTGCTCCATCGGTGTATCAATATGCTTATGCCTCATTATCATACCCATGACAAAAGCAGGAAGCAACACTTCTATGTGAATACTGCCCTCTTCCCCATACAAACTTTTAGAGCCAAGATATACTAGCTGGGTTATGGCAAAGACAATTACGGAATAAAACAGAATTGCTTTCCAATCCTGACGAATATCATAAGAGCCCAGTTTCTTCCACCCCAACACCAACAATAACACCACGATTAGAACGACTGCGAACAACTGCCAACGCATGCCAATCATCATGATCTGCAAAGGAATCATCAAAAGAATGGTATCTAAATCATCGAAGATGGCAAGAACTTGTATCTTTTTATACATCCAACTTGATTTCAACCCCAAAGCTGCGAGCATGGTAAACAATATTCCGGCAGAGGTAGGTGCTGCAAAACGGCTTAGCAGCAAATTCTCTTTCCATGCTTCCCAACTATTCCAGTATTCGGGTGGCAGCAAAATGAATATATAATATAATGCTATAAAAATCCACGGAAAGGCAGCGGTAGCCATTGCTATGAAATAATCTTCAGCATATGATTTCCAATGGGATTTATCTATTTCGAACTCGCGGCCTACATTAATCATAATGAAAGCCAGACAAACATAAAGGAAAGTATTAGAAACTGTTTTAAAAGTGGAATAATCGTTTCCAAATATGCCTGGCAGTATTTGGGAAGCTGCCAGACCTAACATTAGAAAAAGGGAAAATGATAGAACTTTTCTCATTAATTCGTATTATTATAAACTATTGTTATCATAAGTGCGCAACTAAAAGAATCGTTTTTTATCAATCGAGTTTCAATACCGCCAAGAAAGCTTTTTGAGGAACTTCCACATTACCAATCTGCTTCATGCGTTTCTTTCCTTTCTTCTGCTTTTCGAGCAACTTACGTTTACGGCTCACATCACCTCCATAACATTTTGCTGTCACATCCTTACGTACAGCCTTTATTGTTTCGCGAGAAATGATCTTCGCACCGATAGCTGCCTGTATGGCAATCTCAAATTGTTGACGAGGAATCAACTCTTTCAGTTTCTCACACATTCTTCTGCCCAATTCATAAGCATTGTCCACATGGGTAAGGGTTGATAAAGCATCTACAGGTTCACCGTTCAACAGAATGTCCAACTTTATCAGCTTAGAAGGGCGGAATCCTGCCGGATGATAATCGAAAGATGCATATCCTTTAGAAATACTCTTCAGTTTATCGTAAAAATCAATAACAATCTCACCCAATGGCATATTGTAATGAATTTCCACGCGATTACCTGATATATATTCTTGTTTAATCAATTCACCACGTTTACCCAAGCACAATGTCATGATTGGTCCGATGTAATCGGTTGTAGTAATAACAGATGCCTTGATATATGGTTCATCGATATGGTCAATTAATGTAGGATCGGGCATTCCTCCCGGATTGTGTACTTCCGTCATATTACCCTGTTTGTCATATATCTGGTAAGATACATTGGGCACAGTAGTAATTACATTCATATCGAATTCCCTGTCGAGACGTTCTTGTACAATCTCCATGTGTAAAAGTCCGAGGAAACCGCAACGGAAGCCGAATCCCAAAGCTAAAGAAGATTCCGGTTGGAAAGTGAGGGAAGCATCGTTTAACTGCAACTTTTCAAGAGATGCACGCAAGTCTTCAAAGTCTTCCGCTTCAATAGGATATACTCCGGCAAACACCATCGGCTTAACTTCTTCGAAGCCGGAAATAGCTTTAGCGCACGGACGAGCCACATGGGTGATCGTATCTCCCACCTTTACTTCCTTTGATGTTTTGATACCCGAAATAATATATCCCACGTCACCGGTTCTCAATTCCTGACGCGGAATCATATCCATTTTAAGCACACCTATTTCATCGGCTTCATACTCTTTGCCTGTATTGAAGAATTTCACTTTGTCTCCTTTGCGTATCACTCCGTTTTCAATCTTGAAATAGGCAATAATTCCACGGAAAGAGTTAAATACGGAATCGAAGATAAGTGCTTGTAATGGGGCTTCTTCGTCACCTTCGGGATGAGGAATACGTTCCACAACCGCTTTAAGTATTTCTTCAACTCCCATGCCTGTTTTGCCGGAAGCACGGATAATCTCCTCACGCTTGCAACCAATCAGCTCGATAATTTCATCTTCCACTTCTTCGGGCATTGCGCTTGCCATGTCACATTTGTTGATTACCGGAATGATTTCAAGGTCATGTTCTATTGCCATATACAAATTGGAAATAGTCTGCGCCTGTACTCCCTGCGAGGCATCCACAATCAACAAAGCGCCTTCACAGGCAGCGATAGAACGTGAAACTTCATATGAAAAGTCCACGTGTCCCGGAGTGTCAATCAAATTTAAAATATATTTTTCACCTTCGTATTCGTACTCCATCTGTATGGCATGACTCTTGATGGTGATACCTCTTTCTTTTTCAAGATCCATGTTATCAAGCATCTGGCCTTCTGTCACTTGGATGGTATGGGTATATTCCAGCAATCGGTCTGCCAGAGTTGATTTACCGTGATCTATATGAGCAATAATACAAAAGTTTCTAATCTTCTTCATTTCGTAAGTTTCATTAATTTATCGAAATCTGTTTTGCGGGCACAAATATAATAAAAAATAAAATGATAAAAGGCAGCCTTTCGGGCTGCCTTAACAATTTAAGCTGTTATTTTTTCACGTTTTACAAGAAATTTGTTTTTTAGCCAGTTTCTTACAGGCTCATCATACAGTTTCAGACAGGCATAAGCCATCAATACACAGAAAGGAACAATGGCGATCAGCCACGGCCAAGTTTGATGCCATGAAAGATGATGATCTGCCACATAACCGGTATAAATATATACAATCGGATAATGTGTTATGTAAAGAGGATAAGATATATTCCCTAAAAACTTACATACAGGCACCGAATATTTTCCTTTTATATCGCTTCCTGCTCCCATCGCCACAATCAGCGGGAAAAGGACAATAATACAGAATGAATCGTAAAGGCCGTTCTTCCATAGTTCTTCTCCACCCACACGCGGCCAAGACATAATAATAATCAATAATAAGGAACAAGCCCAAAAACCGGCTTTGACCTTAACCAGTTTTCCTATGCGGTAAAGTAACAAACCACCGAAGAAAGGATATAATAAACGGCAAAAACCAATATGCAACTGTTCCCATTCCAAAGACCATCCGCCAATTACGTCTCCATTGGGACTCGTCAATGCCATATGAACCAATGCACATCCCGATAGAAACACAAAAACAGATAATACTACCTTTGAAAATTTACGAATAAACAAAGCATAAAGTATATTGGCAATGTATTCAAAGAAAAGCGACCAAGCGGGACCGTTAAGCGGATGCATCTCGGTCCATCCGCGAATATCCATACTTACAGGTAAAGGAATTAAAGTGAAACCCACTACCATTACAAGAATCATTTTCCATACCGGTGTCTCTCCTATTACAGGAAATGCAACACTGGCTTGAAAATAGTAACAAACAGCCCCGATTACCATACCTATTACCAGCATGGGCTGCAAACGGATGACACGACGTTTGAAGAAATCCATGCAGGTCATTTTACCCCAACGGTCATCATAGGCATAACCGATAACAAAGCCGGAAAGAACAAAAAAGAAATCGACAGCCAAATATCCATGATTGATAATCTGGTCAAGGTGACTGGTTGAATGTGGTTCGAAAAGATGAAAAATAACCACCATTATTGCTGCCACTCCACGCAAGCCGTCCAATATCTCATAATGGGGTTTTGAAGGTAAGTAAGTTGTTGCTTCCATAATAAATTTAAGGTTCTACAAATGTTTTGCCGTATTTTATATTGTGTTATTCAAACACCATGCAAAAGTATCAATTATTTTGAGAATACAAAAAAATGCGTCGGCAACATATGGAAATGTGCCAACGCATCTTTTATGAGTTAAGTAATTACTTTCTTAAATCAGCTTCACAAAGATGTCTTCTTCAACTTCCGAAGTAGCGACTTTGTCTTCTCTTAACAACCAACCAAGACCTAAGAACAATTCTTTGTCTTTCAATTTTGTTGCCTTCTTAATCTGCTTTGCAGTAAGACCTTCAGTACCTTCCAATGCAGTCCAAATCTGTCCTGCAATAATACCTGCTTTTTCTTTCAACATTTTCAATATACTTTTTAGTTAAACGTTATCTCCATCTGAATAACTCAGTTAGTTGTGTTTTTATATCGGATGCAAAGATAATAAATTTATGTTATACAGCACGTTATTATATCGAAAAAATGCTTTTTTGGCAAGAAAAAAGAATTATTCTTCGTATTTTCCTGTTTTTTTGAGGTATTCAACCCATATTTTAGCTGCCTCTTCCACTGTTTTCACACAGGGGCGTTTGGCATAATATTGGGTTGTCCGCTCTTCGGGAGTAGAAACCACAGGGGCATTTTTCTTCAATCCGAGCAATTCACCACAGTTTATAGAACCGTTTCTTTGCTTAAATTGTTCGGCAAGTTCTTGTACTAAAGCATAATTTGCTCCTTTTCCCTCCCGGTCTTTAGGATCGGTGACTCCTGTTTCAAGCCCGGCCAACAGAAACATGCCGCAAGCAGCCCCACAGGTTTCACGCATGCGTCCTATTCCTCCTCCAAAGGAAGCGGACATTTTCAAAGCTTGTTCTTCAGTGAAGCCATACATATCCGCAAAAGCAGCTACGACAGATTGCGAACAATTATATCCGCTTTTAAAAAGCCCGACGGCCTTTTCTATTCTTTCTTCTAATTTCATCTTATCTTATGAGAATAATAACATTATATTAAGTATGGAAACAATGGCAGCTATTGTATAAAGCACGATGGTAGACCATTTGCTGTTCACATAATCTCCCATCACTCTGCGTGACGAGGTTAGTCCTACCTGCAAAAATACGGTAAAAGGTAATTGAATACTCAATATCATCTGTGAAATGATAAGTCCTTTAAACGGATCGCCAATAAAAAAGATGAGCAGCAAGGCTATGCCGAGCGAAATGAATACTCCTAAACGGGAGTGGCTGTCCTTAATATTATAGGATTCCCCAAAGATACCCGCAAAGATGGAACCCGCAGCCATTCCGCTGGTAATGGTGGAAGATATGCCCGCCATCAGCAACGCCAATGCAAAAACAATGGCGGCATTGCTGCCAAGCAGAGGTTCGAGCAAAGATTTAGCCTGCTGAAGTTCTTCCACCTGTGTGCCGTTTTTAAAGAAAGTAGCGGCGGCAAGCAGAATCATGGCACTGTTGATAGCCCAACCCACTATCATGGAAAACAGCGTATCATAGAACTCATACTTCAACACTTTTTTGATGGACGATGCATCTTGCTTGTTATATTCATGACTCTGTATCACCTCCGAATGGAGAAACAGATTGTGAGGCATGACCACAGCTCCGAGTACACTCATGATGATAAGCATACTTCCTTGCGGAAAAGACGGCTTTACCCATGCTTCTGCTGCCATAGGCCAATCTATATCCACTAAAAATAATTCATAGAGGAAAGACAGTCCGATAACAGACACGAAAGCGATAATGGAACGTTCTATCTTTTTATATGAGTTGGTGAGCAACATGACAAACACAAATAACGTTGTCAGGATAGAACCCCATATGATAGGAATGTCAAAAAGCATTTCCAATGCGATCGCGCCTCCAAGTATCTCTGCCAAAGAAGTGGAAATAGATGCCAGAACTGCCGTACCCAATATCGGGCGCGACACCCATTTGGGAGTATATTGTGTAGCAGCTTCCGACAGACATAATCCTGTCACAATTCCCAAGTGGGCAACGTTATGTTGCAGAATAATCAGCATGACGGTGGAAAGTGATACCACCCAAAGCAAAGCGTAACCGAATTCCGAACCTGCTGCGAAATTGGAAGCCCAGTTTCCCGGATCAATAAAACCGACAGTAACCAACAGCCCGGGACCAATATATTTGAAGACATCCAAACCTCCCAAATAGCGTTTGTGGTCTTTTCTCGTTAAATCCTTAAAAAAGTTTTGCATACCTGTTTTATATAATGTTGTTACAAAGATAATCAATTTAAACATTCTGCAGTTTGATATGTTCATAGAATATCTCTATCTTCGCATATATAACAATTATCAGGTATGAAAAAGTATCTTTTTTTATTGATGACCTCCCTTATAGTAATTACCTCCTGCCAGAAAAGCAAGGAGAAAGTTTTCGAAGAATGGGCTAAAGATTACACTAAACATTGTCCGGTTATTTTAGATGAATTTACACGGGTGGACAGTATGGTCTATTTCCCTTTAACCAATACCAATTGCTATTATTACACTGTTACGGGAAGTATGGACAATGCGGATTCTATACGAAACAACAAAGAAGAATTAATAAAGAGCCTTACCGATGGAGTAATAAACTCCATTGATTTAAAACCTTACAAGGATTATCACACCACGCTTGAATACATTTATCATTCAGGCAAGACAAAGAAAGAGTTACTGAAAATTGCTGTAACTCCGCAGATGTATGACTAACCTGTTTACAGAAAAGGAACAAATTCTGCCTTCATCGCTTTCAGCATGGCTGAAACGATTTATACAAAGTCATTCCGGGTGAAAGCAGCAGGCTTTTTCCGCTTTCATTCCTTTCATAAAACAGCCGAACTGTCCGGAGTCAAAAGATTTTCTTTTGCACCAGGGGCATGCTGAAGAACAGCACCAACGATTTGGCAATTATCCAATTCCTTACAGTCACCGCAGGTGTTAAATCCTTTTTCATGTACACATTTGCGGATTTCGCAATAATCGCTGCAGTATGCAAATTTCACTCCGTCTGCACGGCAACCCATGCAGTTTATGGTCGCTGCCGTAATCTCCGGCGAATTATTCATTATACTCCACTCTTTGGCTGTTTTTTCTCTTAATTCATCATCATTCCTGACTGTGGCTATGCGGGCAGCACAACTTTCGCAATCCAATCCGCAACATGCAATTAATTGTTTCATTATTTGTGTATTTAAGCTACGAACAAAGATAATAAATATTGGTAGTATTCTTGAATTACCCTAGGAAACTTTATCAACTTCCCACGGGAGATTGGTCAACTACCCCGGTGAAGTCGTCCGATTTCCCCGGGGAGATTTTACAAACATCAAGTTGTTTGTAGAAAACAACCTGTTGTTTCGGTAAAAACATCAAGTCATTTTTTACAAACGACAGGTCGTTTGTATTCAAAGCTGCGATGCCTTTTTATTTTTATGAAAGCAAAAAACAATTGTTTTGAATAAAAGCACAAAAAAGGCGCTTCATCGTATATGAAACGCCTTTTATATATCATTATCCTTTTAATTCACGAAGTGCCTTGCACAACTGATCGGGACAGGAAGTGGAACGGCTGCCGCACCTTATTCCTTCCAACCGGGAGATGACTTCATCTACCTGCATTCCTCTGACTAAGCGTGAAATGCCTTGCAAATTTCCATTACATCCTCCCCAGAAATAAACATTAACGAGAACACCGTCTTCAACTTCAAGTTCTATGTTTGTGCTACAAGTCCCTTTAGTTTTATAGACAGATTTCATTATTCTTCCTCGCCGCCTTCAGCAGGTTTTAAGTTAGTATAAACGTTCTGAACATCATCATCGTCTTCCATCTTTTCTACAAGCTTGTCGATAGTGGCACGTTGTTCGTCGTTCAATTCCTTTTCATCATTCGGGATACGTGTAAATTCGGAACCGGTAATTTCAAAACCGTTTTCTTCCAAATACTTTTGAATAGCACTGAATGACTTAGGATCACCGTAGATAGTGATACCTTCTTCATCTTCGTCATACTCCTCTTCCACTCCGAAATCAATCAATTCCAGAATCAAATCGTCCATATCTACATCGTCTTTCTTTGTGAAAGTGAACATAGCCTTACGAGTGAAGATAAAATCAAGGCTGCCCGAAGTACCCAGTGAACCACCGAATTTATTGAATACGCTGCGCACGTTTGCAACAGTACGCGTAGTATTGTCAGTAGCAGTTTCTACAAGGATTGCAATACCGAAAGGACCATATCCCTCATATACCATTTCCTTATAGTCTTTCTGGTCTTTGCCCATTGCATTCTTGATAGCGCGTTCTACGTTATCTTTCGGCATATTTTCACGCTTGGCGTTGGCTACGACTGCTCTCAAGTGAGGGTTATTCTCCGGATCAGGTCCACCTTCTTTAACTGCAATAGCAATTTGTTTACCTATTCTCGTAAATGTACGAGCCATGTTTCCCCATCTCTTCAGCTTGGTAGCTTTTCTATACTCAAATGCTCTTCCCATTGGATTGTATATTTTATAATTATATGTTTATTAATTCCTTTATTACTCCCGATTATCTCAACTTAGCACCCAACTTGTTTTCAAGGTTGGCTATAAGTTTTGTCATAATCTTATCAATCTGCTTATCGTTCAAAGTCTGGTTTTCATCTTGAAGCATGAAGCTGACCGCATATGATTTCTTTCCTGCTTCGAGATTCTTGCCTTCATATACATCGAACAATGTTACATCACGAAGTAACTTCTTCTCTGTTTCATAAGCAATCTTTTCTATTTCGGCAAATTGGATATTCTTGTCGAGCAGCAAAGCCAAATCTCTCTTTACAACTGGGAATTTAGATATTTCAGCATAGCTTACTTTCACGTTTCTGATTGCCTTCATCAATTCTTTCCAGTTCAAATCGGCATAATATACCTCGTTGTCAATATCAAATGCTTTCAATATTTTTTTGGTTACCACACCAAATACGCCGAGACGCTTACCACCCTGTGTGTTAATGGTTAATGCAGTTGCAAAAAGATCGTCTGTCAGGTTGCCGATTACCAGCTTATGCAAATCAAGTCCCAAACGGACAAGAATGTTTTCCACGTATGCTTTCAGTTCATACACAGAAGTTTGCTCATCGGTATGTGCCCATGAGTTTGAAACTTTCTTTCCTGTTACCCACATCCCTAGATGATAATCTTCCGAATAAGGAGCAAGTACCTTCTCTGCATTTCTCTTTTCTTCATTATAGTAATAACAGTTACCGAATTCGAAGAATTTCAAATCTGCATTTTTACGGTTTGCATTGTGCATGATGCTTTCCAAACCTCCGAAAAGAAGAGTCTGACGCATGCAGTTAAGGTCTGCACTCAACGGATTAAGGAGCATTACCAGGTTCTTTGATGCAAATGTTTCCAATCCGTCATAGTAAGCAGCTTTTGTCAATGAGTTGTTCAATATTTCATTGAATCCGCAACCTACGAGTTGTTCGGAAATCAGGTTTTGCAATCTGTGAGATTTGTCAACATCACCCTTTGTAGTCAGGCTTGACTTCAATGTATTAGGAATCTCCACATTGTTATATCCATAAATACGGAGAATATCTTCAATAACATCCACATCGCGCTGAACATCTACACGATAAGGAGGAACAGCCAATGTCAAACCTTCCGGAGTTTCATTCTTAATCTCCATTTCAAGGCTCTTCACAATGCTCTTTACTGTTTCCGCCGGTATTTCCTTTCCAATCAAAGTGTTGATTTTATTATAAGTAACGTCAACTATGAATGGTTCGAAAGGTGTGGGATACACATCTTTAATTTCAGATGAAATGGTTCCCCCGGCCAGTTCTTTCACCAATAATGCAGCATGTTTCAATACATAAACCGTATATAAAGGATCAATGCCACGCTCGAAGCGGAAAGAAGCATCTGTATTCAATCCATGACGACGTGCAGTCTTGCGAATCCATGTCGGGTGGAAGTATGCACTTTCAAGGAATACGTTCTTGGTTTTTTCGGTAACTCCCGAATCAAGTCCGCCAAACACACCACCAATACACATCGGGCCGTTTTCGTTACATATCATCAGGTCGCGTTCGTTCAACTTACGCTCCACTTCATCAAGAGTGGTGAACGGAGTACCTTCGGGCATTGTCTTTACAATAACTTTCTTGCCCACTATATCTGCATCAAAGCAGTGCATGGGTTGCCCCAATTCGTGAACGATATAATTGGTTATATCCACAATATTATTGATAGGACGAACACCGATAGCCCTCAGCTTGTTTTGCATCCATTCAGGACTTTCTTTCACTGTGATGCCTTTCACGGTAATACCTGCATAACGTGGACAAGCCTCAGAATTTTCAACTACTACATCAATGTCGAGATCGTGGTTGTCTATTGCAAAAGCATCGACAGACGGTTTCTTCAATTCGGCTTTATATCCGTTTTGGATGAGATATGCATACAAGTCACGTGCAACACCATAATGAGAGCAAGCATCCGCACGGTTCGGAGTAATATCTACTTCCAGAATATAGTCACTCTTGATATTATAATAATCTTTCGCCAAAGTACCCGGAACGACATCGGCAGGCAATACGATAATACCATCATGGCTTGTACCGATACCTATTTCGTCTTCCGCGCAAATCATTCCGTTTGATTCTACTCCGCGAAGTTTTGATTTCTTAATGGTGAAACATTCGTCACCGTCATATAATTTGGTACCCAGTGTAGCCACAACCACTTTTTGTCCGGCAGCAACATTGGCTGCACCGCAAACAATCTGAGTGGATTCTCCGCTTCCTAAATTTACAGTAGTAACGTGCATGTGGTCTGAATTCGGATGAGGTTCGCAAGTAAGCACCTCACCTATAACGAGTCCTTCCAGTCCGCCTTTGACAGTTTGAACTTCTTCAACTCCTCCGGTTTCAAGACCGATAGAGGTCAGTGCGGCTGCCACTTCGTCCGGTGTCAAATCGAAGTTTACATACTCTTTCAGCCAATTATAAGAGATATTCATATTGTTAATTATTTATGTTTCCAAAAACGACTCGCAAAGTTAATAAGATTTTTTGGGTTGAAAGGAATATTTCTTTGAAAATATTAGGAAAGCAATCCCGATATGGAGAGTTTTACACAGGCAGATAAATGCCGCAAAGAAAAACAAGCTTATTCAAAATAAATGCTTTTGTTGAAAATAAATATAACATCTCGGCAAACATATAGAAAGTTTTTATTTATATTTGTGAACAGCATTCGGATTAAAATGCTGTTTCCCGAAAGATACTTGTTAACTAAATTATACGGACATGAAAAACAAGAAACTATCAATCATTGTAACAGTACTGTTGCTGATAGTAACCGGTACTGTAACTGCACAGGCAGGCGGGAAAAATAAGAAACCGGAACTCAAAGGTATCTGGCAAATGTGCTTTTATGCTTCTGAAACAGAGAATGTGCCCGGGATGCTTAAATCAGGAAACACCTTTAAAGTACTCTCTGATGACGGTAAAATTACCAACTTCACTATTACTCCCAACAGAAGTGCCGTCATCACAGGATATGGAACTTATGAGCAGCTATCAGACAGTACATATGCTGAAAACATCGAGAGATCAGTACATCTTCCGGTACTGAACAGTAAGACCAATGTTCTACACTATGAATTTGTAGAAGGAGGATACATGCGCATCAAATTCTTTATTAAAGAAGATGAACAAGGTAATCTGATGAATTCATGGTATCATGAAACATGGAGAAAAATAGACATGCCAGACAAAAAGATGGAAAACTATTATGAAATATCTTTTTAAAAGATAAAAGGGATGAAGTGAAATTCATCCCTTTTGTTATATTAAAATGGTAATGGACCATTACCCGTTCCAAAAGGATTCTCTTGTGGAGGATAATCCATAGGTGGCGGTGGCACGTCATTCCCCGGAGCACTATTCATCCTTGAACCAATCACTCCCCCGTTTTCATCGGGCAGCGGAACTATCATATCATCATCCGGATTCTGGAAACGGGCAAACTCACCTCTGAATCGGAGAAGCACATCGCCAACCGCACCGTTACGATGCTTTGCAATAATAATTTCCGCCATACCGCGCAAATCGTTTCCTTTATCATCCTGATAAATCTTATAATACTCGGGACGATGAATAAAACATACCATATCGGCATCCTGCTCTATGGCTCCGGATTCACGCAAGTCACTTAACTGCGGGCGCTTGCCTTCGGCACCTTCACGGGATTCCACACCACGGTTCAACTGTGACAACGCTATGATAGGAATATTCAACTCTTTGGCAAGTCCTTTCAATGAACGAGAAATCGTACTTACTTCTTCCTGACGGCTGCCAAAAGCCATGCCACTGGCATTCATCAACTGCAAATAGTCGATTATTATTATTCTCACTCCATGTTCACGCACCAAACGGCGGGCTTTGGTTCTCAACTCGAACACTGAAAGTGAAGGAGTATCATCCACGTACAAAGGAGCATCGATCAGTTCTTTTATTTTATAGTCGAGTTGCCCCCATTCATAAGGAGCAAGCTGCCCACTTTTTATTTTTTCACCGGGAATCTCGCAAACGTTCACAATCAAACGGTTTACAAGCTGTACATTACTCATTTCAAGAGAGAACAAAGCAACCGGCTGTCTACTGTTTACAGCAATATTCTTTGCCATGGAAAGTACAAAAGCCGTCTTTCCCATTGCCGGGCGGGCAGCAATAATTATAAGGTCGGAATTCTGCCAACCGGAAGTCATTTTGTCCAATGCATAAAAACCGCTCTCCAAACCACTTAAACCGTCGGTGCGGGCAGCAGCTTTCTGTAATAATTTGTAGGCTTCATCAATTACAGGATTAATCTGGGTATAATCCTTTTTCATGTTTTGCTGCGAAATCTCAAAAAGCCTTCCTTCGGCTTCCTGCATCAAATCATCCACATCGCTCATTTCATCGAAAGCCTTTGTCTGGATGTTACTGGTAAAAGTAATCAATTCCCGCGCCAGATGCTTTTGTGCAATGATACGTGCATGGTATTCAATGTGGGCAGATGAAGCAACCTTACTGCTCAACTGAGTAATATAGAACGGGCCTCCCACTTCTTCCAACTCTCCTCTTTTCTTGAGTTGTTCGGTTACAGTAAGAATATCCACCGGTTCCTGACGGATAGCCAAATCCGTAATGGCAGAATAAATTAACTGATGCGCATGTTCATAAAAAGACTCGGCACGCAATATCTCACTAACCAACGAATAAGCGTCCTTCTCAATCATCAATGCACCCAATACCACTTCTTCCAGCTCTCTTGCCTGAGGTTGAATGCGACCATAGTCATTGACTGATTGAACTTTAGCTTTTGTTGTTCGCGTATTTTTTTTCGGTTGTTCCATTCTTACAAAATTATTTGGGAACACAAAGATAGAACTTTTCATCAGCATAACACCAATAGTTTGAATAAAAACTCCTATTTTTGGAAACGTATTACATACATAAACAAGGAAGATAGATGATTACATTTCCCAATGCCAAAATAAACTTAGGATTGAATATTGTAGAGAAGCGGACAGACGGTTATCACAATCTCGAAACAATCTTTTATCCCGTACATATTGAAGATGCACTCGAAATCGGAGTATTGAACGAACCCGATGCGGAATTCCGTTTACAAGTATCGGGTATATCCGTGGAAGGCAAGCCCGAAGACAATTTGGTAGTCAAAGCATACCGGATGTTGAAACAGGATTTTAACCTTCCGCCTATTGAAATATACTTATATAAACACATTCCCTCCGGTGCCGGTCTTGGCGGTGGTTCTGCCGATGCTGCTTTCATGCTTAAACTGTTGAATGATAAATTCTGCCTTGACATATCGGTGGATAAACTGGAAGAGTATGCAGCAAGATTAGGAGCCGACTGCGCTTTCTTTATTAAAAATACCCCGACCTTCGCAGAAGGCATTGGAAACATATTCGAGAAAGTGGAGTTGAATCTCAATCAATATCATATCGCTATTGTAAAACCCAATATATTTGTTTCCACCCGCGACGCATTTTCTTTAATCAAGCCGTCTCGTCCACAAGTATCATTAAAAGAGATTATCAAAAATCCCGTTGAAACATGGAAGGACAGCATGGTTAACGACTTCGAGACAAGTGTATTCGCAAAATATCCTGCCATTGGAGATATTAAACAGAAACTATATGATTTGGGGGCTGTATATGCTTCTATGTCGGGATCCGGTTCTTCCGTCTATGGCATATTCAAAGAAAAGGCAGACTTGAAAAAGCATTTCAATGGCTGTTTTGTTTGGGTTGAATAAACAAACAACGGTGCCTCGACTCACGTCGCAGCACCGTCACAACACAAACACAAAATAAAACACGACAAAACTACTATGCAATTTTTGCCTGCTTTATGTCTTAATCATTAACATAAATTCCACCGGTCAGATATTCGCATACCCAAGAGGGGTTTCAGGTTCATTTGCACAATTATAAACGCACAAACTATCTGATTGTTCATGACTAATTCCTTAAAATATCTTAATGGCATTCTCTATTGAATGCCTCTTTCTCTTAGTTTCAACTGCCAGTTCCATGCGGAACGGAGTGTATCTTCTATTGTTTCCTGAGCTTTCCAACCCAATTCATTGTTTGCATAATCAGGATTTGCCCATACCTTTTCAATATCCCCTGCACGACGGCCAACAATCTGATAGTTCAGCTTAACTCCGGTTGCTTTTTCAAATAAGTTAATCAATTCCAGTACGGAAAGTCCGCGACCTGTACCGATATTGAATGTTTCAACACTGCTCTTTTGCTTGTCGTTCAGAATTCTGTCAATGGCAATAACATGCGCCTTAGCCAAATCTACAACATTGATAAAATCGCGAATACATGAACCGTCGGGAGTATTATAGTCATTGCCAAATACACTGAGCTTTTCACGGATTCCAATAGCAGTTTGGGTAAGATATGGAATCAAATTTTGTGGGACACCATTAGGCAACTCGCCAAGCAAAGCAGTAGGATGCGCGCCTATCGGATTAAAGTAACGAAGAAGTATTGCATTAATCGGAGCACCGGATGCAACCGTATCTTGTACAATTTCTTCATTGATCTGCTTCGTATTTCCATAAGGAGAAGTAGCCTTTTTGATAGGAGCCTCTTCTGTCACCGGTGATTTATCGGGTTCGCCATATACAGTACATGAGGAAGAAAAAACAATTCCTTTTACCTTATGTTTAGGCATCAATTCCAATAAATTGATTAGAGATACAATATTGTTACGATAATACATCAATGGTTTTTCCACAGACTCGCCCACAGCTTTACTTGCTGCAAAATGAATTATCGCTTCTATACCTTGATATTTGGCAAACAGTGCATCCAAGCCCTCATAATTGAGACAATCCAGTTTTTCAAATACGGGACGAATACCCGAAACTTTCTCTATGTTATCGACTACATCTGCGCTCGAATTAGAAAGATTATCGATAATAATCACTTCATAGCCGCTATTCTGCAATTCAACTACAGTATGAGAACCAATATATCCAGTTCCGCCTGTTACTAAGATTCTTTTTTTCATAACTATTTGTTTGTTTCAAAATTAGGTTCAAACAGTTTGGCAGGATACACCCCTTTACGGATAAGTTCGTTAATACGCAAAATCACCTGAATTCTATCATCGGGAGAAACCAGTCCCATCCATTTTGCCGGTGTTTCAATTAACTTCACATGTGTTCCATTTGCAATCATGCCATTAATAAAGTCGGGAATTGAAAAATGAGCTTTCATGTCCATTCCCTTTTCCTTGATAAATTGATCGAATGCTTTCCGTGTATGTTTGAATATCTCAGGAGTAAAACCCCACATATTCATCGATACCAAAGAATTTTCGTTGAGCGCTTCCCACTTATTATACTCATTCAGATAGGCGGGATTCCCTCCTATTCTCTCTACTCCGTGACGGTCTATAACTGAAAGTAACTCATTTTCATCATTTACGTCGCAAATACCTCTGGTAACTCCTCCCGCTTCTGCCAATACATTGGATAAACGAAAGCCTATCATGAAATACTGATATTGAGTGTTGCGTATAGCCTGTAAGTTCTTATAGAGCAACCGGAAACTTTCTTGTTGATAGAAATTAACGGCATTAATCACGCCAAATGGTTCATTGATAGATTCCTCTCCCATTAACATGGCATGTGCCGATCCCCATAACAACGAACGTTTCGTATTTCTGAGTTCCGAAGGAACTAACTCCACTTCCTGAAATACGTATTCAACATCAACTATATTTTCATATTTACCTGAAACTTTCTCTTTAAAATCTTGCTCGAAATATTTACTTATAACAAAAACTACTTTATTGAATCCGGCTTTAACAGCATCATAAATAGAATAATCAAGAATGGTTTCACCATTAGGCCCAATGCCCTCCAATTGTTTCAGTCCACCATATTTATTACCCATAGTTGCTGCAAGCACTATTAAGGTCGTTGTCATTCGTTCGGTTTTTAATTCTTCTACAAAAGTAGGCATTAAATGTGATATGTAGTGCAGTTTATGGAAGAAAGTTATAGTAAAAAAGATACAAAATAGTTCAAAAAGAGTACATATTCACAATAAAAACATATCTCCAGAAGTCTACATTGAACTTCGCCGCACTGTGGCACAAAGGGGATAACAATCTGTGTATAAGCACGTTTGGTGTGCCACGACAAGAGGAATAAACTGTAATTATCGCAGCACAACATACACATAGATTATTTTAATCAACGGCATGTTTAACTGAAAACACCGGGACATTTTAAAAAAACATAAGGGCAACTAAAAGAAACAACAGGGCATGTTAACTTGTTGGTGTACACTAACAGGTGAGACGGTGTACAGTAACTCGGTAGTCAGTGTACAGTAACTTGGCAGAAGACGTAGTGTAACTCTGTTTGGGTGGGAATATAACAAAAGGAACCGCAGTATTTAGTTCCTTTATCGTATTACAAATATACGAAAATAATCCCGGATTTCCAAATTTTCGTGAGCAAACAAAGGTATAAAACGAAGTGAAAAAACCTACTCCGTGCGGGGACTATAAGCTCCTTTCTTACCCGTCGCAGCACACAAAACGTACTTACACACAGCCCGTTATCCGCTCTGTGCCACAGTGCGGTGAAGTTCAACAAATTCTTATAGAAGTGGGTGTTAAGAGAAAAAGAAAAGGGGAAATGTCGCCAAAGACACTTCCCCTTTAAAGCTATATTACAAAATTATTGTAAGCCAAACAAAACACTAAGGCCTTTATCTACTCCCGAGAATCCCATAAATGCCATGGCAAGCAAACCTGCTGTTACCAAAGCAATGGCAGTCCCCCGCATACCTTTCGGTATCTTTACCAAGCTCATTTGCTCACGTAATCCGGCAAAAAGAACCAAAGCCAAAGCAAAACCGATTGCAGTAGAGAATGCATAAACCACTCCGGTCAACAGATCATACTCTTTCTGAATAACCAAAATAGCCACACCCAGAATACAACAGTTTGTTGTAATCAACGGTAAGAACACTCCCAAAGCCTGATAAAGTGCCGGAGAGACTTTCTTCAAAATGATTTCAACCATCTGTACCAAAGCAGCAATAACCAAAATGAATGTAATGGTTTGCAGGTATTGCAAGTCGAATGCATCGAGCACATACTTTTGGATAAGATAAGTTACAATAGTAGCAATTACAAGCACAAAAGCAACGGCTGCACCCATACCTGTAGCGGTTTCCACCTTCTTTGATACACCAAGGAAAGGACAGATACCGAGGAATTGTGCCAACACAATGTTGTTGACAAATATTGCAGTGATAAATATCAATATATATTCCATATCGTTCTTAATTTAATGCTGTTATGCTTTCTTTAATTTATTAACTAAGGCAATCAGATAACCCAAAGCAATAAATGCTCCCGGTGCTAACACGAAAGTCAACATCCCATATTGTTCGGGATAAATAGTCAGATTAAATATCTTACCTGTTCCCAACAATTCACGTACAGCTCCCAATAGAGTCAATGCAATGGTGAAGCCCAGTCCCATACCCAATCCATCGAAGAATGAAGGAATGGCGCCGTTCTTGGCAGCAAACGCTTCGGCGCGTCCCAGCACGATACAGTTTACTACAATCAGCGGAATAAACAAACCTAATGTTGCATATAATGCCGGAACGTAAGCTTGCATCACCATTTGCAATAAAGTTACGAATGATGCAATTACCACGATAAACGAAGGAATGCGTACCATATCCGGAATGAAATTCTTAATGAGGGAAATTACCACATTCGAACAGATAAGTACAAACATGGTAGCCAATCCCATACCCATACCGTTAATGGCGGATGAGGTAGTTCCCAGTGTAGGACACATACCCAAAAGGAGCACAAATGTAGGATTCTCTTTTATAATCCCATTCATCAATATCTTAAAATTATTCATAATCTTCTACTCCTTTCTTTTAATTAGCTTGATTATTAGTTTGAGTCGTAGCTCCGGATGCAGCATCGACAGGATTACCCTGACCGGCGGCATATGCCCGGTATGCATTATTCACTGCATTAAGGAAAGCACGTGAAGTAATGGTAGAAGCGGTGATTGCATCTACCTGACCTCCGTCTTTACTAACTGTCAAAGAGTTTTCTCCCGGATTCATTCCGATAATATCTCCTTTATTATCTTTCTTAAACCAATCAGCTGCCTTAGAGCCCAAGCCCGGAGTTTCAGCATGGCTTAACAAAGAATAATCAATAATCTTTCCTTCTTTATCAAAACCTACAAGGACAGTGAGCGGACCACCAAACCCGTTGGATGCAGACTGAACGGCAGCACCTATAAACTCTCCCCCTTTAGTTGCCTTATAAATGGTATATTCTACCCCATCCAATTCTATAGATTCCGGAGTTTCAGCAGGATTATTGTCAAATCCCGGAACTACAATCTGAATGGCATCACTCAGCGCCTTTGCATTTGCCTGAGCGATCGGCTCTTTAGTCAACTCGTTAACATAAGCCAAAAGAGCGGTAGCAACGACAGTAACCCCTGTCAATACCAAAACCATGTTTTTAAATGATGATTTTAACTTTTTCATTTCTTCACTACCTCCCCGAATCTTTTAGGTTTGCAATAATTGTTGATTAACGGAGTAAATGCATTCATAATCAGAATGGCAAATGACATACCTTCAGGATAAGCGCCAAACAAACGAATGGTTACTGTCAGGAATCCGATACCGACACCATAGATAATCATTCCTTTTTTACTCATTGGCGAAGTAACATAGTCGGTAGCCATAAAAATAGCTCCTAACATCAGACCACCTGAGAGCAACTGAGTTAAAGGAGATACATATAATGCCGGATTTGCCAAATACATTAAACCGCCAAATACAAATACGGTGGCGAAGATACTTACCGGAATATGCCAGGTAATAATCTTCTTCCATAACATATATGCAAGCCCTAACAAAAGAGCTGCGGCACTTACTTCTCCCAAACATCCGCCATTGTTACCGATAAACAATTGGAAAGCACTTGGAAGTTGGTCTAATGACATGCCCGGAGCATGAGTTATAACACCTTTCATAATAGCAAGCGGAGTAGCCGCAGTAGTGGCATCTGTGTAGCTTGCCAACTGACCGACCACCGGCCATGAAGTCATTTGTACCGGGAATGAGATCAAAAGGAATACACGTCCCACCAACGCCGGATTGAATGGGTTGTTACCTAATCCGCCAAAAGACATTTTACCAATACCGATGGCAACAAGCGCACCGATAATAATAATCCAGATCGGTAAGTTCGAAGGTAAGTTGAATGCAAGCAATACACCGGTTATAACAGCAGAACCATCACAAACAGTAGTGTGCTCTCTCTTCATAATGAACTTTTCGATAACCCATTCGAAGAAAACGCAAGCTGCAACAGAAGTTACAGTTACGATAGCGGCTCCAAGTCCAAAGAAGATAAATGAAACAATCAGAGCAGGTACAAGCGCAATAAGCACTCCGTACATATTCTTTTCAATGCTGTCTCCGCTATGAACATGAGGCGACAAAGATACTATTAATTTATTTTCCATACTTCTTCTTATTTTTTCCGTGAACGAATAATAGCACCTACTTTACCTTTACCCAAGCGGCAGTAGTCCAATAACGGACGGGCAGCCGGACAAGTGAATTGGCATGAGCCACATTCGATGCAATCCATGATTCTCTCGGTTTCCATTCTTTCCCAGTCTGCATTTTCGGACAAAGCTGAAAGTAAGTATGGTTCCAATCCCATCGGACAAGCACTTACGCACTTTGCACAACGGATACAGTTTTTAACTTCTTTACGGGAAGCTTCGGAAGCCGGCATAACCAACACACCGGAACTACCTTTAGTAATAGGTACTTCAGTGTTTACTAATGCTTTACCCATCATTGGTCCACCACCGATTACTTTTCCTGTATCTTCGGGCAATCCTCCGGCTTCTTCAATCAACATACTCATGGGAGTACCGATACGAACAAGTAAGTTAGAAGGATTCTTCAACGATTTTCCGGTTACGGTAACTACACGTTCAAACAATGGTTTGTTTTTCTGAACCGCTTCATATACTGCATAAGCCGTACCAACATTTTGCACAACGGCACCTGTTGAAATAGGAAGCGCACCACTTGCGACTTGTCTTCTGATAACTGCATCAATCAATTGCTTCTCACCTCCTTGCGGATACTGAACTTTCAAAGGCATTACTTCCACACCCGGATAAGCGACAGCTACTCTAGACATCAAAGTAATAGCATCGGGTTTATTGTTTTCAATGCCGATTACAGCTTTATTCACTTTGATAGCTTTCATCAAGATGCTTACTCCTACCATAATCTGCTCTGCCTTTTCCAACATCAACTGGTGGTCGGAAGTTAAATAAGGTTCGCATTCTACTGCATTAATAATCAAAATTTCAGCAGTATTTCCCGGAGGAGGGGTTAACTTCACATGAGTAGGGAAACATGCACCACCTAAACCCACGATTCCGGCAGCAGATATTTTCTTAACGATTTCTTCCGGAGTAAGATTACATTCTTTCACGAGTTCGGAACTGCGGTTAATGCTTTCTTCCCATTCGTCTCCCTCTACATCTATAAAAATAGCAGGCTTGCGGTAACCGCTTGCATCAATCACTTCATCGACTTTTGCTACTTTTCCGGATACTGACGAAAAGATAGCAGCCGAAACAAAGCCACCCGGCTGTGCAATCTGAGTTCCAACTTTCACTAAATCGCCTTTTTTAACGATAGGTGTAGCAGGAGCGCCGATATGTTGTGATAGCGGAATAATCACTTGTTTGGGAAGCCCAAGAACCTTGATTGCTTTTCCTGCCGACAATTTATTTTCAGGCGGATGTACACCACCAATTCTAAATGTCCTCACAATAATTATGTTTTAATGTTTTTGTTATTCTGTTTATTATGCTTCAGCTTTTGGAGCCTCGCTTGCTTTAGGTGTTGCTACAACTTCGGGAGCAACTTTTATATTCTCCGCTTTTGGTGTCTCTGCTTTAGGTGCTTCCACTTTACGGGGAGGAAAATTAACTTCTATGATGCTGTGTTGCGGACAAACTTCCACACACTTGCGGCACAACTTACATTTATTAAAATCAATGTAAGCAAGATTGTTTTCCAATGTAATAGCTTCGAACGGACAAGTCTTCACACACTTGCCACAGCCAATACAGCCTACATCACAGGCTTTACGGGTAATAGCTCCCTTGTCTTTATTGACACAGGAAACAAACACACGACGATCTTTCTTTCCTTTGGCACGAAGTTCGATAATGGACTTCGGACAAGCTTTCACACAAGCACCACAAGCAGTACATTTTTCAGAGTCTACTTCGGGAAGGCCTGTTTCAGGATTCATGTGAATAGCATCAAACTGGCAAGCAGCAACACAGTCGCCACAACCTAAACATCCATAGCTACAGCCCGTTTCACCGCCATAGAGCGAAGCAGCAATTGCACACGACACTGCTCCGTCATACTTATTAGTACGCGGGCGATGTTCACAAGAGCCATTACATCTCACAACAGCAATCATTGGTTCTGCAGTTCCGGCGTCCAATCCTAGGATTTCAGCAACTTGTGTCATTACTGGCTGGCCTCCTACCGGACAGAATTTCCCTTCTAACGAACCGGCTTTTACACATGCATCTGCAAAACCGGAGCATCCGGGATAACCACATCCACCGCAATTCGCTTGTGGCAGCACTTCTGCAACCTGAGCAATACGCGGATCTTCATACACAGCAAATTTCTTTGATGCCACATATAAAATGACAGCCGCTATCAAACCGATAGCTCCCAAAGAAACCACTGCAATCAGAATCAAATTCATACGTTACGTTATTTAATTGGTTTAATTGTAAATGAAAAATTCTTCTTGAGTTTCTTTCTACTTAACCATATGATTATATAATAAGGTATAAGCATTGCAAGTGAAATGATTGAAGATAGAGCCTCATTACCTCCCGTCAGACTTATGGAGATAAATAAGACAGATATTAGTATAATAAAAGGTATCACAAAAGCAATTAACACGGCCTGCATCCCCATAGAAGTCTCCCCGGTTATCATGACTTCCTCTCCCAGCTTGTATGAATGAGATTCATCTATTACATCCACAATCTTTTCTTTACTATCCGCAGATCCGCAATGTCCTTTGGCACTACATGCAGCACATGCCGATGCCTGCACAATTCTCACACGAATCTGAGAACCGTTTATGTTTTCCACAATACCTCGATGTTGAATTATATTCGCCATTTTGCAAACTGAACATTACAAATTGCGGCAAATTTAATTAATAATTATGAACTACGAAGCATTCTCTTATAAATTCTCAATAAAAAAACATTCTTTTCTCTTCTTTGATTTTGCAAAATCCACATTGCAAAATAGACAAATAAAAGAAAAACTGAAACCACAATTTACATTATGGCAGCACTTTTACAAAAATGCAATAAATAAGAAGGGAAAAGAGAGTTTTTTACACACATAAAAAAACTGTCTTCTATTCCTTACGTTCGGATATGAAGACAGTTTCATATTGTGTATTTCTTTGTCAAGTTAAAAAGCTAAGCAATCTTACCATTTGTAATTGATGCCAAAACTCAAAAGTTCTTTTAATTGGAAATAGCTGTGATCGTCCAAGGGCTTAACGCCATCATCAAATCTCGCATGAACAAATAATTTAGTCGACAAATACCGGTTTAGCACAAAATTGAATGTATTTTCCCATTCAGCTTCCACCCTTTCATAGTTACTAAAATAATATAATCGCGATTCCCAAATAACAGCAGGAATAACAGTCCATTTTAAATTCGTTTGAAATTTACAACCAAATTCATTAAAAGAACGATGCCCCGGATCAATACTGAACGCCGTTACATCTACTTCTTTACTTGCCACATATCGGAAGTTATATGCCAATGGAGAGATAAGAACTGACAAATTTGCTCTTTTCTTTTCAAGCTTGTAATCCATACCGATACTCAATACAACATTGGCTGGCGACATAAAACCAGAAATCTTTGTATTGGAGTTTGTTTTATAATTCGAGAAAAACTGTGTATTAAATTCAAATGAAAGCGTGTAATACCATCTTGCAATAGCTCTCAAACCGAGTTTGGAACTAATTCGGAACACATCCATATTCGTCTTATACTGATGTACGGTATCGGAAGGCGCTGTGGTAAATCCTAAATTTACTTCAAGACTGTTGTCAAATTCCAATTTCTCCTGATCATTATAATTAGCCTCAAGTTTCAAGTTTGAAGCCAGATTATTCGTACTTTCACCTCCCTTATACCAGTTTTTAGAAATATAATTCTGTGCAAACTGAAGAGCTATATTACCTCCCGTATTCCAGAAATTAGGCTTACGGATAAGCATATCTACCTCTCCTACATTTTCATTTACCGGTTCCGGCTGGAACAAATCAGAGACACGAATCTTTGGAGGAAGTTTTTCTACAATATCTTTTTTAAATAATTTCTTTTCCAAAATATCCTCTTCGGTAACACGTTGCCAACCCGGTTTACTGGTATATGCATAAAACAAAACTTCATCGGAAATCTTGTTCACTCTGTCTGCTGTATTAAACTTGTTAATATCAATTGGCAACCACTGATCAGCCGAATACTCATTTGTATCCAACTCTTTAAATTTCCAATCGACAACAAAAGCACGCTCAAAAGGAGAATAATAAAAAGTTGGCGGAACAAACATTTTATAATAGTAAGGATCCCACCTTATTTCTCTTTCAGTTACAGTATCATTATTTAAGGAATCTAAAGCTCCGAAATAATAATCATGCACCTTCATCAGAGTATCTTGATACAATTTCATTTCCGGCGATAATTTCTCAGCTTTAGGAATACGCACTGTCCTCTGCGCAAATGTAAACGTTGAGAGCGTCAATAATAAAATCAATAAAGCACGATGTTTTTTCATGTTTTTAAAACTTTAGTTCGCAAATTTATATCAAATAGTTTAATTTACACAAAAAACAAAGGCAAAAGAATAAGATAACATTTCAGGGTTAAAACTGATAATAATATTTTTTAATAGTATGTTTTTGTGGCAAAGCTTACATACTTCCTTATTTTTTTATAATTTTGCGCTTTTTAGAACATAACCCTAAATAAGAAATTATACAAATATAAAAATATTATAGTCGTGGGAGAAACAAAGTATATCTTCGTTACCGGTGGAGTTGCCTCGTCATTAGGCAAAGGCATTATTTCATCATCTATAGGTAAACTACTACAAGCAAGAGGTTACAAAGTTACTATTCAGAAATTCGATCCTTATATCAACATCGATCCGGGAACTTTGAATCCTTACGAACACGGTGAATGTTATGTAACTGTGGACGGACATGAAGCTGACCTTGATTTAGGTCACTATGAACGCTTTTTGGGTATACAAACAACAAAAGCGAATAACATTACTACCGGACGTATTTATAAAAGTGTTATCGACAAAGAACGTCGTGGAGATTATTTAGGGAAAACAATTCAGGTAATTCCACACATTACAGATGAAATCAAGCGTAATGTGAAATTACTTGGAAACAAATACAAATTCGATTTCGTCATCACAGAAATCGGTGGAACAGTAGGCGATATTGAATCACTCCCGTATTTGGAAAGTATCCGTCAGCTCAAATGGGAATTGGGACGTGACGCATTATGCGTACACTTGACTTATGTTCCATATTTGGCAGCAGCAGGTGAATTGAAAACAAAACCAACTCAACATTCGGTGAAAGAGTTGCAATCGGCAGGTATTCAGCCGGATGTTTTAGTATTGCGTACTGAACATGAATTAAGCGAAGGTTTGAAACGAAAGGTTGCTTTGTTCTGTAATGTCGATGCAGACGCCGTTGTGCAGTCAATAGATATGCCGACCATTTACGAAGTCCCTGTACGTATGCAGGAACAAGGTTTGGATGTTACCATCTTAAAGAAAATGAATCTTCCTGTTGGTGAAACCCCGTCATTAGGTCCGTGGAAAGACTTTTTGAATCGCCGCCATCATGCTACTGAAAAAGTTAAGATCGGTTTAGTGGGAAAATATGACTTGCAAGACGCTTATAAATCAATACTTGAAGCCCTTTCGCAAGCTGCAACCTACAATGATCGCAAAGCAGACATTCATTTTGTTAACAGTGAAAAATTGACTAATGAAAATGTAGAAGAAGCTTTGAAGGATATGGACGGAGTTGTAATCTGCCCGGGATTCGGTCAAAGAGGCATTGAAGGTAAATTTGTTGCTATTAAATATGTTCGCGAACATAATATACCTACATTCGGTATCTGTTTAGGCATGCAATGCATGGCTATCGAATTCGCCCGCAATGTTTTGGGATATACCGATGCACACTCCAAAGAAATGGATGAAAAAACTCCGCACAACGTAATAGATATTATGGAAGAACAGAAATCTATCACCAATATGGGAGGAACAATGCGCTTGGGTGCTTATGAATGTATCGTTCGCGAAGGTTCACGTACATATGAAGCCTATGGAACCGAACATATACAGGAACGTCACCGTCACCGTTATGAATTTAACAATGCTTATAAAGCAGAATTCGAGAAAGCAGGAATGCAATGTGTCGGAATCAATCCTGAATCAGATTTGGTTGAAATCGTTGAAATGCCGGAATTGAAGTGGTATATAGGAACCCAGTTCCATCCGGAATACAGCAGTACGGTACTTCATCCGCATCCATTGTTCGTTTCCTTTATAAAAGCAGCAATCAACAAATAATCAGATTACTATTAATATAAATAAATTCATTTTATAATGGACAAAAACACCTTAGTGGGATTTGGGTTAATTGGCGCTGTGCTAATCGGGTTCAGTTATCTGAGCCGCCCCAATAAAGAACAATTAGCGCAGCAACAACATTACCGCGATTCCATTCAAGCAGTAGTAGCTCAGCAAGAAGCCGCTAAAAAAGCTGCGGAAGCCACTCAACAAGCTCAACAGCCGGAAACTGTTGTTACTGCAGATTCAACGGCTTTGTTCTTTGATGCAACGAAAGGAGAAGAAAAATTTTATACGCTTGAAAATGACGTAGTGAAACTGACTTTCACCAATAAAGGCGGTAGGGTATGTTCTGCTATGCTCAAAGAGTATAACAATCAGGAAAAACAACCTTTAGTACTTTTCAATGGTGATGATGCAAGTATGAATTTCTCCTTCTATGATAAAATCAAAGGCGAAATTGAAACTAAAGATCTTTTGTTTGAAACAATTCAGACAAGTGACACAACTCTTACCATGCGTCTGGTTGCCGATAGTGCAAGTTATATTGATTTCATCTACACTATGCATCCCGACAATTACATGATTGACTTTGACATCAAAGCCACGGGCATGGCTAACAGACTTTCTTCTACTGCAAACTATGTGGATATAGTATGGAAACAAAGAATCCCGCAGATTGAAAAAGGATACAAGTTTGAAGAAAGATATTCTACCCTGACTTACAAATTAGAAGGTGACGATACTGATTATTTGTCAGAAAGCAAGCCGGTGGAAGAATCTATCAGCGGACGCCTTGACTGGATAGCCTTTAAAAATCAATTCTTCTCTTCTGTATTTATTGCCAATCAAAACTTCGAAAAGAATGTATTGAAATCGGCTCCGGAAAAAGAAGGAACCGGATACTTAAAGGATTACTCGGCAACAATGAGTACTTTCTTTGATCCGACAGGAAAAGAAGTTACCAGCATGAATTTATATTTTGGTCCTAATAAATATAAAACACTTGCTGCTTATGATAAAGGCCGTGCATCCGATGATAAGTTAGAACTAGACGAACTTGTTCCACTGGGTTGGAGTTTCTTACGCTGGATTAACAAATGGTTTACTATCAATTTATTTGATTGGTTGTCCGGTTGGGGATTAAGCATGGGAATGGTACTTTTGTTTATGACTATCATTGTGAAGATCATCATCTTCCCGTTCACATATAAATCTTATATGTCATCAACAAGAATGCGTGTTTTGAAGCCACAAATTGATGTTATCAACAAGAAGTATCCGAGTAAAGAAGATGCCATGAAGAAACAACAGGAAACAATGGCACTTTATAGCAAATACGGTGTAAGCCCTATGAGCGGTTGTTTGCCCATGTTGTTGCAAATGCCTATTTTGATTGCATTGTTCATGTTTGTGCCGACTGCAATCGAACTTCGTCAACAAAGTTTCTTGTGGGCTCCCGACCTTTCAACATATGATGCTTTGATTTCATGGAAAACAGCTATTCCGTTCATTGGCAACCATATCAGCTTGTTCTGTTTATTATTCAGTGTTACCAATATTCTGAATACTATGTACACAATGAGACAACAGGATACCGGTCAGGCTATGCCGGGCATGAAAGTGATGATGTATGTCATGCCTATCATGTTCATCTTTATTTTGAATGACTATCCTTCCGGTTTGAACTATTACTATTTCATTTCCTCATTAATCAGTGTTGTAACAATGATTGTCTTGAAGAAAGTAGTAAGCGATGAAAAGGTTTTGGCACAACTTGAAGCCAATAAAAACAATCCTAACAAGAAAAAGAAATCAGGATTGATGGCTAAAATGGAAGCTATGCAGAAAGAGCAGGAACGTCTGGCTAAAGAACGTCAGAAACAAAATAAGAAATAAGATCAAGCTCTGAGATTCATCTTAGGGAAAAAGGCCTGTAATGAAATACTTACAGGTCTTTTTTTATGCAAAATGAAAGAAAATCCCTACCTTAGCAGCACCAAACAGACAATTATTCTTAATTAAATTCATATATGAAAAAAATCAATTTAATAATGATGACTGCAGCAGCAATGCTGGCTTCATGTACAGGAAGTCAGCAGCAAAGCAATGGCGACCGGGCACTCATTGGCAAACAGGAAATCACCATCAAAGATGGTCGAATGACACCTGAAGCTCTTTGGGCTATGGGACGTATCGGAAGTCTGGACATTTCACCGGACAACAAGAAAATCGTGTACTCGGTAACTTATTACAGTGTACCCGAAAACAAAAGTAACAGTGAAATCTTCGTAATGAACGCAGATGGAACAGACAACAAACAAATTACCCATACAATTTTCGGAGAGTATGAACCTCAATGGATTAAAGGAGGAACAAAAATCGCCTTTCTTTGCACAGAAAGTGGTGGAAGTCAAATATGGGAAATGAATCCCGATGGAACCGACCGTAAAATCCTGTCTGAATTTGAAGGCAGCATTGACGGTTATTCTTTCTCACCGGATGGAAAAAAGGTACTTTTCATCTCACAAGTAAAATACGGACAGAAAACAGCAGACATTTATCCCGATCTTCCCAAAGCATCCGGTATTATTGTCAATGACTTGATGTACAAACATTGGGACGAATGGGTAGAAACCGTTCCCCACCCCTTTATTGCGGACTTTAATGGAGAAAAACTCAGTAACATAACTGATATTATGGAAGGAGAACCATTTGAAGCTCCTTTGAAACCTTTCGGTGGTATTGAGCAATTGGCTTGGAGCCCGGATTCAAAAAGTGTCGCTTACACTTGCCGTAAAAAGACAGGTAAAGAATATGCTCTCTCCACAGATTCGGATATATACCTTTATGACATAGAAAACGGAAAAACAGAAAATCTTTGCAAGGATTATCTCAATCGTTTCCATGTAGACGGAATGCCCGATATAAAAAAGGAAGACAGAAATGAGGGATATGATACCAATCCTAAATTTTCTCCCGATGGCAAATACATCGCATGGCAAAGTATGGAGCGTGACGGCTATGAAAGCGACCGCAACCGCCTCTGCGTATTCAATCGGGAGACTAAAGAGAAAGGTTATGTAACAGAGCAATTCGAATCGGGCATAGACGATTATTGCTGGAACAACGATTCGCAATCATTGTATTTCATCGGTGTATGGCATGGCACTACCATGATTTACCGCACAAACTTAAACGGAAACATCGAAAAACTTACCGATGGAGATTATGATTATGCCTCTGTAGCAATGGCAGGTAAAAACATCATCGCCAAACGCCATTCTATGAGTATGGGAGATGAAATTTATTCATTAGACCAACAAGGGCAGATAACACAACTTTCCACAGAAAATAAGCATATCTATGATCAGTTGACCATGGGTAAAGTAGAAGGCAGATGGATTAAGACTACTGACGGAAAACAAATGCTGACTTGGATTATTTATCCTCCCCATTTTGATCCTAATAAGAAGTACCCTACCCTATTGTTCTGTGAAGGTGGTCCTCAAAGTCCGGTCAGCCAATTCTGGTCATATCGTTGGAATATGCAGATTATGGCAGCCAACGATTATATCATAGTTGCTCCTAACCGCCGTGGATTACCCGGATTCGGTATGGAATGGCTGGAACAAATCAGTGGTGACTATGGAGGCCAGTGCATGAAAGATTATCTTTCTGCCATTGACGAAATGGCTAAAGAACCTTATGTGGATGCCGATCATTTAGGATGTGTAGGTGCAAGTTTCGGCGGATTCTCCGTATACTGGCTTGCAGGACATCATGAGAAACGCTTTAAAGCATTTATCGCTCACGACGGATTCTTCAACATGGAACAACAATATTTGGAAACCGAAGAAATGTGGTTTGCCAACTGGGATTTAGGTGGTCCGTTCTGGGATAAGAATAATAAAGTAGCTCAAAACAGTTTTGCAAACTCTCCACATAAATTTGTAGATAAATGGGATACTCCTATCCTCTGCATTCATGGAGAAAAAGATTATCGCATCTTGGCATCACAAGGAATGTCTGCTTTCAATGCCGCAGTACTGAGAGGTATTCCTGCCGAATTGCTTCTTTTCCCTGATGAAAACCATTGGGTATTGAAACCGCAAAACGGTGTGCTTTGGCAACGTACTTTCTTTGCTTGGCTAGACAAGTGGTTGAAAAAGTAAATTTCCTATAAAATCTCCCCTCTTGAGAGGGGAGATTAATTTAAGGCATTCTCTTTTTTATTTTAGGAAATAGACAATTGACACTGCCGCTTTAGTCGGCCCCCAATAATTCCTTTTAAAACTCCCCTCTTTGTCCCCGCACGCATAACACTCATATTTGTTGTAACGTGTATGAACATATCCTATCCCTGCCGATAAATCAAGGCTCCACCTCACAGAAAGAGGAAACTGATACCCCACGGTCATCCCGGCACCTGTTCCCCACCCTTTATAACGGTTATCTTTCAAAGAATTGATAAATTTCAAACCACCCACATTGTAATCGCCTCCGAAAACATTTACTCCCATATTCCAGCCCAAAAAAGACTCGCAGAACCAATACCTTACTTCACCAGAAGCAAGCCAATGATGAATCTTGGGGTTCATTTTGTTGCCTTGGGCATCCTCATGCTCCGCAAAACGAAAAGGATTATAGCCGCAAGTCAGGGATGCCGTGCAATGTTTGGACAATTGGCATTCCAGCCCAATGTTAGGGGTAGTTGTGGCAAGATAAAGAAGGTTTGTTTTTATCGCAACGGTTTGTCCCGATATGGGCAAGGCTACGAGTAACACCAGCAGAAGAAGAATATTATTCTGTTTCATAAGTTTCCGTATAATGTATTTCACAAACAGTACGACGAAGTTTGGGCAGGAAAGCGCTTTTCAGTGTCCTGTATGCCTTTCCACCGTCAAGCATCCTGATTCTATCCTCCTTTTCGTCCGGAGAAAGGTTGGAAGCAATAATTAAAAGTAACTCTTCCTTATAAGGCATATCCGAATTTTCCAAAGATACCTTCAGCCCTTGCCAGTCCTCCGCCACGCTTGCCGTGCGGAAAGGAAGTTCACGGTAACGCAAAATATCTTGCAGGTAATCCCTTAAAGCAAGAGTACGCCCATAAGCCAGCTCTTCATTATGTCGGTAAGGTCCTTCGGGAGAAGCATACCCCGTCATGCTAACCAAGTCTATTTTCACCTCATGCAAAGTGAGGAGACTATCGAGGGCAGTTTGCAGCTTATGCAATTCTACCCGGTTGTTTCCAAAACCGGGAAGTATCTCCATCCGGTTCACGGGGAAAGCAAGATAGTCAAGAAACAGGGTTACTTTGGCAACCTTGTGTCGTACGGATTCCGTTACCTGCTCCATCGTTTTTGCAGGTTGTAAAGGAATTAATTTCATTTCATTTTCATTGCCCCTCACGGTTGCAAGCTGTTGCAATGTCTGTTCCATGGGATCACCGCCACAACCGCATAAATCTCTGGAGAGAAAAACCTTTGCCCCGTTCATCCACGGGAGATAGATACACGAATCGGCATAATTGATAATCCCCGCACCTGTTTTGCCACACTTCACTGTCAGGCAGTCTGTCGGCACAACATTGCTTTCCTGTCGTTTATATATCAAGTGCCTCCATGTCCCGTTTACTCTTACCGGACGTAAAGCCTGCTGATGTTTTCCGTCACTGACCACAGGAGTAATGACGAGTGATTGTTTTTTCCCCAGTCTGAGACTATCCAGATTCAAACTCAGATTAACCTGCAGATAAGTATGTGAAACGGTTCCCGTCCGCATTTGCGCCTGTGCCGGAGTTACCGGCAGACACATGGCAAACATTATTCCCGTGATTATATGTATTATCGTCTGTTTCATAGTTAATGCGGCATTTTTTCTGTCAGACTGTATTCCACCCTTGTGGAAATTGAATTGGAAACATCCCCTATCATCAAAGTATACAGACGGTTGCGCCTGATGTCGAATCCTGTCATGGGTATGGAAATCATATTTTCCGAACCGTTCAGTGTGTAACGTAAAAGCAGAACGGGTGCATCGCCACGGGATTGGAGGTATTCATACATGTAAAGTGCTTTTTTGCAAGTACCTCCGGTCAGTACTTCTTCCATAGATACGTTTATATTCTGAGTTTGCGATACCGGAGATTTGTAATCCCATTGCTCTGCTGTGAGTGTCCTGTCACTGCCCCGTTCAAACAGGTAACCAAGCGGTGAACAGTTCTTGATGCCAATATTCCGTAACTTAAAATTCTTTTCCGCCGACACGTTGTTGACAACATCCACCCGGGCCACGATGCGTTGGAGCTTCACCGTACAGGTCAGGTCGCCCGTTATGGTTTCCATTCCTGTTTTGCCTGTCATTACAAACCCATCCAGTGCAAGGGCACTGCAACTTTCCCCATTCTCCAAATGACGGGAAGAAGGAGATTTCCTTAATTCGTCTATGGTGCTGACATTGACCTGCATAATGGAATCAAAGCGGGTGACCGCCTCATTGGCAACAATGGCAAAGACGTGGTTGCTTCCTTTCGCGGCGGCAAGTGAAATGCAAGCCGTGCCTCCCCCTGCATTGCTTATAAAGAATCCCGCAGCGGGTGTGGTTGCCGCATCACTCTTTTCCAACATCTGAACGCCCGAAAGGACAGTATCTCCCGCCACTATCGTGAAATCATAGATTTTCAACCTGTTTATCTTCCATTCCGTTTCATCCTGTATTGTTCCGGCACGGGTATAATTCACCTCGTCACCCGGAGGAACGCCCAAACGGAAAGTAACAACGGATTTATTTCCCGGAACGCCATCGGGTACAACCTCGTCACTGCAACCGGCCGGCAAACACAGACTTACCCATACATATAAAATCATCTTTTTTATTTTCATACCTTTCTTTTCTGTCTTTATCCGAACGAACCACCGTTTACCCAGTCCATCACTCCTACTTCCGATTCCAGTTTCACACCCACATGACCATCCAGATACACGGTAACAATTATCTTATATTCCTGCCTTTCCACTGTTGAGGGACGGTATCCCCATGCGGCAAATGCTTTCTTCAAATCTATTTCCGGAGTTACGGCTTCATATCCGTTTTCTTGTTTGCACAGTATATTCAAAACCGGTATGTGTTCATCGGTGTAGCGCAAGGTTACAAAACCGGCTTTCAGTTCGAGGTTCTCCAATGCGCAATCCCTGTAATACTCCCTGTCCCATGCGGGAGTATAAGGGATATTCTTTTCTCCCAGCGGATAACCCTGCCTGTTATCCAGTTCATAGGAAGCGGCACAGCCCGAAAGTGCCACCCGGTAGCAGGGTTCACTGCTCATCACGGGAGGCAGGTTCTTCCAACGTACGGTTATCCTGAGCTTGCAGTGCACGTTTGCCATGTGGGTGATAAAGAACTGTTCCCGTTCCACTTCTCCCGCTGCCACCGTGAAAGAGCGGATTCCATAATAAAGAGGGTCCGCATTTATATCTCCTCCGCCGGAAAGCCCCGAATTGAAGTCTTGCAGTGAGCTCCCCTTTTCGGGCACAACCAACCGTGTTACTTCCGAAACATTCCCTATCGCCACGATGGTATATCTGCCCGCTTCCAGCTTCTTTAAATACTGATATTGAAGATTGGCTTCCGAAGGCAACTCACGCAGGAAACATTCATTGCCATCGAACAGGAAGTAGCGCAGGGAACTGATATTTTGTCGGAATACATCTTCCCCATCGGATATATAAAGATAGTTCATCACCACCCGGTCGCAACACAGGTCGCGGTCATCTGCCACGTCGCAGGAAGTGAATACATAACACAGTGTGATTGCATATATCCACACGTAATGATATGGCGGTATGCAGAAAAGTATGTGCCTGCATGCCGCTATATGGTTACATCTATGTATAATTATCCCGAACATATAGTTATGTATTTGAGGGGTTTACAAAATAGAATTGTCATTGCCGACCTGATCGGCAATCCAAGCATATAGCTTGTTTTGCCTTTATATATAGATTGCCGGTCGAGCCGGCAATGACAAATAGTTAGTCCCGGTTATATTCTCATATTAGAATGCAAAGACAGGACGGATATATGCTTGAAAAGTTTTAACTCCCCAACCGCATATCACCAATTGATCTTTATAACCAAAGGCTCCGTCTCCAATATAAATATATGCTATATAGTCTTTAGAAACTTCTGTACTGCTCGTAAAATTCATATTCAGTGAGAATGGAGTATAATTACCATTTCCTACGGGAGATAATATACCATTCAAAAGGGCTAATTTTTTAGAATCAAAAGAAATACCAGTTGATTTGTATACCATATCTTTCTCACTACTTTGGCTGTTACGCAAAGTTGCAAGTTCCGTAAAGTTATAGAAAATGGCACTTAATTGCCCAATACTTGGAAGATACCAACCACTCGTTTTTGTATCTGTGGGAAGTGTAACTTCATATTCCATAGCACTTTTACATGCCGGATAATTAGTTAAACCTTTCCCTTTTAAACTTTGGCTATAAGTATATCCATCCAAATCTTTAATGAATGCCCCTAATGTAGTTACTTTAGGCAAACCGGCATCCACTCCATTTGTATTTCCAAATTTGAAATACCCTGTGCTGGTGTTTTTTAATGCCATAACATATCCACGCTTAAATCCGGCAGCTTTATCTTTCTCACTCGTCATGTTAGAGAATACAATACCGATGCATGTTCCCTTGTCTGTCACAGGATTAGGACGAGTAGCCCATTCCAAAACACCATTCAACTTCATCTTTCTCAATCCTCCGTCGCTGAATTCCAGTTTACCATTGTTATTGTATACATAATCACCTATCTTACCCAAATCGGCAGCAGTATAAGTAACGTCCAAAGCCCCGTCGTGAACATTCACCACTTCACCGGTAGTCCAATCAATCACTTCCAACGAATAAGTTCCGTAAGCACAGTTCAGGTTGATGCGATAAAGATTGTTGCGCTTCACGGCAAGGTTCACGCCTTCTTCTTTCAGAGTAATGTCGAGCTGTTTATTTGCACCGTCGAGTTCATATTTCACACGCACCACCATGGCATTATCATCTGCCGTTCCGGTATTGATGTTTTCGTATGTATATAATGTAAGTTTATTATCGGCGGGAGTCCCCCAGTCTTTTACCGCAGCATTCGCCACATATCCCTCAGGCATTGCAGTGGGAGTGGCAATATGCGACTTGCTTGCCGACTGCAACAGTTGCACACTGGTTATCTTTGCTCCATTATTGGATGTACCGTCTCCCGGCTGAGAATCCACAATATCAAAACGGGCTGCCAAACGAGTCAGTTTGATGGGCTCGGATGCTGTGGTAGGCAGGTCGGAAGATATTTCAATGGTCTGCCGTCCGCTGGACATAACGAAAGAACTGCCCGCAGTTTGGTCTGCATCTTCAGTCACTTCAAGTGCTTCAAAATCGGCCAAAGTATTTTCTTTGGTAAGGCTCATGATGGATGATACTAAAGTAGTTCCCGGATTGGCTATGAAATAAGCTGTGTATTGCCCTGCATAATAAGGGGTGATGGTATAATTATCACCCTCTTTCGTGATTTTGACATTAGTTGCCGGATCGTCTTTTCCTGTATCAAAACCGGTAGCGGTTCCAAACACTTTATATAATTTATCATCGGAAGTAAAAAGTGCCACATAAAGCTCTGTTACCTCTTTTTCCGCATCTTCGGCTACCATCGTGGCACGTGTGGCAGCACTGCTGCTTGCCGCACCACCCAAACGGAAAGTATATGTTCCCGGAGCTTTGCCGCCATTGGCGGTCTGCACCATTTCTTCTTCATTACTGCAACCTGCCAAAGTGACGGCACCCAGCATCAAACTACCCATCAGCCATTTACCGATGTGTCTCATTATCTGTTTTCTTGTTTTCATATCTGTCTGTCTTTTAATTCTACTTGTTAAATATTGGTTCCTCCATTCAAATCGGCGTTTATTTCATGATATTCCCAGTCTTCAACTGTTACCGTAAAAGTCAAAGGTTGCCCCTGTTGCTGAGTGTCACCTATCTGGAGTGTATATAAATGGTTGCGTATGATGTCGAAACGCTTCGTTCCGCCGGCATCTTCTTTCACCATCGGCACTTCAATGCTGTTTGGCCATCCGTTCAGTTTGTAGTCCACTACCAAAGTGGGAGCCGGAGTGGATACGCCATCGCGGGAAGCAAGATAACCGTAAGTGTAGAGCACTTTTTTATACCATGTACCTGTACGCCCGTTGTCAAGAGCCTCGCCCACCAGTTTGTCGTCCAGAAGATAACCGGCTGTTCCATAAACTTTATACCCGTTGGTGGTGAATTCCGGATTTTGTTCCAGACTCACCGGCACAGGTGTGGCATAATCCCAAATGGCGGAAGTCAGTGTATTGTCCGAACGGCGTTCAAACAAATATCCCATAGGAGCACAATTCTTCAACTTTACCGAAACCAGTTCGAAGTTACGCGAAGCCGAAACGAAGTTTTTCACATCGACACGTGCCATCATGCGGATCATAGGAACGGCATCCGTGGTGTTTTCGCCTACTGCTAATGTGACAGGCTTGCTCAACCCCGTCATTCCCAGACCGTCACTTCCGGAAAAAGCGGAAGTGTTGCTGCCCGCTGTCATCTGTTTGTTGGCAGTGCTCTTGCGGAACTCGTCGATAGTGGTGGTTCCCACTTTCATGCCGTTGTCAAATGTGGTAGCGGCGTCATTGGCCAAAAAGGCAAATACGTGAACTTCGTCCACTGCACCCGGAAGGGACAGTTTCACATTATACTTTCCACCGGAAGCATCGGGTGAGAAGGCACCGGCAGTGAGGGTGGCCGTGGACTCAAGGAGTGACAGGTTGTAAGCCCCCGCAAGCAGCGTGTCACCGTCTGCTTTCGCCACAAAGTCATATACCTTCAGTTTCTTCACAGCCCATTCGGTGTCATCTTGAATAGGAGCATCCGCCCTTGTGTAACCCACTTCATCGCCGCCCGGAAGTCCCAGACGAAAAATAACAGACGCGTCAGTGCCGTTTCCTGACACAATCCCCGTTGTCTCTTCATTACTGCATCCCGCCATGAAAAGGGCGGCTGCGCCAAATGCAAACATCGTTTGCAACAGTTGTTTTTTCTTCATAATAACTACATTTTAATTAATAATCAGTTTCACTATATGTAAGTCTTTCAAAAATGACTGATGTATCGGTATACCGTTTTTTTGTCTGTGTTTATTTAAAATGTCACTTAAGCATGTAAACATGTAATACACTGTGTCACAAGTCATAAGCTAATGATTATTCACACAGAATTGTATCAGAAATATTACCGTTTCACTAAACGTTCGTTTTTTAGCACACTTTTACGCGATTTTAGGCAAAAGAAATATATATACATCAATGTATGATAACACGAACATTATGAACAATATGTGAAATAAATTATATCAAATATTATTTGCCTAATATTTGCCATTTTTATACCTTTGCAGTGTTCCAGAAAACGAACGTTTTCTGGAACACTTTTATCTGTTTCTGAAACACAAATTTCCTCATATATAAAGGTTTTCCCATTTTTACCTTCAAATGTTCATTTAACATTTAGTTTCCTCATTGCGAGTGATAAACGGTGAACATTTAACCTTTCTAATCTCCACTTTTTCTTCATTTTATGTTCACAAAAAAGTATGGTTGTTTTTTGGAACACTACTGCTTGATTTTTTCAATCGACAGCATATTTAATCTGAAACAACAGGTCATTTAAAAAAAACATAAGGACAATTAAAGATAAACGACGGGACAGTTAAGCGAGTCAGTGTACACTAACAGGTGAGACGGTGTACAGTAACTCGGCAGTTACTGTACAGTAACCGCCGAGAAGACGTAGTGTAACTCGGTGTAGACAGAGATTTTATGAGCGAAACCGTAGGTTCTTGGCTTCTCATTCATACTATAAATATACGAAATATTTCTGAGATTTCCAAATTTCAGAGTAAAATAAGAGTCAAAAAAGCACAGTAGTTTACAGCATTTCCTTATTTTTTTCTTCTGAAGGCAGCATTCATAAAATGAACATTCCATGAAGATAAAGTGGAGATTGGAAAGGTTAAACGTTCATCACAACCCACTTATAACGAACCCACTAAATGTTAAATGAACATTTGAAGGTAAAAACAGAAAAAGTCATTATAGAGAGGGGTAAAACCTTTATCCACATACTATTTTCCCAAATACAAAAAACAAATTTACTTCTTAGTCTTTTGTTTCAGACTTTTGTATGTGTAAGCTTGCAACAACACAGGCAGATTCCGAAAAGCCTTTAAAAGAGTAGGTAATTATCTCAAAAAATAAACTTATGCTACAACAAGAAACAAGAGCACAGCAATTAATCAGACTTTATGGTGGTAATTGCCGACCAAAATTAACTTATTCCACTACAACAGATTTAGTTGACATCTTAACCGTAGATCGGGCAGACATCAATTGGATTCCGAGGGTACGTAGAGAAACTGCCAAATCAAATGTATGCCCAATGTGCGGTAAGCGTGATACATTTCAGCTTGATCACATGAACCCATGGAGACCATATGTAATATTCATGTTAGGAGCTAATGAAGCAACACAAAGTGGTAATAAACTTATGGTATCCAAAAACATTGTAAGAGCCTTGTATAATGATCCGGATAATCTTTGGTGGATTTGTACTCATTGTAATGGTCTGAAAAGTGACCGTATTTATACCATAGCTGAAGTTAATGCCATAAGAGGAGGAAGTGCTCCGGGTACTCCTGATATAAAAGGTGAAGCAATACGAGATTCTGATACCTTAATATCCTTATTATCAAAAGTGTAATCTACAATAAGAGGCTGTCTCAAATACTAAGTCAAACTTTAATTTGAGACAGTTTCTTGAATGAATCAGAAATTAAATTGTAACCCTACCCCCAAAACTTCTTTAAACTGCACTCTGGGACCTTTACTTCCATCACTCTGTACAATCTTTATATTATCATCATAAAGCAAATTAGTGGTTAAAGTGGTAGAGAACCATTTATTTATGGTCATGTTGAGCTGAACTTCCCAATTCACCTTAATATTTTGTGGTTTATCCTTATAATTGGAATAAAAATCGGCACGCGAATAGATTGTCATATTTTTCAGGAATTCATATTTCCCTTCCAATTTCAGATTAGCTCCCCATTCGGAAAGAACCTTTTTTCCCGGTTCCACCCCATAGGCTCCTTCTTCCGACAAACGATCATTGAGCACGAATGTACCTCTCCAAGTTATGGGAGAAAAGGTAGCAGTGAAATAATTGTTGGGAATCCAAGTTAAACCGGGACCAACAGTTAAATATCCGGGTGACATAAATTCTGATACGGAAATATCACGGCTTACGGAATAATCATATCCCGGTGAAAACTGGCTCTGAAAATTCAGAAGAGCACTTAAATAAAGTTTTTTGTAAATGGCATATCCGTAATTGGTATTCAAATAAATCTTATCGTTTGTTTTTTGAGTACCTTCTCCCTTATTCTTATTCAGTCCATAGGATAACTCTATACGATTATTCCAAATATGTTTTCCTTTTTTAAAATCAGCCTGATACGTTCCTTGCGCATCGAAAGCTATTGCATTGTTGCCTCCCGCAGCCCAGTTGCTCAAACTGACTTGTGTAAATTTCAATCCGGCATATCCGGCTGTAGTCCAGCATGAATCCTTTTTGTTTTCCGCTTGTAGATTTCCTATTCCGACCAAAAGAAGGAAAATTGGAAATAATAATTTTCTAGCCATTGTTATTGTTGGTTTAGATTAATATAATTTGATATATTTTTCTTAAACTAACAAAAAAGCCGATTCTATTGTTTAAGAACCGGCTTACTTAATATAAAATATATTTATCAGATTTTCAAGTCTGTTTACTTCGCTACTCTTTCAAGCCATCTTACCATAGAGAGCATAACAAGCATGGATGCACCGGTAGCACACACAAATACCAGCCAACAAGCCCAAATAGGAACTGTTGTATAAAGAATACCACCAATAAACAATAGAGAGTTACCTACTGCTGTTGCAGCTAACCAGCATCCCTGCATCAATCCCTGCAAATGAGGAGGTGCCACTTTTGAAACGAATGACAAACCAAGCGGAGATATAAACAACTCGGCAACAGTCAGGATAAAGTACAGCCCAATCATTACCCAAGGAGTAACACGAATGGCATTTATCTGGTCAACACTCATTGCATTCAAAGCATCTTTTGAAGGTAATGTGAGTGAGAATACCATTAAGAATACATAGGCCAAAGCAGCAATACCCATACCCAAAGCAATTTTCATCGGAGTAGAAGGTTCTTTACCTTTTTGTTTTAAAGAACCGAATAACCACATGATAAGCGGAGTAAGAGTTACCACAAAGAATGGATTAACACATTGGAAAATCTCAGCTCCCTTAATCTGCGTAAACCCTAAATTAATATTAATGACACTCAAGTCCACATAGTCTCTTGCAAAATAAGTCAAGGAATAACCATTCTGATGGAAAGATAACCAGAAGAAAATAACTACTCCAAACACTGCAAACAAAGCATAAATACGTTGTCTGATTTCCGTTGCAGCCATTTTAACCTCTTCTTTATTCACTGTTTTGTTTCCGTCTTTGCCTGCCACCGCTTTTTGAGCCGGATCCGGGAACTTGTTTTTATTTACCAGATAAATAACCAAAGAAATAAGCATCGCAACGATAGCAGCCATAAAAGCATAATGGAATCCACGGTTAAATACATCAAGATAGCTGTTTACAAACACACCAAGGTCTGTTACCTGAGTACCATCCAAATAAGCGCCATTGGCATAAGTCACCAGCTTTTCCATAGACTGTGCCTGCATCCCATCTCCCGATGCAAGATATTGATGACACAGTTCAGGCAAACTTGCATTATAATCAAAGTTGTTTACCTTCAACCACCAGTTTCTAACTCCGATAGCAATCCATGGAGCAAAGAAGCCACCAATATTGATAAACATATAAAAAATCTGGAAACCGGAGTCACGCAGACCGGAATACTTAGGATTATCATACATCTGTCCTACCAATGCCTGAAGGTTTCCTTTAAATAAACCGTTACCAAAAGCAATAACCAAAAGTCCCAAACAAGTTAATGACAAATAAAGAGCCATACTCGGAACCGGTGTCGGTGTAGGAATGGCGATAATCAAATAGCCGACAGACATCAATATCAAACCGGCAAGGATTGTTCCTTTAAAGTTTTTGGTTTTGTCGGCAATAATACCGCCGAACAAAGCAAGAATGTAAATCAGCGCATAGAATGCTGAATAGATATATCCGGTAGTTGTTTCAGACAAACCGAATTTCGCGGAAATAAATAACGTAAGAATAGCCATCATAATATAGAAGCCGAAACGCTCTCCCATATTCGCTAAGGCAGCTGCTACGAGCCCTTTAGGGTGTTTTCCAAACATCGCTTAATAGTTTTAAAATTAATAATTAAAGATTTATTCTTATGGTTTTAAAATAATGTACATACTTCTGCTCCCGCTTCTTTTATCAAATCATCGGGAGCTATTTTTATCTGCAATCCTCTTTGTCCGGCACTAACATATATATAAGGAAACAGCATGCAGGTTTCATGTATATATGTAGGAAAATGTTTTTTCATTCCTATCGGTGAACATGCTCCCCGGATATATCCTGTTGTCGGCAACAATTCTTTCATCGGTATCAAATCACAACTTTTGTTACCTGAGACTTTTGCCGCAAGTTTTAAATTGACTTCTTCTTCTCCGGGAACTACACAAACAAAATAACCGGTTTTATCGCCATGCAACACAAGGGTTTTAAATACTTGTTCTATATTCTCACCTAAGCTTGCAGCTACATGAACTGCACTTAAATCATTTTCATCTACCTCATAAGGAATCAGTTCGTAGGCAATCTTCGCTTTATCAAGCAAACGTGCGGCATTAGTCCTATTTATTTTCATAATCCTAATTCCTCCTTAATAAATTTAGGTGTATATCCTTTTTTACTTTTGCTTACTTCTTCCGGAGTTCCAAAGGAAAGAACTTCTCCCCCGCCTTTACCTCCTTCGGGACCCATATCTATAATATAATCGGCCATTTTAATAACATCCAGATTATGCTCGATAACAATAACCGTGTTACCTTTATCTACCAATTTGTTAAGCACATTCATTAATACACGAATATCCTCAAAATGAAGTCCCGTAGTAGGTTCGTCGAGAATATAAAGTGTTTTACCTGTATCGCGTTTACTCAATTCGGTAGCAAGTTTCACACGCTGGCTCTCACCACCCGAAAGAGTTGTGGATGACTGACCTAATTTTATATATCCTAATCCAACTTCCTGCAATACCTTTATCTTATTAAGTATTTGTGGAACATTCTCAAAGAACTCCACTGCACGGTTGATAGTCATATCCAACACATCGGCAATGGATTTACCTTTATAGCGTACTTCCAACGTCTCCCGATTATAACGTTTGCCGTGACACACCTCGCAAGGCACATAAACATCGGGCAGAAAATTCATTTCAATTGTTTTATATCCGTTGCCCGAACATGCCTCACAACGTCCTCCTGCTACATTGAAAGAGAAACGTCCCGGTTTATATCCTCTGATCTTTGCCTCAGGCAAACCCACAAATAAAGTACGAATGTCTGAAAAGACTCCGGTATAAGTAGCCGGATTGGAACGTGGTGTCCTTCCCAACGGAGATTGGTCTACATTTACCACCTTATCTATATTATCCAGACCTACAATGGAATCATAGGCCAAAGGATCTTGTAAGGAACGATAGAACTTTTGAGAAAGAATAGGCTGCAATGTATCATTTATCAAAGTAGATTTTCCACTACCCGATACTCCCGTTACACAAATTAAAGTTCCGAGAGGGAAATCCACATCTACTCCTTTCAGATTATTTCCCTGCGCTCCCTTTAACGAAAGGATTTTTCCATTGCCTTTTCTGCGTTTGGCAGGGATTTCTATTTTTTTCTGTCCATTCAGATACTGTGAAGTCAATGTATTTGTTTTCAGCATTTCTTCGGGAGTACCTTGAAAAACAACTTCTCCTCCCAAGCGTCCTGCTTTTGGACCCATATCAACCACATAATCGGCAGCAAGCATCATATCTTTATCATGCTCCACAACAATGACGGAATTACCCGAATCACGCAAAGTTTTTAAAGAGTTTATCAAACGAAGATTATCCCGCTGATGCAAACCAATACTGGGTTCGTCCAATATATAAAGAACATTCACCAACTGGGAACCAATCTGTGTAGCCAAACGGATACGCTGGCTTTCACCACCCGACAATGATACGGAAGAACGATTTAAAGAAAGATAATCCAAGCCTACATCAAGTAAGAATTTCAAACGGCTACGGATTTCTTTTAATATTTCTACTGCTATTTTATTTTGCTTATCCGACAAATATTGGTCTACATTCTGCAACCATTCATATAATTCGGAAATATCCATAGAAGCCAGTTCATAGATGTTTTTATCATGAATGCGGAAATGAAGGGCTTCTTTATTCAAACGCGCACCATTACACTCGGGACATACAGCCGTCCTTGCAAACTGGTCAGCCCATTTCTGTGCTGTGGCCGATGCATCTTTTTCCTGCATCATCTGGATATACTTCACAATACCTTCGTATGTAACAAAGTAGTCGGAAGAAGTATGTATCAAGGAACTTCTGATCTTGATACGTTCATCGGAACCATAAAGTATTTCTTCGATTACATCATCGGGAAGTTCTTTTATAGGAGTTTTTAAATCTACATCATATTTATCGAGAAGTGCTTCTATCTGCCAGAATATCATGGCATTCTTATACTTACCAAGCGGGACAATACCTCCATCGTAGACTGATAAATTCCTGTTTGGGATTACCTTATCAATATCAATCTGATTAACATAACCCAATCCCTTACATTTGGGACAAGCACCCTGAGGAGAGTTAAATGAAAAATTATGCGGAGCCGGTTCACGGTATGATAAGCCGGTTACAGGACACATCAAGCGTTTACTGTAGTGGCGCAAGCTTAAAGTCTGTGCATCCAATATCATTATTAAACCGTCACCTTGCAACATCCCCGTAGCAACACTTTGTTTCAAGCGTTTATCATCTTTACTGCTTACCACCATTTTATCAATAACCACTTCTATATCGTGGTTCTTATAGCGGTCGAGTTTCATTCCGTGAGTCACTTCCTTAATATCACCATCCACTCTTACATAAAGATACCCTTTCCTACGGATTTGTTCAAACAGTTCTTTGTAATGTCCCTTACGGCTTTTAACCAACGGAGCCAACAAATAAATTTTCTTTCCTGTATAATCCTTAAGAATTAAATCAAGGATTTGCTCTTCGGTGTATTTTATCATCTTTTCACCGGAAAGATAGGAATATGCCTCCCCTGCCCTTGCATAAAGCAAACGCAAGTAATCATAGATTTCAGTAGTGGTACCCACGGTTGAACGGGGATTTTTATTCGTTGTCTTTTGCTCTATGGATATAACCGGGCTTAATCCCGTAATTTTATCCACATCAGGACGCTCCATATTACCCAAAAAGTTACGGGCATAAGCTGAAAACGTCTCAATATAACGGCGTTGTCCTTCAGCAAATATCGTATCGAAAGCCAATGATGATTTTCCACTTCCACTCAATCCGGTTATTACGGTTAAGCTGTTGCGGGGAATATCTACATCTATATTTTTTAAATTGTGTACGCGCGCACCATACACATTTACCTGTTCTGTTTCTTCTGTCATTTTAGCTGAGTCACTCATACTTTTGTGTATAAATGTAATATCTGCAAAAATAGCGTTTCCCCGCGAAATATCTAATTAAAAAGCCTAATAATATTTTCTTAACTCATTATATAATGTGAATAAATTTGTTTTTTGTACTTTTGCTCCTCATTCAGAAATTAATCAATTTAAAACTAAACGATGAAATTAGTTAGAAGTTTATTACTATCTTTAGTTATCATAAGTTTCTCGTGCCCAAATACTTTCGCACAGGAAAACGTATCTTACTTTTTACATACCATTGAAAAGGGACAAAGCCTTTATTCTATTGCAAGCATGTATAATGTAAGCCAAACCGATATTATTAAACTTAATCCGGGTTGCGAAGAAAAAATATATGCGGGTGCACAAATCCGTATCCCGCAAAGTAAATCGGCAACAGCCCAACAGACATTCCATACCATTCAACCCCAAGAAACATTATACGGGCTAACCGTTAAATATAAGATTTCTGCCAAAGCTATCTGCGATGCCAATCCGGGACTGAGTGCTAGTAATTTTAAAATAGGTCAGGTTATTGTTATCCCTACTGAGGAAGAACAAACCGTGCATGAACAGGCAATAGCAGAAGTTCCGGTACAGAGCACACCACTTCCGGCTGTAAAACCAAGATGCCGTGATATGCACAAAGTAAAAAGAAAAGAAACTATATTCAGTGTCAGCCGTGAATATGGAATTACGGAAGCAGAACTCATTGCAGTAAATCCCGAATTGAAAGACGGAATGAAGAAAGGCATGTTTTTATGTATTCCTTATCCTTCTGAGAACAAGAAAGAAAAAAACACACACATTGAGATTTCAACCACACAAACTCCTCCTTCAAACACTGAGTTGTTTGCAACCAATAGTGAATCAAACAAAAAAATATCCACTATAAAGGCAGCAGTTATATTACCATTCCTTGAAGCTGACACAAAAAGTCGCATGATTGAATATTATGAAGGATTACTCATGGCAGTAGACAGTTTAAAAAAACAAGGAGTTTCCATGGATTTATACGCTTATGATTCCGGTAGTGCAAATACTTCTATCAAAGGATTACTTGCCAAAAAGGAAATGAAAGATATGAATATTATTTTCGGCCCCATGCATACACAGCACATTAAACCTCTGGCTGAATTTGCACAAAAGAATGACATCCATTTAGTTATTCCGTTTAACTCAAAGGATAATGAAGTATTCAAAAATCCTTCAATCTATCAGGTAAATACCCCTCAATCATATTTATACTCTGAAGTCTATGAACACTTTGTTCGTAAATTCCCCAATTCAAACGTGATTATCATCGAAAACATTGATGCTGATAAGGATAAAATTGAATTCATAAAAGGATTGAAACAAGAATTAAGCCATAATGGTATCAGTACCAAAGTGCTTAAAGAAGGTAGCAGCCCCGGAACAATGAAATCAGTTCTCAGCCCTACGAAAGAAAATATTTTTATTCTATCATCCGATTCTAATATCGCATTAATTAAAACATTGCCATTGCTCACCGTATTGGTAAGAGAGAATCCTGATTATCAAATAAAACTATTCGGTTATCCTATATGGCAAACCTATACAAAAGACCATTTGGCAAGTTTCTATGAATTGGATACCTATTTCTATTCATCATTCTTCACCAACAATCTTTTCCCGGAGGCTATCAACTTCACCAATGCATATGGCAAATGGTATAGTAAGGAAATTATCAATACTGTTCCAAGATATGGAATGCTGGGCTTTGACACTGCCTACTTCTTCCTGAAAGGTTTATCAAAGTATGGTTCGAAGTTCGAGGAACGCATTAACAATATTACCGTAACTCCTCTACAAACCGGATTTAAGTTTGCCCGTGTAAATAACTGGGGAGGTTTCATCAACAAAAAAGTCTTTTTTGTACATTTCAGTAAAGACTATGAATTAATCAAATTAGATTTCGAATAAGAACAATGAAATATAAACATACACTTCTGTTTCTGCTGTTATGTATAACTCTTCCCGTTTCTGCGCAATTAGGCGAAGAACGCAATAATTGGTCTGTGGGTATTAACGGTGGAGTAAACTTTAATAAAGTATCTTTTTTCCCTTCTATAAAGCAAAATATGCCTATGGGAATAACAGGTGGAGTAACTGCCCGTTATATATCTGAAAAGTATTTTGCCATGATATGCGGCATTCAAGCCGAATTAAATTATTCTCAACGTGGATGGGAAGAAAAGATTGAAGACAATGCCAATACTTATTCACGCACGATGAATTATTTGGAGTTGCCTCTCCTCGCCCATCTTGCTTTCGGTAGGGATAGAGGTGTACAATTCTTTATCAATGCAGGACCTCAGTTGGGCTTTCTCATTAGCGAAAAAGAAACGATGAGTGCCGATTGGGATACAAGTAACCGTCCGAATGGTGTAGTAGAGCAATATGGATTAATGGCACAAAAGAAGTTTGACTACGGAATAGTAGGTGGAGGAGGACTTGAAATAAGAACGGGTATCGGACATTTTCTATTGGAAGGAAGATATTACTTTGGTTTGGCGGACTTCTTCAACAGCACTAAAAAGGATCCGTTTGAGAAATCGGCTCACACAACAATCTCTGCAAGATTAACTTACTTATTCGACATCAAGAAATAGCATTATCATCTATATAAAAAGGTTGCCTTTTCATATGGAAAGGCAACCTTTTTTATTTTATGCAAGATAATTCTTTTAAGGTCTTAATCTGTCAGCAGCCTTAACCATAAATTCATCTTTACCAATAGCACGGATTGCAAGGTAATTCAGAATAATGCAAACCAATGGCAATGCAAGAGCCCATGACAATTGATAGCTTGCCTCCAACTTTCCTTTTAAAACGAACATGAACACAACAAAAGTAATGTAATAGCCTATAAGAATAATACTATTAAATACTGTCATTCTGATTTGAAGAATCCTATTTTTAAACATGAAAATTGTGCCGGATGACACAATAGCCGAAAGAATCAGCAATGCCAACATTCCCCATGAAGAAGAGCTGGTAGCTCCATCAGGGAAAACAATCCCATAACTCATAAAGTTATAAATACTGCCGTCACCTGCTACGAAAGAGCCTACCGGTTGGCACATGGTTATAATCAATAAAACTGTTACTACTAATAAATAAACAGTTTGAATACGTTGTAACATAATATCTCTTTTCTAATTTAAGTGTTATGACAAAAAGAAAAGGCCGTTTCCTTTAGAAGCGGCCTTTACCGGGAGTCGTTATTGTAATTTTTCTTTTTCCTTAGCCGGATTTCTATAATAAACCTTACCTTCAATATACTCTTGCGTAGCAATCAAAGTAGGTTTAGGAAGCTTCTCATAATAACGAGAAATTTCAATTTGCTCTCTGTTCTCAAACACTTCTTCCAGGTTATCATTGTATGAAGCAAATTCCTGTAATTTCTTGGAAAGATCATTCTTAATTTCTACTGAAATCTGATTAGAACGTTTTCCAATGATAGATACTGTTTCGTATACATTACCGGTATCTTCACACAACTCCATCATGTCACGGGTAACAGTATTTGTTGGAGCATTCGTTTTTTTGTAATCCATAATTCTTTTATAATTAGTCTTTGATTATTTTACTTGATTCTTTAAAAAACTTCTCTGTTTCTTTGGTATATTTACTTTCAGGGAATTCATTCTTGAATGCATAATATTCATCAACTACATCTCTGAAACGTTCCTCTTTTTTATCTTCCGTACTTTGCACAGCCATTTCATATTTAGCCCGCAAAACCAAGATAGATAAGTCTTCACGCATTTCCGTATAAGGATAATCCTTCAGCGCATTTTGGGCAGTAATAACACACGACAAGTAATTGTTAGCATGCATATAGTTTCCCAAATTATAATAAAGTTTTGCTGCAAGATATTCTTTAAGAACCAGTTTATCCTGTAATTTGAATATCATATCCTGAGCTTCGTCTTTTTTGTCGCTCATAGGGAAATATTCCATAAACATCTGCAACTCTTGAATAGCTTTATATGTACTAGATTGATCAAGACGTGCTTCGGGAGTATCCAAATAAAGCGCTTTTCCGGCATGGAAGCGTGCTAACTCTGCAAATATCCCTCTTGGATAAACGTTATAATAATTAATGAAATAGTGAGATGAAGTAAGATAGTCCTTTTGGTTGTAATAGCTCATGGCAAGCATATACAAAGACTCCTCTGCCTTATCGGTACCCTTTAAGATAGTAACCAGTTCTTCAAGTAAAGTTGCAGATTTATTGTACTGACCTTTAGCAAAATAGTTTTTTGCTGCTTCATACTTATACTCGTAATTGGTACTTTTTAAAATCTTATTATAGTCTCCACATGAGGAAAAGACTACTGCTGTGAGCAGAATTATGATTATATTTTTCTTCATTTCATTCAAATAATGCGCAAAAATACGGATATCCAACGAATAATGCAATTAATCAAGAGTTTTTAATACTAAAAAGGAGTTAAAGGAGGTAGAGAAATATATACGGGGATGAAATTATTCATCCCCGTTATGAAAAAAGACTGATTACAATTTATATAAATCACTGGCTGCAAGTAAATCTACTTTCTTTTCTGTCAGCACTTTAATGCAAGTATCCATATCATTGGGACGAATAATAACGTTCGCAATATTATTGCTGGCAAAAGAATACATATATTCAATGAATACACCAGCTTCCGACAAATATTGCAATACTTTTGCCAAAGCTCCCGGCACATTTGGGCAACTGATTCCCACCACATCTGTAATATTTACTGCAAAATGATTTGCTTTCAACGCTGAATACGCTTTATCTGGATCGGAAACAATTCCGCGAAGTATGCCGAAATCAGCATTTTCGGCAATGCACAATGCTGAAAGATTAATTCCTTCCTTAGCAAGCACTTCTGTTACTTCTCCCAATCTGCCGGATTTGTTTTCCAAAAATATAGAAAGTTGTTTTGCTACCATAACTTTAATTTTATTCAAATATACAATATTATTTTGAATTATACGAGTTTTCTGTTATCAATTACACGCTTTGCTTTACCAACACTACGCTCTATGCTCCTTGGCTCAACTAATTTCACATCCACTCCCAAACCCAATACACTTTGTAAACGTGAAGTAAGTTTTTTCTTCAAAGCAATCATCTTGTTTATCTCATCGGAATAGAATTCAGAACGTACTTCCACTTTTAATTCCATCTTATCCGTATTATTCACGCGGTCTATAGTCAACAAATAATGTGGTTCAAACTCTTCGTGCTCAAGGATAACCGTCTCAACTTGCGATGGAAAGACATTCACTCCACGAATTATCAACATATCGTCACTTCTTCCTAGAATTCTATCCATGCGTACCAATGTACGTCCACATTCACACTTCTCATAGTGGAGTGCAGTAAGGTCTTTCGTACGGTAGCGAAGCAGCGGCATACCTTCTTTTGTTAAATGAGTAAAGACAAGTTCTCCCGTTTGTCCCGGTTCAACCGGTTGCAATGTATTCGGATTTATTATTTCCGGGAAAAAATGGTCTTCATTTAAGTGCGTACCATGTTGGCATTCACATTCATAACCTACTCCCGGCCCGGATATTTCACTTAAACCATATATATCGTAAGCCTTGATTCCCAATTTCTCCTGAATCTCTTTACGCATATTTTCCGTCCACGGTTCGGCACCAAATGCTCCTGCTTTCAGTTTAAATTCTTCACGGGGAATGCCGGAGTCTTTGATAGCATCAGCCAAAAAAAGCGCATATGAAGGTGTACAACAAAGAACAGTTGTACCAAAATCGTGCATCAGGGTTATCTGCTTTTCAGTATTTCCACTTGACATTGGTATCACTGAAGCACCAATATTTTCAGCTCCCATGTGAGCACCTAATCCACCCGTAAAGAGTCCGTAACCATAAGATACCTGAAAAACATCATTTTTTTCTGCTCCATAGGCAGTAAACGCACGCGAAATGCACTCAGTCCACAATGACAAGTCCTTACGGGTATACCCCACAACGGTTGGTTTCCCCGTAGTTCCTGAAGAGCCATGAATACGAACAATCTGACTCATGGGCACAGCACACAATCCAAATGGATAATTATCCCTGAGATCTGTTTTCGTCGTAAAAGGAAGTTTTACAATATCGTCTATATCATTAATATCATCGGGAGTAATTCCCAGTTCTTGCATTTTCTTGCGGTAAAAAGGAGTGTTATGATATACATGCTCCACAATCTTTTTCAATCTGATGCTCTGAATCTTTCGAAGCCCGTCACGATCCATGCACTCGATACTCTCATTCCAAATCATGTTTTCCAGTTGTATTAATTAAGTAATTTGCCATTTAATGTTTTAAACCGTTGCAAAGTAAATAAAACATTCGATATTTTGATACATTAAAGCTGATTTATTTATCCATTCGTCAGTAGTAGTTAATAGAAAGAACAAAGCGAAACAACTAACAATGAATTAAAACTATCCGCTCTCCGTTAGAAATCGTTAAAAGATATATGTAACAGCATAACCATAAGTGTTCTCATAGTATCTTTGAATTATGCTACAAACACGATTATTTAAACTGATAATGATATGTATGCTATTGTCCGGATGTACGGGCAAAATAGCAATCACTCCTGCATTTTATGTATGGAAAAGTCAATTATCAGAAAAGGATGTGGATACCTCCTATTTAAGTAGCATACCTGTAAATAAGTTCTATTTACGCATGTTTGATGTAGATAATAAAGGGGACGGAACTGTATTTATAGCAGAATATTCTCCCAATACGGATACTATTCCCGGAGAGGTGGTTCCCGTAATATTCCTCACCAATCGGACATTCCTTTCATCATCTATTGACGGAAGCAAAGAATTAGCAGAAAAATGTATCAAGAAGATAGACAGCCTGTATAAACTTCATTTCAATAAACAACCACAAGAATACCAGTTCGACTGTGACTGGACAAAGAAATCGGGCAAAGCATATTTCAGCTTCCTCAAAACTGTATCCGGGTTAAAACCGAATGCTGCTATTTCGTGCACCATTCGTCTGCATCAAATAAAATATAAAAAACAAACCGGAGTACCACCTGTAAATAAAGGTGTGTTAATGTATTATGCGTCTTCCGAACCAACTAACTTTGATAGTCCCAATACTATATTGGATGATAAGGAAGCCTCACTTTATATGGATCAAGCTTATGCTTATCCCTTACATTTGGACGTAGCTCTTCCACTTTACAGTTGGGGAATAGTCCGAAATCCATTTAATAAAATCAAGTTGATTAACGGAGTATGCGAAGCAGATATTGCTATTCACCCCGAATATTATAAAAAGAAGAAGAATGGCATATACGAAATACTTCAATCACATTATTTAAGAGGAATGTGGATTAACAAAGGGTATGAATTAAAAGTCGAAGAAGTAAGTCCTGAAGTATTGCAAGAAGCAGCCATAACACTCCGAAAAAAGTTAAAGCAAGAAGATAGGGAAGTCATCTTCTATCATTTGGATAATGACATTCTTAAACGATACTCTATTGAAAATTTACAAAATATAATAAAAGGGCTCTCATTATGAAACGAAATAAACGCTACTTCCTACTTTTTATATTGGTATTGATGCCTTTCCATTCTTCGGTTAACGGCTGTGGATGGTCGTATAGTGAAGATGAAATCTATTATAATCTTTTCGACCAACTTCTATTAAAAGAAGAAGGGTTAAAACCTTTCTTGCTTACCGGTGAACCGGGATTCTTCCAGACAGGAACCAACTTATCTGATGAAAATATTGATGCATGGATGGCGTTTATTGGTAATGACCGAAAGCTGATAAACCTTGATAAACAGGCTATAAGCGAACTGGTTTATCGCACTCCTCTTAAAGAATTGAATACAGAAAATATTCTTTCAGGTTCAACATGTGCTATTATGAATAGCACCAAAACAGGCAAACAAATAATAGATTATCTCCAATATGCAAAAACTTTAGAACCTTATGCACAAGAAAGAATTCAATCTCCTTCTACTGATGAGTATAAAAAACTTTTAGAAGAAGGAATGCAGTTATGGAAGTCATGCAACTACAAGGAACTAAAGCTTAGATATGGTTATCAACTTGTACGCCTTGCACACTATTCGGGCGAAAACGAGGAAGCTTTGGAGTTATTTGATAAATATGTAGAACCTGTGAAACAAAAGCATATCATTTATTATTATGCATTGGAACAAAAGGGCGGAGTACTTTATAATCTGGGGAAAAAAGCAGAAGCAAACTATTTATTCTGCCAAGTATTCGATCATAGTGATTGCAGAAAAGAGGTAGCTTACAACAGTATCAAGATACAAGGTGAAATAGACTGGAATAATACATATAAATTATGCAAGACTAACAAAGAGAAAGCGGTGCTTTATGCCATGAGAGGATATAACACGTTCTCCAATGAAATGGAAGAGATGAATAATATCCTGCAAGTATGTCCCGACTCTCCTTATTTAAAATTACTTGCTATCCGCTATATGAATAAGTTGGAGCGTTCCATTCTCAATATACTCTATAATATGGATGACACTCATACATTCATGAAAATACCTGATGAAATAAAGAAATGCTACGCTGAAAATAAAGAATTAATAAATGTCATTATAAAGAACCCCAAAGTGAATGAAAAGGATTTTTGGTCTGCTTACTTAGCCCATATGGCTTTTCTTTTCAAAGATTATACATTGTGTGAAAGCTTACTTAATGGAATAAGGACCTCAAACGCTAACTTGTTAAAACAGATAAGCCGTACGCGTTTCGGACTTTATCTTACTACCCTTAAAAAGTTAGGAGCAAAAGAAGAAAAGTCTATTGAGGAATACATGATAAAAGAAAATATAGACAAGGATTTTGTACGCGAAATTGTAGCGCATTTATACAAGCAACAAGGAGAATATGGGAAAGCTTATCTTGTACATAACAAAATTAGCAACTTGGAACAAAATCCCGATATTACCATCATCAATTCATTAATAAAAGAATACGAAGCAAATGGAACGCTCTCTACATGTGCAGACAGCACTTCTATAACTAAAGATGATATAACTACCCTATATGAACTGAAAGGAACTTACTATCTACGTATGGGAGATTTAAGCGAAAGCATCAAATGGTATGATAAAGTGCCCGATAATTATATCAACTTCAATCTAAAATATGATTGGGAAACAGATGAATATATTGCAATATCTTCTACGGAATATAACGGATATTCGGGGATTTCTCCGCTAATCTTCAGTAACGGATTCAAGCGCTGGTATAATATTCCTGCCGAAAAAGAACTGACAGATGTTGTTTATCGACAAAAAGAGTTTTCCTTTCTTAATAAGTATCATAATAAAAAGACTTTGGTACAGTCATTGCTACGTTTAAAGAACATGGAAAAAGAGAAAAATGAAACAGGAATGTGTGCCGCCTATCTGCTTGCAAACTATTATTTCAATATCTCGGCGCGCGGATATTTTAGAAATATACCGTTCTATTTTGCTAATAACGGTTTCAGCAGTACACATTTCGGTGAATCCGTATCTGAAAATGAAGTTCCGGATTTCGAAAATGAATATAACTATAAAGGATTCTATTATTCCGTATTATTAACCAACGATGCTTTCAAAGCCCTGTCTTATTATGAACATGTAGCCAGATATTCTTCCAACCCTGAACTAAAAGCGAGAGCATTATTCATGGCATCGGCTTGTGCGCAGGATCTGTATGGTGGGAATGATGGGGATTATACGACTCCGGAAGATTATTATTCTGAAATTGCAAGAAAGTACAGTAATACCGGTTTCTTTAATGAAGCAAAAAACGAATGTAAATATTTTGATTATTATATAAAGAATGAATTTTGAATTAACAGCAGATTATAGCCCAACGGGCGACCAGCCGGAAGCAATAGCTCAGCTGACGGAAGGAGTTCTTGAAGGAGTTCCCGCACAAACACTGCTTGGTGTAACGGGCTCGGGCAAGACTTTTACGATTGCAAATGTTATCAAGAATATAAATAAACCGACTCTTATCCTAAGTCATAATAAGACACTTGCAGCTCAGCTTTACAGTGAATTTAAAAGCTTCTTTCCCAATAATGCAGTAGAATATTATGTATCTTATTACGATTACTACCAGCCGGAAGCCTATCTCCCGTCATCGGATACATACATCGAAAAAGACCTTGCTATCAATGAGGAAATAGACAAGCTTCGTTTGGCGGCAACTTCTTCTCTACTTTCCGGACGAAAAGATGTTATTGTTGTTTCATCCGTATCATGTATTTATGGTATGGGGAATCCATCAGACTTCTACAATAATGTAATAGATGTGCAACGGGGACGAATGATTAACCGGAATGTTTTTCTTCGCAGATTGGTAGACAGTCTTTATACCCGTAACGACATTGATTTGAATCGTGGTAATTTCCGTGTTAAAGGCGATACTGTGGACATTTATCTTGCTTACTCCGATCATATTCTCCGTGTTGTATTTTGGGGAGACGAAGTAGATGCTATTGAAGAAGTAGATCCAATTACAGGAGTGAAGATAGCAACGTTTGAAGATTACAAGATTTATCCCGCAAATCTTTTCATGACTACCAAAGAAAGTACCTTACGTGCTATCCATGAAATCGAAGATGATTTGACTAAACAGGTAGCTTACTTTGAATCTATCGGGAAACCTTATGAAGCGAAGCGGTTGTATGAACGGGTAACTTATGATATGGAAATGTTGCGTGAACTCGGACATTGTTCGGGCATAGAAAACTATTCCCGTTATTTCGACGGTCGCGAACCGGGAACCCGTCCTTATTGCCTTCTCGACTTCTTTCCAGAAGATTTCTTAATGGTCATAGATGAAAGCCACGTTAGTGTTCCCCAGATACGTGCCATGTATGGAGGAGATAAAGCCCGAAAAACAAATCTTGTAGAGTATGGTTTCCGCCTTCCTGCCGCTATGGATAACCGTCCGTTAAAATTTGAAGAATTTGAAGAAATGGTTCCTCAGACAATTTATGTAAGTGCCACTCCCGCCGATTATGAACTGGTAAAAAGTGAAGGAATTGTAGTGGAACAGGTTATTCGTCCAACAGGTTTGCTTGATCCTATCATTGAAGTACGTCCAAGCATGAATCAAATTGATGACCTGATGGAAGAAATCCAGTTGAGAATTGAGAAAGAAGAACGTGTATTGGTAACTACCCTCACCAAACGTATGGCAGAAGAACTGACCGATTATCTTTTACGTAACGATATAAGATGCAACTATATTCACAGTGATGTAGATACGTTAGAACGTGTAAAAATAATGGATGAACTTCGTCAAGGTATCTATGATGTGCTTATCGGTGTCAATTTGCTTCGTGAAGGTCTTGACTTACCCGAAGTTTCTTTGGTAGCTATCCTTGATGCTGATAAGGAAGGATTCCTTCGCTCCCATCGTTCGTTAACTCAAACAGCCGGACGCGCAGCAAGAAATATTAATGGGAAAGTAATTATGTATGCTGATAAAATAACAGAAAGCATGCAAAAAACTATTGATGAAACGAACCGACGACGCGAAAAGCAGCTTGCTTACAACGAAGAAAACGGAATCACTCCTAAACAAATTCAGAAAGCACGCAATATGGTTCTCATTGGTGGAGGAAATGAAGAAGAAGTCAAGAAAGTCTCCAAAGCATACATAGAACCGGCAAGTTCAAATATTGCAGCCGATCCGATTGTACAATATATGAGTAAAGGACAATTGGAAAAAAGCATTGAAAAAACAAGAAAGCAAATGTATGAAGCAGCCAAGAAACTTGAATTCGTTGAAGCAGCCCAGTATAGAGATGAACTTATAAAGATGGAAGATTTGCTAAAAGAAAAATGGCCGGAGGTATAAAGTAAAAGGGGACTTAAAAAAGCCCCCTTTATATTTTTGATTAATTTGTTCCTTCTTTAACCCCTTCTGCCCAACTTCCGCTCTGTTCTTCCATTTCCTTAAAAGTATTCTTCACATTTTCCTTCACTTTATTCACCTTGCTTTTTAATTGTAAAGTAGCAAACATACTTTTTAATTTGGTAACCTCTGCTTTCTCGGCATCGGTAAAGTCCTTATTGAACTTTTCATCGAATGTAGCAGTATATTCATCATACTTCGCATTGATTTTTGCCCAGTCTTCCTCTGTATAGTTCTGGCAATTGTCTTTTACATTCTCAACAAAGTCCTTAAAATTCGATAAATAAGATGTCTTGCTCGGACTGCAAGCTGTAAAAAGCAACACACCCAATAATAGTGATAATACTGTCTTCATAATGATATTCTTTTTTTTATAATTACTCTTCTTTCTCAATAATCCGGGCAGTCTCTACTTTCTCTAAGCGGGAACGTAGTTTATCCATCATCGACTTCCTGATCCTGAGAGTAATTAAACAATCCATATCATAAGATTGTTCGAGGATTTCCGGTTCCTCTTCTTTAACAATCCTCATAATATCATTCATGAAAGGATATTCAAAACCTATAGTAATATCTTCGTCAACAGTTTTCTCTATAATTTCGGCCATAGCAATAGCTTCAGCCGCAGCAGCACGGTAAGCAACTATCAGACCGCTTGTTCCTAATTTAATTCCTCCGAAATAACGAACAACTATTATCAATATATCGGTTAACTCATTAGAATTAATTTGTCCCAAAATGGGCTTGCCTGCAGTGCTCGAAGGCTCTCCATTATCATTGGCACGAAAATCTTTACGCTCATGTCCCAGCATATATGCATAACAAACATGACGGGCATCATAATATTTCTTCTGATATTGTTCCAAATAAGATTTTATTTCCTCATGTGTCCGTACAGGCAAAGCAACAGCTATGAACTTACTCCGTTTCTCCGTGTAAATTCCTTCCGAAATATCTGTTATGGTTTTATATGTATCTTCTTTCATACTTGCAAAGATACAAAAAGCACAGATTATTCAAAAAAGAATAACCCGTGCCGTTTCTGTTTGTAAGATGTGAGGAAGTTAATAAAAAATATTTGTTTATTATGATAACTTATGTATCACCAATCCTGAGCGAAGTTTAGGTTCGAACCAAGTGGTCTTCGGTGGCATGATGTTTCCGGTATCGGCAATATCCATCAATTGTTTCATTGAAACAGGATAAAGAGCCAATGCAACTTTCATTTCACCACTGTCCACACGCTTCTTTAATTCACCCAAACCTCTGATTCCACCAACGAAATCAATCCGTTTATCGGAACGTAAATCCTTTATTCCAAGGATTTGATCTAAAATAAGATTAGAGGAAATAGTCACATCCAATACACCGATAGGATCATTATCATCATAAGTACCTTGCTTAGCAGTGAGGCTGTACCATTTTCCGTTCAAATAGATTGAGAAGTTGTGAAGACCGTTAGGCTTATAGATAGTTAAACCTTTTTCTTCAACTATAAAATTCTTTTTTAACGCTTCAAGAAATTGTTCTTCCGACAAACCGTTCAAATCTTTCACAACGCGGTTATAATCAATAATAGTCAACTGATCGGCGGGGAAGCAAACTGCCATGAAGTAATTATATTCTTCATCCCCTTTGTGATTAGGATTTTGTTTGGCTTTCTCCGCCCCCACAAGAGCAGCAGCTGCCGAACGGTGATGTCCGTCTGCAATATACAAAGCAGGCATTGCTGCAAATTGTTTGGTAATCGCTTCAATATCCTCTTCCTTGTCTATAATCCAGAATTGATGACCGAAACCATCATCGGGAGCCACAAAGTCATAAACAGGCTTTTGAGAGGTGTATTTCTTTACGATAGCATCCAATTCTTTATTTTCAGGATAAGCAAAGAACACAGGTTCGATATTGGCATTATTCACACGTACATGCTTCATCCGGTCTTCTTCTTTATCCCGGCGTGTAAGTTCGTGCTTTTTAATTGTTCCGTTCATGTAATCAGGAACATATGCGCCTACTACCAAACCATATTGAGTTTTGCCATTCATGGTTTGAGCATATACATAGTATTGTTCCTTTTCATCCTGAACCAACCAACCTTTATCTTGGAACATCTGAAAGTTTTCCGCAGCTTTAGCATAAACTCTTTCATCATGTTCATCGGTTCCTATCGGAAAATCTATTTCGGGTTTAATGATGTGATACAAAGATTTAGCGTTACCTTCCGCTTCTTTGCGTGCTTCTTCCGAATTAAGTACGTCATAAGGACGGGAAGCAACTTGTTCCACCATTGGTTGTGGCGGACGTATCCCTTTAAAAGGTTTTATTCTTGCCATGGTATTAGTATTTAATTGATAATTAAAAGCCACAGACTAAGTACATAATCTGTGGCTCAAATATAGTATTTATTTCTAATAAATTACTTGTTTACACGGAATTTCTCACAACCGTCTTTAAAGAATCCGACGATTTGTTTGGCAGCAGCAATACCGGCATTTATATTGGCTTCGGCAGTCTGTGCACCCATTTTCTTCGGAGTAGAGAAATAACGTCCGGCAAATTTGGATGCAAATTCATCATTAGCACCCGGCATAATATCTGTGATATATTTCAAGTCGGCACGTTCTTCCATTAATTTAATCAATTCGGCTTCATTGATAACTTCCTTACGGGCAGTATTTACAAGAATACCTCCTTTTGGCATTTTGTTTACCAAGGCATAATTGATTGAGTTCTTTGTTTCAGCCGTTGCAGGTATATGCAATGAAACGACATCGCAAGCAGAGTAAAGTTCATCTGCTGAAGAAACAGCTTTTACACCATCGGCTTCAATAGCTTCTTTGGGACAGAAAGCATCGAAAGCATAAATATCCATACCGAAACCTTTGGCAATACGGGCTACATTACGTCCTACATTACCATAAGCGTGAATACCTAATTTCTTTCCTTTCAATTCCGTGCCCGAAGTTCCGTTATAAAAGTTACGGACAGCATACACCAAAAGACCAAAAACCAATTCGGCAACGGCATTTGAGTTTTGTCCCGGAGTGTTCATTACACAAACACCTTTGGCAGTGGCGGCAGCAAGATCCACATTGTCGTATCCGGCACCGGCACGTACTACAATTTTCAAATCTTTTGCTGCATCAATAACTTCTGCATCAATAATATCACTACGGATAATAATTGCATTGGCGTCTTTAACCGCTTCAAGTAACTTTGCTTTTTCGCCATATTTTTCAAGCAGAACCAATTCATATCCTGCTGCTTCTATTTCTTTACGGATACCATCTACCGCAACTTTGGCAAACGGCTTATCTGTTGCTACTAATATTTTCATGGTTTTCGCGGAGTTTTAATGTAATTTTTCAAATTCCTGCATACAATCAACCAATGCTTGTACACTTTCAATCGGCATAGCATTATAGCAAGATGCACGGAAACCGCCAACAGAACGGTGTCCTTTAATACCAACCATGCCTTTTTCTGTTGCGAATTTCAAGAAATCAGCTTCCAAATCTTTGTATTCGTCATTCATAACAAAACAAATGTTCATCAAAGAACGGTCTTCCTTGGCAGCAGTACCTTTAAAGAGTTTGTTACGATCTATTTCACCATATAATAAATCAGCTCTTTTCTGCGCTCTCTTTTCCATTTCTTTCACTCCTCCTTGTTCTTTTACCCAACGAAGAGTTTGCAATGCTGCATAAATAGGAACTACGGGAGGAGTATTGAACATGGAACCGTTATCTATATGGGTTTGATAATTCAACATGGTAGGGATATAACGTGAAACTTTACCCAATGCATCATTCTTTACGATAACGAAAGTAACACCTGCCGGAGCAAGATTCTTTTGTGCACCACCATAAATACAGATATATTTGGAAACATCAAGAGGACGTGAGAATATATCGGAAGACATATCGGCAATCACCGGAACCGGTGAATCCAATTCTTTACGTATTTCAGTACCATAGATTGTATTATTTGTTGTGATGTGGAAATAATCGGCATCGGCAGGAATAGTATAATCTTTTGGTATATATGTATAAGTAGCTTCGGCAGAAGATGCAACTTCAACAGTTTCACCAAATGCTTTAGCTTCTTTCATTGCTTTCTTAGCCCAAACACCAGTATTCAGATAAGCAGCTTTCTTTTCAAGGAAATTAAATGGAATCATACAGAATTCCAAGCTGGCACCACCACCTAAGAAAAGAACGGAATAACCTTCCGGAATGTTAAGCAATTCTTTGAATAAAGCAACTGCTTCATCTACGACCGGCTGAAAATCTTTTGCACGGTGACTGATCTCCATTAAAGAAAGTCCCGAACCGTTAAAATCCAATATAGCTTTTGCTGTGTTCTCAATTGTTGATTGAGGAAGAATCGACGGTCCGGCATTAAAATTATGCTTTTTCATGTGATGTTAGTTTAGAAAATTAATACAAAATTCATTTATTGGTGTCTTACGACATGGCGAAATTACGAATTATTTTCAGTAAAACAAATGTTTTCAAAAATATAATTCAGCATATTGAATAGTATTTCTTTCATTTTATTAATTATCACTACTTTATACTTTCATTTTGTCAACCATACATTTCATTTGCGTGAATAAATATTCATTATAATTTCAATTAGTTATATCTTTGGAAGCAATAAACAAAAAAAACATGAATTGTGTTATTAGGAGTAACATTCAAACAACATAAGATTATGAAACTTTTGATTAATTTCCTTATTTCGAGTATAGTCATCTATCTGGCTATTGTCTTTTTGCCGGGGATAGATGCACACAGCACATTAACAGCCGCCGCAGTAGCAGGTATTTTAGGATTGGCTAACATCAGCATCAAGCCTTTTTTGATGCTATTCGATATTATTCCTACTCTATTCACTATTGTTTTCGCCCTGTTTTTTATTAATGGCGCAATCGTGGTATTGGCAGATTGGATAATAGATGACTTTTCTACGGAAAATTTGTGGTATGTAATGTTATTCAGTGCAGTTATATCCGTTCTTGATTGGTGCATTCATAAACTGATATGGAAATAACCACAACAAAACAAAAGTTTTAAAAAGTTGCCGTCACCCGTCACCAAATTACTGTAATGCTTTACTATAAGTGGTTTAAGGTATGACGCTAACTTTTTGTTTACCCTCACTTTTGCTTTTTGCCGTCACCCTTTTGATGATTTATGCATCAAATGTCTTATAATATTTCACTTGCAGAACTAAAAAAAGTAGCAGTAAAAGGCATCAATCATTAAGGCATTTCCAATCCGTTCCTACTCTATGGCAAATCACTTGACAACTGTCACGCACTTACTTGACAGTTGTCAAGCGATTACTCGACAATTGTCAAGTGATCACGCGACAATTGTCAAAAGGTTAATTGTTCAGCATGGTCATATCTATATATGGGCAATAACCTATACCGCTTCCTCTATCTTTGTTTTGATTCCTTTAATCTTTTCACCATTTACCAAAGATAAAGTCTGTTTCAGCTTGCTCCGTTTGATAGCAGCAAAAGCATAATGGTCTTTTACATCAATCATGCCGATGTCTTCTTTTGCCAGATTGGCTTTTTTATAGAGGAAGCCCACAATATCTATTTTATTCAATTTATCTTTTTTGCCTTTACCTATATATATGGTAGCCCAAACAGGTTTGGACGGCTTCTTTATTGTTTCGGGAAGTTCGAACGTAGCAGGTTCTTCTGTTATATATTCCGGAACTCGTTCTTCGGGTCCCAAAACCAAATAAGCAGTTCCTTCGGCTTCCCAACGTGCAGTGCGCCCGTTGCGATGAGTGTATGCCTCTTCGTTGGAAGGAAGATGATAGTGTATGATGTGTTCTATATCGGGAATATCGAGTCCGCGCGCAGCAAGATCGGTCGAGACAAATACATGGCAGCTTCCATTGCGGAACTTATACAGAGCACGTTCACGGTCGGGTTGCTCCATGCCTCCATGGAAATATTCGTTATACAGTCCTTTTGAAGTAAGATACTTGCTTACACGCTCCACAGACTCGCGGTGATTGCAGAAAACTAAAGTAGACTCACTACCCAATGTGCATAGCAAACGGAACAGCGTTTCCAATTTATCTTTATCGGGAGAAAGAACTTTCATCAACTGCAAACGGGGAGATGCTTCATCAGGGTTAAGGAAGTTCAGTTTGATGGTTTTATTCAATCCTGCAAATTCCGGTATTTCTTCTGCATCCGTAGCTGATATTAACGAACGACGTTCCAAGTCGGGCAATTGGCTGATGACAGTTGCCATTTCTTCATGAAAACCAAACTCCAGACATTTGTCGAACTCGTCAATAATTAAAGTTTTGACAGTGCTTGCATCAAAGTTCTGTTTTGAAAGATGATCGTTCATTCTTCCCGGTGTACCTATGATGACGGATGGTTGAACTCCCATCATCGTGCGATGTTCTTCCATTGCAGGGCGACCGCCATAACAACTGATTGCTTTAAACTCCGTGCCCATTGCTTTAAACACATTCTCTATCTGCAAAGCCAGTTCACGGGATGGCACCAATACTACTGCCTGTACTCCTTTCACGTCGGGTTTTAAATCTGTCAGCAACGGCAACAGATATGCCAAAGTCTTCCCTGAACCGGTTGGCGAGAGAAGGATTAAGTCTTTGCCTTCGGCATATGCACTGATAGCAGCTTCCTGCATGGGATTTAGCTGCTCTATATTCAAACTCTTAAGAGCTTTATCTATTAATTCATTCTTCATATCTGCAAAAATACTATATTCGATACTTATAATAAAACAAAAGCCGGAATAAGTGTTTAACTTATTCCGGCTTATTAACTTATAATTTATAAACGGTTACCCGCCAAAGTTATCGAACATCAGGTTCTTAGCTGGTACGCCAAGACTGTCGAGCATCTTTTCTACGGCTTTACTCATCGGACCGGGACCACACATGTAGTATTCAATATCTTCCGGTTCTTCGTGATTTTTCAAATAAGTTTCATAAATCACATTGTGAACGAAGCCCGGAGTATATTTCACACCTGCTGCATCTGCTGCCGGATCAGGACGGTCGAGCGCCAAATGGAATGTAAAGTTCGGGAAGTCTTTTTCCAATTGCAAGAAATCTTCCAAGTAGAACACTTCATTTAATGCACGTGCACCATAGAAATATGACATCTTACGATCGGTAGTGTGAAGTGTCTTAGTCATGTGCATAATCTGGGCACGCAACGGAGCCATACCTGCACCACCACCAATCCACATCATTTCTTTCTTAGAATCGAAGATAGGATGGAAATCACCGTAAGGACCACTCATGATTACTTTATCACCCGGTTTCAAAGTGAATATGTAAGAAGAAGCAATACCGGCAGGTACATCCATAAATCCGGGACCTTGTTCTTTCGGCTTGAACGGAGGAGTGGCAATACGCACGGTAAGCATGATGCGGTCTCCTTCGGCAGGATAGTTAGCCATAGAATAAGCACGGATGGTTTCTTCCTTATTGGTACACTTCAATCCGAATAATCCGAATTTTTCCCAAGCAGGCAAATATTCGTCACCTATCAAACTCTTATCAATGTCTTTGTTATAGTCCATTGAATATGTAGGGATCTTAATCTGTGCATAAGAACCCGGAACAAAATCCATATGTTCGCCCTTAGGCAAAGCAACGATAAATTCTTTGATAAAGGTAGCAACGTTCTTGTTGGAAATAACTTCGCATTCCCACTCTTTTACGCCCATTACCGATTCATCAATCTTGATTGCCATGTCGCTCTTCACTTTCACCTGGCAACCCAAACGCCAATGGTCTTGTTGCTCTTTACGTGAAAAGTGAACTTTTTCAGAAGGAAGGATTTCACCTCCTCCTTCCAATACCTGACAACGGCACTGTCCGCAAGAACCTTTACCACCGCAGGCAGAAGATAAGAAAATCTTGTTTGCAGATAGAGTAGAAAGCAATGTAGAACCGGATTCTACCTCTACCTCGTTATCCCCATTGATAGTCAATTTTACATTGCCCGATGGAGTAAGATAACGCTTAGCAACAAGAAGAATAACAACGAGTAGTAAAATGACCACAAGGAACACTACTATACTCGTACCGATCATCGTCGGGTTTATTGCTAATATCATTGTTCTATTTATTTTATGGTTAAACTACAATTATAATTTCAATCCCGAGAAGCACATAAATGCCATAGCCATCAAACCTACTGTGATAAAGGTGATACCCAATCCTTTCAATGGAGCAGGAACATCCGAATATGCCATCTTTTCACGTATGGCAGCCAAGCCGACGATAGCCAGCAACCAACCGATACCCGAACCGAAAGCATAAGTAGTAGCTTCACCAATATTAATGAAATGTCTTTGTTGCATAAACAAAGAAGCACCCATGATAGCACAGTTTACAGCAATCAACGGAAGGAAAATACCTAATGAGGCGTAAAGTGACGGACTGAAACGTTCAACCACCATTTCCACTAATTGTACAATACCCGCGATAACAGCGATGAAGAGGATAAAGCTAAGGAAGCTCAAATCCACACCTTCAACCAATGCGTTAGCTTTTAATACATAGTTCTCAAGTAAGTAGTTCACCGGAAGAGTAACGATCAACACGAATGTTACCGCAATACCCAATCCTAATGACGTTTTTACATTCTTCGAAACTGCAAGGTAAGAACACATCCCCAAGAAGTATGCGAAGATCATATTGTCGACGAATATCGACTTTACAAATAAACTCAAATAATCATTCATTTCTTTTCGATTTTACGGGGGTTAGTTACTTTTCCTGCAATTCTTTGTTACGTGCACGTTGTACCCAAATGATACATGCCACAATAATCAAAGCCATCGGAGGCATTAACATCAAACCATTATTCAAATATCCCAATTCATAGAATCCTTGAGGTATCACTTGGAAACCGAACAATGCGCCCGAACCAAGCAACTCACGGAAGAAAGCAACGATTACAAGAATTATTGCATAACCGAGACCGTTACCAAGACCGTCAAGGAATGATTCCCAAGGACCGTTTGCCATAGCAAATGCTTCCAAACGTCCCATCAAGATACAGTTTGTGATAATCAAACCGACATATACAGAAAGCTGAACGCTGACATCGTAAGCATAAGCTTTAAGGATTTCACTGACAATAGTTACCAATGCGGCAACAACTACCAACTGTACAATAATACGAATACGGTTCGGAATAGTATTACGAAGCAAAGAGATAATCACATTCGCAAAAGCAACGATAACCGTTACCGAAAGTCCCATCACAATAGCCGGTTCCAACTTGGCTGTTACAGCAAGAGCCGAACAGATACCAAGTACCTGCATTGTTACAGGGTTATCCAAATTAAGTGGGTTGGAGAATACTTCTCTATTCTTCTTAGAAAACAATTGACTCATTTCTATTTCCCTCCTTATTTATTAGTTAAAAAATTAGTGTACAGATTAAGGCAGTCTTTCAACATAGCATCAACACCTTTAGATGTAATAGTACCACCGGAGATACCATCAACCTGAGTTTCGGCGTCTTCAACCTTGCCAAACTTAGCAACGCCCAAAGCTACATTACCGTCTTTCATCACATGTTTGTCTTTGAACTCACTTTGGAAATGAGGAGTTGCAATTTCAGCACCCAATCCCGGAGTTTCTCCTGCATGAGAGAAATACGAACCATAAACTGTATTCTTATCATCATTCAATCCTATATATCCCCAGATAGGTCCCCAAAGTCCGGCACCATAAACAGGTACTACATATTTGGTTTGTCCGTCAACATCGCAAACAAATACGTGTAAACGACCGTCAGCAATCTCTCCCTTGTAATTTGTGCTGAAAGGCTTGTCATTTTCAATCAATTCACCTTCGGGAGTAAGTAACATATCCTGTTTTACAATTTCAGAATAAGTTTTTTCGGCATCTTGTACACCTGTAATATTCAATGCAGCAAGAATCTGCTTTTTAGTATCCAATTCCACATTCTTGTCCTGAGTGCTCTTCAGAGAAGAAGAAACAAAAGCCAAGAGGAATGCAACGATAACAACCATTACCGAAGCATAAATCATAGTATAAGAATTACTATTTGTATTCATTGTTATCGGTTTTAATTGTTATTAGTAGATTTAATTGCACGTTTTTCACGGCTACTGATATTTGACTGAACTACACAATAGTCAATCAATGGAGCAAAGATGTTCATCAACAGAATTGCCAACATCATACCTTCAGGATAGCCCGGATTCAATACACGAATAATGATAGCCATTGCACCGATAAGGAATCCGAAGATATATTTACCGGTTTCGGTACGTGCAGAAGTAACAGGATCGGTAGCCATAAACACAGCACCGAAGCAGAAGCCACCCAATACGAGATGTTCATACCATGGCAAGTGTGCCATAACGTTAGTTGCAGAGCCGAAAGTATTGAAGATGAATCCCATGAAAGCACCACCTACAAAGACAGACAACATTGTTTTCCAACTTGCAATACCCGTAGCGAGAAGCAATATAGCCCCTAATGCTATTGCAATGACACTTGTTTCACCGATTGATCCCGGAATGAAACCGACAATCATATCCCACAGTGTAGCAGGAGCACCGGCAACATTATGAATGGTAATATCTCCTGTTGCAACAGCAGCCTGTCCGAGAGGAGTAGCACCGGTAAATGTATCTACCAACTGACCACCGCCAATTCCACAAATGCTGTCTGTACTTACCCAAACTGCATCACCGGACATTTTAGAAGGATATGCAAAGAACAAGAATGCACGTGTAATCAATGCGACATTGAATATATTCATACCTGTACCACCAAATACTTCTTTTGCGAAAATTACAGCAAAAGCAGTAGCAACGGCAATAATCCAAAGCGGACAATCAACCGGAACGATTAATGGAATAAGCATACCGGAAACAAGGAAACCTTCCTGTATTTCTTCGTTCTTCCATTGAGCAACTGCAAACTCTATTCCCAAACCAACTACGTAAGATACAACAATCTTAGGCAATACAGCAAGGAAACCATAACCAAACAATTCCCAGAAACTACCCTCAGTTCCGATAGCAAGGAAATGCTGGTAACCTACATTATACATACCGAACAACAATGCCGGTACTAATGCAATAACAACAATCGACATGATTCTCTTACTATCAATAGAATCGTGGATGTGAACTCCTGATTTAGATGTTTCATTCGGTACGAACAAGAATGTTTCAAAACCGTCGAAAACAGATCTAAACATCGAGAGCTTTCCGCCTTCCTCAAAGTTAGGCTTTATCTTGTCGAGAAAATTTCTTAACGCTTTCAATGTTATAAAGTTTTTATATTAATATTATTATTAGCACATTTCAGCACGCAACGCATCAAGTCCGGCACGAACAATACGTTGTAATTCAAGCTTAGATGAATCTACAAATTCACAAAGAGCAAAATCTTCAGGGGCAACTTCATAAATACCCAAAGCTTCCATACGATCAATATCCCCTGCAATAATTGCTTTAATCAAAAATTCGGGAAGTATACTCATCGGGAATACTTTATCATATTCATTAGACATAATCATGTGACGTTCACCTCCCTTAATACGTGCATCAATTACATATTCACGTTTCTTAAAGGCATCCAGAATCCAGCTGAAATAAGAATGATTCACACTGAACTGACTAAAACGCGGCATGATGAATCCCAACATTTCATGCACATCATTTCCTTCTGGAATAACGGTTAACTGAGTATCGCGTGCACCGAGGTATCCGTTAGAAGAAACGATTTTACCGGTTAACACATTACCACTGATATAACGTACTTCTTTATCTTTGGTTACATTGCCTGCAAAAACAGGAGTAAGCAATGCTCCTACTTTCAATTTGCAATAAGCCGGCTTTGAAACTTCAGATCCGGTCAAAGCTACTGTACGAGTGAAGTCTATAACGCCATTGTTGAATAAGCGGCCTATGAAGATAACTTCTTCGGCACCAATAGTCCAAACAATTTCACCCTTGTTGATAGGATCAACATGGTTTATCTGAACTCCGACATTACCGGCCGGATCAGGACCATCGAATAAAGTTACAGTAACATTCTTTGCTTGTGTCAGTGCAGAAGACGATTGTTTCACACTCACACCCAAATTTACTTTAGCTATTTTTGCCAAAGCATCTAATCCTGTTTGGAAATCCTTTTCCTGTCCCTGAAGAACAAATTCGAAATCAGGAGCCAACGGTTTAGAATCAAAAGCCGAAATAAAGATAGCTTTTGGAGTATCTTGTGGATTTGCAACTACATCATAAGGACGCTGTTTGATGAATGCAAATAACCCGGCTTCAAGAAGTGCTTCTTTTACCTGATCAGAGGAAAGTCCCGAAACATTCTTTTTTCCAAACTCTTCGTAATCTTGCTCTTCGGCAGCTTGCACTGTGATGCTAAGAACTTTTCGGCGTTCGCCTCGCTCTACACAAGTAACAACACCACTCACGGGAGAAACGAACTTAACTTCAGGGTGGTTTTTATCAATAAACAACGCCCCTCCGGCCATGACATACTCCTGTTCTTTCACAACTACTTTCGGAGTAACTCCATGAAAATCATCAGGAACTATAGCATAGAATCCCGGTTCTTTCACGTCAAAGTACTCTTTGGCAGGCTTGCCTTTCAGGTTAATATCGAGGCCTTTACGTAATTTTATTACATTTGCCATGTGTCTAACAAATAATGGTTTTAAAATTTGAGCGCAAAAGTAACTAAAAATAATGTGAAAAAATAGCGTTTTATCAAAGAATTAGAGAAAAAAATCTTTAATAAAATCGTTATCGTACACGAGATTCAAAGAAAAAATATAGCAAACATTTTATTTTTTTGATAAAGACAAACAATAGAGTATCAAAGGATTAAATTCCAAACCCGTGTACATTACGCAAACATGTATAATTTTATTCAATCAAATTATTAGCATATATCAATAGTTTTTTATTCCTTTGCCGAAGTATAACGAAAACTAATAAAGAAAGATTTTATCAGGCAGGTCACAGAATACAGTCTATTATTTCTCTTCAATATACACAAATCATCAATGCAGGAATGCGCTTGGCAATCTATATTTTACAACATTATCTTAAGCAAGAAGATTCTTTAGTAATTTATTCATGAGAAGCAGTTTAACGTAGCATTTAAATTATATTTATTAATTATGTCCTATAATAAAGTCTTCACTTTATTATAAGCAATTATATTATCTATAAGTATGAATAAATTATCACCAATAAGACAAATATGTTTTATTATCAGTTGCAGTTTCATAGTAAGTTGTCAGAATTACGAAGGTATCAACAATGACCAAGATGCACACATTGTAAGTTTTTCTTTTAAAGGATTAGATGCCTCCTTACAATCAGTCCTGAATAAGTTGACGGATTTTCATTTGCACATAACGGATATGGAAGGAAAAACAGTAAGTTACAAAAACTTTGATAACATTGAATCCATCCCTACCATAGAGATTGAGCAAGGCAATTATCAGGTTCTTACAGTAGCTAATGCCAAACCTGAAGTATTCAAAGTTCCCTCATCCCCTTTAACTCCACAATCCGTTATAAGTTTACAGCCCACAGCCGCCAATATTTCAGAGTTATGTTTAACCAATAATCCTTTGACAGTTACAGAAGACGAAAATAATGAATTGGAACTAACTCTGGTACGTGTTGTAGGCAAAATCAATATAGCCGTTGAGAATGTTTCCGAAGACACAGAAAGCATACAAGTATGTATAAACAATATGTTTAGCAGTGTCCGGATGAACAGCACATATCCGGGAGATGTAACCACTTGTTCCTTCAATTTGTCCCAAGACACTGAAACCAATTTATATTCGGCTCAAGACATCATCCTTTTCCCAACCGACGGTAATGTAAATATAACCTATACAATCACTGATAAAAAGGGAAAGAATAAAGTATATACCCAAACTTTTGACAACGCATTGGAAGCTAACGGAACTCTAAACATCACTACTTCCCTATCCAACATCGTACGCAACATAACTCCCTGCATATCATTAAAAGAATGGGATGAACCCATTAATATTTCAAACACCATTATCATTGGAAAAGATGAAAACAATGAAGAAGAAAATAATACCGATAAGATTCTCTTTAACGGACTGCCGGACGATTTTATTCCGATAAAAGTATCTGTTGTCTGTAAAAACAAAAACGATGAATTGCTTCCCGCCACAGAAACTAATGTTGATTCAGAAATAGCGATTAATACTCCAAACGGAGCTTCCAAACTAATAAAAGCAACTTTTACGAATGCTTCCAACAATAGTTTTTCTGTTTATTTTGGTAAAACAGGGATAGAAGGAGTGTATATCCAAAAAGTAATCACATTGCCCAAAGCTCCTATTCTTGGAAATTACTATGCCGGAGGAATTATCATTAATCAACAAGGAAATGAAGGTTATCTCGCTTATAAATGTACAGCAATTTCAGTAGATACTTGGGTAAAAACGAGATGGGGAGATAGCAGTGAGATTAAAATTACCTCAACTACTGATGCACAAGCAAACGACAAAGTATTGATGGCTTTCCTAAAGAAAAATACGGAATGGGGATTGAATTTATTCCCTGCATTCAAAATGTGCAAAGAATATCGGGGAGGAGGTTATGATGATTGGTATTTCGCAACCGCATCAGATTTAACAAAAGCTTATTCGATTTACTCTCAATCTCCCGATTCTTTTAATAGCCTGATATCAAAGTATGCCCCAACCAATCCGTTAAGTTTTAAAGATGGCACATCATATATAACATCTACAGAAAGTAAAGAAGTACCTTCTGACAAATGTTGTGGAATAAAATTCCCCTATAACGAAAGCTTACAAATTACCAAAAGAGACACATCACACAAAGTATGTGCAGTACGCTATTTATAACTAAAATAAAACACATTTTATGGCAACTTAGGTAAAGATACTATAAGTTAAGAGTAAACATACCGTTTGTTAAGTAAAAACATAAAGAGAGTTTCATAAAAAGGTGTAGGTCTTTCGTTTGAAAGACCTACACTATTTTTTAATAAGAAGTAGAGTAATTTTATATTTGAAGTAAGATAATTGACGAAGCTATACAAACAACTATTCGTCTGACATATTACAAATATACAACATTTTCCCCGGATTTCCAAATTTCGGGCTATCTTACCACCTGCCTTTTCCAATCAGGAAAAACATGATATAATGCAAAAAGAGGATACATCAATGATGTACCCTCCTTTCATATATAAAAGTCAGCAACTTTTTTTAGATAATATATTGAGAACTGATAGATTCGTTGTTCATCACACGACGAATAGTTTCAGCAAACAAATCTGCAATCGTTAATTGTTTCACTTTCTTGCAATCGCGCACATAAGGAATACTGTCAGTAAATACCATTTCAGTAAGTTCTGAATCAGTAACACGTTCGGATGCAGGGCATGACATTACACAATGGCTTGCAATGGCACGAACCGATTTGGCTCCTGCTTCTTTCATAATGTTTGCAGCTTTGGTAATGGTACCCGCTGTATCAACAATATCGTCAATCAGAACTACGTTCTTATCTTTTACATCACCGATAATCTGCATAGAAGCAACTTCATTTGCTTTCTCACGTGATTTATTACACAATACCAATGGAACACCTAAATATTTTGAATAAGTGCTGGCTCTCTTAGAGCCACCAACGTCCGGAGTAGCAATAACCAGGTTTTCCAATTTAAGTGATTCGATGTATGGCAAGAATACTGCTGATGCATAAAGGTGGTCAACCGGAACATCGAAGAAACCTTGAATCTGGTCTGCATGCAAGTCCATAGTAATAAGACGGTCAATCCCTGCAACACTTAATAAATCAGCAACCAATTTAGCTCCGATAGAAACACGTGGTTTGTCTTTTCTATCTTGACGTGCCCATCCAAAATAAGGGATGACAGCCACAATGCTCTTTGCTGATGCTCTCTTTGCTGCATCGACCATCAACAAAAGTTCCATTAAGTTGTCTGAGTTAGGGAAAGTAGATTGAACTAAAAATACATGTGAGCCTCTAATAGATTCCTCATAAGAAACAGCAAATTCGCCATCTGCGAAATGCATAATGTTCATGTTTCCAAGTTTACAATCAAGGCATTTACAAATTTTTTCTGCAAGGTATCTGGAGTTAGTTCCAGAGAATACCATAAAGGGTGCTTTTTCGCTCATTTTGTAATAGTTGTTACCTATTTGTTAATTTGTCTGCAAAGGTATGAATTCTTTCTGCATTGGAAAAGACTTCTCATCATATTTTTTATTTAATAATGCCTTTTACCAGGAACTGTTCCTTATTAAACATATTCTATTTATTTTTAAGTTCTGCAAGGAGTGTTTTTCTTCTTATTAACTTTATGGTTTAAGAAAATATGGCGAACTTTGCAAATCGAAAACAAAGTGTTGCAGAAACAAGTTGAATTGTGATTTTATGAGATATTCCAAAACTCCTTCCCCTCTTTTATCTTTAGTTCCCATATTTATATTAGTTGTTTTGTTATTTGTCATCATCCGCACATTCGGAAGCGATGCCCTGTCGGGAGGCAGTCAGATTGCTTTGCTCACGGCAACTGCCGCGTGTTGCTGCATCGGTTTGTTATGGCTCAAAGTAAAATGGAAAGATTTCGAAATTGCAATAGTCAATAATATATCCGGAGTAGCCACGGCTATTATCATCCTTCTGATAATAGGCGCCCTGTCGGGAGCATGGATGATTAGCGGAGTAGTCCCTACCCTAATATATTATGGAGTTCAAATTATACATCCTCATTTCTTTCTTGTTTCCACCTGTGTCATATGTGCCATTGTTTCGGTAATGACAGGAAGTTCGTGGACGACTATTGCCACCATCGGTATTGCATTAATGGGAATAGGACGTGCACAAGGATTTGAAGAGGGATGGATAGCAGGCGCTATTATTTCGGGAGCTTACTTTGGAGATAAAATGTCCCCTTTGTCGGACACCACCGTTTTAGCTGCTTCCGTAACAGATACACCTTTATTTAAGCACATTAAATATATGGTTATAACTACCGTGCCTTCTTTAATTATCACTCTAATCATATTCACAGTTGCAGGATTGTCACATAATGTGACAGACACCACTCACATTGCCGAATTTACCACAGCACTGGATAATAAGTTCAATATTAACTTCTGGTTGTTGATAGTACCAATAGCAACAGGTATAATGATAGCCAAACGCATCCCGTCCATTATTACATTATTTCTTTCTACTTTGCTTGCCGGAATATTCGCTCTTATCTTCCAACCCGATTTATTACGCGAAATATCCGGTTTGCCAATACAAGGGATTACATCTAATTTTAAAGGGTTGCTAATGACTTTTTATGGCAGCACACAGTTAGACATGCACAATTCAGAACTTAATGAATTAATTGCTACCCGCGGAATGGCAGGAATGATGAATACCATTTGGCTGATTATCTGTGCTATGTGTTTTGGTGGAGCAATGACAGCCAGCGGGATGCTCGGAAGTATTACTTCAGTATTCCTCCGATTTATGAAGAAAACAATCGGAGTAGTGGCATCCACCGTTATTTCAGGAATCTTCTTAAATCTGGCAACTGCCGATCAATATATTTCCATTATCCTAACCGGGAACATGTTTCGCGATGTTTATCGGGCAAAAGGGTATGAAAGTCGGTTGCTGAGCCGAACAACAGAGGATGCAGTTACAGTCACTTCTCCCCTTATTCCGTGGAACACTTGCGGAATGACTCAGGCAACAATTCTCAGTGTGCCTACATTAACTTATTTACCCTATTGCTTCTTCAACCTCATCAGTCCTCTGATGACAATTATTGTAGCGGCAATAGGGTACAGAATAAAAATAAGCCGGAACAAATAAAATTTAGAAAGCCTCCGTCATATTGAAGTAGAAGAGATTTTTCTTATTCACCATATCACGCCCAAGATCGAAACGTACATTCATACGGGGTTGCACCTCTATGCGTAATCCTACCCCGGCATTAGGTAATACTCCTTCTATCTTTGTAGGATTAGGTCCCATAAATCCACATCCTCCCCACGCTACAAAACCTACATGGTTAATCATCTTACTCACCCAATTCTTCTTTGAAGTATTAATCATCTGGCGATATTCAGCCATAACTACATGGGAAGATTTATCACGGTACTGTCCCATATAATATCCACGCAAGTCAAACGGGCTTCCGGTTAAAGTATATTTATTTAATGGCACATCACCGAATACATTCTTACTCTGGGCAGTCCAAGCGATTACCTTACGCTTGCCAACGCTTTTATACTGCCGGTAATCCAATTCCAACTTATAGAAATTATTATCACTGCCAAGGAACTTTTCATAAGCCATTCCACGAAAGTCAAGATAAAGACCGGAATAAGGATTTGCAGGGATGTCACGACTATCATAATTAACAATAAAACCTACTCCCGAACTGAAATTACTATATCCATTTTCATTCCCCCCTGCTTCTACATACGATGGTAACTCCAACAGGCCTTTAGCCGGTTTAGTCATTTTATCATAATTAATATCAATCTGAGGACCAAAGAATATATTACTGCTACCCATACGGAACATAAACCAAGGATTTACCTGAAAACCACTGTAACGGTATAAACTGGTAGTATCGCTACGAACATAATCTTTGTTGGTGTCATAACCTACCCCATAAAAGTTATCTTCCATATTCTTATAAGCAAATATACCGAAAATACGGAATCTATCTCCCTTAAAGAATAATTGCGGACGTGTAGAAACATTGAAACCACCTTTAAACAAAAAGGCTGCATAAATAGGTAAAACAGAACGCTTTAACAACGTATCAGCCGGATTGGTGCGAAAAGTAAGCAAAGCACTTGCTCCCAGTAGCACTCCATAATCGGGGCTAAAACTAGGACCTCCCAATATATTATAGTGGAAATTACGTTTCGCAACTTTCAAGCGCCGCAATTCGCGCTTGGAAAGAGCCGGTGCAACACTGTCTGTATTAGCAAATGAAACAGAATCTGTCTTATCTGAAAATAAAGAATTTACTACTGCCTGATTATCTTTAATAATAGGAACTCCCGCTTTCACTTCCTGAGCCGATAAGCCCATGATTGGCATTATTGTAACTATCAATACAATAATTGTAATGTATTTCTTCATACTTCTTTCAAAATATGTGTGCAAAGGAAACTATTTTTCTTCACATGGTTTTAAATAATCTGTTTAAAAACCGTAAATTTGAAGCGAAATTTTAATTCTTAAAACATATAACATGAATAAACGTATTTGGTTACCTTTTGTTTTTCTTATCACTTTAGGTGTACAAGCACAAGAAAAGCAAGGTGGAATTTCACAAGACATGCTGCAACAAATAAAAAAGAGTTATCAAGGTACGGCTACAGACAAGGCTTTGCGTAATGCCATTAGCAATAACGACATTCGTAATCTGGCTTTGAACCAAGAAAACAGACCTAACTTTGATACTTACTTTTCAGACCGTGTTTTGTCAAAAGGCATCTCAGACCAGAAATCATCAGGTCGTTGCTGGTTATTTACCGGATTGAACGTAATGCGTGCAAAGATGATTGAAAAGTATGGGCTAGGTGCTTTCCAATTTTCTCAGGTTTACCCGTTCTTTTGGGATCAATTAGAAAAATCTAATTTATTTCTGCAAGGAATCATAGATACCCGTGAAAAACCGTTAGATGATAAAATGGTTGAATGGTTATTAAAGAATCCTTTAAGTGACGGAGGGCAATTTACCGGCATAGCAGACATTATCGGAAAATATGGCCTTGTTCCAAGTGAAATCATGCCCGAAACCAGTAACAGTGCAAACACATCACGCATGGCAGATCTGATAAAACAAAAGCTACGTGAAAATGCTTTAGAGTTACGGGATATGGCAACTAAGAAAGCTAAACTTTCAGACTTGGAGAATAAGAAAACAGAAATGCTGGGTACTATATACAGAATGTTAGTCCTTAACTTGGGTGAACCTCCTACTTCTTTTAAATGGACAATGACGAACGCACAAGGTAAACCTGTAAGTACCAAACAATATACTCCGAAATCTTTTTATGACGAATATGTCGGTGAGGATTTAACCAATAACTATATCATGCTGATGAACGATCCCAGCCGTGAGTATTACAAGTTATATGAAATTGATTATGACCGTCACAGATATGACGGCAACAACTGGACTTATGTAAATTTACCGATTGAAGATATAAAAGAAATGGCTATCAAGTCTATTAAAGACAGCACGATGATGTACTTCTCTTGCGATGTTGGTAAATTCTTAAATTCAGGAAAAGGATTGCTTGATGTCAATAACTATGATTATGCCTCATTATTCGGAACACAATTCGGTATGGATAAGAAACAACGCATCCAAACATTTGCCAGCGGTTCATCACATGCCATGACTTTAATGGCTGTTGACTTAGACCGGAACGGAACACCGAAGAAATGGATGGTGGAAAACAGTTGGGGAGCCGATAATGGTTACAAAGGTCATTTAATAATGACGGACGAATGGTTCAATGAATATATGTTCCGTTTGGTAGTAGAGAAAAAATATGCGCCGGAAAAAGTATTGAATATACTGAAACAAAAGCCAGTCCGCTTACCGGCATGGGATCCGATGTTTATGAATGAAGAATAATCAACTTTGATAAACAGAAGAAGCCGGACTCTAAAGTAAATACTTGGAATCCGGCTTCTTAATTTTTACAATTACCTTTATTATGAATGAGAACGAGATTTCTTATTTTTTTGCATCGGCTAATTTACCCATATTGTAGGTTCCTCTACGGGCAACATTACCATTTTGGTCATATTCCACGAAAGGACCGTCTTTCTTTCCTTGTTTAAAAAAGCCTTCAAACCGGGTTCCGTCTTTAGTTTCCATTATACCTTTGCCATCTTCTACTCCATCTTTAAACTCACCCTGATATTTAGTTCCGTCTTTCAGATATAGAGTACCTTTGCCATTGGCAACATTATCTTTCCATGTACCTTCATATACATCACCATTTCCCCAAATATATTTACCCTGTCCGTTACGATGGTTATTTACCCACATACCATCATAAACAGCTCCATTGTTCCAAGTGAATACTCCATGACCGTCCTGTTCCCCGTCTTTAAATTCACCTACATATTTATCACCATTATTATGGAAATAAATTCCAGTTCCTGTACGTTCACCATTTTTATAAGAACCCTCATAACGGTCTCCAGTATGGAAATAATATATACCTTGTCCGTGTTGCATGTCATTGTCCCAATCTCCCACATACTTATCTCCGTTTTCATAAAGATAGGTACCTTTCCCATGACGGACATCATTTAACCATTCGCCGTCATATTTGGATTTATCTGACCATTGCAACACACCTTTACCATTCTTTTTATCTCCTTTCCAGTGTCCCTTATATTCCGAACCGTCTTTCCATTTGTACGTCCCCTCACCTTCGCGCTTATCATTTGCCCAATTACCTATATAAGTATCTCCGTTGAAATAATACATAGTTCCGGCTCCATGTTGATAATCGGCAAACCACATACCTTCGTAACGGTTATTATTGGCAAAATAGAAAGTGCCTTTTCCATGCTGTTGATCTTGGAACCACTGGCCTTCATATCTTTCACCATCTGTAAAAGAATAAACTCCGTGACCTTCACGTTTGCCTTTTACATATTCACCTTCATAAACGTCGCCATTTTTAAAAACAGTCTTTCCTTTACCATTCGGTTTGCCATGCCTAAGCTCTCCGGTGTATGTCGAACCATCTTTAAAAGTATAATTGCCTATCTTAATCTGTGAAGAGAAAATATTAGTCACTTTATCCAGAAAGCCTGTTTTTTCCTGAGCTTTAACTTCGGTTTGTGCCAATAAAAATATGAGTATTGCAGTGTATATGTATTTTTGCATGATAATGATTATAAAAAACTAATATGACAAAGATAGTATTTATCTGCCAAACACAGGAGCTTTATTAGAATTTGTTAGCTATTTTAAAAAGAAAAAAGCGGAATCCTTATACTTTCTTTCCGGCAATAACTTCAATAAGAGACTCTTTATGGATATATTTACAAGCAAGATCACGCAATTCTGCAGGTGTTACATTTCTCACAGCTTCCAATGAACGCTGAAAATAATCTGCATCCAGATGGTTGACATCAATAAACATCCATGCATCCGACAAGGAGAATGGTCCTTCATAACTGCGGCACATATCGCCCAACATATAACTACGCACCATTTCCAACTCCTTTTGAGGGACTAATTCTGTTTGCAACCGATTTATTTCATGATATACCTCTTTCACTATGTTTTCAGTATATTCATTGGCAGCCTCCGTAGACACAGTGAAAATACCCGAACCGGAATAAAAACCAATTCCGGCAGCTATTCCATAAGTATATCCTTTATCTTCACGGATATTAGACATCAGGCGACTGCCAAAATATCCGCCGAATATAGTCATCAATACCCTCATCTTCAAATAATCGGGATTTGTACGTTCCATCATCGGCGCACCCATCTTAATGGAACTTTGCATAGCATCAGGACGTTCAAGAAATATACGTTTATCTTTAAGCGGTTCTATTGCAAATGATGTACTTACAGATTTGCCTGAAGAAACATTTCCCCATGAAGATGTCCCCAAAGTATTTTCCAAAGCAATAATCACCTCGTCAGTTACTTTGCCGGCAAGATAAGCAGAACAATTTCCGGAATGATAGTAACGATTATGAAACTCCTTCAAAACATCAGGAGTAATTTTACCGAAATCTTCCACCTCTGCATAATGTGAACAAGGATGCCCCGGTCCAAAAATAGAACACAAATAATTCTTCTGTGCAATGACATCCACTTTTGCACTGTTTACAAGAAACTGTTGTCTATTGGCATCGACAACCGTACTAAGCTCTTTCTCCGGAAAAGTGGGTTCTTTCAGAATAGATTCAATTACGGAAAGAGTTTGTTCAAAGTATTTGTTTAATGAATAGAGTGTCAGATAAGTACACTCGAATGCTGCCGATAATTCCAACCATGCACCATAATAATCTAATTTCTCTGCAATTTGTTTCGAAGTAAACATTCGGCTCCCTTCCCTTAGCATACGATTAGCAAAAAGAGCTTGCAATACTTGAGTCTGTTGCCACTTGCCACCACCAAAAATCAAATCGAGACGTACCACTTCCTGCTCTCCGGCATTAACCATATTAAGTGGTATGCCATTCGGCATGATTCTTTTTTCCGGTTGTGTAATACTAATCTTTTCTATCGGCGCTACAGGCGGTTGTTGTGTTCTATCGAGCATATTCTTATCGGGTATGTTCTTTTAAAAATACTTCGGCGCGGGCTAAATCCTGAGGAGTATCAATACCTATGGTTTCCACTTCACTGATGCCAACCTTTATAGTATAGCCATTTTCCAGCCAACGAAGCTGTTCCAACGATTCTGCCAATTCTAAAGAAGATTGAGATAATGATGTTATCTCTTTCAACACTTCGGCACGGTAGGCATAAAGTCCTATATGTTTGTAATAAGTATGATTTTTCAGCCAATCTTTTGCCTCCACATTACGCTGAAAAGGAATAATGGAACGACTGAAATACATGGCATTCATATTTTTATTCACTACTACCTTTGGAGAGTTGACATTCTCCAATGTTTCAAAAGCATCATCTGCCGAAAAAGGTTTAACCAGCGTAGCAATTTGAGTGGAAGCATCATCAAAACAAGCTTTTACCGCCATTAACTGTGAAGGTTGTATAAACGGTTCATCTCCTTGAATATTAACAATCACATCATATCCCTGCCCTACTTTCGTGTAAGCTTCGTAACATCTGTCGGTACCGCTTTTATGATTCACGGAAGTCATTACCACTTTACCGCCAAATGCCTTGACAGCATTTTCAATGCGTTCATCGTCTGTTGCTACATAAGCAGCATCAAGCACTCCCGCCACTTGTTCATAAACTCTTTGTATCACAGTCTTTCCCCCCAACATAGCCAAAGGCTTTGCCGGAAAACGGGTAGATGCATATCTTGCCGGAATTATTCCTATGAATTTTGTCATACTTGTCTCTTTTGTATGGCAAAAGTACAAAAAGATTTGGTTATAAGGGCTAATTAGCTTTAATTTGTGGGAAAAACCAAGAACTGATGAAGATACACTCCTGCCTCATTTGCATAGGAAGCAACACTAATAAGACAGAAAATATAAAAACTGCACGTAAAGAACTGGAAGAACTATTTCCCGATATCATGTTCGGTAAAGAAATGCTTACCACCCCTCTGTATTTTAAATCCAATCCGGAAATGTTCATCAATCAATTGGGAGTATTCCATTCCGGCATGAGCGTAGAAGAAATTAAATTTCATTTTCGAAGTATAGAAGTACAGTCAGGCAGATTACCTTCCGATAAAGATAAGGAAATCGTGAAATTGGATATAGACTTGCTAATGTACGATAAAAAAATTTTAAAGTCCCAAGATATGCTGAGAGAGTACATTAAGACCGGTTTGAAAGAAATTTTATAAAGAACAGACCTCATCTCCTAACACAAAGCACGGGTGCTTTGGCTTCAAAGCTGCGGTGCTTCGGAAGCAAAGCACAGGGGCTTTGAAAGAGAAAAGCATGACAAATGACAAATATGACAGCATTTCCTATAAACTATATATAGGTATAATATAAATATAATATATATCATCAACATTTATAATTAATAATATATTGCATATATAGTAGTAGAAAACCCTGTCATTTTTGTCATTTTGTCATGGATTAGAATGGAAGACTTTGATTATCAGAAGCTCACGATTTCCCTATTATTCAAATATCTCATCAATACCTTCACTTGAATCTTGGCTTGAGTAATCACTTGTATCGCCACACGGATCAAAATCCTTGGGTATATTGAACGTTTCCGTTTCAGAATATCCCAATGTTTTATCGGCTAAGACCTTTTTCATATACAATCCCCAAACAGGCAAAGCCATAGCAGCTCCCTGCCCGTCGATCATTGTATCAAAGTGAATATCACGTTCTTCACCTCCTACCCAACATCCGGAAACTAAGGATGGAGTAAATCCCATAAACCAACCGTCGGAGTTACGGTTCGTTGTCCCGGTTTTACCTCCCATATCCACACTCACATATCTGCGGGCACGTCCGCCGGTTCCTTCATTGATAACGGCACGAAGCATAACCAACATTTTATAGGCACTCGATTCACTGATAACTTCCTCCATCTGAGGAGCAAAAGTAGCTACCACATTCCCGGAATTATCTTCTATCCTTGTCACAAACAGCGGAGCAGTACGTATTCCTTTATTAGCAAACGCCGTGTATGCACTAACCATTTCTCCTACGGAAATTTCACAAGGTCCCAAGCTTAACGACGGACTGGGAACAATTTCTTTATTCAATACACCAAATGAATGTATCAACCGGACTAAAGCATACGGATTCAACTTACTCATTAAATAAGCAGATATCCAGTTATTGGAGTTGGCAAGTCCCCATTTTAGAGTCACCATTTCTCCGTAACGTTTACGGCTACTGTTACGGGGTTGCCATATTTCTCCTGTTTCGGTAATCAAAGTCTGTTCCACATTACGTACCTGATCACACGGAGAGAAACCGTTCTCCATTGCAAGCGAGTAAAGATAAGGTTTGATGGTTGAACCAATCTGTCGACGTCCCACCATTGCCATATCATATTGGAAATAAGTGTAGTTAGGCCCGCCCACATAAGCTTTCACATGTCCATTGGCAGGGTCCATAGACATAAAACCTGCACGAAGGAAATGCTTATAATATTTTATGGAATCCATCGGAGTCATAATGGTATCTTTTTCTCCATCCCAAGTAAATACCGACATTTCTTCCTTTTTATTGAATGCTGCTTTTATCTCCGACTCGGAATAACCTGCCTCTTTCATTGTGCGATAACGGTCGGTCTGTTTCATGGTACGGTTCAGAATCTCATCTACCTGATCCTGTGAAAGCATACTGGTATACGGAGCCGTTTTACGTCCTTTCTTTTCTTTAAAGAAACGAGGCTGCAAATAATGTCCTATATGTTCTTCCACAGCTTCTTCCGCATACTGCTGCATACGCGAGTCTATCGTCGTATATATCTTTAAGCCATCAGTATAGAGGTTGTAGTTCGTTCCGTCTTTCTTTTTATTCTTAGCACACCAACCATAGAGTGGATTGGTTTTCCATGCCAATGAATCTTCATAATACTTTTGCATCTGCCACCCGCGATAATCGCCTTTAGCCGGTTCTTTAGCCGTCATAACTCCACGAAGATATTCACGGAAATAAGTGGCAAGCCCGTCTTTATGGTCAACACGGCGATATTTCAATGTCAAAGGCAGTGCTTTCAATGAATCGCACTCTGCTTCTGTTATATATCCGTATTTAGCCATTTGGTTAAGTACAACATTACGACGTCCACGGGCACGCTCATTAAAACGTACCGGATTATATAAAGAAGGGTTCTTGCACATACCTATTAAAGTTGCAGCTTCTTCTACTTTCAAGTTTGCCGGTTCTTTAGAAAAGTATGTATTTGATGCAGTTTTAATACCAACGGCATTATTCAGGAAATCGAACTTATTCAAATACATGGTCAGAATCTCCTCTTTCGTATAATAACGCTCTAACTTCACAGCAATTACCCATTCAATAGGTTTCTGCAACAAACGTTCCATTATATTATCCGCACTGGGGGAATAAAGTTGTTTGGATAATTGCTGAGTAATGGTACTACCCCCACCTGCACTTGCCTGAAACAAAAAGCCACGTTTCACAATGGCACGGAAGAGAGCACGCACATCAATGCCCGAATGTTCGCGAAAGCGTGCATCTTCAGTAGCTATCAAAGCATTAACTAATGCGGGAGACAAATCATTATAGCCTACATACACACGGTTTTCCTTACTCAAAGAATAAGTTCCGAGCATTTTCCCATCCGATGAAATAATTTCAGTAGCAAATTTATAACTTGGATTTTCCAGTTCTTCAACAGGAGGCATGTACCCTATCCAACCTTTGGAAATAGCTGTAAAGATCAAAGCAACAGCCAATATGATGACTACTAATAATATCCAGAGTGCAAGTACAATCTTTTTTATCATGATAACAATTCGTTCTTTTTGTGTTATTGCTTACGAACTGCAAAAGTAAAACAATTCTTTCAAATAGAAGCACATTCTAACAAAGTTCAACTAATATATCAGATATTTTAAATTTAACGTCCGCAGATTAATGCCTATTCCAGCATTTTTACCTATCTTTACGCTCCGAAAGATTGTAAACGATAAACATTCATAAGAATATGGAAAACAGAAGTTTAGTTACTATCGCGGAACATTCAAAGGAAAAAATCCTCTACCTCCTGGAAATGGCGAAGCAGTTTGAGAAGAACCCCAATCGCAAAATCCTGGATGGAAAAGTAGTTGCCACTCTCTTTTTTGAACCTTCCACACGTACACGTCTGAGTTTTGAAACTGCTGCCAACAGGCTTGGAGCAAGAGTTATAGGTTTTACCGATCCTAAAGCAACCAGTTCTTCAAAAGGAGAAACCTTAAAGGATACTATTATGATGGTGAGCAACTATGCCGACATCATTGTAATGAGACATTATCTTGAAGGAGCAGCAAGATATGCCAGTGAGATAGCTCCCGTACCTATTATAAATGCAGGCGATGGGGCCAACCAGCATCCCTCACAAACCATGCTCGATTTATATTCTATCCAAAAGACTCAAGGAACATTGGAAAACCTGAATATTTATCTTGTCGGAGACTTGAAATACGGACGTACCGTTCATTCACTTTTAATGGCAATGCGCCATTTCAATCCGACTTTCCATTTCATTGCTCCGAAAGAACTCGAAATGCCGGAAGAATATAAAATCTATTGCAAAGAGCATAATATTAAATATGTGGAACATACCGATTTCAACGAAGAAGTAATTGCCGAAGCCGACATTCTGTATATGACACGTGTGCAGCGGGAACGTTTCACTGATTTAATGGAATATGAACGTGTTAAGAACGTATATATTTTGAAAAACAAGATGCTTGAAAATACCCGTCCCAACCTTCGCATACTACATCCGCTTCCACGCGTAAACGAAATAGCTTATGATGTGGATGAAAACCCGAAGGCTTACTACTTTGAACAGGCACATAACGGATTGTTTGCCCGCCAGGCTATTATTTGTGACGCATTAGGTATAACTTTAGACGAGATTAAATAAGATTATGAGCGAAAAGAAACAAGAACTGCAAGTTGCCGCTTTACGCAACGGCACTGTTATAGACCATATACCATCAGATAAACTGTTTACTGTGGTAACGTTGCTCGGGCTGGAACACATGAGCAATAATATTACCATCGGTTTCAATCTGGAGAGCAAGAAACTGGGAACCAAAGGTATTATCAAGATTGCCGACAAGTTCTTTGACGATGATGAAATAAACCGGATTTCCGTAGTTGCTCCTCATGTGAAATTAAACATTATCCGTGACTATGAGGTTGTGGAAAAACGCGAAGTATATATGCCCGATGAACTAAAAGGTATTGTAAAATGCGCTAATCCCAAGTGCATCACAAACAATGAGCCGATGGCAACTGTTTTTCACGTGATAGATAAAGATAATTGCATTATTAAATGCCATTATTGCGAAAAAGAGCAGGACAGACAAGATATTACAATTATTTAATGAAGCAAGACTGGAAACCCGGAACTATGATATACCCGCTACCCGCCGTTTTGGTGAGTTGCGGGCTTGATGAAAGCGAGTATAACATTATTACAGTGGCATGGACAGGAACTATTTGCACTAATCCACCCATGTGTTACATTTCCGTTCGCCCGGAACGGCACTCCTACCCTATATTGAAAAAGAACATGGAGTTTGTAATCAATCTCACCACTAAGGAGATGGCTTTTGCAACCGACTGGTGTGGAGTAAGGTCGGGAAAGAACTATAACAAGTTTTCAGAAATGAAACTTACACCGGGAAAAGCCACAATGGTAAACGCACCGATTATCGAAGAATCACCGCTATGTATCGAATGTAGAGTAAAGGAAATAATCTCATTAGGTTCACATGATATGTTTATTGCCGATGTAGTCAATGTTCAGGCCGATGAAAAGTATCTGAATAAAGAAACCGGTAAGTTTGAATTATCAGAATCCAATCCTTTAGTTTATGTTCATGGAAATTATTTTGATTTGGGAGAAAAAATAGGTAAGTTTGGCTGGTCGGTAGAAAAGAAAAAATAACATGAGACGTAAAATCCTTCTTTTTATCAGCTTGTTCGTTTGTCTTCACAGTTATTGTGGCGACCGACTTATCAATCCCGGAGATGCCAAAGTGAACTTCGGAATTAAAGGAGGATTTAATTCTACCATGTACTTTGTAAACCGGTTTAAAATTAAAGATGTAACCATTAACGACATACAGAATAATTATAAAGTAGGTTATTTCGGTGCATTCTTTGTCCGTTTCAACATGAAACGCCATTTCCTGCAACCCGAATTAATTTACAATGTAAGTAAGGGAGAAATTACATTTGATAAAAAAGGCTCGCAACACCCGGATATTGAACCCGATTATGCAACCATAACTTCCACTATCCGTACAGTGGAGATTCCTTTATTATATGGATATAATTTCGTCAAGACCGGTCCTTACGGCATGAACTTCTTTTTAGGGCCAAAAGTAAAATATGTATGGAGGGAAAAGAATAAAATAGAGTTCAGCAACTTCGATCAGCAAGGTATAGAAGAAAGACTGTTTCCATTCAATGTTAGCGGAATCATAGGACTGGGAGTCAGTATATCCAATATCCTTTTCGATTTCCAATATGAAATAGGCATGCACAACATATCCAAGTATGTTACTTATGATAACAGTGAAGGAATATCCAACATCGTCTTCAAAAGAAGAGCCAATGTATTAAGTTTTTCGCTTGGAGTGATATTTTAGTAACATTGTATTGTAATTTTCTTCATTATCCTGTCATTTATTCTTTTTTTTATCTATTTTTGTACGCTCAATAAAGAATCTCAAAATAAGAATAACTACTTATTTATTATATAAATGAAAAGAGACGATTTAATTTTCGATATTATCGAAAAAGAGCATCAACGTCAGCTCAAAGGCATCGAGCTGATTGCATCAGAAAACTTTGTTAGCGACCAAGTAATGCAAGCCATGGGTTCTTGCTTAACCAACAAGTATGCTGAAGGTTATCCCGGAAAGCGCTATTACGGAGGTTGCGAAGTAGTAGACCAAAGCGAACAAATTGCCATTGACAGACTGAAAGAAATATTCGGTGCCGAATGGGCAAATGTTCAACCACACTCAGGAGCTCAGGCCAATGCAGCAGTATTCCTTGCTGTCCTTAACCCGGGCGATAAATTCATGGGATTGAATCTTGCTCACGGAGGACACCTTTCTCACGGTTCTTTGGTTAATACTTCCGGTATTATCTATACTCCATGCGAATACAATTTGAATAAAGAAACAGGCCGTGTGGACTACGATCAAATGGAAGAAGTAGCACTTCGTGAAAAGCCGAAAATGATTATCGGCGGTGGTTCTGCATATTCACGTGAATGGGACTACAAACGCATGCGTGAAATCGCCGATAAAGTCGGAGCTATTCTCATGGTAGACATGGCCCACCCTGCCGGACTTATTGCAGCAGGTTTGCTCGACAACCCGTTGAAGTATGCGCACATTGTAACATCTACTACCCACAAAACTCTTCGTGGTCCTCGTGGTGGTGTAATCATGATGGGTAAAGACTTCCCCAACCCGTGGGGGAAAACAACTCCGAAAGGAGAAATCAAAATGATGTCTCAATTACTTGACTCTGCCGTATTCCCCGGAATACAAGGCGGTCCGTTAGAACATGTCATTGCAGCTAAAGCCGTTGCATTTGGCGAATGTTTGCAGCCGGAATACAAAGAATACCAGAAACAAGTACAGAAAAATGCTGCTGCATTGGCACAGGCATTAACAGAAAGAGGCTTCACTATCGTATCCGGTGGTACGGATAACCACTCCATGCTGGTAGACCTTCGCAGCAAATATCCTGATTTAACAGGTAAAGTAGCTGAAAAAGCTCTTGTTTCTGCCGATATTACCGTAAATAAAAACATGGTTCCATTCGACAGCCGTTCAGCATTCCAGACTTCAGGTATCCGCCTCGGAACTCCTGCTATCACAACTCGTGGTGCTAAAGAAGAGTTAATGTCTGAAATTGCAGAGATGATCGAAACAGTACTTTCTAATGTTGAGAATGAAGAAATCATTGCATCTGTACGCAAGAGAGTAAACGAAACTATGGCAAAGTATCCACTCTTTGCTTATTAAGCATAAAAATCCATAGGCGAATAAAAAAAATCCATTGAACAATGGATTTTTTTTATTCGCCTATAAATTTTATTTATTGGTGAATGATTTTATATCTTAGCTCAGTCCTTCTATCTGTCCGTTTACAATATCAATTCTTCTTGCCTGCGGATCTTTCGGTAATCCCGGCATACGCATTATATCACCGGCAATAGCCACGATCATTTCCGCACCATTATTGATTACAATATCACTTATATGGATCTCAAAATCCTTTGCAACACCATAGGCTTTCGGATCGGCAGAAAACGAATATTGTGTCTTGGCAATACAAACAGGATAATTAGAAATTCCCATTTCATTAATCAGCTTCATCATCTTTTCCGAATGGCTGCTGTATGTAACCAACTTTGCACCATAAATGTGCTTGGCTACCTTTTCTATCTTTTCGGAAACCGAATCATCGTCTTTATAAGTGTATTTCAAAGGAGCAGACGGTTTTCCCTCTATGGTTTCAACAACTAATTTAGCCAATTCAATTGCTCCCTCGCCTCCTTGTGCAAAAGAATCGTTGATAGCGAAGCCAACTCCTGCCCAGTTACAATAATCACGAATCAATGCAATCTCTTCTTTCGTATCGGAATCATACTTGTTAAATGCAACAATTACATTCTGACGAAAAGAGCGGAGATTTTGAATGTGTTTATCCAAATTCTTCAATCCTTTGCTTAATCCGTCCGGATTAGGTTCTTTTATCTTATCGATACTGATTCCTCCATGCATCTTCAATCCCTGTGATGTTGCTACGATTACCGTTAAGCGAGGCTGCAAACCCGATTTACGGCATTTTATATTAAAGAACTTTTCTGCACCGAGATCGGCTCCGAATCCTGCTTCCGTAACTACATAATCGGCAAAAGTCATTGCCATCTTAGTAGCTAAAATAGAGTTACATCCATGAGCAATATTTGCAAACGGACCTCCATGCACAAATGCAGGTGTATTCTCTGTAGTCTGTACCAGATTAGGATGAATGACATCTTTCAACAAAACAGTAATTGCACCGGCTACTCCGAGATCTTTTACCGTAAAAGGTTTGCCGTCATACGTAAAGCCGAGCAAAATATTTTCAATACGTCTGCGAAGATCTTTCAGGTCTTTCGCCAAACAAAGTATCGCCATAATTTCGGATGCAGGAGTAATATCAAAACCGGCTTCATGGGTAATCCCGTTTGCCTTTCCTCCAAGCCCTGCAACAATGTTACGCAAAGAACGGTCATTTACGTCAATTACCCGTTTCCAAAGAATCTCTTTCAAACCAAAACCGGATGATTGATTCTGATAAAGGTAATTATCAAGCAAAGCTGTAATCATGTTATGTGCCGAAGTTATGGCATGAAAATCTCCCGTAAAATGAAGATTGATATTCTCCATAGGAAGTACTTGCGAATATCCTCCTCCGGCTGCTCCCCCTTTCATTCCAAAACAAGGACCAAGAGAGGGTTCACGTAATGCAACAATAGCTTTCTTACCAATTTTATTCAGTCCTAAAGCAAGTCCGATAGAAACTGTTGTTTTACCAATTCCTGCTTTTGTGGGGGTAATTGCTGTTACTAATATCAAATTACTTTGTTTAACTTTCTCTTCATTAATAAGGTATTCCGGCACTTTGGCAATATACCTGCCGTAATTACTGATTTCATCAACCGGGATGCCTGCATCACAGGCAACCTTCTTTATTTTTTTCAACTCAATGCTTCTTGCTATTTCTATATCCGTTTTCATGATCGTAAAATTAAAGGTTACAAAATTAACAAATAAGATGAGACATAAGTTGCATTTTGATACAAAAAAAATCATCGGCCAGTAGTAATCCACTGACCGATGATTCATTTAGATAGTTTATTTACTGATTATTTACCATATGTCTCAAGCAAGAACTCGTCTAAGTATGCCCCACGCATATTAGTTTTATAGAAGCGACCTTCCTTATCAAGAATAATGCAAGTAGGAACTCCACTTATATTATATTCGTCTTGGACTATACCCTTAAAACCTCCGGCATTACGAAGTTGTTTCCACACCATACCTTCTTCTTTCATGGCTTTTTGCCAATCGGCATCTTTCTCATCCACAGAAATACTGATAATATCAAAATCTTTATATTTATTATGCACTTTCACCAAATGAGGAATTTCACCACGGCAAGGACCGCACCATGAAGCCCAAAATTCCAACATTACATATTTATCTTTAGGAATGAGGGAAGAAAGCATTACCTTTTCACCTTTTGCATTTAAGAACTCTCCATCAATAAATTTCTCTCCTTTGGCAATCTTTCGGCTCTTAGCAGCTGCCGCTTTCAATTCTTCCAATTGTTTGGTTCCGGCCCAAGGACCTTCTGCCAATGCTACCATTTCATCAATTTCCGGTACTGTAAACGAATCTCCATAATAAGCGACATACATGAATAACCGATCATAAGCGACAATAGAACTGATATTATCTCTAATGAACTTCATGGTTATCTCTTTCTTTTGCTTCGCTAATGGGGCTTCCTCTTTCACAATTTCAATACCTCTGGCCGTTGCATCTTTACCTTCCATTTCAGGAATAATATACTCTTGAGAGTATTGAGTATCGAGTTTACTCAGTTGCTCGCTTAAACTCTTTGTACTATCAAGAAACTTTTGATAAAGATCTTGAGTAGCCGAGCCTTTAATTGTAAACTCATCTTTACGATCAGGATTCCAATAATAAGAAGGTAAAGTTGCTACATCCCCTTCAAAAGTTATATCAGTATTTTCAAGATAAAAGTTAACCTTAAATATTTTATTACGGCCATCAGGCTGTTCGGCATCCGGTTCGTTTATATCTATTATAAGGCTATACATAGCCGGAGAGGCTATCTTTCCTTTCAATGTAAACTTGCCATCTTTAACAACAGTACTGTCAATCGTAACTTCGGGATATACATCCGTTTCTTGCAGAATTACTCTACCACCTTCTGCATCGCCTATCAAAGAACCATTGATGGTAAACCCTTCTTCTTTTTGCTGACATGCAAATATGCACATCGAACATACTAATAAAAACAATACTTTTTTCATAATTATTTTATTTACCGTAAGTTTCAAGTAAGAATTCATCTAAATAAGCTCCGCGCATATTTGTTTTATAGTGACGTCCTTCTTTATCAAGAATAATACAAGTAGGTACACCTTGAATATTATATTCATCTTGAATAACTCCTTTAAAGCCTTCCGGATTACGAAGCTGCTTCCATACCATTCCTTCCTCTTTCATCGCTTTTTGCCATTCTGCATCTTTCTCATCAATAGAAATACTGATAATCTCAAAATCCTTGTACTTATTGTGAACCTTCACCAAATGAGGAATTTCACCACGGCAAGGACCACACCAAGAAGCCCAGAACTCAAGCATTACGTATTTATCTTTCGGCATAA
>ERZ826016.73-NODE-73-length-121075-cov-4.856115_pt1 | contig 121075 bp, 147 predicted proteins | sample MGYA00519872_ERZ826016 | MGnify/ENA primary metagenome ERZ826016 (study PRJEB31778, sample SAMEA3449218) | human gut metagenome | biome: human gut; feature: human-associated habitat; material: faeces | place: United Kingdom | collected 2010/2012 ... | reverse complement strand
TAGGAAAAGGACAGGAGCGGCGCAGGCATGTCCGCGGAGGCAGCGGGTGAATCTGTCTGTACAGAATCGCCATACCCCATTAACCATGCGGGGCTGATAGATAGGGCTTTAGCTATAGCATCTATCTTATCCTGCTTAGGCATGTATTTTCCGGTAAGCCAATCTGAAATAGATGAGGCACGTATACCGGAAATTTTTGCTAAATCGGCCTGTTTCATTTCTCTCTCTGCAAGAATGGCACTAAGCCGGCGTATAAATTCCGCATTCATAATATTCCTCCAATTAATTTGTAAGCTTACGCTTTCATGATATACGGAAAAGCGGATAAAATCAATAGGAAAACGAAAAATAAAACGGAAAACCGTTGACGAAATTGGCGCAAGCGTGTATCATATGGATATACGGAAAACCGTACAAAAAGAAAGGAGGTATGAATTTGGCAGCTGAATTTGACTACTCATATTTACGTGGATTCATCCGCGAACATTTTGGGTCTAACCAGAAATTCGCACAGTTCCTTGGTATTGGAAGCACTGCTTTATATGACAGACTGGCGAATAAAACTCCCTTTACGCAGAAAGAGATTGACCTTGTTGTTAGAAAAGCAACGGGAAAAGAATTGTCGCCAAGTGAAATCAATTTGCTTTTTTTTACACACAAAATACGGAAAACCGTATAATGGAAGGCGCGCAAAGGGGAAGGCATCCCCATTCCCCGGCGCGCCCGCCTTCCTGAAAGGGGGTGGGGCGTTTGGATGAAAAGGCGCTCGAGCGGCGGGTTTCCTGCAAAAGGAGCGGGGAAGTCTCTGTGTCGGAGTGGAAGATGCAGACGGAGTGCCGCATAAAAAAGACCGGCACAGGGAATCTTTCTGTAAAGGTTCACGGTACCGGCCGCACGTCTGTCAAAGCCGATTTAGAAATCTAAGGCTTTACGGATGTATTCGTGATAGGCTTTTTCTTCCATTTCTTTCCATGATGAAAAGGCGGTGGATTCTTTCACGTATGTATCGAAGGCATCGTCGGGTATGGCTTTGAAGTCTTCGATGGTTTCTACTTTGAATCCGCATTTCTTGACGAATTCATCGATGGAGGATGCGCGGGTGTAGCGGCGCATGAAGGATGGCGGGAAAAGTTCACCGAAGGAAATCTCTTTCTTTTTGGACAGGGCATTGAGATTTTTCTGGAGCTTTTTCAGCCCGGTAAAGTCTTTTTTCACAGGTATCACCTCCTTTCTATCTAAGTATAGCGGGGAGGCGGAGAAAGGAGATGAGGGACATGGAAAGTGTAACGAATGTATTCCCGGGGGATTCGAGTATCAGGAAGGTAAGGCTGGTGCAGGTCATCCGGGTGGATACGCTATGCGGTACGGGGACGGAACGCGATCCTGTACGTACTGTCATTCAGTTCTGGACAACGGATGGGAAGAAAATCGGGGAATTCCTCAGGGATTCGGTTTTGGATTGATCAGGGTTGCGGCTTCGGCAGATGTGATTTGAGAGGAGGTGTGAGCAATGGACTTGAATCGGGTGATGGACCCGAACCGGACGTACAGCGTGTCGGAGATGGCGAAGATCCTGCACGTGAAGACGGAGGTCATGTATGACCTGGTGAAGCGCGGGGATTTCCCGTACGTGAAGCTGTACGAGCGCGGGGAGATCCGGATCTGCGGATGGCAGGTCAAAGAGTGGATGGATGCGCACTGCCGGATGATCCCGGCGGATAAGGAGGCATGACGCGGTATGGAGAAAGTCCTTACGGATGATGCCCGCGCCGGGATGCGGCAAACGCCCGGCGCGGAGGAGAAGAAAGGCGGTACGGCAATGACATATACGAAAAAGGCTCCCGCAGAGGGAGCATACACGAAAGAGAAGCGGGACGCTGATACGCGGGAGATGATCCGCGCCATCAACGCGCGGGCGGACCGGGCGGACTACGCACGACGATGCGCAGCATATGAAGAGGCCATGCTCGCACAGGGGGAAAAAGAGCGTAGACAGAAGCGGTGGAGCTTCGTATGCATTGCCATCGGCGCTCTGACGTTGGCTGCGGCGTATGGCCTCCTGTGGTGGCATGGTGAGCAGATCCTCGCGGCGTATGGAGGGTGAGGGGATGGAGAAAGAAAAAATCGAGCAGTTTTTTGAACTGCTCAACGGAATTTCTGAAAAAGAATGGCTGGTACTGAAACACCAGGCGGACAGGGTATACCGGCTGGCGGCAATGGAGAACCGGCCGGGGCTGAATGCATATGCTGTCCATTACCTGGCGGATGAGACGGATCGCATCTTCTCTATTTCCAAAGAGGCGGATTCAATTCCGAAACAGGCTCTCGATGAGTTTTGAGATGACACTCTTAACCGCAGTAATCGTCAGCTCCTCGCCGGATGAAAGGATTTTCTCTTTGGCCTTTGTCCACAGCAAATTGCTCCGGACGGTATCCAGATAGTCATACCCGCCCGCCGTTATGCGATACAGATAGCATCCATCGTATTTTCTGGTTTCAGGAGTCAAGGCAATAGTGGAACCGCCGTATCGAATGAGATTCATGTCCTGCATAAGGCGAAGGTGGCTGTTGAGAGTATCTGCATCCACATCGAACATGGGAAGCATGTCATAGAAAGGAATCTTATCTTTCTTTTTTTCTGCAAACAGAAGGATGCTTCGAATCAAATCCCAATCACGTTTCATAAAATCACCTCTCTGCTGATTATAGCAGGGGAGAAAGGAGGGAATGAGTCATGAAGAAAGAACAAATCGAGCAGTTTTTTGAACTGCTCGATGAGGTGCCGTACTGGGAATGGGAAAAGCTCAGAGACCAGGTGGAGGCTATCTATCGGGTCAATCGCCAGAATATCCCCTTTGACGCGGGCGATATGAAGGATTTTTTCGCAGAGGCGCTGGCGAAGAACATGCCCGCCTCCGAATCAATCAAATAAAAGTCCGATGATTGTGAGTATCAGGACAGCAATGTTTATGGCAAGCGTGATGTAGAAGCGGCGAGTGTCCCGCTGCTCTTTATGAAGTTTATAAAGAAGATTCTGCCCGGCGGTGGTCAATTGAAAGAGGACAGCGAGCCCATGACGGGCATTCCCATCAGGGAGTTCAGCTGTGCGAAGTGCGGGAAATTCGTCTATGTGCGGAACCGCAATGACAAGAGGACGCGTTTCTGCTGCCGGAGCTGCGAGAAGAGGTACTGGCGTCATCCTCAGGAAGGGCGGCGCCAGATCCGCATCCGTTACGACGGGCAGCGGCACACGTCGGCAGCGGGAGGCATCCGATGCAGCCAGTGCAGGCACTGCTATGCATTTACCGATGGAAGCGGCAGGAGCTATGACCGGTGCAGGCTGACGAAGCGGGATTTCTTCCGGAACAAAACTCCGAAGCGGCATCCGACATGGTGCCCGCTTCTGCCGAAGAATCGAAGGAAGGATGCGAATGAAAAATCGTGAACCGCTCCGGTGCTGGTTCTGCGGGCGGACGATCATCCCGGGGCTCGAGATGTGGAGCACGGTGGACGGGGTGTGCCGGCCGTGCCACCGGGACTGCGGGGTGCCGAAGGCGCAGGCGGCGCCGGAGAGGGTGCAGCATCTGGCATGGAAGTATTCCACAAGGAAACCGACAAGAAAGGAAAGAAAGCATGAAGACGAAAATCAGAATCGACGGGAATGACAAGGGGGAGCTCTACCAGGCGGCGGAGGACATGCTCAATCTGGGGCATGCGCACCACCTGCTGGCGGTCCTGGACGGGGATCATGTCCTCTGTGCACAGAACATACCGGACGTGGAGACCTTTGCCAAAGTGATGACGCAAATGGTCTGGGCCGCTTTTTCCGGCGACCGGGAGAGCGCCGTGAAGTTCCTGGCGGCCATGGCGACGGCCATCACGGTGATGGACCCGCCGAAGGCAAAGGACATCGGCTGATGGCCGGGAAGATGATTTGCAGGAAGTGTCCGTATTTCCGGCCGGGCATCGTGATGCACGGTTACTGCCTGTTTTTCCCGGACAGGCCGCGGCCCATGGTGGAGGATCCTGTGCGGCATCCGCGGTGGTGTCCGCTGGCGGAGCCGAACCGGGCGCGGACCGAGGCAGCGGAAGCGGCGGAGTGGGAGGCCATAGAGAAAGAATTGCAGATGATGGCCGACGGGCATCCGGGGTTTCAGTTCCGATGGAGGAAGGACAGTTTCGAAGACGGTCTGGACTTGCACTGGTTCCTGATCGCTTCGATAGAAAGGAAACGGCCGGAAGAGGAATGAACGGCGCCGGAAGGCACGGGAAAGGAGAGGTCATGGATTACACGGAAATTTTCGAATCCAATCCGCCGGGGGATCTGAGCTTCATCCAGGGACTGATGCAGGCCCTCGGGGAGGAGAATATCGACTACCGGAAATGGGAGTCCATCGGGCGGGATGCGCGGCAGTGCATGCGGGCGTGCTTCACGTACCACCCGAAGGATGCGGCAGCGGTCATTTTCATCCATATCGACTACGACGATGAGCGGGTCTCGCTGTGGATCGAAGGCGAGAAGATGCACATCGATGTGGACGGATTCATGGACAGCGATTACATCGCCGCCATGGTGAAGGGATTGAGCCGCCGGAGGGGGAAGCGCCATGCAGGCAAGAGACCCGAAGTATTATAAGCCGCTGAAGGACCTGGCGAAGGCACGGGACGGCGCCTGCTTCCAGAGGTACCGGGCCATATTCCGGGACCTGCCGGAAGAGGAGCAGTGGAAGATCCTGCCGCCGGACGTGGAAGCGCCGTGCGACGTGGAGCTCCATCACGTGGACCATCGGAGCGGATGCGCTTCGGCCGACGTGGAAGAGAACGTCATCGCCGTGAACGGCTGGCTGCACCGGATCTACATCCACGGGCCGGGCGAGCCGGCCGTCCGGAAAGCCATCAGAGAGTATCTGCATTCGAAGGAGGTAGAAGCATGGAGGAAAGAGCATGCCGCGGAAATCGCGGCGGTGGAAGCGCTGAAAGAAGAATGCCGCATCCGTACGCTCCGGAAACACTGCACGGTGAAGCGGTGCCGATGAGGTGCACCGAGTGCAAGTATCTGCTGAAGTACGAGAAATGCGGGAAGATCGAGCGGGTGTGCGTGCGGAACGGCGCGAAGTTCGGCCGGATGCCGGAGACGCATCCCCGGTGGTGCCCGCTCCGGGGGCAGCGGTGAAGACGACCCTCACCCTGTGCGGCGGGAAAGTCATCGAAGACTACGACAACCGGACCTGCCTCCTCTGCGGGCGGCCGCTGCACCATGTGGTGACATGCCGCAGGGCGGAAGGGCTCGTATGCCAGTCGCACTGCCTCCGATGCCGGTACTACCTGGCAGCGGTGCAGTGGTGTACTTACCGGAAAAAAGAAAAAAGCCAGCAGTGACAGCTGCTGACTCACATGAATGAAAGCGGGCTTGCGCTTTATCATTCCCCTTCATTATAGCACGGGTGAAGGGGAATTTTCGCAGCCTGCGGGCAGTGCTTTGGCGGGCTTGCTATGAGTATTCATTTCCGGACCCGGTACGGGAGATTTCTCCCGATACAGAGGGAGCGGGCGGCCTGCGGGAGAAAAGTTTCAGGAGCAGGCCATGAAGAAGGGAAAGTATTTCCAGAAGACCGTCTACTGCGGAAAGGTCATCCGCATCGCGAAGTATATCTCCGGACGGATGGGGACGAAGGACCAGAAGCGGAGCCGGGAACATCCCACGGCGGAGAAAGTGAAGCGCTGGCAGGACAAGCGGGCGGTGCAGCACTGCTTCGACCTGCTGCACTGTAATTTCCATCCGGGAGACCTGTGGATGACCTTCACCTATCCGCCGGGAGAGAGACCGGACTCCGAAAAAGTCCGGGACGACATCGCCCGGTTCCGCAAACGGCTGCGGAAACTTTACCGGAAGGCGGGGAAAGAGCTGAAGTACATCTTCTCCGTCGGCCGGGGGAAGCGGGGCGCCGTCCATTTCCACATGGTCCTGCCGCGGATGGACTCCGGCCTGATAGAGAAAGTCTGGCAGGAGACCGCCGGGACAGAAGCCTGCTCGTGGCCGCGGGTGAATACGCGCCATCTGGACGGGTCCTGCTACTGGCCGAGGCTCGCGGAGTACATCGTGAAGAACGGCCTCGAGACATTCCGCAGCACAGAGCCCATCTTCGCCCGGCGCTTCGTGGCGAGCACGAACCTCGCGAAGCCGAAAGTGAAAGTGGAAATCATCCGGGCCTCCTTCTGGAAAGAAGATCCGGCAGACAGGAAAGACTGGCGGGTAGACCGGGAAAGAATCTGGAACGGCAGCGGGCCGTCAGGATTCCCCTACCAGAGCTACAACCTGATCCGGCGGAACATTTGAGAAACAGGAAGGGGCGAACGGAAAACAAACAGAAGGGAAAAGGAACATTTTCGTGAGATCACGGAAATGATGCGCAGAAAGAGAGGAAAGACATGGAGACCTTATTGCTGATGATTCTTTCCGCCATGGCCGGCGCCTGCATGGGCGTCATGCTCCTGGCACTGTGCCAGGCAGCGGGAAGGGAGAGGAGAGAGAAATGAAGAAGACCGTATATGTAGACAGTGATCTGGAAGAAATGTTCTGCTACGCCATGCGCTATGCCATGGGGCGGATGTCCTATGCGCCGGAGAGCGTCATCCGGTACCTCCGGCCGCTCCTGCCGCACATCCGCAAAGCGGAACTCCAAATCTGGGCGCGGGACATCGAGCAGCAGTACATGCCGGAAGAAGAGCTGCTCACGGGAAAGCCGGAAGGCAGCCTCGAAGACTACTTCCGGAAACTGTGGCTGCATTTCCTCAAAGACATCCGGGAAGAATTGAAACGGAGGGATGAAAATGGCTGACATGGTGAATCATCCGCCGCACTACATGAAAGGCGGCGTGGAATGTATCGACTGCATTGAGGCAGCGGTCTTGGGGCTAGCCGGAACGGATGCCTTTTTAACCGGGCAGGTCATCAAGTACATGTACCGATGGCACGATAAGAACGGGCTGGAGGACTTGATGAAGGCACGGTGGTATCTGGAACGGCTCATCGGCAATGTATCATTGGCGGGGAAACTGGAGACAAAGAAAAATGACGAAAGACGAATGGAGGGTGCTTGATAAAGAGCCCGGGCAGCGGGTCCGCCTCATCGCCGACGGCCGGGTGGGAGATGTGCTGCGGTACCACAAAGACGCGGCCGTCGTGCGCTTCCATACGAGAAATGGGACAGCCGACACCAAGTACTGCCCCTGCGAGACCCTGCAGGACCCGGACCTTCCATGGAAAGCACAGACGAAGACCGGGGAGAAAGGGAAAGCAGAACCGAAGGAGAGCCGGGTTCACATCTGCCAGTACTGCGGCAAACCGTTCCGACCGTCCAAGGCAGGCACGAAATACTGCTCCAGAAAATGTCAGCATGACAGCCTGAGGAAAGACGCCCGGGAAAAGAGAGAAGCGCTCAAGCCGTCCAACTGGCAGGGCGTCGTGAAATGGTACCTCACCGGAGACATCACCCAGAAAGCGGGGGCCGCCCTGTGCCGCGTGCCCTTGTATACTTTCCTGAAATGGGTGGAGGAGTACAAAGCGAAAAAGGAGGAGCCATGATCTACGGATACATCCGGGTGAGCTCAGTCGAGCAGAATGAGCGGCGGCAGATAGACGCCCTGGAGCCGCTGGGCATCCCGGAAAAGAATCTCTACATAGAGAAGCAGAGCGGCAAGGATTTTGCACGGCCCCGGTATCGTGCGATGGTGCGGCGGCTGAAGAAAGACGACGTGCTCTACGTGAAGAGCATCGACCGCCTCGGCCGCAACTATGAAGAAATCCTCGAGCAGTGGCGGTACATCACGAAGAAGAAAGGCGCGGATATCGTCGTGCTCGACATGCCGCTCCTCGACACGCGGAGGGGGAAGGACCTCATCGGCACATTCATCGCCGACCTCGTACTCCAGGTGCTCTCCTTCGTGGCGCAGACAGAAAGAGAAAACATCCGCCAGAGGCAGCGGGAAGGCATCGCCGCCGCCAAAGCTCGGGGCGTCGTCTTCGGCCGGCCGCCGAGACCGTTCCCGGAAAATTTCCAGGTGCTGTATCAAAGATGGAAATCCGGAGAAATCACAGCCACCCGTGCCGCAGAAACATGCCGTATTCCAAGGGCCACGTTTTATTATTGGGCGAATCGGATGCGGGAAGAGCGGAGAGAGGCGCCGACATGCTGAGCCAGAAACGGAAGCTCGACTACCGCCGGGCGCTGCTGAAACTCCGGAGGGAAGCGATGAAGAACATCGCCCGGCAGAAACCGGGCACGAGAGAGCGGGCCTATGGGGACGGATACCTCTGCGGCATCGATGAAGCGATCCGCGAATTCGATTTCTATGGAAAATCCGAAGACGAATGGTAAGGAGGACAAAATGCGGGATAATGTATGCAGAGTGACGGGGAATCTCACAGACGACCCGAAGATGAGACAGACGAAAGCAGGACAGGCCGTGGCGAACTTCACCGTCGCGCAGAACTGGAAAGACGCCCAGGGCGGCGAGCATACCGAATGGGTACCCGTCACCGCGTGGGGATACCTCGCCGAGGCAGCGGGGCAGAAACTCCGGAAAGGAGCCCGCGTCTGTGTGGAAGGGCGCTACACCTCCGGTTCCTACACCGACGGGAACGGCGTGAAGCGCCGCAGCGACCACATCACGGCGGAGGCGCTCTACGTGCAGCTCTTCAAGGACAAAGAAGAGAAAGGCGATTTCAGCCGATTCGCCGCGCAGCCGGGCGAAAGCCGTCCGGCGTATGAGGAAGAAGAAATTCCCTTCTGAGGGAGAGTCAGGGGAGCGGGTGAGGAGGTACCATGGACAAAGGACCGGCAGAACGATTTCTGGAAACAGTGAAGGCGCAGAAAGGACTGGTGGCGGCGCTGGAGAGAGACTGCGAGCGGATCCGCGCGGAAGTTATCAGCCTGCGGAGCCCCGCACTGGGCGAGCGCGTACAGTCCAGCCGGAAGGCCGACCTCTCCGACGCCGTCATTCGGCTCGAAGACGCCGAGCGGAACGTCAGCCGGGAACTGAAACGGCTCATCCGCCTGCGGGAAGAAGCGCAGAAACTCATCGCGCGGGAAGCCGCCCCGAAGCTGCGTGCCGTCCTCTACAGCTGGTACATCATGGATGAAACCATGGCAACCATCGCCGGAGAGATGGACATCAGCGAGCGGCATGTCCGCCGAATGAAGCAGGAAGCCATCCGGCATCTGGAAAAGCTGGCAGCGGATCTGGGACTGATACTGTAAGCAAACCGGGAAAGGTCGTGAATATAACACGGCCTTTTTTGATCTCCACAACGGTTGACAAAATATAAGGAAATATGTAAGATAGTTGCATGAGAAAAGCATTAAAAATAGGAGGCTTGGGAGATTGAAACAGGAAAATACAAAATGGGAAAAGATCGCGGAAGCATACAAACAAATTTTTATCGTGGTGGGTCTGCAGGCCTATCAGACGACAGATGAATTTATGAATGGAGAAGGCGCACTGTTGAATATGACAGCGAGAGGACGTGAGGTACGGCCGTTTATCATCAACGCCTTGATGGATTATTTTGTGAAGGAATATTGTGACAGAGGAGAGCTCCCGTTTTATGCTGAAGAAAGAAAAAACAGCAGACATAACAGCCCGTTTTATCTATTTCGGGGAGAGAACCTCATGTTTACGATTTCACGAGTGGCAAAGGATGGAGGCTTTCCGAGAAAAGCAGATTTCCGCAGCGGGTTTTCCCTGAATAATGACCAGATTTCGCTGTTTCCGGAACTGGAAACGAACATCCTGAAGGAAGGCGCTTATGCAGTATTGACTCATGGCGGAAAAGAGGAGTTGGAATTTGTTCGATGGGGACTTCCGCGAGCAGGCGAAGATGCATGGATTGAAAATGTGAGCCTGTTTGATCGGAAGGCACCGCATATTGCAGTCGCACCTGCGCCGGCTATTGAAGTGAAAAAGCCGAAACTGAAAAAATTTGTAGAAGAAAGACTGGAGGAAGGCCTGAAATAAGACAGGCGAAGGAAATGGGAAAGAATATAATTTCTCTGTATGAAATTCACCCGGAGAAATTAAAAGAAGCAAGACTCGCCAGAGGGTACACCCAGACCGCATTGGGACATGTACTGGGGGTTACAAGGCAGGCCGTCAGCAAATACGAAGACGGACAGATGACGCCGCGGGCAGACATATTAGAGAGATATATGCAAAAGCTTGACTTCCCCATGCAGTATTTCTGCACCGGAAAAGAGAGAGAGGAGGACGCGTCGGAGATTCTTTTCCGGTCATTGGCAACGGCGACAAAGGCAAGCCGGGAGCAGGTGGCGGTGCGAACGGAATGGATGAGACGGATTGTCCGGTATTTTGAGAAGTATGTGGATTTCCCGGAAGTGGAAATTCAGGAGCCGAAAGGACAGAAGCTGCACAGCGTTGAAGAGATTGAGCACCTGGCCGCGTCTCTTCGGGAAAAATGGGGACTGGGGAAAGGGCCTGTCCCAAATCTTACGATATTGATGCAGAATAAGGGATGCTTCATCGCGAGGACTGGGGTTCATGTATACAAATCGGATGCCTGCTCCAATTGGAGTGAGGGAAGGCCGTATATTTTCCTGACCGCGGATAAAAATGTGGCGATGCGGTCCCGTTTCGATCTGGCTCACGAACTGGGGCATCTGGTTCTCCATCATATTGAAAAAGGAGCTCTGAAGAATACAGGAACACTGAAGGCTATCGAAAAAGAGGCCAATCATTTTGCTGGAGCATTCCTGCTTCCGCGAGAGACCTTTGGCCGGCAGATAGTTTCGACATCGCTGGACTATTTCATTCAGCTGAAAAAAGTATGGAAAGTGTCCATTGCCGCGATGATTTATCGCTGCAAAGATCTGGAAATCCTGTCGGAAAACCAGACCAGCTATCTGTGGCGCCAGCTTGCGGCAAAAGGAATGAGAACCAATGAACCGATGGACAGAGAGCTGCGACCGGAAGAGCCGACCCTCCTGAAAGATGCTGCGGACCTTCTGTTTAAGGAACACGTTGTAACGCCGGAGGAGATGGCATATGAAATTGCCTTGCCGGTAAAAGATTTATGCGGACTCTGCAATATCGAAGAATCCGTATTTTCCGGAGAGGAAGAGCCGATAAAACCAAGGTTCCGGGTCGTAAGACGCGGGGAATAACAGTCAGGAATTTTGAAAGGAATAAGGTATCGTATGTGTGATGAAAATGGGAAGATAACAGAGAAAGACATCTATATGGAAAACCTGCATATCGCGGTGGAAGGGGACAAAGCTACCTTCGATATGCTGAGAGACATACTGGCAAAGTTTTTTCCGACTTTGTTTTACCTGAACGGCGGTGCCGCCATCGCTATTCTGGCATTCATTGGGAATTTCATAAAGTATGACGATAAATATTTGATTGGGATGTTGAATGCTTTGTCCTTTTTTGCGGGCGGAGCAATGCTAACGACTGCAGCCCTTGGTGCATCTTATTTTGCTCAATGCCGTTTTAAAAATTTTGGAGACGAGAGTGTGCACCGTGCATTACAAGGCATTTGTATTAAAAATCAAACAAAGGCACAAAAGAACAATTTAAATCATGGAGAGCGGTGGAGAAGAGTAGCAATTGTTTTATCGGTAGGGGCTGGAATGTGTTTTGCCCTCGGAGGGATTATATTTGTCGGTGCATTTCGTGGCTGGGGAATTTAATCTGCTGTGATTTGATACGGTGGATTGTCTTCGAATTTTGAAAAAATATGAAAATGTCCTATTATGTCCGCCCCTTCCTGTGTTATTCTGTATGTGAGAAAGCACGAAAACGTGCATTCGGGATTCATGCACCTCCAAAGAGACAGAGACGGCCGCCGCGTGGCGGTCTTTTCTGTTACATGGAAGGGGCGGAAGCTACACAGGCCGATGAATACAAGAGAAAGAACGATTCAGAGCTATCACCTGCGGGAATACGATGCAGGACGGGCAGCGGGATGGTATGAAATGCCGGTCATCCGGCGATGCGGTGCCGCACCGGAAAGGCTTGTGGGATTCAACGAAATATTGACAGCGAAAGCCGACCGGGCAGCGGGCGTGCATTTCTACCTGGACGATTACCAGTTCGAGCGGATATGGAAGACGCCGGCGCGGTACATCCCGATTCTGGCGCGGTTCTCATGCGTGCTGACGCCGGATTTCTCGCTGTACATGGACATGCCGCGGGCCATGAAGATATGGAATGTATACCGGTCCCGGCTCATCGGGCAGATGATGCAGGATGCGGGGATTTCCGTCATCCCGTCGCTGTCGTGGGCGGAGCCGGAGTCGTATGATTTCTGCTTCGACGGCATCGAGCCGGGCGGGACCGTATCCGTATCGACGGTGGGCGTCATGAGAGATGAAGCGGCAGCTGACATCTGGCGGGCCGGATTCGCGGAAGCCGTAAAGAGACTCCGGCCGTCATGCGTCATTCTTTATGGAAAGGAAATCCGCGGAATGGATTACGCCGGGCGGGTGATCCACATCCGGAATGAAGTGACCGCCCGCATGAAAGAAAGGGCAGGTCATGGGAGGACGCGGCGCATCGAGCGGAATGAGTGACAGCGGAAAGAAATACGGGACTGAATACAGGACAATCCGTACTATAGGGAATATCAAGTTCATTACCCAAAATAATCAAGGCTCTGTGTCTGCACCATTGGAAACGAAAACCAGAGGGCGCGTATATGCGACCATAGATAAAGCCGGAAGAATTAATACGATTTCGTATTATGATACGGCAGGTAAGCGAACAAAGAGCATAAACTTGTTACATGGACACAAAAACATAAAAGGTCCACATACGCATGTGGGATATTACCATGCAGAGTATGGAACGCGGAGATTAACCGATAAAGAACGTCGATTGATTGACAGGGTATCAAAGGCATGGGAAAATACAGATGGCAGGTCGTAGTGTACGGGGCGCACGCCTTGATGGAGGAAGATCACGGTTCAAATCCGGGCGCCTGTCAAAAGGGTAAGATGTAGTGTAGCGTCTTGAGCACGCCTTGATGGAGGCAGCTCCGGTTAGACCCCGGACTCTTGCCCTGGCAGAATCGTTTCGGCGGTTCTGCTTTTCTATTGCTTGCAGGATGCGGGCTTTTTTGTTGCCGGTGAAGCGAGGTGGTGACGATGCATGAAGCCGGGACTGACAGAGAAACAGAAGCGGTTCGTCGATTACTACATCGAAACCGGGAATGCTGCGGAAGCCGCAAGACTTGCCGGATATAAATCACGCAATGCTGATGTGATAGGCCGTGAAAACTTACGAAAACCTACGGTCAGGAAAGCGCTGGACACTCGGCTGAAAGAAATCGATGAAGCGCGCATCGCCGATGCGAAAGAAGTGATGATCCACCTGACGGCAGTCCTGCGCGGCGAGCAGGAAGGGGAAGAGCTTGTATGCGTGGGAACGGGCAACGGCCTCAGCAAACCGGTCAAAGTCATGAAGCGGCCGTCCATCCGCGAACAGATTGAGGCGGCGAAATGTCTCATGAAGCGCTACGGCCTCATGCTCTCCGACATCGAAAAGGAAGAGAAGCAGGCGCGGACCGACGCGCTGAAGAAAGAAATGTATGAGCAGAATGAAGAAGAGAAGGTGATGATTCTTGACAACATCCCGGATACAGATAGCCCTGGATAAAACCATTGCAAAGCCCTTCTGGCCGGTGCATCGGGACGTATGCCGTCATGGGCATACCTATTACATCTGCGGCGGCGGCCGCGGGTCTACGAAGTCTTCTTATATTTCGCAGGAAATCCTTCTTCTCATGATGCGGAATCCGGACTGCAATGCAGTGATCCTGCGAAAAGTAGCGAATACGCTGCGCAATTCGGTATACCGGCAGATGGAATGGGCGCTCGATACGCTGCATCTGGGCAGCGGGTGGAAAAAAACCATCAATCCCATGGAATTTGTGCGGAAGCGGACAGGGCAGAAAATCCTTTTCCTCGGCGTGGATGATAAATCCAAACTGAAATCCCTGAAGATGCCGCACGGCTATGTGGGAATAGTGTGGTTTAACCTGAAAAATTCGGACCACGTAAAACCCTTTAAATTCGGTGAACCTCTCAGCGCGTAATGGCGGAGACAATACCGAGCGAAGCTTGCTCAAAGAATGGAGTAAGAACGTGTAACGACTATCGAAAGCACAATGGACGGCCCGCAGATGCGGGCTTTTCTGTTGGAAGCGAGTAGAGTAGGGGCCAAGCGGCCTCGAAAAAGAGGGGCGCAGAAATGCGCATGAGATAGTCTGACCCATGTAGAAATACATGGAGCATGTACGGATGCGGTACGTGCACAACAGTTTTGCGAAGAGCTGGATCAGTTCAGCGGCATGGAGGAAATCCGCAGCGTCAATCAGTCGCTCCTCCGCGGCGGGCCGGTATTCTGGTGTTTTGCTTCATATAATCCGCCGCAGAGCGCCAATAACTGGGTGAATGAGGAAATGCTCATCGACTATCCGGACCGGCTGTTTCATCATTCGGACTACCGGGGCGTTCCTGTTGACTGGCTGGGCGCGCAGTTCCTCGAAGATGCGGACAGACTGCGGCAGCGGAATGAGCGGGCCTACCGTCACGAATATCTCGGAGAGGTTACCGGCACCGGCGGCACCGTCTTCGAAAATGTGCAGGAGCGGGCCATCACCGATGAAGAAATCAGCCATTTTGACAGACGGCGGTACGGCCTCGACTTCGGCTTCGCGGTAGACCCGCTGGCGTTCCTTTGCATGCATTACGACGCGCGGCATGGGGCACTGTATATTTTCGATGAAATCTACCAGCCGAAACTGACAAATTCCAGAGCGGCGGAGATGATGAAAAAGAAAATCACGCCGTCCGCCGTCATCTGGGCGGATTCTGCGGAGCCGAAGAGCATCGCGGAGATGCGGGATATGGGCTTCCGCATGTACGGCGCGAAGAAAGGCCCGGACAGCGTGGATTACGGCATCCGGTGGCTGCAGAGCCTTGACGCCATCGTCATAGACAAGAGACGGTGCCCGAATGCTTACCGGGAATTTGTGAGCTATGAATACGAAAGAAACCGGGACGGGCAGTTCATCAGCGCGTACCCGGATAAAGACAATCACGCCATCGACGCCTGCCGCTACGGAATGCGGGAAGATATGCAGCGCGGCGGCGTGAAGGTCATGAAGTGGTGAACAGACAAGAGCTCCCTTGCGGGAGCCTTTTTCATGGGCGCTTGATGTAATGGGAGCATGGCGGTCTCCAAAACCGCCTGTACGCGTTCAAACCGCGCAGCGCCTGCCAATTTACATACGGGGAGAAAATCATGGAGCTGGAAGAAGCAAAGAAGCTGGCGGTTAAATACGACGCGCTTCGCGGAAAGAAAGCGGAGCGTATGGCCGTCGCCTATCGGTATTATGCAGGAAAGAACGACATCAAATTCCGCCGGGCGAAAGCAGACTGTAAAGAAGAAGGCAAGAATATCCTCCGCCATGCGGACAATCGGATCGCATTCAATTTCCATGCGCTGCTTGTGGATCAGAAGGCAAGCTATCTCTTTACCGCGCCGCCTACCTTCGACGTGGGAAACGAAACGGCGAATCAGAAAATCCGCGCCGCGCTCGGAAATGCATACGGAAAGAAAATCAAGAAACTCTGCATCGACGCTTCCAACGCGGGCATTTCATGGGCGCATTACTGGCGGGACGAAAGCGGGAATTTCCAGTGGATGCCGATACCCTCCATTCAGGTCTATCCCATATTCACTGATGACCTGCAGGCCAATCTGGCGGCGGCCATGCGGTGCTACCGGACCGTCAGCGACGCCGGCGAAGAATGGAAAATCTACGAATTTTGGAATGATACAACGGTAGAAGTCTATCAGCAGAGAGACGACCTGTTTATGCCGTTCGACCGGTTCAGCGTCGTGCTGGACGGCATAGCAGAACCTACAAACGTCTATCAGCACGGGCTCGGAGCGGTGCCATTCATTCCGTTCCTCAATAACGGGCGGTCGAGCTCCGATCTGGACCGCATCAAGGATCTCATCGACGCCTACGACAAGACCTTCTCCGGCTTTGTGGACGACCTCGAAGATATTCAGGAAGTCATTCTCGTGCTGACGAATTACGGCGGGACAGATACCCGGCGATTCCTGGACGACCTGAAATATTACAAGACCATTCAGGTAGAGTCCACGGGAGACGGCGACAAATCCGGCGTGTCCACCCTCACCATCGACATTCCCGTGGAGGCTCGTGACAAGCTGCTGGAACTCACGCGGAAAGCCATCTTTGATATGGGGCAGGGCGTGGACCCGCAGCAACGGTCCTTCGACCGCACCTCCGGGGAAGCGATGAAATTCATGTATTCCCTGCTTGAGCTGAAATCCGGCCTCATGGAGACCGAATTCCGCCTCGGCCTGGACGAACTTATCCGGTCCATCTGCCGTATTTCGGGCATCGCGGAGCCGGAAAACGTCATCCAGACATGGACGCGCACCGCCATCCGCAACGATTCGGAGCTGGCGGACATGTGCAGCAAATCCGTGGGGATTCTTTCCACAAAGACCATCCTCAAGAATCATCCTTTCGTGGACGATCCGGAAGCCGAAGAGAAAGCAATCCGGAAAGAAAAAGAAGAAGCCGCAGGGGAGGTGGACACCTACCGCGGCTCCTTCGGAAATCAGAATCAGGGAAATCAGAAATAAAGGGAGATCGCCATGCCGAATCAGGATTATTGGAAAAAGCGTTTTGAAGCGCTCAACGAATCACTGCTGAAAGACGGCATGGATTATTACGACGACGCGGAGAAAAGCTTCCGCCGCGCCCAGAGCGCCATCGACAAGGACATCGCCGCCTGGTATCAGCGCTTTGCAGAGAATAATCAGATGTCCCTGCAGGACGCGAAGAAGCTGCTGAAAAAAGACGAGCTGGAAGAATTCCGCTGGACCGTGGAAGACTACATCAAGCACGGGAAAGAAAACGGCATCTCCGCCGACTGGGCAAAACAGCTGGAAAACGCTTCGGCGCGGTTCCACATTTCCCGTCTGGAAGCCCTCAAGATTGAGATTCAGCAGCATCTGGAATCCCTTTACGGAAATTACCTCGACGGGCTGGACGCGGCCATGCGCCGCATCTATCAGGATGCCTATTACAAGACTGCCTATACCATGCAGGAAGGATTCCACACCGGCTTCGAAGTGGCATCCATCCCGGAAAGCGCCGTCGATGCGGTCATCAAAAAGCCGTGGGCAGCGGATGGGCTGAACTTCTCCGACCGCATCTGGCGGGACAAGGACAGGCTCCTCCGCACCCTGCAGGATGAGCTCACACAGGGACTGATCCGCGGCGATCGGCAGGACGACATCGTGCGCCGGTTTGCAAAGCGCATGGGCGTATCCCTGTCCAATGCCGGCCGGCTCATCGCGACGGAATCGGCATTCTTCGCGGCAAAGGGCGAGCTCGACAACATGAAAGAGCTCGGCGTGGAGAAATATCAGTTCATCGCCACACTGGACCGCCGCACATCGGACATCTGCCGCAGCATGGACATGAAAATCATCCCCATGAAAGACTTCCAGCCGGGCGTCACTGCCCCGCCCCTCCATTGCTGGTGCCGGAGCTGCACCGTGCCGTACATGGGAGAAAATCCGGACGGCCTCCGCGCCGCGAGAGACGAAAAAGGAAAGACCGCCTACGTACCGGGGGAAATGTCTTACAAGGACTGGAAAGAGGTCTACGTGGACAAAAAGAAATCTCCGGAAGCGTGGCAGAAAGAATATCTCTTCAACTTCAAAAAGAAAATCCTCGAGCAGGCCGTTTCCGCCGCGGCAGAGCACTACACGCAGGCGAAAGACGCTCTGGATGCGATGCCGGATAAAGAATATGAGAATATCTGGCGGGACCCGGTATCTCTCGGAGATTGGGAAGACAGACGGGACCGCATTCAGGCGAAGCAGGAATACTTCGAGCAAAAAATTCTTGAGGCGCTGTCGGAAGCAGAGAAAAAGAAATTCGAGAAGCTTCTCGGCGATCTGAAAGAATTTGACCGGCTGGGCGCTGAATTCTTCGAGAAGAAGAAACAGCTCGAAGACGCAGAAAATCAGCTCGAAAATGCGAGAATCGAGTTAGAAAAGCACCTGAATGGTGGTAAAATAAAAGAAAACCCGTATTCCGCAAAAAGGAAACGGGAAGCGCTCTGGTTTGATGAAAAGCACGGCGGATTTCCGGCAGCGGATAAATACTTCGACCCGCCGGCCGTCAAACTTCATAAGCAGGCAACGAAAAAGGAGCGAAACGGATTCTATACGTACACACAAGGCTCCGGCGGACATAACCGACCTCTTGCCGGATTCCGCAAGCCCTATTATGAATCGGGCAGCGGCTGGGAGGAAAGATACTATGTCGGGCCGAAGAAGGTATGGATTAACTACGAGGGAAAAGGCGAGGCCATACGCGGCCTGACTTCTCTCATTGCCAAATCCACCTACGACAAAGACGTATGGCTGCAATCGGGGCAGAATTTTGCTACGCTGGAAGGCCTTTTGAAAATTCCGTATGGTTCATTGCAGAAGATGAGCGATAAGGAATTACAGCAGTTTTCTGGTAATTATTTCAGGATTTATCAGTTTATTTCAACTGCGGTCAATAAAGGCGGCGGTGCCGAATTTAATCGGAGACCGATGAAATTGAACATCTATGCGCCGAAAGGAGCACAGATGCTGTATGCCTCGAGCGTGGGAGCCTTTGGAAAAGGTGAAAATGAAATGATCCTGCAGCGTGGCGGTTTGTATGAAATCACAAAAATCTATTGGGGCAAGGATGCAACGGACGGCGGGAAAAGGAAGCTGTTTGTGGATTTGGAGATTCATGTAGAAGAAGGATACGATACCTTCCAACAGGACCCGGCGGAATGGACGGGCTCGACGGAGAATTATAAGTCAAAATAAGGGTGACGGCTATGGACACGGATGAACTGGAACGCTCGAAATGGAGCGAAGAAAAAAGGAAAGCATGGGAGAAGAAATGGGAAGAACACGCGCAGGAAGTATGGATGAGTGACCCATTTACCGGCCCGTGCGCTAAATGCCGGTGGAGATATAAGGACAGAAATCCGGAGATTGCCAATTGTTTAATGTATCCGGAAAATGACGGGGCGGGTCCGTTAAAGCCGTATGACGTTACTCATGGGAATCGTCGTTGTCTATTTTTCATAGAAGATGTAAACGCGTGATGGACGCGGATGAACTGGAACGCTCGAAATGGAGCGAAGAAAAAAGGAAAGCATGGGAAAAGAAATGGGAGGAACATGCGCAGGAAGTATGGAAGAGTGATCCATTCACCGGTCCTTGTGCCAAATGCCGGTGGAGATATAAGGACAGGAGCCCGGAAATTGCTAATTGCTTGATGTACCCGGAAAACGATGGGGCTGGCCCTGATAAGCCATATGAAGTAACGAATGGAAATAAGCGTTGTCTATTCTTCATGGAAGATGCAAACGCATAACGTCATCTGATATTTTGAGGCCGTCTGCCTGAGCAGGCGGCTTTTGTATTGGCTGATTGATGAATCGTGAAAGTTCAATTTGCACCGCAATGAGGGGGGATTTATAATAAAAATGCAGAAAGTCCCGTATTCACGGGCATTTTCTATTTAAATGAGGTGTATTAACAGAACAGGGAGGGGGAAGAGATATGTATAATGTGTTGGATATATGCAAATATGTTGTGCACTATAGCAATCAGAAAAACTATGGAATTTCAAATCTACGCCTCCAGAAAATTTTGTATTTTATTCAGGCATATTTTCTAAGGATAAAAGGGAAGAGATGCTTCCGAGAGCCGATAGAAGCATGGGATTTTGGGCCGGTTGTACCCAAAGCGTATCATCGATATAAATATTTCGGGGCGGGTGAAATACCAGATTTCGAAAAACCGTTTATTAGATTTGATGATCCTGTAGATAGACAAATTGTCGAAGAAGTGGTGGATCTTTTATCAGAATATACCACGACGCAATTGGTCTCTATGACGCATCGCCAGTCCCCATGGAAAGACAATTATAAACCGAACGCAAACAATGAAATTTCAATAGAGGATTTGAAGAGGTTTGCTGATGGACAATAAGGAAATACTGGTAGATGCCTCTTTGATAGAGGGGACCGGGATAAAAGGAACCGGCAAGAAATCTAATCGCATTGAAGCGAGAAAGAATCTTGTCAGTAAAATAATCCGTTCATTTCAGATCTCAAGTACGGAATATGACGGGCAAAAATCCATACATGCTATATGGTGCTTTATGAAGTCGGACTCCTATATGGGACGAATTCCATATTTTGACATTACGAAGGATTTTTTCATGGTCAATGAAGAAATGCGCGGGAGAATGCTTACAAATATTGAAAAATTGGTAGATGATGTCTGTGGGAGTGAAGAAAGCACAATCCTTGAGAAAGAAATTACGGAGAAAGAAGATCGGGATACATGCCGGGAAATCATATTAAAAATCAATGACCATATTCATCTTGCGTCGATTCAAATGCTGGAAATTACCGAGAATGCAGTAAAACAAAGTAAAGAAATATTTGACGAAGAGATAGAAAAGAGTAAGGAAATTTTAGGGAAAGAAATGGGGCAAGAGATAGAAAAGAGTAAGGAAATTTTAGGGAAAGAAATAAAGGAAGGGCTGCAATCAACTGAGAGAAATTACATAGCCATACTTGGTATTTTCGCTTCTATCATTACGGCTTCTCTGGGCGGATTTAATTATGCAGCAAAAGCATTCGATGCGGTAAGTAGCGCAGAAAACATTCCTGCGCTGATTGGACTTGCGACCATAATTGGAATGGTTTTAGTGGCCATTTCTGGCATCATGGGCAATCTTATATTTACAGTGATTAACAAGGCATGGAAATGGGAGCGCGTTATTTTGCCTTCTGTTGGGATTGTTGTGGCAGGAGTTATCATGTATTTGTTGTCAAGGTTTTGTTAATGTTTTTCAGGCACTCGAAAGGGTGCTTTTTTTGTACCCATTTTGCAAAGGAGGTGATGGGATGTACACGTGGCTGCTTAGATATATTGATATGTTCGGCAAGGATTTCCCCGTATCTGCGGTGAAGGACAGGACCGAATATGAGATTGTCCGCATGATTCAGGAATGCTGCAAGAGCGGCAAGGAATACGTTGTCGAAACAGGTTCCGAAGATGACGCCGGCTCTGACGAGGGGACCGGCGCGGCAGCGGGCGGAGACGCCTGATTTGAATTGGTGAACACGTCGTATCGAGGAAGGTAAACCTCGGTAAAAACCGGAGGAAATATGACGACTGAAGAATTATTGAAGAAACTGGGCATTGCAGACGACAAGAAAACGGACGCCGCCGCGGCGGTCAAAGAATTTCTGGACGGCGCATATGTGCCTAAATCTCGTTTCAATGAGGTGAACGAGGAAAAGAACAGCCTCAAAACGTCTCTTGCTGACAGAGACAAGCAGCTGGACGGCCTGAAGAAAAGCGCCGGGGATAATGAAACGCTGAAACAGCAGATCAAGGACCTGCAGGAAAAGAATAAAGCGGCCGCGGCAGAGTATGAAGCGAAGATGAAAGATCTCCGCATGAATACGGCGATCCAGCTGGCGGTGTCGAAAGATGCGCAGGATACGGACATCGTGGCCGGGCTCATCGACAAAAGCAAGCTCATCCTCGGTGAGGATGGAAAAATCACCGGTCTTGACGAACAGGTCAAGGCGCTCAAGGAAAGCAAAGGTTTTCTTTTCAAGCAGGGAAGCCCCGGAGGCGGCTACCAGCCGAAAGGCGGCGGCGACCCGCAGAGAAATCCTTTTGCAAAAGATTCGTTCAATCTCACGGAGCAGGGGAAAATGTTTCGTGAGAATCCGGAGCAGGCCCGCGCCATGGCGTCTGCTGCGGGCGTAAACATTTGAAAAGGAGAATGAAAAATGGCAGGAACTACTCTTTCTGACGTCATCGTCCCGGAAATCTTCAATCCTTATGTGATTCAGAGAACGATGGAGCTGTCCGCGCTGTACCAGAGCGGCATTGTGAGCAACAATAAGGAATTTGACCGCCTCGCATCCGAAGCAGCCCCGATGCACAATATGCCTTTCTTCGAAGACCTGACGGGGGAATCGGAGAATGTGGTGGAAGGCGCGGACCTCACGGCCAATAAAATCACGTCCAGCAAGGATGTGTCCGTCACGATCCGCCGCGCGGCCATGTGGAGCGCGACTGACCTCTCCGCCGCTCTTGCGGGCAGCGATCCGATGCAGGCCATCGCCAATCTGGTGGCCGGATACTGGGCGCGCGACATGCAGAAGACGCTCATCCATATCCTGAAGGGCGTATTTGCTGCGGATACCATGACTGACCATGTGATGGATATTTCTTCGCAGACCGGCGCAAAGGCCAATATTTCCGCCTCCGCGTTCATCGATGCGCTGCAGCTTCTCGGCGACGCGCAGGGCCAGCTCACCGCCGTGGCGATGCACTCCGCAACGAAAGCCTACCTGAAGAAGCAGAATCTCATCACCACGGAGCGCGATTCCAACTCTGTGGAATTTGATACCTATCAGGGCCGCCGCGTCATTGTGGACGACGGATGCCCGGTGTCTTCCGGCACGTACACCACGTACATCTTCGGGGCGGGCGCTTTCGCTCTGGGCAACGGCAATCCGGTCGGCTTCGTCCCGACGGAAACGGACCGCGATAAGAAGAAGGGCTCCGGCGTGGATTATCTCATCAACCGCCGCACGTTCATCCTGCATCCGAGAGGCATCGCGTGGCAGAACGCATCCAAAGAACATGTGGAATCCCCGTCCAATACGGAACTGGAAACGGCCACGAACTGGAAGCGCGTCTTCGAACCGAAGGCCATCCGCATGGTGGCGCTCGTTCACAAGCTGGGCTGAGATATGCTGACGGCGGATAAGCTCCGGGAAATCACCGGCGCGCCGGAGGATGTGTCCGATGCGCTTCTTACGTTCATCCTGGACAGCGTGACGGAAACCATCTGCAACTACTGCCATCTGGACGCGCTGCCGGATGGTCTCACCTTCACGGCTTACCGCATGGCGGCGGACATGTACCGGGCGGAAAATTTCGGCGCATCTGGCGCCGGCAGCGGGAAGGCGCAGTCGGTGAAGCTCGGGGATACGACAGTCACATTCCGAGACGCCGCCTCCGGGAAGGATTATGAGGCGTATGTCTCTTCCATCCTTCACAACTACGGGGCGAGCCTGAACCGATACAGGAGGCTGATTCATCCATGCTGCAAATGATCTGGGACGGGGCAAGGAAAGAGCTGGAAAAACTCTATGAGGATACCTGCACGGTCTATTCCCATGAGTCTGTACGGGATGAAGAGACCGGCATCACGAAAACGGCGGAAAAGGCGCTGTATGAGGCGGTGCCATGCAGGCTGTCCTTCGCATCGTCTCCGGCCGTTTCCGGCGATATGGCCCCTGAAATCGGGCAGTCTGTGAAGCTTTTCCTGTCCCCTGAAGTGGAGATCCCGCCGGGATGCCGCATCGATGTGACAAGGGCGGGCCGGGTGATTTCGTATAAGTCTTCCGGGATGCCGGCTCTATATCCGACGCATCAGGAAATCACGCTCAAAGCCTACGAGGAGACGCCATGAAGAAGGATTTTTCCGGACTCAAGAAGCTGCAGGCCAGATTGAACGGCCTCAATTCGGAGAAAGGCGCCTTCATGGCGAAGACGGCCGCCGGTGTGGCGGCTATCTTTTTGCGGGAAGTGAAGAAGCGCACGCCCGTAGGCGTAGGAACCTTTGAACAGGTGGGCGTATACAAGCGCGGGCAGAAGAAGGGGCAGCCGAAGCTGAAGCGGGTATCGCAGGGCGGAACGCTCCGCCGGGGATGGTATGCAGGGCACGTGGAGCGCCGCGGCCGGGTATACCTGACAAGCGTGCGGAATCCTGTCACCTATGCGCCCTATGTGGAATACGGCCACCGGCAGACGCCGGGCCAGTATGTGCCCGCCATCGGGAAGCGGCTGAAAAAGAGCTGGGTAGAAGGGCAGTTCATGATGACAAAATCCGCACCGGCTACGGAATCGGCAAGAAAAGCCTATGCGAAGGCGCGGTTTCGTGAATTTCTCGAAAGGAACATGAAGGATGGGAAATGATGTGAATACCTGGCTTCTGACAGCCGGCATCGCGAAAAAGCTGCTGGAAGAATTCGGAGACGGGTTTACGGTGTATGCAGATGCCATTCCGCAGGATTTTCGCACGCCATCTTTTTATGTCCGGCAGATTTCCGGGAAATTCACCCAGCAGCGGGGCCGGCGGCACACGCTGGAAGCGGTCGTCATGGTCACCTATTTCCCGACGGAACATATCGGAGAGGAGCAGAGGGATATTCTCGATGTGCTGTCCCGGATGTATCCGGCGCTGGAATATATCGATGGGGACGGTCTGCCTGTCCGGGCGGAGGCGATGAGTCATGAAGTCACGGATCATGAACTGCACATGACCCTTTCCTACCGGATCAGCGTATTGCGGGCGCATGACCGCGGAGCGCTGATGCAGGTCCTGGAACAGGTGCAGCACGTAAAGGAGACAGGAAATGGCAGTGAAAAGTAAAGCAAAAAAGGCGGGGGATGCTCCGAAGATGCACACGAAAGAGCAGTTCCTCGCGTCTAAGAAATACAGGAAATGCCGTGATGTGCTGGCGGTGGTCCTTGCGGGCGGCCGCCTGTATTCCACGGAGGAAGTCGACGACATGCTGGACGCTTTTCTGAAGCGCCCGATTGTGGAAAAAAGAAATTGAGGAGGATAAGAAATGGCACTTGGAGGCGGGACGTGGCTCACGGAAAACAAAAAACTTCCGGGCACGTACATCAATTTCACCAGCCGCGTGCGCGCGCAGGTCAATATGGCGGACCGCGGCTACGGCGCCATGCCGCTTGAGCTGGACTGGGGACCGGAAGGCGAAGTCTTTACGGTAACCAATGAGGATTTCCAGAAAGAGTCGATGAAATATTTCGGCTACGACTACAGCGCCGATGAAATCAAAGGACTCCGGGATCTTTTCAAGAACCTGCAGACGGGCTATTTTTACCGTCTGAACAACGGCGCGGTCAAAGCGACCTGCACCCTGGCTACGGCCCGTTACGGCGGCATCCGCGGCAACGATCTGAGCATCGTATTACAGTCCAACGTCGATGATGAGACGAAATATGATGTGACGACGTACCTCACGGAGAATAAGACGGACGGCACGGCGGCCGTGGACACGAAAACTGCGCTGGACAAGCAGACAATCAGCAGCTGGGATGAGCTGGAAGACAATGATTATGTAGTTTTTTCCAGAGAAGGCGACCTTGCGGAGGCTGTCACCGCCGGGATGCCGCTTACGGGCGGGACGAACGGCAGCGAAGTGACGGCCATGCAGTATCAGGAATTCCTCGACAAAATCGAGCCGTATTATTTCAATGCACTCGGCTGCGCATCCACAGAGTCCACCATTCAGGACCTCATGATCCAGTTCACAAAGCGTCTGCGCGATGAAGTGGGCGCCAAATTCCAGCTCGTGATTCAGGGGAAAGAAGGCGTGGACTATGAGGGCGTCATCAGCATCCAGAACAAAGTTACCGATGAGGGCGAAAATCCGGCGTCTCTTGTGTACTGGGTCACCGGTGAGGAAGCCTCCTGCGCCGTGAATGCATCCTGTACGAATAAGACCTACGACGGCGACTTCACGGTGGATACGAATTACAAGCAGTCGGAGCTGGAAAAAGCCATCACCGACGGCATGCTGATTTTCCACCGCGTGACGGACCCGGTGGACGGGGACATCGTAGGCGATGTGAATATTCTCCGCGACATCAATACGTTCACATCTTTCTCCAAATCGAAGAACGAGGATTTTTCGAGTAATCAGGTCATCCGCGTACTGGATCAGCACGCCATCGATATTGCCCGTCTCTTCAATCAGACCTATCTCGGCAAGGAACCGAACGATGAAGAAGGCCGCACCGCGCTCTGGGGCGACATCGTGGCGTATGAAAAGGAAATGCAGCGCATCCGCGCCATCACGAATTTCAATTCGGACGACGTACCGATTCCCACCATGGGACAGTCCAAAGAAGTGGTGCTCTCCGAATACGCCATCCAGCCGGTGATGTGTATGGAGAAATTGTATATGAACATCATTATCGCTTGATGAAAGGGGAATGAATTATGGCTGATGCAATCAGAACCATGCAGGCGCGGGACGTCATCAGCGCCCGCATGGCGTCCTGCTATGTGACCATCAATGGGGAACGCCTGCTGCTTCTCCAGGCAAAAACGCTGGAAGCTCGGGTGGAGAAAAACAAAGTCGAGGTGCCGATTCTCGGGAAATCCGGCCTCGGGCATAAGACGACGAACTGGAACGGCACCGGGAGCATGACCATCTACAGCAATACGTCCCGGTTTACCAATCTGGTGAAGCAGTACAAGGACAGCGGGGAAGATATTTACTTCGATATGCAGGTCCGCATGGAAGATCCGACGTCCAATGCGGGGCCGCAGACGGTCATTCTGAAGGATGTCAATCTCGACAGCGCCACCATCGCCGCCTTTGATGCGGACGGCGACTGGGCGGAACAGGATATTGATTTCACTTTTGAGGATTTTGAAGTGCCGGAAGCCTTCAAAGACCTTGACGGCATGGCGTAAGGAGGATTTATGGCAGAAAAGAGCATGGCCGCGTTCCTGAAAAAGAACGCGGTACAGTATACAGAATTTGAAACGGTGATTTCCGACAGGTTTTGCGACGAATCGGGGAATCCCGTTCCCTGGCGCATCAAGGTGCTGAATCAGAAAGAAATGTACCGCATCGCCACGCGGTGCTCAAAGCGCGTGATTGATGCGGAAACGAAAAAGGAAAGACAGGAAACGGACAATGAACTGTTTGTGAAATGCCTTCTTGAGGAATGTGTCCTGTATCCAAATCTGAAAGACGCGGAGCTGCAGGACAGCTACGGCGTCATGGGTGCTGACGAACTGGCGGAGACCATGCTTCTTCCGCGGGAATATGTAAAGCTCGTCAAATGCGTTTCGCAGGCGCAGGATGCGGGTGAGAGCATAGAGAGTCAGGTCAAAACCGTAAAAAACTGATATTGGGCGGTGATGGGCTGGCTCTCGTCTACCATTACTGCCTGCAGAAGTTTCACATCCTTCCGCATACATTCAACGCGCTTCCTGTGTGGGAGCGCGCGTTCATCTGTGCGAGCATCGCCGTGGATGTGAAGCGGAAGAAAGAGGAAGCAGACCGAATCGAAAAAATGAAGCGGCGGAGCCATGTGAGAAGGAGGTGACATCGTGGATGAATTGACGCAGTTTCTGGCGCTGAAAGATGGTGTGACTGCACCCCTGCGGAATATGAATCGGGCTGTAGAGGAGCTGTATGACTCGCAGGAAGAAGCGGCGCAGGCCGTATCCCGCCTGGAAGGGCAGCTGAACGGCCTCGGTTCGACCGCATCAAGGACGGGCGGCCTCATGTCGGAAGTGTCCAGCGGCCTCAAGGGGATGGTGGGGCAGTTTGCCATCGGCAATATTGCCGCCAATCTGTTCATGAGCGCGGCGGATTTCGTCGCACAGCTTCCCGGGAAAATCATGAAGGCGAGCGACGCCTATTCCGGAATGATGGCCCGTCTGAATCTTGTCACCGGCTCGGAGCAGGAAGCGGCTGAAATGAATGAGCGGATCTACCAGAGCGCGCTCCGCGCCCGCGGAAGCTTTGACGGCATGGCCGATTCTGTTTCAAAAATCGCCATGACAGCGAAAGCGGCTTTCCCTGACCCGCGGGAAGTGGTCCCCTTCGTGGAAGGCATCCAGAAACTCTTTGCCATCGGCGGGACGGGGATTCAGCAGCAGGCCGACGCCATGCTGCAGCTCACGCAGGCCCTGGGCAGCGGAAAACTGCAGGGGGATGAATTCCGCAGCATCGCCGAAGCGGCGCCGTTGATTGAAAAAATGGTGGCGCAGCAGCTCGGAGTGACGCAGGGCGAATTGAAACAGCTCAGCTCGCAGGGCGTCATTACGGCGGACATCCTGCGGGATTCCATCCTTTCCAACATGGATGAAATCAACGCGGATTTCGCAAAAATGCCGCTTACCTGGGGGCAGGCGTGGCAGCAGATGGGCACCATCGCAAGTCACGGAATGCAGCCTGCCTATGATGCATTGAAAGGCCTTGTAAACGGCGGATGGGTGCAGAGCTTCATGAATGGATTTTCCTTTGTAATGCCGCTCATCGGCCAGCTTTTGGCGGATGCGGTGAACGGTATCGTGTGGCTCGGGCAAACGGCGGTATCCGTTGGAAGCTATATCGGAGACTGGCTGTCCGCCGGCTTTATCCTTGTCGGAAATGTGGTGGAAACGTTGTTTCCGGTGCTGTTTGCGGGGCTTGCCATGTGGGCCGGATATGAAGTGGCGCTCAATGTGGAGACCGCTGTCGGGCTTGGATTGAAGGCGGCGGAGGCCTCCTGGACGTACATTACGGCAGCGGCTCATTCTGCGGCGGCGCTCGCGACAAAAGGACAGGCGGCTGCTGCGGCTCTGCTGAATGCGGTGTTGAACGCCAATCCCATCATGTGGGTGGCGCGGCTGGTTCTTCTTGCCGTCGGGGCATTTGCCGCGTGGCAGGCATCAACGCTGGGACTCCGCACAACGATTGCCGAGGCGTTTCAGTTCATCGCGAACATCGCCGAGTCGGTGATCAATTTTGTCATCGGGAAAATTAACGGACTGATTGGAGCCGTAAACGGCGCCGCGAAATATCTGAATAAAATTCCAGGTGTAAATATTCCATTCATCCCCACGATTGAATGGAAAGCGGAAAACTGGGGCGGGAAGGCTTATGACGCGGTGCAGAATTTCGATGCATCACAGATTGTATCTGCCGTTACCGGCGCGGATCTTCCTGATATTGGAAATTACTCACCGGGCGGCGGGTATGCCCCTGCGCCGGCTTCCGGCATTGGAGGCAGTGAGGAAGGACCGGCCGCAAAGGAAACCGCCGGGAATACAAAAGGAATCTTGGACGCCATGGGCATCATGGATGAGGATATTAAATTTTTCCGGGATGCGGCGGAGCAGGAGGTGATCAACCGATACACGACGGCATCGGTCAATATCAATCTGGAAAACACGAACAATATCACAAATGATGTGGACGCCGAAGGCATGGTGACACATTTGATTGACCAGCTGGCCGAAGCGGAGCTGGCCGGGGCAGAGGCGGTGCATATCTGATGGCGTACTATTTCTATCTGGGCGACATGCAGCTTCCCGTGCCGCCGCCAAAAATGAGCATCAAAATCGGGAATCAGAACCGCACGGTGAATCTTATCGACGGCGGGGAAATCAATATCATCAAATCTCCGGGGCTGAAGACCATCAGTTTCAGCGCGCTGCTGCCGAATAAGCCGTATCCTTTTGCGGATTATGCGCAGACGCTTACCGGCATAGCTGTTTCCGCTTTCCTCGGAAACGGCTTTTCTTTCCAGCCTGCGGAAAATTATTTGACCGCATTCAACACCGCAAAGGAAACAAAAACGCCCATCCGGCTCATCATTACCCGTCTGGCGCAGGATTTCTCTCTCCTGTTTGATACGAATATGCTTGTCACCGTGGAGGACTGCACCGTGCAGGAAGATGCGAAGCAGGGAAATGACGTGATCCTGCCGCTTACTCTCAAAGAATATCGGCCTTACGGGACAAAGGAAGTCGAGGTAACAACGGCAGAAGACGGGACCCAGCAGGTGACTGTCAAAGAAACGCGACCGACAGATCGGACCATCCCGGCGGTGTGGACGTGTACAAAGGAAAAATCCGTGCTGGAGGCGGTGAAACTTGCCTCGGGCGGCGGGCTGAACTGGCGGCAGGTCGCCAATATCAACGGTCTGTACAATCCGTCTGCATCGCTGCGCAAAGGGCAGGTGTTGCATCTTGAATGAGGAAGCTTTGACCGTACTTATCCACACGGCGGACAATCACTGCTATATCCCCGCCGTGCTTGAAGGGCTGTCCATTGAATGGTCACGGAAAGGCGCTCCGGGGAAGCTCACATTTCGGGCTGTGCAGGATGAGCTTCTGACCATGGAAGAGGGCGCCGTCGTGCAGGTAAAACGCGGGGACACGGGAATCTTTCAGGGCATCGTTTTTTCCCGGCGTCTTGATAAAAACAACATCGTTTCTGTCACAGCCTATGATCAGCTGAGATACCTGAAAAACAAAATGGTTTATAACGCGGTGGGAAAGAAAGCCTCGGAAATCATTAAAGAGCTGGCGGACGATTTCGGCCTTACCTGCGGCGAGCTGGAAGACACAGGATACATCATCCCGCGTTTCCGCGCCGGCGAGCAGACGTTACTCGACCTGATGCAGACGGCCATCGACATCACAACGCAAAATCAGCAGAAACTCTTTATTCTGTACGACGATTACGGGAAACTTACGGTAAAAAACATGGAGAATATGGCGGTGAACATCCTCATCGATGCGGAAACCGCCGAAAATTTCCAGTTTTCATCCACCATAGACCGTGATACCTATAACCGGATCAAGCTGTATTTCGACAACAAAGACACGCAGAAGCGCGAATGCTGGATAGCGGAAGACAGCAGAAATATCGGAAAATGGGGACTTTTGCAGATGACCCAGTCGGTGAATCCGTCGAAAGCTGTCAATCTGTCGGAAAAGGCGCAGGCCATGCTGAAACGGTACAACCGGGTGCGGCAGTCGCTCTCCATTCGTAACGCCCTCGGCGATGACCGGGTAAGAGGCGGCTCTACTTTGTGGCTGTCACTGCACATCGACGGAAAAGAGTATCAGATGCGCGCCCTTGTAGAGCGGGTGAAGCATACGTACAAAGACAACGAGCATTTTATGGATCTGACAATCAGGGGAGGCGTGTTTGAATGAATGAGGAACGGCTGCTCGGAATCATTCAGAACATTGCGCTGAATGCCGTCCGGGCTGGGAATCCCTGCGATTACTGCATCGGCACTGTGCTACCAGCCCGCTGTCCATCCAGCTCAATCAGCAGGAAGAGGCGCTGTCGGAGGATTTTCTCATCCTGACAGATCTCGTGCGGGATTTCACGGTGGATATTTCCGTGTCGCATCAGACGGAAGACAGAGCAGGCGGCAGCGGGGACCCGTCATTTGCAAGCCATAATCATGACTACAAAGGGAGAAAGAAAATCATCGTGCATAACGGGCTGTCTGTCGGGGAGTCGGTCATCCTCATCCGGCAGGCGGGCGGACAGGAATTTATTGTCTTATCCCGCGTTACGGACCACATTAATATCACTGGACAGTGGATATGAGGGAGGAAACTTATGGGATTTTTACCGGATCATGCGGCGGGCGTGACGGAGGTTTCTCTCTCGGCCGCGCAGATGCCGTCGAAAACTTACCGTATGCACATCGAAGCAGAACGCGTGAACGGGACGGCGGACGGACTGGATGCCATTGCGCAGGCATGCTACAAGATCCTAAATACGGAACGTTACCGGTTTGTCATCTACAGCTGGAATTACGGCGTGGAATTGCAAGACCTGTTCGGGAAGCCTATACCCTATGTGTTTTCCGAGCTCCCGCGGCGCATCCGTGAGGCGCTGCTGCAGGATGACCGCATCAGTGCGGTGGACAGCTTCGAGCTGTCACATAACCGGGGAGACGTGCTGGCGCGCTTTACCGTGCATACCATCCTTGGGGATCTGGAGCTGGAGAAGGGAGTGACAATCACCTGAAATGTACGAAAACGAAACAAACGAAGCCATCCGGCAGCGCATGCTGCAGCGTGTGCCGTCGTCTATCGACAAGAGGGAAGGCTCTGTCATCTACGACGCCGCCGCCCCGGCCGCTATAGAGCTGGAACTGCTGTATGTCGCTGTAGATTATTTCCTAAAAAACACCTTCGGCGACACAGCGGAACGGGATTTCCTCATCGAGCGTGCGCTGGAAAGGGGGCTCACGCCGTATCGGGCGAGCGCAGCCGTGATAAAGGTCATCGGGACGCCCGCCGATGTGGAAATCCCCATCGGCACGCGCTTTTCCTATGATGACGTGAACTACACCATCACAGAGAAGCTCGAGACCGCAGGGGAATATGAAGCGGTCTGCGAGACGGCAGGGACTGTAGGAAACAAACCGGAAGGGAATCTCATCCCCATCGACTACATCACAGGACTGCAAAGCGTAAAATGCACGGAAGTCCTCATCCTCGGCGAAGATGAAGAGGATACGGAATCTTTCCGGGCACGGTACCTCGCGTCCTTCAACACGCAGGCCTACGGCGGGAATATCCAGGACTATCAGGAAAAAGTCTCCGCTATCCCGGGCGTGGGCGGCGTCAAAGTCTATCCCGTCTGGAATGGCGGCGGGACCGTCAAAGTCGTATTTTCCTCTGCAGAGCACACAGTGCCCTCCGATGAATTGGTGAAGGAAGTACAGGAAATCCTCGACCCGGTCCCGTATCAGCAGCAGGGCGTCGGCGTGGCGCCCATCGGCCACCGTGTGACCGTCGAAGGCGCAAAGGAAAGCGCGGTCAATATCGGACTGAACATCACCTTCGGCGGTGGGGAAACATTTTCCACGCGGCTGAACGATATCCGCACGGTCATCCAGAACTATTTTTCCGAACTGAATGCCGGCTGGCAGGCTACAGAAGTGGTCACGGCGGCCGCCTTCGAGAATCGCGGCATCATTGTGCGAATCAGTCAGATAGAATCCCGCCTGCTGCAGGAGTCCTATGTGCAGGACATTTCTCATACCACGCTGAATGGCGCAGAAGAGAATATCGAGCTTGCCAATGATGCACTGGCGACCATTGGAGAAATATCCGATATTTCCGGAGGTGTATGATGGCTCTCGTACAGATCACGCGGGACGTGCGGATCCAGAGATATTTCCCGGATGTCCTTGCGCCGGCCAAAGAATTCAAGGCGCTGGCAGAAGCGGAAAATCCGGAGTTCAAACTGCTCTGGGATGTTTCCTGGAAATGGCTTGCGAATACGTTTGTCTATGACACCGATGTGCAGGGGCTGGAGCGGTGGGAGCAGATGCTCCATATTACGCCGCCGGCTGACGCGTCCATAGACGACAGGCGGGCGGAAATCCTGCGATGCATCAACAGCGACCGGCCTTACACAGAGCGAAAATTTCAGGACCTGCTTGACGGGTACTACGGAGAGGGGAATGTTATCTCCGAGCCGGAAATCAATACGTATGTCCTTTGGCTCAACATCAGCGCGGGAAAGATTTTTGATGCGAACAGAATCAGGACCTATACGCGGTCCATCGTGCCGGCCAATCTGGACATCAAGATAAAAAATGAAAAGGATGCGTCCGGGGAGTTGTATACGGGTGGCTATGTGAGGGCAGCCTCAGTGATCCACATCGAGGGCTATACCGGATTTACCGCACCGGAAATCGAAGCGGATGCTTACACAGCAGGTTTTGTCGGTATTGCCAAGAAAATTACCCATATAGGGGGGGCTAAATAATGGCGAACTATCCGAAAATCATGACGACTTATGAAGGGCTGTCTCTCATCAGTGAAACCGTGGCAGCGGGCAAAGCATTGGTTTTTACGAAAATCATGCTCGGTGATGGAGATATCGGAGATCAGGATCTCCGCGCGTTGACCGCTCTGCTTTCTCCGAAAATGACGCTGCCTGTTACTGGCGGCACAGACCTTGGAAACGGGCAGGTGCAGATCCGTGCGACCGTTTCCAACAGCGCATTAGAAGCGGGATTCTTCGCAAAAGAAGTAGGTGTGTATGCGAAATCCGGGGAAGACGGTACGGAAAAGCTCATCGCGTACACGAACGGCGGCAACTACGTGGACTACATCCCAGATAAAAACACACCGATCGATTCTCAGATTTTCAAAGTAGACGTTGTCGTCGGGAATGCATCCGAAGTTACGATTCAGGTCGCGGACGAAACCTTCGTAACGCATGCTGAACTGGAAGAACACGACGATGACGAAGACGCCCACACCGCCGCCTTCGAGAATCACAACGTAGATGAAAACGCGCACAGCGGGATTTTTCAGAAAATCTCCACCCTCGGAGAATCCATTCTTAAAAAGCTCGCACTCACGACGACCATCACAGCCATCAACGCACTCCAGACCGGAAGCTGGTTCGGTCAGTTACTCAAAATGGTCCTCACCGCATCCGGGGTCAAGTACAATATTGAGCAAAACGGCTACATCTGCCTCGGCAGCTTTTTCGGAGGCCTAATAATACAGTGGATAACTGATATAAGTTGGATGGGTAGTAATGAAGAAACCAAAACCTTTACGTTACCCATCTCCTTCAAACGTATAAAGGCTATGACGCTCCTTGGAAGCACAAGTGGGAATGTTAATTTCGGAAGTCAATCGGTGTTAACTGAAGGCGCAGCTATAGCAAATTTATCCGTGAATGAACTGAATACTGTAACGGTAAGGTGTAGTTGGCAGAATGGGTTTGCATCTCACAGCACTACGATTGCCTGTATAGGACAGTAAACAGTGGGGAAGAGGAATTATCGAAAACGAGGAAAAAGCTATAACCTTTCCGATTTCTTTTTCGAATAACGTATATCATGGCGCAGTCTCACATGAAACAAACTCGGACAATGATTTTCGCGCAATTCATTTTCGCACGCATAGCCAAACCGGTATAACGATCGAAACAGACGGGACCAGGGCTGGATATACATACGGAGTTATTGGCCGATGAAAACGATTTCTGGAGCCGCACCTCCTGTCAAATCTGGTCCCATCCCGCATACGAAAGAGTAGTTGTCGTAAACGAGGCACCACGGACAATAATCGTTGGAATAGGTTTCGCCCTCATTTCCAGAGTAGTAATTTTTCGCTATGGAGAAGGAAAGAACTTTATTGGGAAATGTTAGAGGGAAATGCCGATAATCCGTAAGCGAGTTACATTCCTTGAAAGTTCCCCACTGTTTATCGTCCGATTGCCAACCAGTAAATATCCTGCGCAATCTGCTTATCGAATGACGACCAGATTGAGAATCTGTCTTTGTTAAGAGCATTTACAGTAGATCCGTTATCCGTATTGGTATTACTAATGGTCCCAGTGAATCCAGATTGCACGACGGAGCAAGGAGATGCAAATGATAACGGGAACTGGACGATATAGGATCTTCCGTTTACTTCTTCTGAGGTGATTGATATTTTTCCCCCACTGTTTAACAACCGATTGCGATGTAATGTGCCCATATACTGTTTGCTTTTCCGCCTTTGTTTTCTGCTTTTATAACAAAGCTGGAGACTGATAAATCACTTGCTGAAACAGATTCTATTATGTTGTCATCGCCGTACGATAAGTCCGAAGTCACTGTGCAAAATGCTTCCTCAGAATACGAGAGCGCATATCGAACTTCTTCACCGTATTGAACGCCTTTGAGTAATCCCCACTGTAGAATTTTTTTGCGAATGCGAGGAATCGGAGAAAATGTCGTAATCAACGGTAAATTTATTTTCCGATGACACCCAGAATATCCAGACTATATCGAATATGAGAAAAAGGAAACTGAAAATGCCCAGTTTCCTTTTTGTTTTTCGGGTAACACTGGTAACGCGACTCCATAAAAGAGCTGTGAAAGAATTTGCAAAGGGTAACACAAGAGTATCATCGAATACGCATGATGGCTTTCCTGAGTTGTCGGAGATTCTTGTGCGTGTATACTGCATCCGTCACATCTCCGCCGGCATGGCCGAGGATTCGACGCTTCGCATTTTCATTGACTTCCGCATTATCCATCAGCGTGGCAAGCGTATGACGGCAATCGTGGGTGGTGTGCTTTTCACCGTGGATCCGCTGCATGACCGCATTCCACAGGGTGCAGTACCGGTTGTATGAATAAGGGTTGCCATCCGGGTCTGCAATGAGGGTATCACCGGGCATTGCCATTCGGGCTTCGATGAGCGGCCATATCAGAGGATGGATGGGGATGATCCGGATGCCGCTGACCGTTTTCGACTGCCGGATATTCAGATATTTCTGCCGACGGTTCACATCGGACTTCTGAAGACGGAGCATCTCCGAGACGCGCATGCCGGTATAAATCAGGATGAGGACCGTATCCGTACCGGGCCCATTATCTTTCCACAGACGGTTAATTTTCTGCCGGGAAAACGGATGATGCGGGCGCACAGCTTTATTCTTTCCGATATTCAGCAGGCCGCAGAAATCACGGTCGGCGTACTCCATTCGGCGCGCGTAGTCGAAGAGCATCGTGATGAGCGAACGGACCTTTTTCCGACTGCTGTATGATAATCCGCTGCGGGACATGTCGTCGATGACCGTCTGAAGATGATGGAACCGGATATCCGCAAGCGGCATATCCCACAGCCTGGTGCAGTGGCCGAATGCGGCGCGATAACTGTTCTGTGCAGAGACAGAGGAGCCGTAATGCGCTACATGATCCGGAAACCAGCGATGATACAACTCTGAGAAAGTCATTTTATGGTCAGAAAGTCGAGGGCGAGAGCGATGGATATTGTAATCTGTCTGCGCGATGAGCGCTTCTACCTGTGTTTCATAGTAGCCGATCACACGGCGCTTTCCGTTCTCGGAAATCACGAAAATGTAAGGTCGCCGCCGATTTCCGGACAACTTCTTGATTGAGCCATAACCATTGGGATTTCTCATTTTATCAGCCTCCATTCCGGGGGCTATTTTACATGGAGGACATCATGAGTAATACAGCAACAAATACAGACAGCTACCTTTGCGGCGTGGACGCGGAAGGGAAGCTGGCCGCATCATTCATCCTGTACAACGGGAAAGAAAAGGAAATCGATGAACTGACGGGGAAAATTCATGAGATCAGCGGAGACCTGACCGTCGTGCAGCTCGACTCTGAGACGTACAACAAGCTCATTGGAAATCGAGGGAAACAGTACAGGTACATCAATGGGACAGCCGTCGAATATATTCCGCCGGCTCCGACCGCTGAAGAACTGCAGGCGCGGGCACTTTCCACACTGGACGCCGAATACCAGGCGAAATTTGATGAGCTCGATGAGCAGATTATGAAAGCCGCAGCACTGAAAAATGAGACGCTGCAAGACGAACTCATTTCCGAGCGCACCGCACTTTCCGAAGAGTACACGCAGAAAAGAGGTGAACTGTGATGGTGAAGAGATGCTTCCTTTGCATGAGCCAAATGAACGAACAGACCGGCCTTTGCACGAATCCGAAATGCATCCGTTCGCAGCCGCTTCCAACGCCCAAAGCCGCAAAATACGGCGCAGAGCCGGATGAAAAAGAAGAAAAACAGGAGGAATGATGGAATCCATTCTGTTCCATTACCTGAGTGAGGCTGTATATACTCTTGCCTGCGTGGCGATAGGGTACCTGTGGAGATCTCTTCGCACAGGGCATCGGGACTACGGGCTGATTCGGGAAGGCGTCTGCGCGCTCCTGCGGGACCGGCTCCTGCAAAAGCTGGAAAAATGCGAAGCCGGCGGCTACTGTTCCGTGGAAGCGAGGGACGACATCGAGCACATGTTCAATATTTATACGATTCTCGGCGGAAACGGCACCGTGAAGACCTTGTGGGAACGCATCCGGGCACTCCCGGCAGACCCGCCGAAAGGAGAGAAAAAGTGATAGAGAAAATCAAAAGCTGGTTTCAGAAATTGCTGGAAAACATCCCGGCCACAGCGCCGGAGGCGGCCATGCGGTACATCGTATGGTACGCCTTTTTTCTTGCCTTCTGCGCGGGCCTGTACATCGTGATGCTCCTCGCAGACTGGTATGCCACGGGCCGCCCAGACCTCGCCGAGATGCGGCAGTTCATGAGCACGATGCTCTCCGGAGCCGCCATAGCTGCTATTGGTTTCTGCGCGCGCTAGCTCGTAGATAAAAACGGCGACGGCGTGCCGGATGAAGCACAGAAAGGAGGTGAAGGCCAATGAAATATGTATGGGCCATTGCGGGCGTTCTGGTATTCTGCTTCGGGCTGGTATACCTGCTCAACTGACGACACCGAAGCGCATATTTCATTGCAGTACAGCAAAACGGCGATTTCCAAAGAGGGAGTCGCCGCTTTTTTGCTATGGAGGAACCTATGACATTAGAAGAAATCAGAAAAGCCGTAGCCGCAGCGAAAGACGAAATCTGGCGGCAGGCTGTGAACCTCGGCCGCGATCCGAAAATTTATCTTCACTGGACAGGCGGAGCTTATGACATGGACTATCCGGACTATCATTTTTCCATCCATGCAGACGGCTCCGTGGTACAGACCCACGACCTTCTCCCGCCGATCGCAGCGACATACATGCGAAATAGCGGCTCCGTCTCTGTGGCGCTCGACTGCTGCGCCGATGCCGTCGCGTATGCAGGAGGCGGGTGTAACCTGGGTAACTATCCGCCCACATCCGCGCAGATCGAATGTCTCGCACAGGTCGCAGCCGTCATCACAGAAACACTGGATATTCCCATCGACATCCAGCACGTCATGACACACGCCGAAGCCGCGGACAACCTGGACGGCTTGTATCCATGCGATCCTTACGGCCCGGCCACCACCTGCGAGCGGTGGGACCTTGCGGTGCTGTCAGAGGATGACCCGTGGTGGAGCGGCGGAGGCACCCTGCGCGGGAAAGCCATCTGGTACCAGAATCAGGGAATATAAAAAGCTTGTTTTAAATTGCCCGATTTTTTCTGGTTAAAACAAGAGATTTTCCCCGAATTTATCGGATAAAATCCAGTGTGAGCTTGTTTTAAATATCAATTTATGGACAAAAAATACAAAAGATAAAACAAGAAGAAAGAGGAGAAATACGTGGATGCACTTAAGAAAAGTATTATTTATCTCTGCCTCGCTGCTCTGCTTTTCGGCGCCGGCTACTGGTTGGGCGGCCGGCACATACCAGATGACGCCGCAGGAATTGACACAGCTGGAGGATATATTCAGTCAGCTGTCGGAAAAGCAGAAACAGCAGCAGGAGCTCTTGACCGAGCAGACAGCGCAAATAGAAACGCTGCAGACACAGCTGGCAACATCGCAGAAGGAAATAGAAACCTCGAAGCAGTCAACGGAAGCATTGCAGACCTCATTGCAGCAGGCCAACGAATCATTGCAGGAATCCGCGGCCGAGGCGAAGAGTGAGCTTGACCGGTTGAAGCGGCAGCGCGATACATGGGCAATCCTTGTGAGTCTGGTACTCGGAATCGCCTTGGTGCATGGATAATAAAGCAAAGAAAGGGATGAACCAGCAGTTTTACCGTATCTATAAATGAAAAATTAAGAACGGGTAAGCACAACTGATTTTGGGAAAATGGGAAAGGGAAACAATCAAGGGAAGGTATGTTTCTACCCTAGTTTCTACCCCAACGCGGCTTTTGCTGAATTCTGCTATATGTGGCGATTTGCGGAATATGCAGGTTTTATCGAATAAAAGAAGGAGCGGGAAACGGCTGGAATTTATATTGAAGAAACTCGAAATCAGTTGTACCGCGAGGTACCGTGGGTTCGAATCCCACCGTCTCCGCCACAGAAACGTCCGCCTTTGTCAGCAATTGACAGGGGCGGATTTTTATTTTCAAAATATGGGCCGGATGAGTGGCGCAGGGCTGATAGCAAAGGTATAATATAAAAAGATTTTTCAAAATTAATCGGAAAACACAGAGGAGGTATTTATATGGCAGACGCAGCAGTCAAGACGAATGTCAAAGCTGATAAATTTGAGGCCTATCTGAAGGCGAACAATCTGAATTTCTTCTTTAAGGATCCCGTGCCGAATGATCCGAACGGCACGGTGGTCTTCAAATCCAATATCGAAGCGGAAGGCCAGAAGCTGCCGGTGGGCATCATTACGGACAACACGATTTATACGATCATCCGCGTGCAGATCGGCACGGGCCTCATCAAGGACAGCAACCGCGAGCGGTGCAACGCGTTCCTGAACGAACTGAACCGCGGCTACAAGGTTTTCAAATATGTGGCGGCGGACGACGGCACGGTTTATCTGGATTCCTGCATCCCGAGCAGCAATGAGATGTTCGACCCGCAGCTGGTGCGCGTCGTGCTGGATGTGATCGTCAATCACCTGCAGCAGGAATATAAAACCATCATGAAAAAAGTGTGGGACTGATCGCCAGTCCTGCAGGGCGGCTCTTCGGAGCCGTTTTTTTGTGCGCCCATCCGGGCGCTTTTTTTCAATTGGCGGCGAATTTTTGGGACGGCGCCCCACCACGGCGGGGACGATAAGGCAGGATACGGAAAACAGGCGGTGCGGCGGAGGGAAAGCGGTTCATTTCTGCTGAAGAAGAGACGGCTTTTGGGAGATTTTCAGGAAATCCGGAGGGGGAAAATGTAGATTTTGCTGTCATTAGGTGGGGATTTATTGTAGAATGTGGTTAAAAGTGGTAGAAAAAGAGGTGAGGAAGAATTGTTCATGAATGAATACTCGCATACGATCGACAGCAAAGGCCGTATGATTCTTCCTGCCAAATTCCGAGAGGAACTGGGGGATGTCTTTGTGCTGTCTCCCGGTCTGGATACCTGCCTGACGATTTATCCGAGGGACTGCTGGGAGCAGATGCAGGAAAAGCTGCAGAAACTGCCGCAGACGCGGAAAAATGTGCGCGCTCTGCGCCGGTTCCTTATCGGCAAGAGCACGGAAATGGAGTGCGACCGGCAGGGGCGCATCCTGATCCCGTCTCATCTCCGCATGTATGCCCGGCTGGAAAAGGATGCCAAGATCATCGGCGTGGGAGACACCATCGAGATCTGGAGCCCGTCGGTGCTGAAAGCGTCGGAGGAAGAATGCGGCGCGGCGGCCGATATGGCGGAATCGCTGGATCTTCCCATGGATTTCAATTTATAAGAGGCCGCTATGGAATTTCATCACGTAAGCGTCCTGCTGCATGAGCTGGTGGACGGCGTCTATACCGTGCCGGACGGGATCTATGTGGACTGCACGCTCGGCGGCGGCGGCCATACCTATGCCCTGTCGCAGAAGGTCGGACCGGAGGCGCTCCTCATCGGGGTGGATCAGGACGAAGAGGCGATCCGGACGGCGGGCGAACGGCTGAAAGACATCGGCTGCCGGCTCCTGCTGGTGCGGGACAATTTTTCCCATATCGGAGAGATTCTCGACGAACGGGGCATCGGTCCGGTGAACGGATTCCTGTTCGATCTGGGGGTATCGTCGCATCAGCTGGACGAAGGGGAGCGGGGCTTTTCCTATATGCATGACGGGCGGCTCGACATGCGCATGGACCAGAGGAATCCTCTCACAGCGCATGATGTGGTGAACCGCTATAGCGAAGACGAGCTGGAAGCCATTATCCGGAAATATGGGGAGGAGCGGTGGTCCCGCCGCATCGCTCAGTTCATCGTGGAAGCGCGGAAACAAAAGCCCATCGAGACGACGATGGAGCTTGTCCGCGTCATCAAGGCGGCTGTCCCGGCAGGGGCCCGGAAGGACGGACCGCACCCGGCCAAGCGGACGTTCCAGGCGATCCGCATCGAAGTGAACGGGGAGCTGCGCATCCTGGAAGATACAATGCGCGCCTGCGTGGCGCATCTGGCGCCGGGCGGCCGGATCGGGGTCATCACGTTCCAGTCGCTGGAGGACCGGATCATCAAGGATACATTCCGCGAGATGGCGCAGGACTGCATCTGTCCGCCGGAGCTGCCGGTGTGCGTGTGCCATCATCACAGAGAAATCAAAAAGCCGGCGAAGCCCGTGAAGCCCAGCCGGGAGGAGATAGAAGCCAATCCGCGCGCCCGGAGCGCTGTGCTCCGCATCGCGGAAAAGCTGTAACAGGCAGGAGGTCAGAGTCTGATGTTGTCTCAGGATGCAGAAATGCTGAATTATACCCATGCGCTGCCGAAACGCTATACGCCCGCCTATGAGGAGGAAGCCTCTGCGGCCCGGAGCCCGGCGGTCAGCACTTCGCATCTGGAAGTCTTCATTGCGGCGGGCCTGCTGGCAGCGGTGCTGGGACTCTTTTATTTCCTCAGCGGCTATGCCGCGCAGAGAAGCTATGATATGCAGGAGCTGCGGACGGAGATCATCGCGCTGGAGAAGCAGAACGCGGTGATCCGTCTGGATGTGGCGCGGATGGAGTCGCCGGCGCGCATCCAGGCCATCGCAGAGACGGAGCTCGGCATGCAGGTGCCCCGGCGGGCGATCTACGGATCGAGCGACGCGTATGTCGATCCTTCGAGAATCCATGAATAAAAGAAGATGCTGAAACAAAGCGGCCTCGGGAGAGGCGGCGCAGCCGGCAGGCGGCGTCCGCCGCTTCCGGGCCGCTATTGTAACATTCGGGGTTTTAGGCTATGATAAGTGAGGCTTATTGAAAACAGAACCCTATCGAGGTGACATGGCATGAAAGCTTTACAGGATCTGCTGAAGCAGACGGAATATATCCGGACGGAAGGTCCGGCAGAATGCATGGTGGAGGACATCACCGCCGATTCGCGGGACGTGAAGGAGGGCAGCCTTTTCATCTGCCTTTCCGGCGCGCACGTGGACGGCCATGATTTCGCGGCGGCCGCCGCAGAAAAGGGCGCGGCGGTCATCGTGGCGGAGAAGCCGGTTACTGTTCCCGATGGGACGGCGGTGGTCTATGTGAAAGACACGCGGCGGGCCATGGAGGACATCACGCCGTATTTCTTCGACTACCCGGCCCGGAAGATGCGCATGATCGCCGTGACCGGCACCAACGGGAAGACGACCACCACCCATATCTGCGCGCACATCCTGCAGCGCGCCGGGTACAAGACGGGCGTCATCGGCACGATCCACATGCTGATCGGCGATCAGGAATATCCCACGCACAATACGACGCCGGACGTGGTGGATCTGGAGAAAATGCTGTACCGGATGGCACAGGAAGGCGTCACACACGTGTGCATGGAAGTCTCTTCCCATGCGCTCGTCATGGGCCGTGTGGAAGGGGTGGAGTTCGACAATGCCTCCTTCACGAACCTGACGGAAGATCATCTGGACTACCATAAGACCATGGACAATTACGCGGCTGCCAAAGCGCTTCTTTTCCGCAAGGTTTCGGAGGCAGGGCAGACGAAAGGTCGGAAGTCGGCCCATATCAATGCGGATGCAGACTATGCGGACGTGATGATGCAGGCGGTGACCGACCGCAGCCTGTGCCCGGTCTGCACGTACAGCATCGACGCGCCGTCGGACCTGCAGGCTTCGCAGATCCGCTTCAACGCCAATTCCTCGGAATTCACCGTGCGGTATGAGGGACGTGACTATGCCGTCCATACCCGGCTGGTGGGGCGGTTCAATGTCTATAATGCGCTCACGGCCATGTCGGCCTGCCTCGGCGAAGGCGTGCCCATGGAGACCATCATTGAAGCGCTGGGGGATTTCCGCGCCGTGCCCGGCCGGTTCGAACTGGTCGATGAAGGGCAGCCTTTCACAGTCGTCGTGGACTACGCGCATACGCCGGACGGGCTGGAAAATATCCTGAAGACGGCGGAGGAGATCCGCCGGAACCGCATCATCGCCGTCTTCGGCTGCGGCGGGGACCGCGACCGGATGAAACGGCCCATCATGGGGCGGATCGGCGCAGAATATGCGGATATCGTCATCGTGACGAGCGACAATCCCCGCACGGAAGCCCCGGATGCGATCGTGGCGGAAGTGGCGGCCGGCGTGAAAGAAGTGGCGGTCCGGAAGCCGTCGCTCCGGTATGAGGTCGTCGTGAGCCGGCGGGACGCGATCCGCCGGGCCATCGCGCTGGCAGAGCCGGGAGACATCGTGCTCATCGCTGGGAAGGGCCATGAAACGTACCAGATCCTGAAAGACCGCACCATTCATTTCGACGACAGGGAAGAAGCGCGCGCCGCGCTCGGAGGCTGATATGGCGTCTTTTACGATAGAGGAGATCCTGCAGGCGACGGGCGGCACGCTCCTGCGGCAGGGAACAGCGAAAATCTGCAGCGGCGTCAGCACGGACACGCGGACGCTGGCGCCGGGTGCGCTGTTTCTGCCTCTCTCCGGCGAGCGCTTCAACGGACACCGCTTCCTCAGGAAGGCGGCGGAACAGGGGGCCGCAGCAGTGCTGCTCTCCGAACGGGAATGGATGGAAGACCTGCCGGAAGCGCTCACCGCCATCGCGGTGGACGACACGCTGGCCGCGCTGGAAGGACTGGCGCGCTTCCACAGGCTCCGCTTTGCGATTCCCGTGGTGGCCGTGACGGGGTCCAACGGGAAGACGACGACGAAAGACATGATCGCGTCCGTGCTGAAGACGGTCTATCATGTGTGCCATACAAAAAAGAATTTCAATAATGAGATCGGCCTGTCGCAGACTTTGCTGTCTCTTACGGACGAGGACGAAGTGTGCGTCGTGGAGATGGGCATGCGCGGACTGGGACAGATCGCAGAGCTGTGCCGCACGGCCTGCCCGACCATTGGCGTCGTGACGAATGTGGGTACATCTCATATCGGGTTGCTCGGCAGCCAGGATAACATCGCCCGCGCCAAGGCCGAGCTGATCGAGGCCCTGCCGGCAGACGGGACGGCGATCCTGAATGAGGATGATCCGCGGGTCCGCGCCATGGGCGGGCGGTTTGCCGGACGGGTCGTCTCTTACGGTGCGGCGGAAGGGAAAGACGTCTCCGCTGAGGATATCCGGGAGGAACCGGACGCGATGGATTTCCTGTGCCGGGCGTTCGATGAAACCTTCCCGGTGCGTCTGCCGCTCATCGGAATCCATAATGTATATGACGCGCTGGCCGCTGCCGCAGCGGGGCGCGTTCTTGGCGTGCCTCCGGAACAAATCCGGACGGCGCTGGAATCGTTCCGTCCGCAGGGAGACAGCCAGAAAATGGAATCCATCGGCGGGGCGTCTATCCTGAACGATGCATACAATGCGAATCCGCTGTCCATGGACATGGCGTTCCGCGCGCTGCGGCAGCTTCCGGGACGCCGGCACCTGCTGGTGCTGGGAGACATGCTGGAGCTGGGCGCGTATGCGGAGGCGCTGCACCGGGAGACCGGGGAAAAGGCGGCGTCGTACGGATTCGATGAAATGATCACCGTAGGGCCGCTGGCCCGACAGATGGCGGAAGCGGCGAAAGCCGCCGGCCTGCCGAAGATCGTCTGTTTCGAGGACTGCCGGTCTGCCGCAGAATATCTGAAGCAGGAGGTCCGGCCCGGGGATGCGGTGCTGATCAAGGGATCTCATGCGATGCATCTGGAGACGATTCCCGGTCTCTGGAGAGGAGAGGGTGAATAAGGCATGGAAATGACAGCTCTGCTGTATATTCTGGAAGCTGCGGTGCTGACGGTCGTGCTGGGCGCGGGGGCGATCCCGCTGGCGCGCCGGTACAAGGCCCGCCAGTCCATCCGGGAAGAAGGGCCGAAGTCCCACCGCGTGAAGGCGGGAACACCCACCATGGGCGGCCTGTTCATGCTGCTGGCGGCGGTCCTCGTCATCGGGTGGAATCGTCTGTTCGATCCGCCGGTGCTTCTGCTGGTGCTGATCACTTTCGGCCATGCGCTCCTCGGATTCCTGGATGATTTCATCAAAGCGGAGAAGAAGCGGAATCTGGGATTGACCGCGAAGCAGAAAATGGCGGGACAGCTCCTTCTGTCCATTGTCTTCTGCTACGGCTGCGTAGAATATCTGGGGCTCCCGACGTCCATTTCCATTCCGTTCACCGCCATGGATATTTCCATCGGGTGGCTGTATTATCCTTTTGTGGTGTTGGTCATCGTCGGCGCATCCAATGCGGTCAATCTGACGGACGGACTGGACGGGCTGGCGGCGGGCTGCTGCGTGGCGGCTTTCGGCGCCTATGCGCTGTACTGCCACATGGCCGGCATGGACGATGTGAGCGCCTTTGCGCTGGTCATCACGGGCTGTTGCGCCGGATTTCTTGTTTACAATTATCATCCGGCGAAGATCTTCATGGGGGACACGGGCTCTCTTGCGCTGGGCGGTGCCATTGCGGGGATCTCCGTCGTGACGCGCACGGAACTGCTCCTGATTTTCATCGGACTGATCTTCGTCATCGAAGCGCTGTCCGTCATTCTGCAGGTCGCTTCTTTCCAGCTCACCGGACGGCGGATCTTCCGCATGAGCCCGATCCATCATCATTTCGAACTTGGCGGATGGAGCGAAGTGCAGGTGGTCTGGACGTTCTGGCTGGTGGAACTGGCCGCGGCGGGATTGACTCTTTTCCTGGTTTTCCGCTGAGGAAACCGGACTGCGGCAGGCGGTCACTGAGGATTTATATACAGGCGGCGGGAGCGGGACTTCCGCTGCAGAATGGAGATATCTATGCGGAACGTACTGGTTGTGGGTGCAGGCATCAGCGGGCTCGGCGCCGCGCATGTCCTTCTGGATCACGGCTGCCGGACGGTCATTTCCGATGTGCATGATCTTCGCGACGCAGCGGAGAAACAAGCGCTGACAGCGGCGGGCGCAGAATTTGCCATCGGCCCGCAGGAGGAATCCCTGCTGGACGGCATGGACACGGTGATCGTGTCGCCGGTCATCCCGCGGGAGAATCCGCTGGTCGCGGCGGCGCTGAAACGGGGAATCCCGGTGCTGAGCGAGATCGAACTGGCCTACCGGGTAGCCCATGCGCCGATCCTGGCTGTAACGGGGACGAACGGGAAAACGACGACGACCTCGCTTCTGGGAAGCATGATCCGGGAGGCGGGCATCCCCTTTGCCGAAGCGGGCAACATCGGGAAATCGCTCAGCCGGGAAGCGGAGCGCGTGCCGGCGGGCGGACTGATCGCCGCCGAGCTGTCCAGCTTCCAGCTGGAATTCATCGACACGTTTCATCCTAAAGCGGCGGTGATCCTGAATATCACGCCGGATCATATGGAGCGCCATCATACCATGGAAGCCTATGCGGCGGCCAAGGCGCGGATTTTTGAAAATATGGGGCCGGAAGACAGTCTCCTGCTGAATGCAGAAGACAAATACACGCCGGAATTTGCGAAAGCGGCCCATGCGCACGTATACCGGCTCAGCACGGAACATCCCGTAGACGAAGGGGCATTCCTGGATAATGGACAGCTCTGGCTCCGCATCGGCGGGGAGACACTGCCTCTCGTGAGGGAAGAAGAGCTCCGCATCCGCGGTCATCACAATGTGCAGGACTGCCTTGCGGCGGCATTCCTGGCCTATCAGGGCGGGGTTCCGCTGTCGGCAATCTGTCAGGCATTGAGGTCGTATCAGGCGTTGGAGCACCGTGTGGAATATGTGCGGACGGTGCGGGGCGCAGCCTATTACAATGATTCCAAGGCAACCAATACGGACGCGGCCGTGAAAGCGCTGGGCGCGTTTTCCGAGCCGGTGATCCTCATCGCCGGCGGGCATGACAAGGAAACGCCGCTGGAAGATTTCATGGCGTTCGCCAAAAATCGGGTCAAGCATCTGGTGTTGCTGGGAGAAGCGGCGCTCCGGTTCCGTGAAGCGGCCGAACGGGCGGGCATCACGGCGGTGACCATGGCGGCCTCCATGGAGGATGCCGTGGAGAAAGCAGCGGCCCTTGCGGAGGCAGGCGATGTGGTCCTGCTCTCACCGGCCTGTTCCAGCTACGATATGTATCACTCCTATGAAGAACGGGGCCGTGATTTCAAGCGGATCGTTCAGGGATTAAAATAAGCGGAAGCGCGGTGCGCATCGGTAAGAAACGGGTGCTGTTATGAAAAAAATCATTCTGTCCGGCGGCGGGACCGGCGGACATATCTATCCGGCCATCACCATTGCCCGGGAGATCGAGCGGCTGACGGAGGCGGAGATCCTTTTCGTGGGGACGCCGAACGGCATGGAGTCGCAGATCGTCCCCGGCGAAGGGTACTCTTTCGCATCGATCCCGGCGGCGGGACTCAAGCGGAAGCTGACGCCGGAAAATATAAAGATCCTGATGAAAGCGGCGGCCGGGCTTTGGAAGGCGCGGCGCATCCTGAGCCGGTTCCAGCCGGATGTGGTCATCGGCACGGGCGGCTATGTGTGTGGCCCGATCCTCATGGCGGCGGCGCTCAGCCGCATCCCGACCATGATCCAGGAGCAGAACGTGATCCCCGGGATTACAAACAAGATCCTGAACCGCGTGGTGGACCGGGTGGCGCTGGGCTATGAGGAAGCGAAAGCGAGATTCCCGCACCCGGAGAAATGCATCTATACGGGCAACCCCATCCGTCGGGAGATCCTGTTTACGAAGAAGGCGGAGTCCCGGAAGAAACTGGGTGTCCCGCCGGATGCCTTCATGGTGCTGGCCGCAGGAGGCAGCCGCGGCGCGCGGACCATCAATACGGCTATGGTGGGCGTCCACCGGCATTTTGCGGAGACGGACGGCATCTGCCTGTATCACGTGACCGGTGTCGGCGAGTTCGCCCGCGTGAAGGAGGCGCTCGGCACGGTCGATGAAAAAGGCCGGTTCGGCAGGGGGAGCCGCATCGTAGATTATCAGAAAGACATGCCTACGGCGCTGGCGGCGGCGGATCTGGTGATCTACCGGGCCGGGGCCATCGGCCTGGCGGAGCTGGCGGCCCGCGGACTGCCGTCCATCCTTGTGCCGTATCCCTATGCGGCGGAAGATCATCAGACCTATAATGCCCGCGTCTTTGTGGCCGGCGGCGCGGCGAAGATGATCGTGGACAAATATCTGACGGCAGACGAGCTGATTCAGGACATCACGGAACTGAAGGAAGATCCGGAACTGCTGTCGGAAATGGCGGAAGCCAGCCGGAAACTGGGCAGGATCCATGCGGGAGAAGAAATCGCGCGCATGGCGCTTGCATTGACAGACAGATAAGAGGAATACTCTATGAATTTACAGAAATTTCACAGACTGCACTTCATCGGCATCGGCGGGATGGGCATGAGGGCGCTTGCGGAAATCCTGATTGAAAAAGGGATGAAGATCTCCGGTTCGGACATGAAGGAATCGGACTATCTGCAGTTCATGAGGAAGCAGGGGGCGGATATCTTCATCGGCCATGAAGCGGCCCATGTGGACGGCGCGGACGGCGTCGTCATTTCCTCCGCCATCGGGGAATCCAATCCGGAGCTGGCGGCGGCCCGGAAGAAGGGAATCCCGGTCTATCACCGTTCGGACGTGTTGGCGGCCATGTTCCACTGGGGGCGGGGCATCGCCGTGGCGGGTGCTCATGGGAAGTCCACCACGTCGGCGATGATCGGGAAGATTTTCCGCGACGCGGGGACCGATCCCACGATCATCCTCGGCGGGGCGGTGGACTATCTGCACGGCAATTCCTGCCTGGGCAGCGGGGAATACGTCATCGCCGAGGCGGACGAGAGCGACGGCTCTTTCCTTAAATTTGAGAGCAGCGTCGCCGTGGTGACGAATATCGAAGACGATCATCTCGATCATTACGGCACGGTGGAAAATATCAAAAAGGCCTTCGCCGAATTCATCAGCCATATCACCGATCCGGCCGGCGCGGCTATCGTGTGCACGGACAGCCAGGGCGTGCGGGACATCCTGCCGCGCATCAGCGGGAAAGTCATCACGTATGGCACCGGCAGCGAAGCGGAATACCGCGCGGTCAATAAACGGTATGACCGGAATCATATGGTGTTCGACGTATGCCGCGGAGAAAAAATGCTCGGCAGCCTGCGTCTGCAGATTCCCGGCGAGCACAATGTGCGGGATGCGCTGGCCGCTGCGGTGACCGGTCTGTATTTCGGCCTGCCGTTTAATACGATCGCCCGGGCGCTGGCCGGTTTTACCGGCGTGAAGCGCCGCTTTGAGACGAAAGCGTATATCAATGACGTATGGATTCTCGATGATTATGCGCATCATCCCACGGAAATCGCGGCGACGCTCAGTGCGGCGAAAGAGATCGGCGGACACCGCGTGATCTGCGCCTTCCAGCCGCACCGCTATTCCCGCACGAAGCTGCTGCAGGATGAATTCGCTGCGGCGTTCGACTGTGCGGACAAACTGTATTTCACGGACATCTATTCTGCCGGCGAAGCGCCCATTGAGGGCATCACGGGACGCCTGCTCCCGGAAAAGGTCCTGTCCCATGACGCCCAGAAAGATGTGCAGTACATCGAGCGGCTGGAAGATCTGCCGGAAGTGCTGTACCGGGAAGCCCGGCCGGGCGATATGATCTTTACCATGGGAGCCGGCACGATTTATCAGGCAGGGGAGCGGCTGATCCGCATGATTCAGGAAAAAGGACTGGCAGATGGTCACGAAGGATAAAACAATCGGCGTGATCATGGGCGGCCCCTCCCGCGAGGCGGAGGTCTCCCGCCGGACGGGGAAGGCGGTGGCGGAAGCGCTGCGTTCGCTGGGGTATCCGGTCGTGGAAGTCGAATACGATCCTCCCCGGCTGGCAGAGCAGCTCCAGAAAGCAGGCGCGGAGGTGGCTTTTCTGGCGCTCCATGGAAAATACGGGGAAGACGGAACGATCCAGGGGGCCATGGAGCTCATGGGCATGCCCTATACGGGGTCCGGCGTCATGTCGAGCGCCATCACGATGGATAAGATCATGAGCAGCCGGCTGTTTCAGGCGGCCGGCATCCGTATGGCGGATTCCCATCCGTATTTCCGGGAGGACAGCAGTCTGGAAGCCATCGAAGAAGATATCCTCCGCCGGTTCCTCTTCCCATTCGTGCTGAAGCCGGCCTGCGAGGGCTCTACAATCGGGATCGAGATCGTGCGGAGCCGGGAAGAGCTGCCGGAGGCGCTTCGCCGTGTATTCCGGATCGAGGCGCGCATCCTTGCGGAAACGTATCTGGACGGAGAGGAATTCACTGTGTCGGTCCTGAATGGGCAGGCCCTGCCCGTCATCCAGATCTGCCCGCATTCCGGCGCTTACGATTACTATTCCAAATACACCAGGGGGGCGACGGAGTATATCGTGCCGGCGCCGGTTCCGGAGGCGCTCGCGGAAGAAATGAAGCAGATGGCGCTGGACGGATACCGGACGGCGGAATGCCGGGGTGCTGTGCGGTTTGATTTCCGGACAGACCGCCGGGGCGTGCCGTACCTGCTGGAAGCCAATTCCATTCCCGGCATGACTGCGACCAGTCTGGTGCCCAAGGCGGCGCAGGCCGCCGGCATGGATTTTCCGCATCTCTGTGAGGCGATCCTCCAGGGAGCCGGGACGGGGAAAGTATGATGGACGAGTTTCAGAGCTTCGGCGAGTTTCAGAAAGAGCTACACCAGCCGGAGCCGACGGCAGAAGAACGTCCGGCCGTTCCGCAGGAACAGCCCGAAGAGCCGCCGCGGCGGCCGGTACGCCGGAAAAAGCGGAAGCCGGTCAGGAAATACCTGCTCGCTGCCGGGGGCGGCCTGATCCTCTGTGCGGCCGGCCTGCTTCTCCTGCCGATCCCGGTGGGAGATGTGCGCGTCTACGGCAATGAATCCATGACGAAGGAAGACGTGCTTTTCGACGGGGGCATCACGGCTCCGGTCAATGTGTTCCAGATCAGTACGTCCGATCTGGAAAGCCGCCTGCGGCAGGATGTGAGAGTCTATCAGGCAGAAGTGAAGAGGACGTTTCCGGCGTATATCGATGTGACTCTCACGGAGCGGAAGCCCCTTGCGGCGGTACAGGAAGAATTCGGCTACGCCTATCTGGATAAAAGCGGGATGGTGATCCGCACCGGGAGCTCGATCCGCGGCGGGGACCTTCCCATGATCACGGGGGTCAAGCTGGACAATGTCCTGCTGGGGGATATGACGGGAAATAGCGGTGTGAAGACGGCGCTGGAATTTCTGTCTGGCCTGTCGACACAGGGCATGCATACCTTTTCCGAGATCAATGTGGGCAACCCAGAAAATATTGTCGCCTATACGAGAGACGGCATCGCGGTCCGGCTCGGGGACGGCAGTTCCATGACGGCGCGGGCGGAGCTGGCGGAAAACATGGTGAACGACGTCAAGGTGCGCGGCCTTTCGGTGGCGTATATCGACGCCAGCCTGACATCCCCGTATATCCGGCTGAAAAAGTGAGGATGCGGAGAATTTCTTTTCTGCGGGGACTTTCCATACGCACAGAATATGGCGCATTTTCCCAAAGTATTGTAAAATATGTAGTATGATTTAAGAACATAAGGGAAAATCTCTGCGTTTGGATAAAACTGACACATCAAAGGAGGATTTGACATGGGAGATTTGGCAAGCATCAAGGTCATCGGCGTAGGCGGCGGCGGAAATAATGCGGTAGGCCGCATGATTGATGCGCAGGTGCAGGGTGTTGACTTCATTGCTGTGAATACGGAAGCGCAGATCCTGGAAAAATCTGCGGCAGAAAATAAAATCCAGATCGGCGAAAAGCTGACGAAAGGCCTCGGCGCCGGCGCGAAGCCGGAAGTGGGCGAGCAGGCGGCGGAAGAGTCGAAGGACGATATCCTGAAAGCGCTGCAGGGCGCGGATATGGTCTTCGTTACGGCCGGCATGGGCGGCGGCACGGGAACCGGCGCAGCTCCCGTGGTAGCGCAGTGCGCGAAGGAACTGGGCGCGCTGACGGTCGGCGTGGTCACGAAGCCGTTCAGCTTCGAAGGCAAGGTGCGCATGAGAAACGCCATGTCCGGCATCGAAAAACTGAAAGCCAATGTGGATACGCTCCTCATCGTCCCGAACGATCGGCTGCTTCAGACGGTCGACAAGAAGACGTCTCTGAAAGAAGCTTTCAAGATTGCCGACGATGTGCTCCGTCAGGGTATTCAGGGCATCTCCGATCTGATCACGGTGCCGGGGATCATCAACCTCGACTTCGCAGACGTGAAGACCATCATGAGCGATCAGGGCGAGGCCCTCATGGGCATCGGCGTCGGGACGGGCGAAAACCGTGCGAGCGATGCGGCCAAGATGGCGATTTCCAGCCCGCTCCTCGAGCGGTCCATCGACGGTGCGAAGGGCATCATCATCAGCATCACCGGCAACGAGGATCTGGGCCTGTTCGAAATCAACGAAGCGTCTCAAGTCATCACGGAAGCGGCGGATCCGGATGCGAACATCATCTGGGGCACGTCCGTCGATCCGAATCTGGATGACGCCGTCAAGATCACGGTCATCGCCACCGGTTTCGAAGAAACGAAGAAGAGAACGCCCGCGGGCAGCGCATCCCTGTCGAGAAGCACTGTGCGTCCCGGCAATGGCGGCGGCATGACGATTCCGGATTTCCTTCTGAAAAAATAACGGACCGCAGGCCGGATCGCCAGAAACAGGCGGTCTGTCTTTCCGGAAATTCTGTTTGTGTCATTTGAGCCACACCGCGCATGCCGTGTGGCTTTTTCTTTCGTCGGGACAAAAGGAGTACAGCCATGAAATGCCCTTTCTGCAGCAGTCCGAATACCAAGGTGACGGATTCCAGAGATACGGACGACGGCACCTCGATCCGCCGCCGGCGGCAGTGCCTCGAATGCGGACGCCGGTTCACCACGTATGAGACGGTCGAGCAGTCACCGCTCCGGGTGATCAAGAAAAGCGGCGTCCGGGAAAGCTTCAACCGCAACAAGGTGCGGAGCGGCATCATCCGCGCGTGCGAGAAGCGAAACATTTCTTCGGACCAGATCGAAAACGTCGTGAATACGGTGGAGCGGCAGGTCCGCAGCAGCCCTTCCCATGAAGTGTCTTCGGAGGTCATCGGCAATATCGTGATGGAAGAACTGCGGAAGCTCGATCAGGTGGCCTATGTACGGTTCGCATCCGTATATCGGGAATTCAAGGATATCGGCAGCTTCATGCAGGAGCTGGAAGAACTGATGAAATCCAATAAGGAGAAGTGATCGGAATGGATTGGAAACAGATCGAGACATGCTTCAGCGATCATCAGAAAGTCTGGGAAGCCACGAAACCGCTCATCCCCGTGGTGGGCCGCATGGCCTCAGTCTGTGCGGATGCGCTCCGCGGAGGGCACAAGATCCTCCTCTGCGGCAACGGCGGCAGCGCGGCGGACGCTCAGCATATCGCGGCGGAATTCGTAGGACGGTTCCACCGCGAGCGGATCGCACTGCCGGCCATCGCTCTGACGACGGACACGTCCATCCTGACGTCGGTCGGCAATGACTACAGCTATGACGATGTCTTTGCCCGGCAGGTGGAGGGCCTCGGACAGGCGGGCGATGTCTTCTGGGGCATCACGACCAGCGGGAACAGCGGCAACGTCCTGAAAGCGGCGGAACTGGCCCGTGAAAAAGGACTCACAGTGATCGCCTCTCTGGGCAAAGACGGAGGGAAAATGGCGGGCCTCTGCGACGTGGCGCTGATCATTCCCAGCGATTCCACCGCGCGCATCCAGGAAATGCATATCCTCTGCGCGCACAGCATCTGCGAAGCCATCGATGAAATGGACTGGAGCCGCGGATGACAGACCGGAGGAAAGCCGTTCTTTTCGACAGAGACGGTGTGCTGAACGAAGATGCCGGCTATGTGCACCGCATGGAAGATGTCCGGTGGATTCCCGGCGCGCGGGAGCTGGTCGGGCGGCTGACGAAAGAAGGATGGCTCCTTTTCGTGGTGACTAACCAGAGCGGCGTGGCGCGCGGCTATTATACGGAAGAGGATGTGAAGCGGCTCCACGAAGCGATGAACCGGGAGTTCGCGCGGTACGGCGGCCGGATCACGGAATTTTTCTATTGCCCGCATCTCAAAGGAGCGGCCGTGCCGGCGTATGATGTGGACTGCCCGTGCCGGAAGCCGAAGCCGGGCATGATTCTCACGGCACTGGAAACATATCATGTAGAGAAAACGGCGGCCCTTCTTATCGGCGACAGTCCGCGCGATGTGGAAGCGGCCGCCCGTGCAGGGATTCGGGGATTCCTTTTCCCGGGCGGTGATCTGGAAGCCTTCTGGGAAACAATCCCGCAGGAGAGGGAAGGCAATGAATAAGACAGCCTGCAGCAATATCCTGATCATCAAGATGAGTTCGCTCGGCGACGTCATTCACGCGCTGCCGTCGCTGTATGTGCTGCGCCGAACGTATCCGGACACACATATCACCTGGGCAGTGCATCCGGCGTTCAGCGCGCTGCTGCCCGGGAAGCCCTGGATCGATGAAATCTACTATGTGGACCGGAAGCGCATCCGGGACTGGTCGTATCTCAAGACGGTAAGAAAAGAACTGCACAGCCGCCATTTCGATCTGGTCATCGATCTGCAGATGATCGCGAAAAGCGCGCTCATCGCGGCGCTGTCCGGCGGGCGGAAGCGCATCGGCTACTGGGATGCGAGAGAAGGAAGCTTCCTCGTGAGCCGGCCGATCAAAGGCGCACACCAGCACGGTCACATCATTGAGCAGTTGCTGGATGTGATGGCGTATCTGGGATGCGATACAGAGCATTTCGAATTTCCGGTGCACGATCATGAAGAAGAGAAGCGGTCCGTGCGGGCGATGCTCGAAAACGAAGGCATAACGGGCGACTATGTGGTGATCGGGCCGGGGACGCGGGGCGAGCATAAGAAATGGCCCATCGAGTCCTGGGGTGCGCTGGCCCGGCGGCTGGCGGAGCGGAAGATCCATACCGTCATTTCCGGCGCACCGTCGGAAAAAGAAATGGGAGAACAGATCAAGGCGCTGTCGCCGTCGCCCTATACGGCGGATCTCATCGGGAAGACTAGCCTGCTGGAACTGGCGGCGCTGGATGAACTAGCCGCTCTGCACATTTCCTGCGATACGGGTCCGCTCCATATTGCCAACGCCATGCAGACGCCGCTCATCGCCCTGTTTGGACCGACACTGCCCGGCCGCAGCGGTCCTTACGGCAATCCGAAGGCCGATGTGCTCCTCGCGGATGATCCGGGGAAGGAGACAACTGACATGGGGACCATCTCCGTGGATGCCGTATTCGATCTGGCTGTCAGAAAATTAAAGAAAGAAGGATAACAGGGGCCATCCTGTATTCCACTGCACCCGGACGTGCGGGGCTGATTTTCCGCCGCCCGGGATTTTTACGTTTCTATTTCAAAATCAATCATGTATAATCAGATTATGACTGAAATGGCGATAGGGAAAGGCACGGCGCATTCCATGGGGAAAAAAGCGGAACGGATCAGCAGTAGAAACAACCGCTGGGTCAAGTTGGCGGGACAGCTGAAGACAAAAAAATACAGAGAAAAAAACAGACAGTTCCTGATGGAAGGCGTGCGGAGCGCGGAGGACGCGTTCCGGCAGGGATACCGGGATGCGGTCTGCTTCGTGACGGAGCAGGCGGCCGGAGAAGCGCGTGTACAGGCGCTGATGGAGGCGGCTGCGGAGGCAGGCTGGCTTTTCCTGCTGGTCAGCGAGTCCATGATGAAAACGATGGCCGGCACGGAGCACAGCCAGGGCGTGCTGGTAATCCTGCCCATGCCGCAGCCGGCTCCGTCGGCTCTCCGCCGGCTGCTCCGCGGGCACTATGTCCTGCTGGACGGGCTGCAGGACCCGGGCAATCTGGGAACTATCCTGCGCACGGCGGCCGCTGCCGGATGCCGGGGCGTGCTGCTCACGGAGGGTTGTACGGATCCGTATGGAGAAAAAGCGGTGCGGAGCTCCATGGGGAGCATCCTGCGGATGCCGATCTATGGGGGACTGACGCTGGACGATGTCCGGGAAATCCGGGCGGCCAGCGGTCTGCCGCTCATCGGGACGGCGCTGGAAGGCGGCGTGTCCTACCGCAGGGCAGGGGCACTGCCGGACGCGATTTTCGTGTTCGGAAATGAAGGGAGCGGCATACGGCCGGAGCTGCTCGCACTGTGCGACCGGAAGCTGTATATTCCCATGGACGGCGGGGTGGAATCGCTCAATGTGGCGGCCAGCGCCGCGATCCTGCTGTTTCATTTCAGGGAAGATAAGGAAGATCTCGCATCAGGCGGGAGTTGACGATAGAGGAATCAGAATGGGGAAAGAAAACAAACAATTTTATCTCGTGGATTTCCAGGTGCTGCCGTCAGCGCTGAAAAGCACGATCCGCGCGAAAGAGCTGCTGAAGAACGGGACGGCGGAGACCATCAATGAAGCGGTGCAGAAGACTGGCATCAGCCGGAGCGCCTATTATAAGTATAAAGATCATGTGGCGCCGGCCTTTGAGGATTCCATGCACGGCACGGCAACGCTTTTTCTCGTCCTGCAGAACGATCCGGCGCTGGGGAACAAGATTTTCCGCCGGCTCAGCCGGGAGAAGGCAGAGATCCTCACGATGAACAAAGGCATTCCCATCAAGAAGCTCACGACGATGAGCATTTCCATCCGGACATCGGAAATGCAGCTGACGCTGGCGGAGCTGACGGAGGCGCTGCAGGCCATCAAAGGGGTCAAGAAGATTTACGTCACAGGAGAGGAGTAACACATGAAGGAGATCAATATCGCGCTGCTGGGGTTCGGCACGGTGGGGAGCGGTACCGCGGAGGCCCTTCGGAGAAACCGGGATTTTATCGAAAGCCAGCTCGGATGCGGCGTCCGTCTGAAGACGGTCCTGGTGCGGCATCCGGAACACTATGCGCAGCAGGCGCTGCTGCAGGGCGTGCGCGTTACATCGGACTTTCAGGAGATTCTGGAAGATCCGTCCATTCAGATCGTCATCGAAGTGATGGGCGGCGTCCATCCGGCGAAGGAATATATCTACGCGGCGCTGCAGCGCGGCATCAGCGTGGTGAGCGCCAATAAGGATTTGGTGGCGCTGTACGGGCCGGAGATCATCCAGATCGCGCTCATGAATCATGTGAATTTCAGCTGCGAGGCCAGCGTGGGCGGCGGCATTCCCATCCTGCAGCCGCTGCACGATTCGCTGGCGGGCAACCGCATCGAGAAGATCATTGGCATCGTGAACGGCACGACCAATTATATCCTCACCAGCATGACGGATACGGGAGAATCCTATGAGGCAGCCCTGAAAGAAGCGCAGGACAAGGGCTTTGCCGAAGCGGACCCGACCAACGACGTCTGCGGCTACGACGCGGCAAGAAAGCTGGCCATCCTGACGGCGATCGGCTTCCGGGCCAACGTGACGTTTGACGACGTCATTGTGGAAGGCATCGATAAGATCGAGCAGGAAGACGTGAAATACGCCCGGGACATGGGCTACGTCATCAAGCTGCTGGCGGTGGCGCTCCGCGAAGACAGCGGCGTTGCTCTCAATGTATATCCGGCGTTCGTGCCGCAGTCGCACCCGCTGGCTTCGGTCAAGGGCTCCTATAACGCCATCTATGTGGTGGGCAACGTGGTGGACGACGTGATGTTCTACGGCCGCGGCGCGGGATCTCTTCCGACGGCCAGCGCGGTCATGGGTGATGTCATCAGCACGGCGAAGCACATCATCAACGGATCGGCAGGCACCGGCATGATCATGACGGATACGCGGCGCATTCCGTTCTATTCGTCCCTGAAGCTGAAAGACTCCTATTATTTCCGGCTCATTGTAGACGACGTGACCGGCGTGCTGTCCAGCATCGCCCGCATTTTCGCGGACAATGACATCAGCATCAATGAAGTGGTGCAGAAGCGGCGCTTCGAAAAATTTGCGGAACTGATGCTCATCGTGGATGCGTCTCCGCGGGAAAACATCATGCGCGTGGAGGAATCGCTGAAGACGCTGCCCACTGTCAAGAAAGTGGCCAATGTGATACGGGTAATGCACGATGAGAGAGAATGACAGAGCCTGCTGCGTCGCGGTGCCGGCGACGACGGCCAATATCGGAAGCGGATTTGACGTGCTGGGGCTGTCTCTGGCCCTGTACAATGAAGCGGCCTTCCTGCCGGATACAGGCCGCGCGTTCCCGGATATCGAGATCACGGCGGAAGGGGAAGGCCTTTCGGAAATGTCCCGCGGCGCGGATAACATCGTCATCCAGGCGATGGCGCGCACCGCAGCGGCAGCGGGAAAACCTCTGCCCGGCGGACGGCTCCATCTGGTGAACCGCATCCCCTTTGCGCGGGGACTGGGCAGCAGCTCGGCGGCAATCGTGTGCGGGGCGGAGCTGGCTAATCTGTACCTCGGGAGTCCCCTGACAAAAGAGGAGCTGCTCGACCTCGCGGCGCAGATGGAGGGACATCCGGACAACGCGGCGCCGGCGGTGCTGGGCGGATTTGTCATTTCCATGATGGACGGAGACCATGTGCATGGGGAGAAAATCTCTGTCTCATCAGACTGGCAGGCCGTCGCGGCCATCCCGGATTTCGAACTGTTGACGGAGAAGGCAAGGGCGGCGCTTCCCGACGGATACAGCCGGGCGGACGCGGTGCACAATGTGAGCGCCGTGTCCTTCCTCCTGGCGGCTTTCTTCCAGAAGAATCCGGCGTACCTGAAACTGGGGCTGGACGACCGGCTCCATGTGCCGTACCGTCTGCCGCTCATCCCCGGCGGGAGGGAAGCGATGGCGCGGGCGGCGTCCGCCGGCGCGTACGGCGCGACCATCAGCGGTTCCGGGCCCACCATGATCGCTTTCACCGCGCGGGACCGGGCGGAGGAGGTGGGAGAGGCCATGCGACAGGGATTTGCCGAGGCAGGGGCCGGCTCCCGCATCGAGGTGCTAGATTTCGACGACTTGGGGGCCCATGAGATCTGAATCAGAGGAATGCTTCCTTCGGGAAGCGTTTTTGTCTGCCCGTCTCCGGCGGCGCCCTTGACAAAAGAGCGGAGAGCCGGTATGATATGTCATGTAGCAAATGTCGGGACGTAGCTCAGTTTGGTAGAGCGCTACCTTGGGGTGGTAGAGGTCGCATGTTCAACTCATGTCGTTCCGACCATTTTTTTTTACAGAAAAGAGGTCATCTACGATGAACAGAATCAAATCCGTCATGCTTCTGACTCTGCTCAGTGTGATTCTGATGGCCATTGGTGGTATGGTCGGAGGCCGCTCCGGCGCCATGGTCATGTTTATCATCTCCCTTGGCATCAACTTCATCAGCTACTGGAACTGTGATAAAATCGCACTGAGGAGTTATAATGCACAGCCTCTCTCGAAAGAGGAAGTGCCGGAACTGTACGAACTGGTGGAAGAACTGACGCAGCGTGCGCATATGCCCATGCCGCGTCTTTATGTCATCCCGACAGCTGTGCCGAACGCCTTCGCTACGGGCCGCGACGAAAATCATGCGGCAGTGGCGGTGACGGAAGGCCTGATCTCCATGCTGGACCGTGACGAGATCGCCGGGGTCATCAGTCACGAGCTGTCGCACATCAAGCACAGGGATACGCTTGTCATGACGCTGGCTGCTTCCATTGCCGGGGCGATCAGCTGGATCGCTAATATGGCCCAGTGGGCGGCCATCTTCGGCGGCGGACGCGATGAAGACGGCAACAGCGCCAATCCGGTCGCGCTCATGGTGATGGCGGTCATCGCGCCGATTGCGGCGGCGGTCATTCAGATGGCGCTGTCCCGGTCGAGAGAATTCATGGCCGACGCTTCCGGCGCAGCCATCAGCGGCAAGCCGCTGGCACTGGCGAGCGCGCTGGCGAAGCTGGACGATTATGCCCATCACCGGGTGATGAGCAACGCCGCTCCCTCTTCGAGCGGGCTTTTCATCATCAATCCGCTGGCAGGTGTGAAGAGCACCATGGTCAATCTGTTTTCTACGCATCCTCCCACAGAGGAGCGTATAAAAAGACTGCGTGAAATCGCAGCGAAAATGCATTAATTTAAGGGAGGTTTTCTGATGGCAAACATCGAAGAAACGCTGGTTCTCGTCAAACCGGACGGAGTCAAGAAACACATCTGCGGCGAAATCATCGCCCGCTTTGAACGCAAAGGCCTTTCCATCAAGGCAATCAAGATGATTCAGGTGCCGGTAGAACTGGCCAAACAGCATTATGCGGAACATGAAGGCAAAGGCTTCTTCAAGGACCTGATCGATTTCATCACGTCCGGCCCTGTACTGGCTATGGTCATCGAAGGCGAAAACGCCGTCGCGGCCGTTCGTCAGATCAACGGCGCGACCGATCCGCTGAAAGCGGTCCCGGGCTCCATCCGCGGCGACTTCGCTACGTCCATCGATGAAAACGTAGTGCATGCCTCCGATGCGCCGGAAACGGCAGCAAGAGAAATCGGTCTCTGGTTCCCTGAATTAAAGAAGTGAGGGGATTGTCATGGCAAAAGTCTATACCCGTACGGGCGATAAAGGGAAAACCAGCCTCTATACAGGGGAACGGGTGTCCAAGGCAAGCGTCCGCGTTGAAACTTACGGCACCATCGACGAGGCGGATTCCGTCCTCGGCATGGCCCGCGCTTTTGCAGAACATGACAATGTGAAGGAAACGATTTTCAAGATCCAGAAAGATCTGTGGATGCTGATGGCGGATGTGGCCAGCATTGGAAAAGACGCGGCCATCACGGACGATCATGTGACTGAACTGGAACACATCATCGATTCGTATGACGCGGATCTGGCGCCGCTCAATCATTTCATCGTGCCGGGAGCCTCCAGAAGCTCCGCGCCGCTCGATATGGCGCGGTCGGTGGTGCGCCGGGCGGAAAGGCTGATGTGGAAGCTCAGCGAGACGGAAGAGATCCACGAGTCGGATCTGAAATACCTGAACCGGCTCTCCGACCTGTGCTTCATCCTTTCCCGCTATGAAAGCGAAGTGAAGTGACGGCAGAGCGTCCGCAGGAGATTCTCTGACAGGAAATACAGCCGAGATGGGGTCTGTCCCCGGCGGCTGTATTTTTGTGCGCTCTGCTTCGGGCGGCGCTTTATTGTATAATACGTACAAATGCGGTTTGACAGCAGCAGGAGAAGGAGGACACATGGAACTTTTGGCGCCGGCCGGATCGCCGGAACAGCTCTATGCCGCGTTGGAAGCGGGCGCAGACGCGGTGTACATGGGGGGCAAGGCGTTCAGCGCGCGGAAATACGCGGGAAATTTCACGGAAGAGGAAATGGTGGACGCCGTGCGCCCCTGCCACATCCTGGGCGTGCGCGTCTATGTGACGCTGAACACGCTGGTGGCCGATGCAGAGTGGGACGCGCTGGAAGCCTACCTGCAGTTCCTCGGTTCTATCCACATCGACGGGCTTCTCGTGCAGGATTTGGGCGTGGCCCGCGCTGCCCGCCGGCTCATTCCCGATGTGCCGCTCCATGCGAGCACGCAGATGACTGTCTCCAATCTGGACGGCGTGGAATTTCTGAAGGCATTTCATTTTCGCCGGGCCGTCTTGTCGCGGGAGCTTTCCCTTGAGGAGATGCGGTGCATCTGCCGGGGGACGGACATGGAAATCGAAGTCTTCGTACACGGTGCGCTCTGTGTGTGCTATTCTGGCCAGTGCCTGATGAGCAGCTTCATCGGCGGGCGGAGCGGCAACCGCGGCGCGTGCGCGCAGCCCTGCCGGATGCCCTATACGCTGACCGATGAAGCCGGGCGGCCCGTGCCGTCTCCGGAGGGGAAATACATCCTGAGTCTTCGGGATATGACGGGGCTCGACCGGCTGAAAGCCCTGAAAGAAGCGGGCGTCCTATCGCTCAAGATCGAAGGGCGGATGAAGAGCCCGGACTACGTGTATGCCGTGGTGTCGGCCTACCGCAGGGCGCTGGATGCCCTGGAGACCGGAGACGATGTGGATCTAGAGGCGCTGTTCCGGGAAATGAAGGCTTCGTTCAACCGCGGGTACACGCATGGTTATTATGACGGCCGGGTGAGCGGGCGGATGATTACGGGCAGCGCGCCGGGCAATCACGGCGTGCCGGCAGGCAGGGTCATTTCGGCCCGCGGCGGATCGTTCCGGTTCCGCGCCGATTTCCTGCCGGAGCTGAAGACGCTGTCCGGCATTTCCTACGTCTCCGGGGAGAAGAAGATGGAATTCGCTCCTGCGGAACAGTTAAAATTCCGGAAGCAGGGGCAGGTGGAAGTCACCGGGGTATCCGCTCTGCCGGAGGCGGGCGCGCCGGTCTTCTGGCATGTGCAGCAGCCGGCACGGCATATCCTGCTGAAATCCATGACGCGGAAGATCCCTGTGCGCTTCCATCTGGAAGCCTTACCCGGCCGGCCGATCCGCCTTGCGGCGGAGGACCCGGACGGTCATGCCGCGGAGGCGGCGTCCGAGTATGTGGCGGAAGCGGCGCGGCGGCCGGTTGATGCGGCGGAACTCCGGAAGCAGCTGGACCGGCTGGGCAATACCTGCTTCCGCATGGAGCAGGCCGAGATCCGGAATGAAGGCTGTCTGATCCCTAAAAGCGTACTGAATCACCTCCGGCAGGAAGTCATCGCGGCGCTGGGCGATCAGCGGGCAGAGCAGTTCTGTCTGAAAGACGGCAAGACGGCTGCGGCAGTGTGGGAGCCGTTCACCGTCCGGGAAGAAAAAAAGGGGCCCGCGCTGTTCGTTCGGACCGACGACAAGGCGCAGGCGGTGGAGGCCATGGAGAACGGCGCCCGGGGCGTCATTTTCGGCGGAGAATCGTTCCGGCACCGCGCCATACCGGCGTCGGATTATGAAAAGGTGCTCCGGAGAGGCCGGGAGACGGGGACTTTCGTTGTCTTCGCGTCTCCCCGCGTGGTGAAGGAAGACCGTCGGGAAGCCTGCCGGCGGCAGTTCCTGTCGCTGGGACAGCTCCGGCCCGACGCCGTGGAGATCCAGTTCCCCGGGGCCCTGCTGTGGGCGAAGGAGCTGCCCGAAGGGATTGCTGTCGAAGGAGGAGCTTCGCTCAACCTGTTCAATGCGGAAGCCGCTGCGGAAGCGGCGGACTGGGGCCTGTCAGCGGCGTGGCTGTCACAGGAGCTTACGCTGCAGCAGATCCGCTCGATCGCGGCCGGGGCGGAGATCCCCGTGGGCGTCCATGTTTACGGACGGGCGGAGATGATGATTTCCGAATACTGCGTCATCAATGCGCTGCTTGGCGGAACGGATAAGGCGCATTGCCCTGCGCCGTGTCTGCGCGCGCGGTATGCCCTGACGGATCAGGGCGGACGGAAATTCCCCGTCCGTACGGACGAATGGTGCCATATGCATATCCTGAACAGCGCGGTGCTCGATATGCGGCCGTATATGGACAGACTGATCCGTGCGGGGATCGACCGGTTTGCCATCGATATCCGCGGGACGGAAGAAAACGCGGGGGCGCTTTGCCGGTCGTTCCTGGAGGCTGTGCGCCATCCGGCAGCGGCCTCTTCCGGGAAAACGGACCGGGCGGTGACGCGGGGCCATTTCTTCCGCGGCATCGTGCAGGCAGAATAAAAACGGGACAGTACGCTTTCCTTCATACATAAGGAGAATCATCGGAATGAATACGGATATTTTACAGACGCTGGAATTTCACGAGATCCAGAACCGGCTGGCGGAGCATGCGGTATCCGCGCTGTCGAAAGAAATGGCGCGGTCATGGAAGCCTTCTGTCGTACCGGAAATCGTGGAGCAGATGCTGGAGGAGACGGAGGAAGCGGCCGTGTGTCTGCAGCGGGAAATCACGTCGCCGCTGGGAGAGACGCACGATATCCGGGAAGCGCTGGATAAATCCAGAAAGGATATCCTTCTTCTGCCGCAGGAATTCCTGGACATCTGCGCATCGCTGGAAACTTATAAAAAGATGAGTCAGTATTTCACCGGCGAGCGGGCGGCCCTGTATCCCCGCCTTCGGGAGCTCACAGGGAATATCCTGCCCGCCGATGGGCTGATTGCGCAGATCCGGCGGGTCTTCGGGGACCACGGGGATATCCTGGATAGCGCGTCGCCGAAACTGGCCCGGATCCGTACGGCCAGGAATCTGCTGAAGGACCGCATCCGCCGTTCGTTCCAGCACATTCTGCAGGACAAGGATCAGGCGGGCTATTTTCAGGACAGCATCATCACGCAGCGGAACGGGCGGTACGTGATCCCGGTCAAAGCGGAGTACCGGTATAAATTTGAAGGCATCGTGCACGACCGGTCGTCTACGGGGCAGACGATCTTCATGGAACCCATGATTTCCGTGCAGCTCAATAATGATCTGGCGGAGCTGCATGTGCAGGAGAAGCAGGAGATTCAGGAGATCCTGCGCCAGCTGTCCGGCCAGGTGAGGAAAGAAGCCGGGCATATCCTGACCAGCTGCCGGGCGGCGACCGGCGTCGAGCTGATCTTCGCACGGGGCGAACTGGCGCTGGCCATGAAAGGCGTGAAGGCCGTTCACGATGCGAAAGGCTGCGCGGAGCTCATCGGCGCGCGGCACCCGCTGCTTGATCCGCAGAAGGCCGTGCCGGTTTCGATCCGTCTGGGGAAGGATTTCCGCATCCTCATCATCACCGGGTCCAATGCGGGCGGCAAGACGATCGCCATGAAGACGCTGGGCCTGCTCGCACTGATGAATCAGGCGGGACTTTTCATCCCCGCGGGGGAAGGCTCCCGGCTGCCCGTGTACCGGCATATTTATGCTGTCATCGGAGACGATCAGAGCATTCAGTACAATCTGTCCACATTCTCAAGCTATGTCACGCAGATGACGGATTTTCTCGGCCGGTGCGGGCCGGATGATCTGGTGCTCCTCGACGAGCTGGGCAGCGGCACGGACCCCATCGAAGGCGCGGCGCTGGCACAAGCGGTGACGGAGTATCTCAACCGGCGCGGCGTCCCCGCGGTGATCACGTCCCATTTCAGCGAGATGAAAAAGCTGGCCTATGAGACGGAGGGCATCGAGAATGCGTTCGTGGAGTTTGATGAAAAAACGCTGGCTCCGACGTACCGGCTGATCATCGGCATGGCAGGGAACAGCAATGCGTTCAATATCTGCCGCCGGCTCGGCATGGAGGAAAGCATCCTCGACCGGGCGGAAGCCCTGAAGGCCGAGTCTCCGTTGAATAACATGGAGACAATCATGGAGAAACTCAATATCGAGTTGCAGGATGTGGAAAAAGAGCGGGACGCGCTCCGGCAGAAAGTGGACGAGGCGCAGCAGCTCCGGGACGAACTGTCCCATGCGGCGGAACAGATGCGGGAGCGGAAAAAAGCCATCCTCGACAAAGCGCGGGACGAGGCGGAGCGGATGAAGCGGGAGCTGCGCGTGCAGTCCGAGACAATCATCAAGGAGCTGAAAAAGACCGCGGCCCGGACGGACCGGGCAGGGCTCAGCGCGCAGATCGACCGGACGCGGAGCGCGGTGGACGGCATCCGTGTGCCCGGCGCGGCGCAGGACCGCCGCCGCCTGTCTCCGGCGGAGATCCGGAAAGGAGCCTGCGTCTATGTGGATACGCTGGAGAGCGTAGGCGTGGTGCAGAGCGTGTCCGGAAAGAAAGCGTCCGTGCGCTGCGGCAACCTGTCGCTGAGCGTCGGGCTGGATCACTGCTTCGAGGCGGAGCAGAAAGAGATCCCGAAGCCGAAGAAACAGGACGCGGTCAAAGTGGGCGGCTACAGCGCGGGGCGGTCCGTGCAGACGGTGAAGACCAGTCTCAATGTGATCGGCCTGACCGTGGACGAAGCGCTGCCGCAGGTGGACCGTTTCCTGAACGATGCGGTCATGGCGGGCATCTCTCCGGTGGAGATCATTCATGGGAAAGGGACCGGCGCGCTCCGCAAGGGGATCCAGGACTATCTGCGCACGCTCAATTTTGTATCGGAATTCCACAATGCCGACGTGAGGAACGGCGGCGACGGCGTGACCGAAGTCTATTTCTGATCGGAAGGAAAGGCGGACGGATGTCCGCCTTTTTCTGTGCCGTGGACAGAGCAGATGTATTGCCCGCGGGAATCTGGTATAATGAGAGAAATTTCCTATTTAGAACAGGCAGGGAGATATATGAAAAACAGAGATCACTTGTTTACCATGGTGGACGGTTTCCGCATTCCTTCTGACAAAGCGGCGGAATACCGGCGGATGAGAGATAAAATGGCGGCGGAGGGAGAAAAATTCCTGCGCACGTTCTGTGTGACGGTGAAAAAGCAGCCGCTCTTCGATCTGGTGGGCGACGGCATCTGCGGCTATTCCGCTTCCGGTGAAATGCTGGCGCGCATTTCCCTCGATCCGTTCGAGCTGTCCGCAATGAACGTGGCGTTTCAGCGGAAGAAGCTGAAGGAATACATCCTCGCGGCGAATGGCTACGATGAAGACGACTATCAGGCGCTGCTCGCAGAATACGAAGAGTCGAAGAAGAAATCCGACGAAGCCTGAGCATGAAAAAATCCGCTTCCCGTAAGGGAGGCGGATTTTTCTTTGTGCTTTTCTGCAGGCTGGAAGCCGGCGGCGATGTTCTGTAGAAAATTCAGTTGAGCGGCGCGGCGGATGCTTCTTTATTGTCTTCGTTGAAGCAGTCGGCCGGGCTCGGGTAGAAGAACATGCAGCGGGTGGGACGGAACGATTCGCTGCTCGCTTTCCGCGCGATGATCCGGGAAAGGACCGTCTCGAAGTCGATGACATCCTTCGGGGTGAGAACCGTGTCTTCCACCAGCACGGTGATGAAAGGCTGCGCTTCCGGCGCGTTGTCCGGCAGCTCGCTCCGGTCGACGGGGATGCCGAGGATGAGGCGGATGCGCGCCACGTAATGGTCCATGCAGTCAAAGACGGTGCCGCTGTACATGTTTTCCCAGAGCGTGCGCATCAGACTGACGTGATATAATTCCTGCTGTTCTTCTGCCATGATGGATTCTCCTTTTGCTGTGGATTTATTTTTCTATTGTATCACGAAATCAGCGGAAAGAGTATCGGAAGAGGCTTTGTTGGCGTCCGCTGGCGCCGTATGGTATAGTTATAAATGAAATTTCAGCCTGCGGGAGGGGCGGAGTCTGTCCCCGGCGGGTCGGGATTGGAGCAGCAGTGAAACAGGGAACCCTGTTTGGATGAAAGACAGAGAAGACGGCAATGGACAATCAGATACTCATGGTCATGGGCGGCGCCCGCAGCGGGAAAAGCGAATTTGCGGAGAAACTCATGGCCCGGACCAGGGGCGCGCGCAAGGGATACGTCGCGACGAGCCAGGTGCTGGACGACGAGATGAAATACCGCGTGATGGTGCATCAGCAGCGCCGTCCCGCGGCGTGGCGCACGTTTGAGGTCATGCATGAAGCGGGGCCGGCGATGGCGGAGATCCTGGACGGAGCGGACGCGGTCCTTTTCGACTGCATCACCATGTACGTGAGCAATCTGCTCATGGATCATATGGACTGCCGGCGTGTGGAGACGCTGGGGGTGTCCGATCTAGAGACGCTCCGCTCCGTGCTGCAGAACGATCTGGACCAGATGTTTTCGGTGATTTCCTCGCATCAGGGAAAGGAAATCATCTTCGTCTCCGATGAGCTCGGCATGGGCATCGTGCCCGGCAATGCGATGAGCCGCGTCTATCGGGATCTGGTCGGCCTGGCGAATCAGTACATCGCCGCCCGCGCAGAAAAGGTCTATCTGTCTGTCGCAGGGATTACGATTGATCTCAAGAGGAGTGAGGTGCATCTATGATGGCGAAACGGATTATGTTTCAGGGGACCAGTTCCCATGTGGGAAAAAGCATATTGACGACGGCATTCTGCCGCATCCTCAAGCAGGACGGCTGGAACGCGGCGCCTTTTAAAGCGCAGAACATGGCGCTCAATTCGTATGTTACGAGAGACGGCGGCGAGATGGGGCGGTCCACCGTGGCGCAGGCGGAGGCCGCCGGCGTCGATCCCGTGGTGGAGATGAACCCTGTCCTGCTCAAACCCACGGGCAATTCCTGCTCGCAGGTGATTCTGCTGGGGCATTCCGTAGGCAATTACAGCGCGCGGGACTATCAGGACCACTACAGCCAGGAAGCGTGGAAATCCGTGCTCCATGCCATCGATTACATGGAAAGCCACTTCAATATGATCGTCATCGAAGGGGCGGGCAGTCCGGCGGAAGTGAACCTCAAGGCGAACGACATCGTCAATATGCGCATCGCCAAGACGATGAACGCGCCGGTCTTCCTCATCGCGGACATCGACCGCGGCGGCGCGCTGGCGTCCATCGTGGGAACGCTGGAGCTGCTGGAGCCGGATGAGCGGGCGCTGGTCAAGGGGCTCATCATCAACAAGTTCCGCGGCGACATCACGCTGCTGGAACCGGCGCTGACTTTCCTGAAAGAAAAGACGGGCATCCCCGTGCTGGGCGTGCTTCCTTATCTGGACAAGCTGGGGATCGATGACGAAGACTCCGTATCGCTGCAGGACATTCCGGCAGATCACGTGATGCGCGATATCCATATCGCGGTCATCCAGACGCCGAAGATTTCCAATTTCACGGATTTCGACGCGCTGGCCCATGAGCCGGACGTGAACGTGCGCTTCGTGCAGAAGGGAGATCTGATCGGCGATCCGGATCTGATCATCCTGCCGGGGAGCAAGAATACCACGGAAGATCTGCTGTACCTGCACCGCAACGGCTATGCGAAGGAAATCCGCGAGATGGCGGAGAAAGGCGTGCCGGTCATCGGTATCTGCGGCGGCTATCAGATGATCGGGGAGAAGGTATGCGACCCGCTCCACGTGGAAAGCGACAATGACGAAGTGGAGGGGCTCGGTCTTCTGCCGACAGTCACCACCATGCAGGGAGAGAAAAATACCTACCAGGTGGAATGCGAATGCAGCAGCCTGCCGTTCCTCGGCATGACCTATGCCGGCAAAGGGCTGAAAGCCTATGAGATCCATATGGGCGAGACAGTGCTGACGAAACCGGCGCAGAGTCTCTTCCATATCGTATCCCGGAGCGGGAAGCCTGTGGATGTGCAGGACGGCTACATCACGGAAGCGAAGAATGTCTTCGGAACATACTGCCACGGCATCTTTGACAACGACGAGCTGCGCCGGAGCCTGATCAATGCGCTGCGTGAGCGGAAAGGGCTGGCGGCTCTGTCCGTGCAGTTCCGGTACCGCGCATACAAGGAATCGGAATATGACCGGCTGGCTGATGCGGTGCGCAAGAATTTTGACATGAAGGAATTTTACCGCATTCTGGAGGAAGAATGACGGAGTCTTTCCTCTATGCGGTGCCTGCCGCGGCGTTTCTTATCGATACGGTATTCGGCGACCCGCGCTCGTCCCTCCATCCGGTGGTGCTTATCGGGCGTCTGATCTCCTTTTTTGAGCGCTGTCTGTATCCCGCGCGGGGGGCCAGACAGGGGAATCTGCTCCTGCGGGGCGGACTGGTGGTCTTCCTCGTTATTTTCGTGACGGGGGGCGCCGCGTACGCGCTGATGCAGGCGGCGGCGATGGGCGGCCCGCTGTGCGAAGCGGCGATGGGCGCGGTCATCCTGTATTTCACCATCACGCCGCGGGCGCTCGCAAGGGACGGTCTTGAGATTTACCGCCTGCTCAAAGCGGGGAATATTCTGAAGGCGCGGCAGCGCCTGTCCTGGATCGTGGGCCGCGATACGGACCAGCTGGAAGAGCCGGACATCGCCCGGGGTGCAGCGGAGACCATCGCGGAGAATACCACGGACGGGGTGCTGTCCCCGCTGTTTTTCTTTCTGCTTTTCGGGCCGGTGGGCGCGGCATGCTACCGCGCGGCCAATACGATGGACTCCATGCTGGGGTATAAAAATGAGCGCTACCTGTATTTCGGCCGGGCAGCGGCCCGTCTGGACGATGTGCTGAATTATATCCCCGCGCGGATCACCTTTGTGCTGTTCGTTATTTCGTCTTTCCTGCTGGGACTGGACGGGAAGAATGCGTGGAAGATTGGCCTTCGGGATGCGCCGAAGCATCCGAGCCCGAACGGCGGCTATGCGGAGGGCCCGGCGGCGGGCGCGCTTCACGTGCAGCTCGGCGGCTGGAACTACTATGAAGGCAAACCGGAATTCCGGGAATATATGGGCGATCCGGACCGGCCGCTCTGCGGGAAGGATATCCTGCGCACATTACAGCTCATGTATACGACGACGATCCTGTTTATTGCGGCGGAGTCCGCCGTGCTGTGGATGCTGTCGGCGGCCGGGCGGAACTGAGGGGAGGAACGATGAGAGCATTTTGGATCGGACTGCAGTTCCTGACCCGGATCCATCTCTTCCGGCAGACGGAATGGACGGAGGAAGATTTCGGAAAGAGCGTGTCCTGGTTCCCGGTCATCGGCATGGTCATCGGGCTCATCTTGTGCGGGATCTATTTCCTCATGTGGCCGCTGGAAGCGCCATATCTGACAGCCTTTCTGCTGGTGGCCGGCGAGTTCCTCGTGACGGGCGCCATGCATGCGGACGGGCTGATGGATACGAGCGACGGCCTGTTTTCGGGGCGGAGCCGCGAGCGGATGCTGGAAATCATGAAAGACAGCTGCGTAGGCTCCTTCGGCCTTCTGGCATTCGTTTTCCTCGTGCTGCTGAAGACGATGGCGCTGGCGGAAGCGGGCGGGCCGCTGTACCTGCTGCTTTTCGCCATGCCGGTCATCGGGCGGATGAATATGGTGGTCAGCATCTGTGAATATCCCTATGCGCGGCCCTATGGGATCGGCAAGGCCTTTGCCGCTTACCGGAGCCGGCATGCGGTGCTGTGGGCGCTGGCGGCAACCCTGCTTCCCACGCTGTATTTCGGGCCGGCGTACCTCATCCTGGCCGGTGTGGGACTCCTGACGGGACTCGGCCTCAACCGCTGGATCGTCGGAAAGATCGGCGGGACGACCGGCGATACCTACGGGTTCGTCATGGAGGTGTCGGAACTGGTGCTGGCATTGTGTTTCGTTGTTTTATGTCGGGGGAATGTATGGTTCATGTAGCGTCCTCTCCCGGTTCGTGCGGAGAACTGGTACAGGGATACGGATGGGGATCTTCTTTTATGATCACCTGTCCCATCGACCGCTATTCCCGGGCGGAAAGCCGGCTTGCCGGCCCGCAGGGAACGCTGCCTGAAAAATCGGAAAAGGCGCTCCGGCGGACCCTGCGGTACCTGGGGAAGGAAGACTGTCCGGTCCGGATCCGTCTGACGTCAGATATCCCCGTGGGGAAAGGCATGGCGTCCAGCACGGCGGATATCAGCGCGGTGTGCCAGGCGGCGGCGCTGGCCTGCGGCCGCTGTCTGGCCCCGGATGAAATCGCGGAGATCGCGATTTCCATCGAGCCGAGCGATGCGACTTTTTATCCGGGGGTCGTACAGTTCGATTACCGGGGAGGGACGGTGATCCGCCGGCTGGGGCCGGCCCCGGAGGCGAAGATCCTCGTCTACGACTGCGGCGGGGAAGTGGATACGCTGCTGTTCAATTCACGGAAAGACCTCGTGGCCATGCAGAAAGCGCATGAAAGCGAGATCCGGGAAGCAGTCGCGCTCTGTCTGGAAGGACTGCGCGCCGGTTCGCTGGACTGCATCGGGAAAGCGGCAACCCTGAGTGCGTTTGCCAATCAGGATATTTTGTACAAAGAAGCACTGGAGCCTTTTTATGAGGCGGGGATGAGAGCGGGCGGCCTGGGCGTCATCGCGGCGCACAGCGGGACGGTGCTGGGGCTGCTCCTTCCGCCGGAGGCTGAGGCGGAAGCGATCCGGTATGACATGGATGCGGCGCTGGCCGGGTGCGCATCGTTCATCGACTGCGTGCGCATGACCAACAGCGGCATGATGGTAAAGGAGCTGTAAATGGAGCAGGAGATGAAAGGGCTGGACCACGGACACGGCGGAGAGATCTTCGCACTGTCTGAAGCGGAACGGGAGCAGATCCTCGATTTCAGCGTCAATATCAACCCGCTGGGGATGTCGCCGCGGGGCCGGAAAGCCGTGCTTTCATATTTCGACCGGGAAGCAGGGCGGTATCCCGATGCTTCCTGCCGGCAGATGAAGGAAGCGCTGGCCCGGCATTACGCCATACCGGCCTCGGCGGTGACCTGCGGGAACGGTGCGACGGAGCTGATGTATGCGCTGGTCCGCGCGGTGCGTCCGTCTGCGGTCTATGTGCCGGCGCCTTCATTCAGCGAGTACCGCTTCGCCGCGGAGGCGGGCGGCGTGCCGGTGCATTCGTTCCTGCTGGACAGCCGAAAGCGTTTCTCGCCGATGGACGAGACCTTCCTGGATTCGCTTCCTATGCATCCGATGCTGTACCTGGGCCATCCGAACAATCCGGACGGGCAGATTCTGTCCAGAGAACAGTTCCGGAGATTTGCGGAGGCCGCAGGGGCAAAGGAAGGCTGGCTCGTGATCGACGAATCGTTCATTGATTTTCTCGGGACGGAATACAGCTATGCCCGGGAGATCGGTGCCTGTCCGCAGGTGGTCGTTCTTTTTTCGCTGACCAAATTCTACGCCGTGCCGGGACTTCGCATCGGGGCGGCCTTTTCTTCGCCGGCTGTGGCGGAGGCGCTTGCCCGCCAGCTCTGTCCCTGGAACGTCAATGGGCCGGTGCAGCTCTATATTTCGGAAGCGGTGCAGGACGCGCCGTACATCGAAGCGTCCCGCGCCTATGTGCGGGACGAGCGGGCGCGGATGGAGGCGGCGCTCCGGCGGATGCCCGGACTCCGCGTCTATGACGGGACGGTCAATTTTTTCCTCCTGCAGCTCACAGGCGGGATGACCGGGGCCGATCTGTCGGAGAGGCTGCGGCCATATCATCTGAAGATCCGCCGCTGCGCCAATTATGAGGGACTGGATGATACGTTTTTCCGTGCCGCCGTGCGGAAGCGGGAAGAAAACGAACAGCTGTTGTCTGCGTTGGGAAAGGTGCTTAACGAATGATCTGTTTTTATTTTGTCCGCCATGGACAGACCGTGTGGAATCTCAATGGCAAATACCAGGGCTCGACAGACGTGCCGCTCAGCGAGACCGGCATCCGGCAGGCGGAGCTGGCGGCCCGCTGGTTCGACGGAAAAACGTTCGATGCCATTTACACGAGCCCTCTCGATCGGGCGCAAAAGACCGCGGAAGCGCTGGCGGTGCGGCATGCCATGACGCCCATCGTGATGCCGGAATTTCAGGAGATCTGCTTCGGCGAGTGGGAAGGGCTGACGTATGATGAGATCGAGGCCCGCTGGCCCGGAGCGGTGGAGTCGTTGTACCGCACGCCGGATACGCTCCGCATTGAAGGCGGAGAGACTTTTCAGGAGGTACAGGAACGCACGATGCGGGGTATGCGCCGGCTCATCGCACAGGGCGACGGAAAGACCTATGTCATCGTGAGCCACGGCGCGGCGATCCGCACAATCCTCTGCGGCATGCTGGAGCTGCCGCTCCATCTGGCATGGCACTTCTGCCAGGGGAATGCCAATATTTCGTGCATCCATTATTATGGCGAGCATCAGAGCTGGCTGTATCTTCTGAACTCTCAGGAGCACCTGCGCCCGCTGGAAAGCGAGACCTGAGCCGGGAAAGCCCGCAGGGTGCGGTTCCGCGGCTATTGTACATTTGTGTGAGATACTGTAAAATTATAGAATGAATGGAAAAGGGGCGATCTGACTTTGCTGAGCAGGGAAATGATCACGGAATTCCTGAAAGAGAATGCCGTCGAGGCTGCGTTCATTCAGAAAGATGAGAACTGCCGGTATATCAGCGGATTTACCGGGTCCGACAGCTACCTGTTCCTGACGGCGGAGGAGGCCTATCTCCTCACGGACAGCCGGTACACGGAGCAGGCGCGCGAGGAGGCGGCCGGGTTTGCGGTCGTGGACTGCGCGGGGAAACTGGCGGATACTGTGGCGTCGCTCATGGAAAAGCATCATGCAGTCCGGCTCGGCGTGGAGTCCGTGCTGAGCTACCGCATGTATCTGGCATTTCATGAGAAGATGCCGGAGGCGGTGTTTTCTTTCTGCGACGCGGACCGGCTGAGGCAGATCAAGTCGGAAGAAGAGATCGCGAAGATCGCGGAAGCCTGCCGGATCTCCGATGAGGGGTTTCGGCGCATCGTGCCGCTGATCCGGAAGGGCCGGACGGAGGCAGAACTCCGCACGGCGCTGGAGTGCGCCATGATGGAAGCCGGTTCGGAGGGGAAATCCTTTGACACGATTGTCGCTTCCGGATGGCGGTCCGCGTATCCGCACGGCACCGCCACGAAGAAGGTCATCGAAGAAGGTGACCTGGTCACTTTTGATTTCGGCGCGATTTATGAAGGCTATCATTCCGACATCACGCGCACTGTGGCCGTGGGACAGATCACTGAACAGCAGCGTTTCCTTTATGATTCCGTTCTGGACTGCGTGCTCCACATCGAAAGTCTGCTGAAAGCGGGCGAACGGGCATGCGACGTCGATCGGAAGGCCCGGGACTTCCTGAAAGGGAAAGAACTGGACAGTTATTTCACCCATGCGCTGGGCCACAGCGTAGGACTGGAAATCCATGAGACGCCGGTGCTGGCGCCGAGGGACAAGACGATCCTCCGGGCCGGCATGATCGAGACGATCGAGCCGGGCGTCTATATTCCGGGAATCGGCGGAGTCCGTATCGAAGATACGGCAGCAATACAGGATGACGGAATTTTGATTCTGACAAAATTCCCGAAAGATTTTTTATGCGTATAACAGGAGGATGAAGAGAATGATTTCCAGTAATGATTTCCGTCCGGGTGTCACGATTGAAATTGACGGCATGGTATGGCAGGTCGTGGAATTCCAGCATGTAAAGCCGGGGAAGGGCGCCGCTTTCGTCCGTGCCAAGCTGAAGAACCTGCAGACCGGGTCCGTCGTGGAACGCACCTTCAATGCCGGTGAAAAAGTGCCGAACGCGCAGGTGGAACGCAAACCGATGCAGTACCTCTACGGGGAAGACGGCTCTTACTATTTCATGGACGTGGAAACGTATGACCAGATCATGCTGACGAAAGAACAGCTCGGCAACGCACTGAACTTCATCAAGGAAGAAATGGAGATCACGGTCCTGTTCTTCAACGGCACGGTCATCGGCGTGGATATCCCGAACTCCGTTGAACTGAAAGTCGTGGAAACGGAACCCGGCATCCGCGGCGATACCGCGACTGGCGGCGTGAAGCCGGCCAAACTGGAAACCGGCTATGTCGTCAAGGTGCCGCTTTTCATTAATGAAGGGGACGTGCTCCGCATCGATACCCGCAGCGGCGCTTATCTGGAACGCGCATAAAAGAAGGCTGATCCTGTATGGATGTAGCAGAGATCGCGGCGGAGCACGGGCTCATCCGCATCGCGGATAAAGCGCTGGCCGCCGTGGTCCGTGAGGCCTGTCTGGAAGTTCCCGGCGTGGCGGCCATGGACAGCCGTTTCGGCCACGCCCTGTCTTCCCGCATTGCCGGAGAAGATGCGGAGGGCGTCCATATCTCGATCCATGACAATAAAGTCAGCGCGGCGCTGTACCTGCTCGTCTATCACGGTCCGCGGGCGCCAGAAGTGGCGCTTCACGTGCAGGAGCGGGTAAAGGAGGCGCTGGCCTCGTCTGCCGGGCTCGGCATCGAGACGGTGGACGTCTTCGTGCAGGGGATCGTATTCGGCGAGGAAGGACGATTTGCCCATGACTGAGGAAGAACGCCAGGAGAAAGAGGCCCTGTACGGCCGGATTCTGGATGCGGTCACCGCGGCGGCGGACAGCTGCCCGGAGGTGCGGATCGTTCCGCCCGAAGGCTTCCAGTCCCTTGTGAACGGGATTTCCCAGTCCTGGGGCAGGAAAGGCGTGCCGGGCGTCATGATCCGTTCAGGGAAAGACGGGCTGGTCGTCGAGGTATCCGTCTCTGCGGCGGAAAGCGGGCATCTGGCAGAAGCCGGGAAAAAGCTTCAGTCCGTGCTCTGGGAGGCGCTGCGCCCGTTCGGCGAAGCCGTCAGTGCCGTCAACATTGATATTCTGAAGATTGAGAAATAAAGAGGTATCCCATGAGAAGAACAGCGAGAAAATACGCTCTGCAGGTCCTGTACTCTCTGGATCTGAATCCGGAGCCGGACGCAGCGCTTGGCTCGACGGTCACGGAAAAAGTGCAGGGGGATGATCTGGCTTTTGCGGAATCGCTGATTCAGACCGTGCGGGATCATCTGTCCGATATCGACGCCGTGATTTCGGCGCATCTCAGGAAATGGTCGCTCGGCCAGCTGAACGTGGTGGATAAGTGCATCCTCCGCATCGGCACGGCAGAGATGCTGTTTCCTCCGGCGGAAAAAACGGATAAGGGCGTCATCATCAATGAAGCGGTCCTCATGGCCAGAGAATTTGGCGGCGAGAATTCTTACCGCTTCATCAACGGGATCTTGAATGCAGTAGCGGAAGAACATCAGCTGTGATCTCCCGGCTGAAACTTCCTGGAAAGCGGGCGGCGCAGGCGGCCCGCTTTTCTCGTGCCCGGAAAAAGAGGCCGCCCGTCTGGTTCCCGGCGGCTGAAAATTTTCTTTATGTATAATCCGGCGCTGTTGTGTATAATTAAACAGACAGCAAGTACAGGAGGAATCATGATCCAGCAGGTTCTGAACGAAAAGAAACAGCAGGTGGAGATTCGGCTCCGGCATCTTCTCCGGACAGAGGAGCCGGCGCACCGCACGCTGTATGCATCCATGAATTACAGTCTCCTCGCGGGAGGCAAACGGATCCGTCCGGCGCTGTTCCTGATGGCGCTGGATCTGCTCGGACAGCCGTCCGGGGACTATCTGGACGCGGCGTGCGCGCTGGAATGCGTCCATACCTATTCTCTGATCCATGACGATCTGCCGCAGATGGACGATGACGACTACCGAAGGGGCCGGCTGACCAATCACAAGGTCTATGGGGCCGGCATGGCCACCATGGCGGGAGACGGGCTCCTGACGTTCGCTTTCGAGCTGCTGGCGGGCATGGAACAGGTGCCGGCGGCAGTGCGGTGCCGGCTCATTCGCATCCTGGCGCAGGCAGCCGGGCCGGACGGCATGGTCGGCGGGCAGGCGCAGGATATCGAAGCGGAACGCCGCCGGCTGACGCTGGAAGAACTGCGCACCCTCGACCGGTGCAAGACGGGATGCCTCCTCTGCGCGCCGCTGGACATGGCGGCCGTCCTGGCGGAAGCGGATGCCTCGGCCGCAGAGGCGCTCCATGCGTACGGCATCCATCTGGGTCAGCTGTTCCAGATCACAGACGATCTGCTCGATGTGTCCGGCAGTCTGGAAGAAATGGGCAAGGAGCCGGGACAGGATGCGGTGATGCACAAGGCGACCTATGTGACGCTGGCCGGAGAGGCCGGCGCGCGGGCGCTGGCAGAGCAGGAAGCTGCGCGGGCGGTGCAGGCGCTGGCGGGCATGGGGCAGGAAGCGGAAGATCTGCGGGAACTGGCGGCGTGGCTGCTCCATCGGACGAAATAAAGGATTTTCATATGCAGAAAGTACAGAAAGAACGGCTGGATGTCCTGCTTGTAGAACAGGGCTTTTTTGAGAGCCGTGAAAATGCGAAACGACATATCATGGCCGGCATCATCCTTGTGAATGATGTGCCGGTCGATAAGCCGGGGACCCGGGTTCCTGCGGATGCCAGGCTCCGCATCAAAGGGCATGTCATGCCGTATGTGGGGCGGGGCGGATACAAGCTGGAAAAGGCCATCCGGGAATTTGAACTGCCCATGAAGGGCATCGTTATGGCGGATATCGGCGCGTCCACCGGCGGTTTTACGGACTGCGCCCTGCAGAACGGCGCGGCGAAGGTCTATGCAATCGACGTGGGCTATAACCAGCTGGACTGGAAGCTGCGGCAGGATCCCCGCGTGGTGAATTTGGAAAAGACAAATATCAAAGACGTCACCGTGGAGACGCTGGGGGAGCCGGTGAACATGATCGCCACGGATATTTCCTTCATCTCTGTCCTGAAAATCATGCCTGCCGCACGGTCTATCCTGAAAAAGGACGGTCGGATGGTAATCCTCATCAAACCGCAGTTTGAAGCGGGACGGGACAAAGTCGGAAAAGGCGGCATCGTCCGGGAGGAGTCGACACACCGGGACGTGATCCTCGACGTGATGCACCGGGCGGCGGAGGAAGGATTCATGACGGAGCGGCTGACCTATTCCCCCATCAAGGGCGGTTCCGGCAACATAGAATTTCTGGCGCTGCTCCGGTGGATGCCGGACCCGGCGCCGCAGGTCCCGTATCCTTCAGAAGAGGAAGTCCGCCGGCTCGTAGCAGATGCGCATGAAGCGCTGAAAGGGTGAATGGCATGGATGTCTCTGTGTTTCCGAATACAGGAAAAGAAGAGGTCTATCTTTTTTTTAAGGAACTGGCGCCGGCCCTGAAGGAGGCCGGGTTCCGGTTTTATCTGCCGGAAGAAGCGAAAGCGGCTTTTGAAGAGCGGCACATTTATCTGCAGAATGAGTATTACCGCAGCCGGGAATGGCTGGGGACACATACGGAAGCGGCATTTTCCATCGGCGGTGACGGCTCGTTCCTGCAGGCGGCCAGGGAAATGGCGGAATATCCGATCCTGCTGGCCGGCATCCATATGGGAGAGCTGGGATTCCTGAATACGATTTCTCCGGCGAATATGACCCAGCGCTTCCGGGAGATCGCGGAAGGCCGGTATAAGACGGAGAAGCGCGTCTTCCTTTCTTCCTTCATCCGTCATGAGGACGGGACGGAGACGGCGCTGCCGGATGTGCTGAACGACATCGTGGTGGGGCACAACAGGATCGGGCGGATGGCCCGGCTGCGTCTCTGGATCAACGGGCAGTTCTTCCAGCAGTATCCGGCAGACGGTCTTGTCATCTCCACGCCCACCGGGTCGACGAGCTATGCACTGTCCTGCGGGGGACCCATTCTGGACAGCTGCGCGGAGAATACGATCATCGTGCCGATCTGCCCGCACATGATCCAGAATTTTTCCATGGTGCTTCCCATGGAGGACACCATCATGATCCAGCTGCCGGACCGGGAACGGAAGCTCCATATTTCCCTGGATGGCAATGGCGAATACAAGATCTGCCGGAACGAATGCCTCTGCATCCGGTGCGCCCATAAGCCGATCCGGTTCATCCGTTTCCCGGATCAGGACTTTTTCTCCACCATCAGTTCCCGGCTGTTTCCAAAAATCATTGCCACCTGATTCATTTACATACAGTGCGGCGCGGCCCGCACGGGAGGGACCCAACCATGAAGCGCTACAGAATCATGAAAATCAAGGAAATCATTCAGAACCAGGTCATCGAGACGCAGGAAGAGCTGGCGGCGGCCCTTCAGAAAGAAGGCATCGTCGTCACGCAGGCGACGGTCTCCCGGGACATCAAGGAGCTGATGCTGGTCAAGGTGCCGTATAAGAACGGACGGTACCGCTATGCCCTGTCGACGGAAAAGAAAAACGTGATGTCCAACAATCACATCGCCATGCTGTTTCAGGAAGCGGTGACGCGGATCGACAGCAGCATGAATCTGATCGTGATCCATACGCTGCCCGGTTCGGCGCAGTCCATCGCGTTTTCCATCGACCATTCGGACAATAAAGCCATCATTGGGACGCTGGCGGGCGACGACACCGTCCTCGTCATCATGAGGAATCCGGAAGATGTGCCGGCCTTTGTCGAGCAGATCCAGCAGTTCCTGAAATCGTAAGGAGAAGGGGGGGGACAGGCATGCTCCAGAGTCTCCATATCATGAATTTTGCCATCATCGAGGATACCTGGATCGAGCTCAGTCCCGGCGCCAACGTGTTCACCGGGGAGACCGGCTCGGGCAAGTCCATCCTGATGAATGCGCTGGCGATCCTTCTCGGGCGGCGGGCGTCGGTGGAGCTGATCCGCAGCGGGAAGGATTTTTTCCGCGTGGAAGGCGTATTTTCTTCAGATCCCTCTCTGACGCCGCTGCTGGAGGACATGGGAGCTGATGCAGGCGAGGGGGAAATCATCATTTCCCGCCGGATGAACCGCAACGGCCGCGGCATCTGCACTGTGAACGGCTCGCTCTGCACGGTGAAGCAGCTCGAGCGGCTGGGGAGCCGCCTGGTCCGTCTCCATGAGCAGAACGACAATTCGGAGCTGCTTTCGCCGGAGTTCTGCCGGTATCTCGTGGACCATTCCGATGCGGAGCTGCACAGCGCATGGGAGGCGTACGACCGCCTGTTCAGCCAGTGGAAAGCGCTTCGGGATTCGCTGGACCAGTTTCAGAAGCGGAAACAGGAGCGGGAGCGCCAGCTGGATATCCTGCAGTGGGAGATCGATCAGATCCGCCGGGGAGAGATCCGGAGTCCGGACGAGGACGAGGAAGTCAAAAGCCGGCTCACGCGGATGGAGAACCATGAAAAAATTTACGTGGAGCTTCATCGGGCGCTGGCGCTGCTCTCCGGGGACGACGGTGTGCAGAGCTGTCTGGCGGAGGCGGTCCGCCACGTGGGCGGGCTGGAAAAATTCGATCCGTCGCTTGGACAGACGGGCGGCACGCTCCAGAGTGCGCTGTATGGGGTGGAAGACGCTATTTCCGAGCTGGAAGACTACGCGGAATCGGCGGAATTTTCAGAAGAAGAACTGGCGGAGCTGCAGGAACGAGACAGCGTGCTGTCCCAGCTGAAGAGCAAGTACGGGCCGACGCTGGCGGAAGTGCTGGCCTATCTGGAAAAAGCGCAGGCCGAATATGAGGAACTGCACGACATGGTCTATGACAATGGCCGGATGCAGCAGAAATTCCAGGATCTGACGGAAGCGGTGATGGAGCAGGGCCGCCGGCTGAACGAACTCCGCCGGGAAAAGGGCGGCGCGCTGTGCCGGTCCATCACGGAAGCGCTTCGCGATATGAATATGGATCACGCCGTGCTGGAGCTCCGTCTGGAGGAGATGGAGACGCCGCTCGCGGCCGGGGCCGCCGGGATGGATTTCTATTTTTCGGCCAATCCGGGCGAGCCGCTGCGGCCCATGCGGCAGACCGCGTCCGGCGGGGAGATCTCCCGCATCGCGCTCGCCATCGAAGATATCATGGCCCATCTCTTTTCCTGCCAGACGCTGGTCTTCGATGAGATCGACACGGGCATCAGCGGCGGCGCCGCGCTGCGCGTAGCGCAGAAGATCCGGCACCTGTCGCAGTCCGTGCAGGTGCTCTGCATCACCCACATGCCGCAGACGGCGAGCATGGCGGACGCGCATTACAGCATCCGCAAGCTGGTCGCGGAAGGGAGGACGCTGACCCGGGCCGTACTGCTTTCTCCGGAAGAGCATATCCAGGATATCGCATGGATGATCTCCGGGAACCGTCCGCCCAATGAGAGCGCTGTGCAGTCGGCGCGGGAGCTGCAGGAGGCGGTGCGCCGATGAGGCATTGTGGCGATAGAAAAGATGAATGAGTTTTTTTCATTGACGTTCCCCGTTTTTTATAGTAAGTTAGAAATTAATACAGATTTTGAAAGGACCGGCCGATTCTTTCCTGGGGAAAGGGACGGCGGGTCATGAAGGAGGCTATGGTATGATTCGTGTTCTGGTCAATGGCGCGGCAGGCCGCATGGGCAGCGAAGTCGTGCGGACGCTGGCGGGAGAAAAGGATCTGCAGCTCACGGGAGCGGTCGATCCGAAGCACTGCGGAGAGGATGCCGGAGAAGCGGCGGGTATCGCGCCGAACGGCGTGAAGATCGCGGCGACGCTGGAAGAGGCATTTGAAGCGGGAAAGCCGGATGTGGTCGTGGATTTTACCAGCCCGGCGGTCATTTTTGAGAATGCGAAACAGGTGCTGGAAGCGGGCGTCCATATCGTCATCGGCACGACCGGCCTCACGGCAGAGCAGCGGGAGACACTGGCGGCGGTAGCGGAAAAGAGCGGGGCCCACGCGCTGATCGCGCCGAATTTCTCGCTCGGGGCGGTCCTGATGATGGAGATCTGCGAAAAGGTCTCGAAATATCTGCCCAATGCGGAAATCATCGAGCTGCATCACAATAAGAAATACGACGCGCCGTCCGGCACGGCCAAGCTGACCGCAGAGAAAATGGCCAGAGCCCGCACGGAAGAGCCGGAGGAAGACAAGACGAGAGAGAGCATCCCCGGCGCGCGCGGCGCGAAATATGACGGCATCACCATCCACAGCGTGCGGCTGCCCGGCTATGTGGCACATCAGGAAGTGCTCTTCGGCGGCTACGGGGAGATCCTGACCGTCCGTCATGACTCGCTGGACCGGAAATCGTTCATGCCCGGCGTCATGCTGGCCTGCCGGAAAGTCGTTTCCGTGCCGGGCGTCACTTATGGACTTGAAAATTATCTGGATTGACAGAGAGCGAGGCAGAATATGAACCGACTCCCGAATGTGGCGATCCTCGGCGCGACCGGCGCTGTGGGACAGGAATTTATCCGTCTGATTGAAGAAAGAAAATTTCCCTTTGCCGGGCTGAAGCTCCTGGCGTCTTCCCGTTCCGCGGGCAAAAAGATTACGGTCTGCGGGAAGGAATACACGGTGGAAGAAGCGAAGCCGGAATCCTTTGAACATGTGGATATCGCGCTCTTTGCCGGCGGCAGCATCAGCAAGACGCTCGCTCCGGAAGCCGTGAAGCGCGGCGCGGTGGTCATTGACAATTCCAGCACGTTCCGCATGGACCCGGATGTGCCGCTGGTCGTGCCGGAAATCAATCCGGAAGACATCCGGACGCATCACGGCATCATCGCCAATCCGAACTGCTCGACCATCATCATGCTCATGGCGCTGAAGCCGATCCATGACATTTCCCCGATCCGCCGCATCGTCGTCAGCACGTATCAGGCGGTATCCGGCGCAGGGAAGGAGGGGATCGACGAGCTCTACGGCGAGACTGCGGCAGAAGCCAGAGGAGAGGCCTACGAGCCCCGCATCCTCCCGAGCGCCAGCCTGGCGAAGCACTATCCCATCGCGTACAATCTGATCCCGCAGATCGACGTCTTCCTGGATACGGACTACACCAAGGAAGAAATGAAGATGGTCAATGAGACGCACAAAATTTTCCACGACGACTCCATCGGCATCACGCCCACGGCGGTGCGCGTGCCCGTGGTGAGAAGCCATGCGGAATCCATCTACATCGAGACGGAAGCCCCCGTGTCCGTGGAAGCAGCGAAGAAAGCCATCGAAGCCTTCCCCGGCGCAGCGGTGAAAGACAATCCGCAGGAGCAGGAATACCCCATGCCTCTGGATACGTCGAATAAAAACGATGTGCTCGTCGGCCGCATCCGCAAAGATCTGGTGGCGCCCAACGGGCTCAATCTCTGGGTCTGCGGCGATCAGATTCGGAAAGGCGCCGCGCTCAATGCGCTCCAGATCGCCGAGTATATGATTCACAATGAACTGATCTGATTTCTCTGGACAAGAAGAAAGGAGAGTTTGATGATGAAAACATTTGGACGCATCATTACGGCAATGATCACTCCCTTTACGGAAGACGGCGCTGTCGATTATGAAGGCGCTGTGGCTCTGGCAAAACACCTGATCGATCATGGTTCGGAAGGCATCCTGGTGGGCGGCACCACCGGCGAAGGCGCCGTGCTTTCCGAAGAAGAAAAACTGAAACTGTACGACTGCATCATCCGTGCGGTCGGACAGAAAGCGGAAGGCAAGAAAGTTCCGGTCATCGGCAACGTGGGCGGCATTGACACCAAAGCCTCCATCGAATTCGGGAAAAAAGTGGAAGCACTCGGCGTAGACGCCGTGCTGGCCATCGTTCCATTCTATGTCAAACCGACGCAGGAAGGGATGTACCAGCATTTCAAGGCCATCGCGGACGCGCTCCATACGCCGGTTATCCTGTACAATGTGCCGGGACGGACGAGCGTCAGCATCCAGCCGGCTACGATCAAGCGGCTGGTCGATGTGTGCCCGAATATTGTCGGCATCAAGGACGCCGCAGGCAGCTGGGATCAGGTGACGCTGGAAAAGACGCTGTTGCCGGATGATTTCCTGATCTACAGCGGCGACGACAGCTTCACCTATCCGATCATGATGGCCGGCGGCGCGGGGGTCATCAGCGTATCCAGCCACATCATCGGCGACGATATGCTCGCCATGGTCGATGCCTGCCAGAAGGGCGACCTGAAGACGGCCTTCGAGCTGCATAAGAAAACCTATCCCATCAATAAAGGACTGTTCTTTATCGCAAGCCCGATCCCGGTCAAGACGGCGCTTAATCTGCTCGGCCTGCCAGGCGGCAAATTCCGTCTGCCCATGGTGGACGCCAATGAAAGCGAAACGGCGCATATCACACAGATGCTGAAAGACTACGGCCTGATGTGATCCATACTTGAAAAAAGGCGGCATTCCCTTGCGGGGTGCTGCCTTTTCTGCTGTGCGGGGACAGAGGCGTTCTTTTATTGACAAATGATGCAGAATCATGGACAATAGTGGCATTGCAGTGAAAGGAAGCATTTCCCGAAGGCGGGAGATCCGGGCATGAATATGGCAGGCAAAGAAAAAATCATTCCGAAGTGGCGGCAGGAGAAGCGGAGATGTCCTGTATGCGGCGCTTCGTTTTATCCGCACCAGGTGGCGCAGAAATACTGCTGTCAGGACTGCTGCCGGTATGCGAACCGGCACGGCGGACGGGCGTTCGGAGGGACACCGATCATTTCTGATCCGAATAAGCCGGCGATCCGCGTTTTCCTGTGCAAGCACTGCGGCGAGGAAGTCCGCGTCACGGAAGACAACGACCTGCGCACGAAGTTCTGCTCCCAGCGCTGCGAGAATCTGTACTGGAAACATTCCAAGCGGGCGAAGCGCGGGAAAAAGGAGACGCGCACGTTCCGCTGCCGGAACTGCGGCAAGGAAGTGGTCATCACGGATTCACATGACCGGCGTTCCGTATTCTGTTCCAAAGCCTGCAGCATCGAATGGCATACCCATAAAAAGAAAGCAAAAGCATAAGCCGGCATCAGCCGGAGAAAGAAGGGCGTTTCCAGACAAATGGCGGCGCTCTTTTTTTGTGTCCATTTTACAGAACGGACGTTCTTTTACGGGGATAAATTGTTACTCGAAAATCTGTTCCGTGCTAAGTCCAGCGGAATGCAGCAGAAATTTTTCTTTCCGGAGGAAATCTTGTTATAATGAAGAAAATGATTCGGATTTCAGAAAGCGGTACGATATGGCAGGAAATAAAGATAAGGTGAAATTTGTCTGCTCGAACTGCGGCGCAGAATCGCCGCGCTGGCTGGGGCGCTGTCCCGTGTGCGGGGAGTGGAACACCATGGAAGAGCGGACGGAGAAAGCGGCTTCGCCGGCCGTGCGGCCGCTGGCGGCTCTCCACGCGTCGAAAAATCCAATGAAACTGTCTGCCATCCAGACGGGGAAACATGACCGGCTCCCGCTGTCGATGCCGGAAGTGGACCGGCCGCTTGGCGGCGGACTGGTGCGCGGCTCCGTGATCCTGCTGGGCGGCGAGCCGGGCATCGGCAAATCCACGCTGGTCTTCCAGATCTGCCGTGCGGTCTGCGGGCTCGGCGAACGCGTGCTGTACTGCAGCGGCGAGGAATCAGAAATCCAGATCAAGATGAGGGCCGACCGTCTCCATATGGATGGGGAGCGGTGTTTTGTCGTGTCCGGCGCGGACATGAACGACGTCATCACGGAGGCGAAGCGTCTGAAGCCGGCGCTCCTTGTGATCGACTCCATCCAGACCATGTATCTCGGCGAGAAGGCATCGCCCATGGGCAGTCCGAACCAGATCCGGGACTGCACGGCGCTTCTGGTGCGTCTGGCGAAAGAAGAAAATGTGGCGGTGCTGATCATCGGCCACGTGACGAAAGAAGGGAATCTGGCCGGTCCGCGGATGCTGGAACACATGGTGGACGTGGTGCTGTACTTGGAGGGCGATCGGAGCTATCAGTTCCGCATCCTCCGCACGGTGAAGAACCGCTTCGGTTCTACAGCAGAGTCAGGTCTTTTTATGATGGGCGGCGAAGGGCTGAAAGGGATTGAGGATCCGTCATCCTATCTTCTGCGCGGACGCAGCGCGGGAACGGCGGGCAGCATCGCCGCGGCCTGTATGGAAGGGCAGCGGGCGCTTCTGGCGGAGATCCAGGCGCTGTCCGTTCATTCCGTACTGGCAGTGCCCCGGCGCATCGCAGTGGGATTCGATTACAACCGCCTGATCGTGCTGCTGGCCGTGCTGGAAAAACGGGCGCGCGTTCCGTTTTCTCAGGAAGATGTCTACGTTAATGTGGCCGGCGGATTCAAGGTGCGGGAGACGGCCGCGGATCTGGCAGCGGCGCTGGCCGTCGTCTCCGTCAAGTGGGATGTGCCTGTTCCGGCCGGGCTGACGGCGCTCGGGGAGATCGGTCTCACCGGGGAGGTCCTGCCGGTATCTCATATCGGGCTGCGCCTCCGGGAATGCGTCCGGATGCACATGACCTCGTTCCTGCTGCCGGAAGGGAACCGCAAGGATGCGGACGCCTTTTTTGCCGCCCATCCCGATGCAGACCGGCAGGTCGCTTACATCGGAAAGGTCGGCGAAGCGCTGGCGCTGCTGAAAGCGGCAAAGGCATAATGAATTAGAATTGTCTGAGCCTTCGATTCATGATTTTGCAAAGAACCCGTTCATATGCTAAAATATATGTTACATTTTAGAGAATTGTTATCCGTAAATTGAGCGCTTTCTGAGGGAAAGCGGCTGGAATACGGCATGTGTCAAATGAGGACTCATTCATGCTGGAAAAAATATTAAGACCTATATTTATTCTGCTCTTCAGCATCCTGGGGATCGTACTGTTCAGTCAGTCCGACACGCTGCTGGCTTCGGTGCTCCCGTATACATTCCTGTCGGAGACCATCCTCGGCGTGACGTTCCTCTCCCTCGGGTTCATGCTGATCGGAGCAGTGGCCGGCGCGCTGCTCGGCAATCTGGCGTCGCCGTACCTGATCCGCTGCCTGTTTGCGTTCACTTCCTGGGCAGAAAAATCGCTGTCGTCCATCTCCACGCAGGATCTGGTGCTCGGCACGGCGGGCCTTTTCCTCGGCCTGATTATCGCCAATCTGGTGGGCATCGCCTTTGACAGGGTGCCCTATATCGGGCCGTATGTCTCGGTGGTGCTCAGCATCATCCTGGGCTACCTCGGCATCCATCTCTGCATCAGCAAGCGGAACGAACTGGTGGGATGGCTCCATCTGCATACGGAAAGCCGGGGAAAAGGCCGGGAAAAGGGCAAAGAGGCGGAAAACGGGAAGTTGCTCGATACGAACATCATCATCGACGGGCGCATTGTCGACGTCTACCGGAGCGGCTTTCTGGAAGGGCCGCTGATCGTGCCGGTCTTTGTGCTGGAGGAACTGCAGAAGATCGCTGATTCGTCCGATGTGCTGAAACGGAACCGCGGCCGCCGCGGGCTGGACATCCTGAATCAGTTCCGGAAGAATAATAAAGACGCGATCCGCATCGTGACCGATGATTTCGAAGATGTGAACGAAGTGGACTCCAAACTGGTGAAGCTGGCGCGGGAGAAAAATCTGAAGATCGTCACCAATGACTACAACCTGAACAAAGTGGCGGAACTGCAGGGCGTGGCCGTGCTGAATCTGAACGATCTGGCCAGCGCCGTGAAGCCTACGGTCATCCCCGGCGAGGAGCTGTTCGTGCAGCTGGTGAAGCAGGGCCGTGAAGAAAATCAGGGCGTGGCCTATCTGGAAGACGGCACGATGATCGTGGTGGAAAACGGCAGCCGAGCCATCGGCCGGGAAGTGCCCGTTGTCATCACGTCTGTGCTCCAGAATTCGGTGGGACGCATGATTTTTGCCAGACTGGAAGACGTGAACGGATGAACAGCATGATCATCGCGGCGGCCGGGCGGGGCGAGCGTTTCGGCGCGTCCGGCAACAAGCTGCTGGAAACGATCGGCGGACGGCCGCTGATCTGGCATACTCTGTACCATGTGATGCAGAGTCTTTTTCTTGATGAGATCATCCTCGTGACCGATCCGGCGGAGCGTCCTGCGTTCGAGGCGGTCTGCCGGGATCTGCACGGGAAGATCCCCGTGCGGTTTGCCGGCGGCGGGGCGACGCGGACCGAATCGGTGGCGCACGGGCTGGCGGTGCTGTCGCCGGAGTCGGAGGTCGTACTGATTCACGACGGTGCCCGCCCGCTGGTGGACGGCGAGGCCATCGACCGGCTGATCCGCGAGCTCCGGAGCGGGACGCCGGCAGCGCTGTACTGCGTGCCCTGCGTGGACACCATCAAGGTGACGGACGGAGACGGTTTGGTCGTGCAGACGCCGGACCGGTCGAAACTGCTTCGCGCGCAGACGCCGCAGGGAGCGCACACAGGTCTGTTCCGGGCCTGCATGGAAAGGGCGCTGGCGGAGCATCTGGCCGTGACAGACGATGCGTCGCTGTGCGAGGCCTGCGGCGTGCCGGTAAAATGTCTGGAAGGAAAGGAAGCGTATTTCAAAGTGACAGTGCCGGAAGACAGGGAGCGGCTGCTGCGGGCGCTCGGACAGGAGGAACCGACCTTCCGCATCGGACAGGGCTACGATATCCACCGCTTTGCAGAAGATCGTCCGCTTATCCTGGGCGGCGTGCGCATTGCCGAGCGGGGCGGGCTGCTGGGCCACTCCGACGCGGATGTGCTCATCCATGCGGTCATGGATGCTCTGCTCGGCGCGGCGGGATGCCCGGACATCGGGCACTATTTCCCGGATACGGACGACCGGTATCTCGGCGTCTCCAGCATGACGCTGCTCCGGAACGTGGCGGACATCGTGGCCAAGCGCGGGTATCAGATTGGGAACATTGACAGCACGGTCATTGCGGAAGCGCCGAAGCTGGCACCCCATACGGCGGCCATGCGGGGAAATCTGGCGGATGCGTTGCATATTTCGCCGGAACAGATTAATATAAAAGCTACAACCAATGAAACGTTGGGAGCGGTTGGACGCAGGGAAGGCATCGCAGCCATGGCGTCTGTGCTGCTGTACAGGAGGAGATCGTAAGATGGCAAAACAAATGAAAGTCCGTTTCGCACCGAGCCCGACCGGGCCTTTCCATATCGGCGGCGCCCGCTCGGCGCTGTTCAACTGGCTGGGCGCCCGCCATGCCGGCGGCTCGTTCCTGGTGCGCATCGAAGATACGGATCTTTCCCGGTCGTCCAGAGAGTCGGAGGAGAATATCAAGGAGTCCATGCGCTGGCTGGGCCTCGACTGGGACGAGGGCATCGACGTGGGCGGTCCGAACGGTCCGTACCGCCAGACGGAGCGTCTGGAGATCTATCAGAAAGAGGTGCAGCGCCTCATCAGCGAGGGGAAGGCGTACTACTGCTACTGCTCGCAGGAAGAACTGGAGCAGGAACGGCAGGAGCAGCTGAAGGAAGGCCGGACGCCGGTCTACGGCGGGCACTGCCGCCATCTCACGGAAGAACAGATCGCCCGGTATAAGGCAGAAGGCCGCAGGCCGGTGGTGCGTCTCCGCGTGCCGGAAGGCGAGACCATCGCATTTGACGACATGGTCCGCGGGCATGTGGAATTCCAGTCGTCCGGCGTGGGGGATTTCATTATCATGAAATCCGACGGCATTCCGGTCTACAATTTTGCCGTGGTGGTGGACGATTCCCTCATGGGCGTCACGCACGTCATCCGCGCGGAAGAACACCTGTCCAATACGCCCCGCCAGATCGCCATCTATCATGCGCTCGGCTATGAGGTGCCGCAGTTCGGCCACATTTCTCTGATCCTCGGCGCAGATCACAAGAAGATGAGCAAGCGCCACGGCGCGACGTCCGTGACGGCTTATAAGGATATGGGCTATCTGCCGGAAGCGGTGGTGAATTATCTGGCGCTGCTCGGCTGGGCGCCGAAGGGCGAACAGGAGATCTTCTCCCGGGAAGAACTGATCCGAGCCTTCTCCATGGACCGCGTGTCTTCCAATGATGCGGTCTTCGATATCGAAAAACTGAACTGGATCAATTTCCAGTACATGAAAAAACTGTCTCCGGAGGAACTGCTTGATTTTGTCCTGCCCTTCCTCGAAAAAGCGGGGTATGTGCAGCAGCCGCTGACGGAGGAAAAGAAAGACTGGCTCCGTCAGGTCGTCTGGTATGTGCGCGACCGCATTTCTTACGGCGCACAGGCGCCGGAACAGGTGCGGATGTTCTTTGAAGACGTGCCGCCGTTTGAAGATCCGGAAGTGGTGGACATCCTGAAACAGGACACGAGCGCCGTGATCCTGAAAGCCTTCATCGAGGCGCTGGAAGCGCTGCCCGACTTTACGGAAGAAGCGGTGACCGCCGCGTTCAAGGCTGTCATGAAGAGCACAGGCATCAAGGGGAAAGCGGCGTTCGAGCCGGCCCGCATCGCGCTGACGGGCGTGACCAAGGGGCCCGGCATGTATGAGATGATCGCCCTTTTCGGCCGGGAAAAGACGCTGGCTCTGCTGCGGAAGGCGCTGGCTTTCTGCGAAGGCTGATTTTGAGACATACAAAACGGAGAAGAGCGGAGGCTCATCGCGGGGCTCCGCTCTTTTTGCTGCCCGGATTGACGGACATTTTAAAATTCTTTATAATCTGGGGGTATGGTGCATAATTTCCCGGAATGATGCATGACTTATGCGCATCCCGGTCGGTTCATGGGAAAGGATTTTTATGAGCTTCGATTTCAGTCTTGTGGAAAGGGCCCTGCCGCTTCTGCTGATGGGGGCTGCCGTCACGATCGAGATCACGGCGGTCAGCGTTGCCGTCGGCTTTCTGATCGGTCTCGTGGTGGGCGTGGCGCGCATTTCGCAGGTGAAGATCCTCCGCATCCTGGCGGCGGTCTATGCGGACTGCATCCGCGGCACGCCGCTCCTCGTGCAGATTTTCCTGATTTATTTCGCCCTGCCCATGGTGACAGGGCACCGCATCGAGCCGTTTGCTGCGGCAGTCATGGCCTGCGGCATCAACAGCGGCGCGTATGTCTCCGAAATTTTCCGCGCGGGCATCCAGTCCATCGATCCCGGCCAGATGGAAGCCGGCCGTTCGCTGGGCCTGTCCTGGGGGCAGACGATGGTCTATGTCATCCTGCCGCAGGCGGTGCGGAACATCCTGCCTCCGCTCGGCAATGAATTCATCGCCATGCTGAAAGATTCCTCGCTGGTTTCCGTCATCGGCTTTGAAGAACTGACGCGGAGAGGACAGCTGATCATCGCGCAGACCTACGGATCTTTTGAAATCTGGCTGACGGTGGCGGCCCTGTATCTAATGATGACGCTGGCCATCTCTCGGCTGGTGGCGTTCCTGGAACGGAGGACAAAATGAATCCTGCTGAAACATCCTGCATGATTTCCGTTGATCACGTGAGCAAATCTTTCGGCGAGCTGACGGTGCTGAAAGACATTTCCTTCCGCGTGAAAGAAGGGGAAGTGGTGGTCATCATCGGGCCGTCCGGCTCCGGGAAGAGCACGATCCTTCGCTGCATCAACGGATTGGAAAAAGCCACGTCAGGGACAATCACATTCGAGGGCGTGCCGGTGGACAGCGCCTCGCATATCAATGAAGTGCGCCGGGAGGTGGGCATGGTCTTCCAGCGGTTCAATCTGTTCCCCAATATGTCTGTCATCAGAAATCTCATGCTGGCGCCGATGAAGGTGCGGAAGATCAGCCGGGAAGAGGCTCATCAGAGAGGCATAGAGCTCCTGGCGCGGGTAGGGCTTGCCGATAAGGCGGACGCCCGCCCGGCCCAGCTGTCCGGCGGCCAGCAGCAGCGCGTTGCCATCGCGCGGGCGCTGGCCATGCAGCCGAAAGCGCTTCTCTTCGATGAACCCACATCGGCGTTGGATCCGGAGATGGTCCATGAAGTGCTGGATGTCATGAAGGATCTGGCGCGGTCCGGCATGACCATGGTCGTTGTGACGCATGAGATGGGATTTGCCAGAGAAGTGGCGAACCGCGTGCTTTTCATCGACGGCGGCGTCGTCTTGGAAGAGGGAACGCCGGAGGAGATTTTTTCTCATCCGAAAGAAGAGCGTACCCGCTCTTTCTTCGCCAGCGTATTGTGATCGGAATGAAGCCCGGCGTGCCGGGCTTTTTGATAGCCCCGGAGCAGGTCTGGCGGAGAGATGCGCCTTTCGCGGCAGAGAGGCAGAATGACTCATAAAGCGGCCGGATTGTCAAGACAGAATCGCCAATAAAAATATTGGCGGACCATATAGATATTTGCTATAAGTAATATGCATAGACTCATGCTTTTCTACTTCAAAACTTTACATGAATGTTATATAATATTAATGAAAACCAGACAATTCAGTCTGGCAATGAAAGGAGGAGTTTGATTATGGACGTAACAATCAGAGGTAAAAATCTTGAAATGACGGATGCTCTGCACCAGTATGTGGAAAAACACACCGGCAAGATTCAGAGATATTTCGATAAACCGATCAAGATGAACGTGCTTCTCCGTATTTCCAATATGACCCGGACCTGTGAGGTCACCGTCTATGTGGACGGGGTCATTCTCCGCGGCGTCGAGAAGTCTGACGATATGTATAAATCCATTGATCTGGTGTTTGACAAGGTCGAACGGCAGATCCACAAATACAAGACGCGTCTGGCCAAGAGATTCAAGGAACAGAAAGTGCTGAGCACGCAGTTCATGCAGGAGAAGGAACCGCCGGCTCCGGATACGGAATTCGAGATCGTGCGGACGAAACGCTTCCAGATCTCGCCGATGTCTCCGGAAGAAGCCATCCTTCAGATGAATCTGCTGGAACACAATTTCTTCATGTTCTTCAATTCGCAGACAGACAGCCCCGCGGTGGTCTATCGCCGGGATGACGGCAAGTACGGACTGATCGAAGCGGAAAAATAAATACGGAATGAGAAAGAGAGGAGAGCCTGCGGGCTTTCCTCTTTTCGTGTTTTTGACTACTTATGCATAGTTTGCTAAAATAACATTGATATACACATTTTTATGAAAGCGATGCGTCTTTCCGCGGCTCCGCTGCCGGAGACCGTGAAAAAGGGCGCAGCCGCAGAAAAAAGGAGCTGTATACATGCTGAAGATTCTCGATAGACTGTTCAACGGCTCGAACGAGAAGGAAGTCAAGAAACTCCGCAAGATCGTAGAACAGAAAATCAATCCGCTGGAAGACACCATGCGGAACCTGAGCGACACGTCGCTCGCAGGCAAGACGCTGGAATTCAAAGAGCGGCTGGCCAAAGGGGAGACGCTGGACGACATCCTGCCGGAAGCGTTCGCCGTGGTGCGCGAAGCGTCCCGCCGCGTGCTGGGCATGCGGCATTTCGACGTGCAGCTGATCGGCGGCATCGTCCTGCATCAGGGGAAGATCGCCGAGATGAGCACCGGCGAAGGCAAGACGCTCGTGGCGACGGCCCCGACGTACCTCAACGCCTTGGAGGGCAAGGGCGTCCACGTCATCACAGTCAATGACTATCTGGCCAAGCGCGACAGCGAATGGATGGGGCAGGTCTATAAATTCCTCGGCCTGTCCGTCGGCCTGATCGTCCATGACATGGATTTCCACCAGAGAAAGCTGGCTTACAATTCGGACATCACCTATGGGACGAACAACGAATTCGGGTTCGATTACCTCCGCGACAATATGGTGATTTCCGTCGACCAGATGGTGCAGCGCCCGCTGCATTATTGCCTGATCGACGAAGTGGACAGTATCCTCATCGACGAAGCCCGCACGCCGCTCATCATTTCCGGTCCGGGGCAGAAATCGACGGACGATTATTACAAGCTGGCCCAGTGCGTGCCGAAGCTGGTCAAGGATGAAGACTACACCATCGACGAGAAGCAGAAGACCGTCGCGCCGACGGAGTCGGGCGTCGCCAAGATGGAAAAGATGCTCGGCGTGGAAAACCTGTATGATGCGGAAAATCTGGAGCTGAACCACCTCTTCACGCAGGCCCTGCGCGCGCAGACCATGATGATCCGCGACCGGGACTACGTCGTGAAAGACGGCAAAGTCATCATTGTCGATGAATTCACAGGCCGTCTGATGTACGGCCGCCGGTATTCCGACGGGCTCCATCAGGCCATCGAAGCCAAGGAGGGTCTGCAGGTGGAGCGGGAGAGCCAGACACTGGCGACCATCACGTTCCAGAACTATTTCCGCATGTATGACAAGCTGGCCGGCATGACGGGCACCGCCAAGACCGAAGAACAGGAATTCATCAAGATCTACGGGCTGGAAGTCGTCCAGATCCCGACGAATAAGCCGATTCAGAGAAAGGATCTGCCGGACGTCATTTTCAAGACGAAGCGCGGCAAATATAAAGCCGTGGTTCGCGAAGTCATCCGCCGGCACAAGACGGGCCAGCCGATCCTGATCGGCACCACGTCCATTGAACAGTCGGAGGAGCTGTCCCGCATGCTGAAGCAGGCAGGCATCGTCCACAATGTGCTGAACGCGAAATACCATGAGATGGAAGCGCACATCGTAGCGCAGGCCGGCCAGAAGGGGCAGGTCACCATCGCGACGAACATGGCAGGCCGAGGCACGGATATCGTGCTGGGCGAAGGCGTCGCGGAACTGGGGGGCCTTGCCATCATCGGCACGGAGCGCCATGAAAGCCGCCGCATCGATAATCAGCTCCGCGGCCGCGCGGGCCGTCAGGGCGACCCGGGGAGCAGCCAGTTCTTCCTGTCGCTGGAAGACGATCTCATGCGCATCTTCGGCGGTGACAACATCAAGAAATTCATGGAGAAGATGGGGCTCGACGAAGACGAAGAGATCAAGAGCACCATGGTGTCCAACGCCATCCGGAAAGCGCAGAAGCGCGTGGAGACGAGAAACTTCGACATCCGCAAATACGTGCTGGAATATGACGACGTCATGAATCAGCAGCGCAAGGTCCTCTATGAGGAACGCCGCAAGATCCTCGAAGGGCAGAACATGAAAGATCAGATCATGAATATGGTCGATACGCTGATCAACGAGGGACTCGATACGTACGCCAACGCGAAGCTGTATCCGGAAGAATGGGATTTCGCAGGGCTGCTCAAGTACTGTGAAAAGTACTTCCTTGCGCCGGGCGAGATCAAACTGGAAGAGATCGAAGACCTGTCCAGAGAAGAAGTGGAAGAGCGCCTCAAGAAATGCGCCCACGATACCTACGATGCGCGGGAAGCGTCCATCGGCTCCGTCATGATGCGCGAACTGGAAAAGGCGATCATGCTGAAGGTGGTCGACTCCAAGTGGATGGAACACCTGGACGATATGGATATGCTGAAAGAAGGGATCAACCTCCGTTCCTACGGGCAGAGAAACCCCATCGTGGAATACAAGGTCGAAGCGTTCGACATGTATGAAGAGATGCAGCATGCCATGATGGAGACAATCATCCTGTACCTCTATCACATCCAGATCCGGTTCACCAACGAAGCGGACACACAGCCCGCGGCGCAGCAGGATGTGCCGCAAGAAGCGGACCCGCTGAAGGGTGCCACGGAGCACTATGTGGATGAAAATACCAATGCCCCCGTCACGGCGGATGCGGAGCCGGAAGGCGAAGAAAAGAAATAAACGGTCCTGTACAGGGACAGATTGTGAATGGCCTGCCGGACGGCAGGATAAAGAAAGCGAGATGAGAAAACAGATGCTGGAAGATTTGAAAAAAACATTGGCCGATCTGCTGAATCACGAAAGAGAAATCAGGGATTCACTTTGACTTACCTAAACTGAAAGAACGAATCACCAGTTACGACGTGCAGATGAGCGACCCCACTTTCTGGGATGATGCAGACAAAGCGAGAAAGATTTCTCAGGAAGCGACGGAAGCGAAAGAAGCTTACGATACGTACACCCGCCTTTTCGATCAGGCAGAAAGTCTGAAGGAGATCCTAGATATGGCCATCGAAGAGGATGACCAGTCCATGGAGCCGGAAATCGCGGAAGAAATGGAGCGTCTGAAAGCGCAGCTCGACAAGAAGGAGATTGAACTTCTGCTTTCGGACGAATACGACGACAACAATGCCATCGTGACGTTCCACGCCGGCGCCGGCGGCACAGAAGCGCAGGACTGGACGCAGATGCTGATCCGCATGTACCTGAAATGGGCGCAGGATCACGGCTTTGAAGTGGAAGAGCTGAACATGCTGCCCGGCGATGAAGCGGGCGTGAAGAATGCGGAATACATGTTCAAAGGCAAGTTTGCCTACGGCATGCTGAAGTCGGAAAAAGGCGTGCACCGCCTGGTCCGCATCTCTCCCTTTGACGCGGCGAAGCGCCGTCATACGTCCTTCTCTGCGGTGGACGTCATGCCGGAAATCACAGATGACGTGGAAGTCAACCTGAATATGGCCGACGTGCGCGTCGACTATTACCGTTCGTCCGGCGCCGGCGGCCAGCACATCAATAAGACGAGTTCCGCCGTCCGCATGACGCACATTCCCACGGGCATCGTGGCAGCCTGCCAGACGGAGCGCTCCCAGCTGCAAAATAAAGAGCAGTGCCTCCGCATGCTCCGGTCCAAGCTCTTCGAACTGGAGCTCGAAAAACGGGAAAAACTGAAAAAGAGCATCGAAGGGGAGCAGCAGGCGATCGAATGGGGGAGCCAGATCCGCTCCTATGTGTTCCAGCCGTATACGCTGGTCAAGGACAACCGGACCGGCATCGAGACGGGGAACATCCAGTCCGTCATGGACGGGAATCTGGACGAATTCATCGAAGGTTACCTGAAGAAACAGAAATTCAAATCGTAAGGAGCGGAAGTACATGCGTCTGCATGGATTCACTTTTCGGTGTCTGTTTGCACTGGTCTTTATCGGCTTCCTCGCTGCCGCCTATATTTCCTATGAGCGGTACCATGTAGAGGCCGATGACCAGACTGTCGAGATGGTCTACGACTATGACAAGCTCGAAGACCGTTCGCAGGGGGACTTTTTTGCGCTGTACAGGGAGAGCGGCATCACGTCGCTGGCCCTGTATGACGATACTCCGACCAAAATCATGGACCGCGGCGACGCCATGATCTACCGCGGCGCGGACATGGCGGCGTTTTCCGGAGCTCATTCTGAAATTTTCCACGACCGGATCTATATCCAGCCTTCCCGCAAAGCGAACGGCTGGGAATTTTTCTGTGATCTGGAGCGGAGCCTCCGTCTCCGTCTCGGGGCGGACCGCGTCCACAGGATCACCATGGACGGCGGCATCCAGACGCTGGAGATCCAGGCGGACTGGATGAAATTCCTGGAAATGCCGGTGGGCATCCTGCCGGCGCGAGTCAAAGAAGCGGCGGAATCCGGATTCTATCTGGTTCTCCGCCCGCTCAATGTGAGCCATCCGGACAAAGAGGACGTGGATGAGTTCCTGCGGGCGGTCGACGCATCCGACAAGGTCAGCGCCGTCCTGTTCGTGGGCAAGGAAGCGTTCGGCTACCGGGAGCAGCTGGATTATTTTCGGCAGGCCATGGCAGAGCGCCATGTGCCCGTCGTGCTGATCGAGGCGCAGTCGCAGCTCGGCTTTGAAAATCAGGCGGGCGCGCTGGATCTCGTGAAGGACTCGAATTTCAACACCATCCGGCTCTATGCCATGGCGCAGAACGAACTGGTGCAGCTCACGCCGGAAGAAGCCTCCGCCCGGTTCTATATCAGCGATATCGAGCGGAATATCCGCATGAATCTGTTCCCGTCGTACAAATATGCCATGGGCGGGAAGAGCCTGAACGAGACAAATGCGGAATACATTTCCATGGTCAAGGACCGTCTGGAAGAGCACGGGTTCCAGGTGGGGAAGGCATCCCAGATGGAACCGTATTTCCCGAATCCGGTGCTGCGCGCTGCCGCCATGACGGGGGCGCTGTCGCTGTGCGTCATCGCGCTGCTGTGCCTCCTGCCCTGCCTGGCCCGATTTGCCTGGCTGATCTGGGGCGCTGGATTTGCGCTGACGCAGGGCCTGTTCTGGCTGGCCCCGCAGTCTCTCCTGCCGCTCCAGATGCTGGCGCTCGGCACGGAGATCTGTACGCCTGTGGTCATCGTATCGGCGTTCCTGCAGTACTGCCTGGCGAAAAAGATAGAGGCGGAGACGAAAAAAAGCGGACTGGCACTTTTCGGAGAAGGAGCGGCAGTGCTCTGGTGTTGCGGGCTCCTGTCCCTCTGCGGGGGTGTCTTCGTGAGCGCGATCCTTGGGGATATCCGCTTCTTCCTTGAGATCGCGATTTTCCGCGGGGTCAAGCTCACCTTCGTCCTGCCGCTGGTCCTGATCACGCTGATTTACATCCAGCATTTTCCCTTCTTCGGGAAAGTGGTGGCGAGCGACCGGGATTTCGTGGATTTCGTGAGAAATTTCTGTCGCATCCCGATCAAGCTGGGTTTGCTGGCAGGTCTGGGTCTGCTGGCTTTCGCGGGCTTCATGTTCGTGGGGCGCAGCGGGAACAACATGGCGCCCGTCCCCGGCTTTGAAATCGCGCTGCGCCGTTTCCTGGAGGACAATATGTACGCCCGGCCGCGGGAGAAGGAATTCCTCTTCGGCCATCCGGCGGTCTTCCTGTCGCTGGCGGCGCTGTATGCGCGGTGGCCGCAGGTCCTGCATTATCTCCTGATCGTGGCGGTGACGATCGGACAGGGGTCCATGGTGGAAACCTTCGCTCATATGCGGAGCCCCTTCATCCTGAGCTTCATCCGCGGTCTGGACGGACTGGCGGCAGGGACGCTGGCCGGGATCTGCGCCGTCATCGGCGTGATGATCCTCCTGCGGCTGACAAAATTCTTTGGAGAACGGTATGGCAGGGTATAAGGTCGTGATTTCCGGGTATTACGGGTTCAGCAATGCCGGAGACGAGGCCATGCTGTACGCGATCCTCCGCGCGCTGCGGCAGAGCTTCCCCGGCGTGGAGACCACCGTGATCTCCGGAATGCCGGAAGAAACGGCCCGGAAATTCCATACCCGGGCGATTCCCCGATTCGGGGGACTGGCCATTGCCCGGCATATCCTGTCCTGCGATCTCCTCATCAGCGGCGGAGGGAGCCTGTTGCAGGACGTGACCAGCAGCCGGAGCCTCCTGTACTATCTGTCCATCATCCTGGCGGGCATTCTCTGCGGAAAGCGCGTTTTTCTTTACGGACAGGGCATCGGGCCGCTTCGTCGGAAATGGGTGTGCGCGCTCCTTCGGCGGGTCCTGTCCCATGTGGACGCCATCACGGTGCGGGATGAGAAATCCAAACATCTGCTGGAGTCGCTCGGCGTGAAAGCGCCGGTCTATGCGACGGCGGATTCCGTGCTGTCCCTGCCGAAGGTCTCGACGGACCGCGGGCGGGAGATCCTGAAAGAAGCCGGCGTGCCGGAAGGGAAAAAGCTCATCGGCATCTCCGTGCGGAACTGGCTGGACGCCGATCAGTGGGCGGACAAATTCAGCGGCTATATCGATCGTCTGGCCGAAGAGGACGCCGCCGTCGTCTTTATTCCCATGCAGTGGCCGGAAGATAATCATATGGCCGGGAGGCTCTGCCGCGGGAAACCGGACCGGTTCTTCTTCCTGGAAGGCTCGTTCAGCGCGCCGGAACTGATGTCCGTCATGGGATGTCTCGATCTCCTCGTGGGGATGCGCCTCCATGCGCTGATCTTCGCCGCGCTGATGCACGTGCCGCTGATCGGCATTTCCTATGATCCGAAGATCGATAATTTCCTCCGCTCCATCGGACAGGAGGCGGTGTTTCCCGTCTCTGCATTCGATGCGGAAAAATTGTATAATAAGACGAAAGCGATTCTCTCCGGCAGGACGCAGTGCCGGTGGGAGGCCGTCGATGCGCTTCGGGAACGCGCCGGAGAGACGGTCCGTATTCTGCAGGATGTGGTGAACCGATAAGGGGGACATGATGGAAAAACTGACAGCTGAAGAAGTAAGGTATATCCGCGAAAAAGCCAGACAGCTCCGCATCGATATACTGAAGATGATTACGAAAGCCAATTCGGGACATACGGGCGGTTCTCTCTCCATCGCCGACGTGATGGCGCTGCTGTATTTCCATGAAATGCATGTCGATCCGGCGCAGCCGGCCATGCCGGACCGGGACCGCCTGGTGCTGTCCAAAGGGCACGGCGCGCCCTGTCTCTATGCGGCGCTGGCGGAGAAGGGCTATTTCCCGAAAGAATGGCTGGACCATCTCCGGCAGGAAGGCGCAGTCCTGCAGGGCCATCCGGACATGAAGCATACGCCCGGCGTCGATATGACGACCGGCTCTCTGGGACAGGGCTTCAGCGCGGCGTGCGGCATGGCGCTGGCCGGAAAGATCGACGGCGCTCCGTGGCGCGTCTATGCGATCCTCGGCGACGGGGAGCTGGAAGAGGGGCAGATCTGGGAAGCGGCCATGTTCGCCCATCATTACAAGCTGGACCATCTGACGGCGCTGGTGGATAATAACGGTCTGCAGATCGACGGGAAGATCACCGACGTCATGTCTCCTGTGCCGATCGATGAAAAATTCGCAGCGTTCGGCTGGCACGTGATCCATGCGGACGGCCACGATGTGGAAGCGCTTCATGAAGCGCTGGAAGAAGCGCGGACTGTCAGCGGTCAGCCGACAGTCATCATCATGAAGACCATCAAGGGCAAAGGCGTGCCGGAAGTGGAAGGCCAGGTCGGATGGCACGGCAAAGCGCCGACGGAAGAACAGTGCGAACATTTCCTGAAAGAAGTAGAGGAGGCAGAATGATGGGCAAGGCAACTCGTGACGCATACGGCGAAGCGCTGAAGGAACTCGGCGCGGTCTATCCGGAACTGGTCGTCCTCGATGCAGACCTGTCTGCTTCGACGAAGACGCAGGATTTTGCCAAGGTCTATCCGGAGCGTTTCTTCGACTGCGGCATCGCGGAAGGCAATATGATGAGCGCAGCGGCCGGGCTCGCGGCGGCGGGCAAGATTCCTTTCGCTTCCACATTTGCCATTTTCGGGGCGGGCCGCGCTTATGAGCAGATCCGCAATTCCATCTGCTATCCGAATCTCAATGTCAAAGTGGCGCTGACGCATGCCGGCCTCACCGTCGGCGAAGACGGCGCGACCCATCAGATGCTGGAAGATATCGCACTCATGCGCGTCCTGCCGAACATGACGGTCATCGTGCCGGCCGACGCGGCGGAAACGAAGGCGGCGGTCAAATGGGCCGCCGGGTATAAAGGGCCGGTGTACATCCGCATGGGCCGCGCAAAATGCGACGACATCACCGATCCGGATGCGCCGTTCGTCCCCGGGAAGGCGGCAGTCCTCCGCAAGGGCTACGACATCACGCTGATCGGCTGCGGCATCATGACGGCGAAAGCGCTCGCGGCGGCGGATATCCTGAAAGGAGCCGGCATCACGGCCCGCGTCATCAACATGAGCTCCATCAAGCCGATCGATGAAGAGGCGATCATCAAAGCGGCTTCCGATACGGGAGCCATCGTCACGGCAGAAGAACATTCCGTCCGGGGCGGCCTGGGCAGCGCAGTGGCGGAAGTCGTGGTCAAAAATTGTCCGGTTCCCATGGCGATGATCGGCGTGGAAGACCGGTTCGGCGAATCCGGCAAGGCGGACGACCTGCTGAAAGCGTACGGACTCACGGCGGCGCACATCGCCGAGACGGCGCTCCAGCTGTATAAAAGAAAATAATGAAGTCATCGGAAACGGTTCTGTTCCGCGCAGGCGGGCAGGACCGTTTTCCTGTGCCGGTTTTCCGTCCGGCGGCGAGCCGATGCCGGATCAGGGCGGAAATCGGGAAAGTGACTTGCGGAAATTGGGAAAGTAGATTATAAAAGAATAAGTATCGTCTCGGGGAAGACGAAAACGTAAAGACCGGACGGCCGGCTGTATCGGCTATCCGGCGTTCATCAGCGATGGGAGAGGCGCGATATGATTACGCTCGAGCATGTCTATATCGAATATACCAAGACGCGGATTGCCCTGCGGGATATCAATATCCATGTGGACAAGGGGGAATTTGTCTTCATCGTCGGTCCGTCCGGCGCGGGGAAATCCACGTTCATTAAAATGCTGACGCACGAACTGGTGCCGTATAAGGGCTCCGTCATCGTGAACGGCGTGGAAGTGAATAAGCTGAAAAAGAGCCGCGTGCCGTATTATCGGCGGAAGCTGGGCATCGTGTTCCAGGACTTCCGGCTGCTGCAGGAAAAGACCGTGTTTGAAAATATCGCTTTCGTCCTGCGCGTCACCGGTGCGCGGAGCAAGAAGGAGATCCGGGAAAAGGTGAACCGCGTGCTGGATCTGGTCAATCTGCGGAACAAGGCGGGGGAATATCCCACGCAGCTGTCCGGCGGCGAACAGCAGCGCGTGGCGATTGCCCGGGCGCTGGTGAACCGGCCCACGCTCCTCATCGCCGACGAACCGACAGGCAATCTGGACCCGGTGACATCGGAAGAGATCATGGAGCTCTTCAACAACATCAATCACATGGGCACGACGATCATCATGGTTACGCACAACAAGGAACTGGTCAACGCCATGCACAAGCGCGTCGTCAGCATCGAAGACGGCCATATCGTCAGCGACGTCAAAAAGGGAGGCTATGATCTGCATGTTTAGTTCGCTCGGCTATTTCCTGAGTGAAACGTTCCATTCACTCATCCACAATAAGTTCATGGCCGTCGCCTCCATCCTGACGGTGACGCTGTCCATGTTCATTCTCGGCGTATTTCTTGCGGTGGTCCTGAATATGAATCACATGGCGGGGTATCTGGAAAGTCAGGTGGAAATGAGCGTCTACCTGAAAGACGGCCTCACCACGGAACAGGTCATGGGCGTGGGACGCCGGCTCAAGGCGCTGCCCGATCTGTCGGACCTGTCCTTCACAAACAAGGATCAGGCCATGGCGGAATTCCGGGAGCGGCTGGGCGACCAGGCGGCGATCCTCGACGCGGTGAACGGCAATCCGCTGCCCTCGTCCTATCAGCTTTCGTTCAGCAATCCGTCCGCGCTGAAGTCTGCGGCGGACGCCATCTCGCAGTATAAAGAAGTGGAGTCGGTCCAGTATGGACAGGACATCATCGAGCAGCTCTACAAAGTCTCGCAGGCCATCCGGCTGAGCGGCGTCATCCTCATCGTCTTCCTGGCCGGGGCAGAGCTCTTCATTATTTCCAATACGATCCGGCTGACGGTCTTCGCGCGCCGGCGGGAGATCCAGATCATGAAATACGTGGGCGCGACGAACAGTTTCATCCGCTGGCCGTTCCTCTTCGAAGGCATGATCATCGGCCTTGTGGGTTCCGGGATCGCAGCGGCCGTGCTGTGGGAGCTGTACCGGGTGATGCTGGATGAAGCGGCTTCTGCAGGCCTTCTCTTCATCCCCTTCATCGGGGTCTATCCCTTCATGCTCCATGTGACGCTGCTCCTCCTCGGGGCCGGCATCTTCATCGGCATGCTGGGCAGCGCGATTTCCATCAGAAAATACATGAAAGTGTAACGGTATGAGCAGGTACAGCAGGATAACCGCCGCGGTGCTGGCCGCGGCGCTGATAGCAGGCAGCGCGGTGCCGTCCGTGGCCGACGATCTGGAAGATCAGCTCGCGGACATCCAGAGCCAGATCTCTTCCGCGCAGGAAGAGCAGGCCAACGCATTGGAAGTCATCAAAGCCGTCATGGGCCGGCTGGACGCCATCCAGGCGGAATTGGACGCGGCCAATGCGGAGCTGGAGCGGATTCACGGCGAGCAGGCCCGGCTGAACGAGCAGATCCGCCAGAATGAGATCGCGCTGCAGAAAGCCATCGACGACCTGCACGCGCGGCAGGCGATTCTGGCGAAGCGCGTCCGCGCCATTTACATGCACGGCCAGCTGAACTATGTGGACGTCATCATCGGGTCCCGGAGCTTCAGCGATTTCGCGAACCGTCTGGAACTCCTGAAGCGCGTCATCCGCGCTGATTTCTCGCTGATCCTCGAGATCCAGGACAAGCAGCGGGAAATCGAAGCGCAGCGGGCGCAGTTGGATCAGGAGAAAGCGCAGCTCGATGCGCTCGAAGCGGAGGCGCAGAAAGCGCAGGAAGCCATCGAGGCCAAGCGGGCCGAGCAGCAGAGCGCTCTGGATGAAGCGCGCGCCCACAAGGCGGCGGCGGAACAGGTGGAGCAGGAACTGCAGCAGGCGAGTGCCGACGTGCAGGCCCGCATCGAAGCGCGTCTCCGCGAGCAGCAGTCCGGCGGCGGTTACACGGGCGTCGTCGGCTCCGGCCAGCTCTCCTGGCCGTGCAGCGGCCCCATCACATCGCCATTCGGCTACCGCGTGCATCCGATTTTCGGCGTCGAGATCTCCCATGCGGGCATCGACATCGGCGTGCCGGAGGGGACGCCGGTCCAGGCGGCGGACGGCGGCACGGTCATCGAATCGGGCTGGATCAGCGGCTACGGCTATACGATCATCATCGATCACGGGAACGGCATCCAGACGCTCTACGCGCACAACAGCAGCCTGATCGCGGGATCGGGGCAGTCCGTGTCGAAGGGCGAAGTGGTGGCGTATTCCGGCCAGACCGGCAATGTCACCGGGCCGCACTGTCATTTCGAAGTCCGCATCAACGGGTCTCCGGTGGACCCCATGGGCTATCTGTAACCGGGTATCGAAAAGCCGAAGGAAAAGAATTTTATTCCTTCGGCTTTCTTATTGAAAGGAAATCATGAAACTGTCCGTAAAGAAAAAAATGGCGCTGCTCTGGTGCCTCTCGGTTGTCTCCGGTTCTGCGGCGCTGACGGGCCTGACCTTCCTGACGATCACCGACGACCCGGACGGCCTGATCCGTCTGGCACAGACCTATGAGACCATCCATAAGGAATATTTCCGCACCGTGTCCGACCGGGAGCTGCTGGCCGGCGCAGCGCGCGGCATGGTGGATGCGCTGGGCGATCCCTACTCCCAGCTGCTGACCGGCCCGGCGTATGACAGCCTCATGGAGCAGACCAGCGGGGAATACGGGGGCATCGGCGTCGTGATCGGCGCCGGCGGGGACGGCCGTCTTTATATCCTGTCCGTTTTCCCGGGAAGCGCGGCGGAAAGCGCCGGCCTCCGGTCCGGAGATGAGATCCTCGCCGTGGACGGCCGCGAGGCGGCAGCCATGGATCTCGAAGAAGCGGCTGAAGCCATCCGCGGGGAAGCCGGCTCCCGCGTCGTGATCGAATTTCTCCGGGACGGCGTGCAGAGCACGGTGGAAGCGGTCCGCTCCGACGTGAGCCTGCCCACGGTGGAAAGCGCCATGGCGGCAGAGGGCATCGGCTATATCCATATCTATTCGTTCGCGTCGCATACGGCGGACGAATTCCGGACGCAATATGAAGGACTCGCCGCTCAGGGGATGAAGACGCTCATCCTCGATCTCCGCATGAATCCGGGCGGACTCATCGATTCTGTCGTAGCGGTGGCGGATCAGATCCTGTCCGCCGGCCCTGTCGTGAGCTATCAGGAAAAAGGCGGGGCGGTGCAGGAATTTTCCGTAACGGGGCAGGCTCACCCGCTCCCGCTCGTGGTGCTCATCGATGGGAACAGCGCTTCGGCCTCGGAGATCCTGGCCGGCGCCGTGCAGGACCGGAAAGAAGGCATCCTCATCGGAGAGCGGAGCTTCGGCAAAGGGACCGTGCAGGTGATCCATCCCATGGAGGACAAAGAAGCGCTGAAACTGTCCGTGGCGCAGTATCTCACCGCGGCGGGGCGGCGCATCGACAAGATCGGCATCCAGCCGGACGTCGCCGTCATCCAGACCGGGCGCATCTTCGACCCGGCGTCGGACAATGTGCTTCAGGCAGCCATCGAAACGGCCCGGTCCATGGAGCGCTCCGGTTCATGAATCGGTTCCCGGCCATGCGCCGGGATTTTTCATGTCCGGCGGCCGGAAAAAGCGGGAATTCCCGCATTTTTCTTTTCGTTTTTGCCCCGGTTTACGGTATAATATAAAATACAATGTTTACGGCCCGGGGGAGATACACGGGGACAGTCAGAGAGAAAAAGAGGAGCTTATGTTTATCGATAAAGCGAGGATCATCGTACAGTCCGGCGCGGGCGGCGACGGCATGGTATCGTTCCGCCGGGAAAAATATGTGCCGCGCGGCGGCCCCAGCGGCGGCGATGGCGGGCAGGGCGGTTCCGTCATCATCCGGGCTGCTGGCAATATGAATACGCTCATGGACTTCCGCCGCCACCGGAAATTTGCGGCGAAGAAGGGCGAAAACGGCGGATCGAAAGACATGTATGGCAAGTCGGCGGAAGACGTCATCATCAAGGTTCCGCTCGGCACCATGGTCTACGACGTCAAGACGGATGAGCTTCTGGCGGATATGACTCATGAAGGGCAGGAAGCGCTCATCGTGAAAGGCGGCCGCGGCGGCCGGGGCAATGCACACTTCGCCACCAGCGCGGTGCGCGCGCCGACCTATGCGGAAAAGGGCGAGCCCGGGGAGACGAAGGAACTCCGGCTCGAGCTGAAGGTACTGGCGGATGTAGGGCTGCTCGGCTTCCCCAGCGTGGGGAAATCCAGCCTGATCCGCAAGGTCTCCGGCGCGCGGCCGGAGGTGGCGGCGTATCATTTCACGACGCTCACGCCCCATCTCGGCGTGGTGGCGCTGAGCGATGACCGGAGCTTCGTCATGGCGGATATCCCGGGCCTCATCGAGGGCGCGAGCCGCGGCGTGGGCCTCGGCCATGATTTCCTGCGCCATGTGGAGCGCACCCGCGTGCTGATCCACGTGTTGGACGCGGCAGGCAGCGAAGGCCGGGACCCGCTGGAGGATTTCCACATCATCAATAATGAGCTGGAGCTGTACAGCCCGGCGCTGGCGCAGAAAAAACAGATCGTGGCGGCGAATAAGACCGATCTGATCACCGATCCGGAACAGTTGGAGGCGCTCAAAGCGCAGATCGAGAAGGAAGGATACGAGTGCTTCCCCATCTGTACGCTCACCGGGGAAGGCATCCGGCCCCTCATGGAGCGGGCCTGGCAGATCCTGCAGGAGGTGCCCGCGCTGCCGGAAGCGGCGCCGGAAAAGACCATCATCTACGATGTGCCGAAAGATGAATTCGAGATCACCGTGGAGGACGGCGTGTATTTCGCCCGGGGCAAGCGCGTGGAGAAGCTGGTCAATATGACGAATTTTGACGACGCCTTTTCTCTCCGCCGCTTCGAGCGGGCGTGGAAATTCATGGGTCTGGACCGCCTGCTCCGGAAGGAAGGCATCCAGGAAGGCGATACGGTCGATCTGTACGGAATGGAATTTACGTTCTCGGAGAAGTCCTCCGGGGATGCGGAGGAATAAAAGCGGAGGGCAGGCATGCTGACAGGAAAACAGAAACAGTATTTGAAAGCGATCGCAGTGAATTTTCCCGCGGTGGTGCAGATCGGCAAGGAAGGGCTGACGCCGTCCGTGGTGGACAGTGCGGAAGCGGCGCTCGCCGCGCGCGAACTCATCAAGATCCGGGTCAACCAGAATTCGGATGAAGAGGTCGCCCACACGGCGTCTGTGCTGGCGGCGGAACTTCGGTGCGAAGTCGTCCAGATCATCGGCCGGAGCTGTCTCCTTTTCCGGCAGAAAGAAAAGAAGTCCCATTATGAGCTCCCGTAACGGCGCGTCCATGAAAGAGCGCATCCTCGGCAAGAAGAAGATCGTCATCAAGGTAGGCACCAGCTCCATCACCTATGACAACGGAAAGCTGAATTTCCGCTTCATCGACCAGCTGGCCCGTCAGATTTCCGATCTGATGAACCGGGGCATCCAGGTCATCCTCGTGACGTCCGGCGCCATCGGCGTGGGGGTGCCGATCATCGGGTTCAAGGAAAAGCCGTCCTATCTCCCGTACAAACAGGCGGCGGCCGCCGTGGGACAGGGATTCCTCATGAATGTGTACGAGCGCATTTTCCACGAATACGGCCGCCATGTGGGACAGGTGCTTCTCACGAAGGGCGATTCCCTGAATCCGAAACGGTACATGTATGCCCGCGGGATGATGATGGCGCTCCTCGAGCTGGGCGTGCTGCCCATCATCAATGAGAACGATGCAGTCGCCGCGGATGAGATCAAGATCGGCGACAACGACACGCTGTCCGCGACGGTGGCGAGCATCGCCGATGCGGATCTGCTGATCATCCTGTCCGATGTGGCCGGGCTGTACGATAAGAATCCCTCCCGGTATGCCGACGCCCGGCTGATCCCGGAAGTGGATTCCTTCAGCCGGGCGCTCTTCCGGACGGCGGAAGGGCCGGGGACGGCCCGCGGCACGGGCGGCATGTACACGAAGCTGCTGGCGGCGGAGATCTGCGTCCATTCCGGCATTGATATGGTCATAGCGCGGAGCGCGGAGCCGCAGGTGCTGTACCGCATCATGGACGGTGAAAGCGTAGGGACGTTCTTCCGTGCGGAAGATGTGCATCCACAGATGAAGAAACGGAAAATGATCATCGGCGCGGATATCAAGGGGACAATCTTCGTCGACCGGGGCTGCTCCGATGCCGTGCTGCACCGGGGATCCAGCATCCTGCCGGTGGGCATCACCGGTGCGGACGGAGATTTTCAGGACGGAGACATCATTTCCGTCCGCTGCGGCGAAGAAGAGATCGCCCGGGGCATCACCCATTTCAGCCGGGCCGATGTGGAGAAGCTCTGCGGCGTCCATACTTCGGAGATCCCGCAGGCGCTGGGCTATGCCGCGCCGTATGATACGGTCATTCACAGAGACAATCTGCTCGTGCTTCACTGAAGGAGGCGGACGGCATGAATACAGAAGAACTGATACAGGCGGTGCAGGCCGCGCGTCATGCGGCGGGCCAGCTGGCGCTCCTCACGGCAGAGGAAAAGAACGCGCTGCTGCAGTCGTTCCACGATAAACTGCTGGAAAAGCGGGAATTTCTGCTTGAAGCAAACCGGAAAGACCGGGAAAAAGCAAAGGAATACGGGCTGAGCGAAGCCATGACGGAACGGCTTACTCTCACGGAACGGCGCATCGAAGAGATCGCCGAAGGGGCGGCGCAGCTCATCCGCCTGCCGGACCCGTGCGGACGGACGCTGGACCGGAGGACGCTGCCGAACGGCCTGCAGATCTTCCGCACCACGGTGCCTTTCGGCGTGATCGCCATGATCTATGAATCAAGGCCGAATGTCACGGCGGATGCGGCGGCGCTCTGCCTGAAGAGCGGCAATGCCTGTGTGCTCCGCGGCGGGAAAGAAGCGCATTTTACCAATGCCGCCATGACAGAGATCCTTCATGAAGTGCTGCGGGAGGCGGGTGTCGAGGAAGCGGCGGTGACGAGCCTTCTCGATCCGGACCGCCGTCTTGTGAATGAGCTCCTGACTCTGCGGGGAATGATCGATCTGGCCATCCCCAGAGGCGGCGCAGGCCTGATCCGCTTCGTCGTCGAGACGAGCACGGTGCCGGTCATCGAGACGGGGAGCGGTGTCTGCCACACCTATGTGGATAAAGCGGCCGACCTTGCCAAGGCGCTTCCCATCGTCATCAATGCGAAAACGCAGCGGCCTTCGGTATGCAATGCCATGGAGACGCTGCTGATCCATCGGGATATCGCGGAAAGCTGGATCCCCGTCCTGTTCGCCGCGCTTCGGGAAAAAGGCGTGGAGCTCCGCGGCGACGAGCGGGTCCGCGCCATCATGCCGGATGTGAAGCCGGCAGAAGAAAGCGACTGGAGCACGGAATACGGCGCGCTCATCCTGTCCGTGGCGGTGGTGGACTCCCTGGAGGCGGCCATCGCGCATATCCGGAAATACAGCACGGGCCATTCTGAATGCATCGTATCGGAAGACCGGGAAGCAATCCGCACGTTCATGAACCAGATCGACGCGGCGTGCGTCTATGCCAATGCTTCTACCCGCTTCACGGACGGTTTTGAATTCGGATTCGGGGCGGAGATCGGCATCAGCACGCAGAAGCTTCACGTGCGGGGTCCGGTGGGCCTCGAGCCGCTCGTGACGTACAAATACAAGATCTTCGGAAACGGACAGATCCGGGAATGACGGACCGCCCGGAAAAAAGGAAGGCGCCGCCGATGACGGGCGCAGAGAAGGTCCGGTGGTGGCTCTATTACCATCTTCACACGCAGAAAGGCCGGTATGAGGTATATCATTTCGCCGAATGGCTGCTCTGCATGGGACTATTGATTGCATGTATGGAAGCGGTGCTGACATGGCTCGACGTATAGGCGTTTTCGGCGGTTCGTTCAATCCCATCCACATCGGCCATCTGGTCATCGCCGAGGCCGCATGGCAGGAATTTGCACTGGAGCATGTGCTGTTCATCCCTACGGCGGACACGCCGAACAAGACGATGCACCACATCGATAAATACACGCGCTACCGCATGGTGGAACTGGCTATCGCGGACAATCCGCATTTCGTCATCTCGCTGATCGAACTGGAGCGGAAAGGGCCGTCCTATACGGTGGATACGATCCGCCTGCTGAAAGAGGAAGCGCCGGCGGATACGGAATTTTATTTCATCGCCGGGACCGATGCCGTAGCGGATCTGCCCACGTGGAAATATAACCGGGAGCTTCTTGCTTCCTGTCATTTCATCTGTGCCAGCCGTCCGGGCGATGTGGAGAAGGTCCGGCGGTCTGTGCGGTATTTCGGCGCGCTGGGCCGGCAGAAGATCCATTTTCTGCGGACGCCGGAGCTGGAGATTTCCTCGACCATTCTGCGCGGGCTGATCCGGGCGGACCGGTCCGTGCGGTATCTCATCCCGGAGCCGGTCATCGGATATATCCGGGAAAAGCAGCTGTACAAGGGGGCATGGTAATGCATATTCATCAAATCAGAAGCGAGCTGAAAGAGCGCCTGTCCGCCAAACGGTATCGCCACACGGAAGGCGTTGCGGCGTCTTCCCGTGAGCTGGCCGCGCGGTACGGCGCTTCGCCGGAGAAGGCGGAACTGGCCGGGTGGGTGCATGACTGCGCCAAGGAAATGACGCTGGACGAGATGAAGGCGCTCGTCCGGGAAGGCGGACTGGCGGTGGACGCGCCGGTGCTGAAGAGCCGCGCGCTGCTCCACGGACCGGCCGGCAGCGTGTATGCGCGCCTCCATTTCGGCATCGACGATGCGGAGATCCTGAGTGCTGTCTTTTATCACACGACGGGGAAACCGGATATGTCCCTCCTGGAAAAGATCGTGTTCCTGGCCGACTATATCGAACCGTCCCGCGATTTTCCGGGAGTGGAGGAGCTCCGCGCGCTGGCAGAACAGGATCTGGACAGGGCGCTGATCGCGGCCTACGATTCCACGATCCGGCATCTGGCGGAGCAGCATGCCTATATTTATGATCTGACGATCGCCGGCCGGAATTATCTGATCCTTTCTCAACGGCATGCGCAGGCAGAATGAAAAAGACGAAGACGAGAATCCGATATAAGAAGCTCCTGATCTGCCTCCTGCTGGCGGCAGCGGTGTTGGCGGCGGCTGTCTACGGCGTGCTGGCGCTCCTTGCCTGGCTCCGCGCGCCCGCGGCGGCGCCGGCATCCGGTGCGCCGGCGGATTCGGAGTATTATCTTTTCATCGGCACGAGCGACGGCGGGAAGCCGCAGGCAGACAGCCTGATCCTGGCATCCGTCAACCGGGCCGGCCAGTCAGTCTATGCGGTTTCGCTGCCAGGTCACACGCGCATCAGCCGGACGGGCGAGCCGCTGCTGCTCCTGCGGGACGCCTACGCGGAAGGCGGCGCTGAAAAAACCGTGAGCGCCGTAGAGAATCTGCTCCATATCCGCATCGGCCGGTATGCGGTCTTTGACCGGGCCAGCTTCTCCTCTCTGATCGGCCATTTCAGCGGCGTAAACTTGTATGTGGAAAAGAACATGGATCACGCCGACGCGTCCGGCACGCCGGATATCGATCTCCGGCAGGGCTTCCAGACGCTCGAAGGCGAAGAGGCCTACGGGTATCTGCGCTTCATCGATCAGGAAGAAGGGGAGATCGGCCGCATCCAGCGGGAAGAACGGTTCTTCAAGGCGCTCCTCGCCCAGGGGCGGGACCATCTGCGTCCGTACAGCTGGGCGCTGGTGCGGTACTACTGGAGCTCGCCGGACACGAATATCACCGCCGGCGAAGCGGCGTCCATCGTATACGACATCATGGGATTCCCGGCGGATAATCTGCATTTCGTGATCCTTCCCGGGGAAGTCCGCGCCTATGACGGACAGAACGTGTGGGAAATCAATCCCGTGGAAATTCAGAAAGTAGTGGGTCTGACCATAGACCAGTAAGGAGACAGGAATGACAGCACAGGAAAAACTGGATATCATCTGCAAGGCCATTGCCGATAAAAAGGGCGTGCAGATCCGGATTCTGAACGTATCCGATCTAACGTCCATTGCGGATTACTTTGTCCTTTCCACCGTACGGAACCAGAGACAGGCGCAGGCGGCGGCGGAAGAAGTGGAGGAAAAAATGGAGGCGGCGGGCGAACGGCCTCTCCGTCATGAAGGCCTCCGGGAAGGGGATTGGGTCCTTCTCGATTTCAGCGACATTATCGTCCACATCTTCACCGATGAGGAACGCCGCCGGTATGAACTGGATACGCTCTGGGGCGAAGCGCCGGTCAGGGAGTATCACGAACCGGAGGCGCCTGCCGAGGGAGGACAGGCATGAGCGAGGCTGCCGGCACGCCCGTGTGGAAGGAAAATTCCATCGCCGAGATGAAAGTGGCGCGTCTGGCGTCCTTCGGCGCGTTCCTGGACGCGGGGACCGGAAACTCTGCCGATGACATCCTGCTCCATAAGGATCAGCAGACGGCGGAGCTGAAGGCGGGAGATACCGTCCGGGTATTCCTGTATCACGATCCGCATCACCGAATGACAGCCAGCATGCGGCTGCCGCAGATCCCCGTAGGCGGAATCGGCTATGTGGAGGTGCTCCTCACGACCCGCTTCGGCGCCTTTGTGGAAGCGGGCACGGAGCGCGGCATATTCCTGCCGCATACGGAAACCATCGGGGATATCCGCGCCGGGCAGAAGATCTGGGTGCGCCTCTATGTGGACAAGACCGGACGTCTGGCCGTATCCATGCATGTGGAAGAGGCCATGCAGCGCATCGCCAGGCCGGCCCGGGGCATCAAGGTAGGCGGCAAAATCACCGGGACCGTCTACAATATCACCGGAGACGGAGCCTTCATCATAACGCGGGAAAAGTGGATTGCTTTCCTGTATCGGAAGGACATGCCGCGCCGGCTGGCCATGGGGAAAGAAGTTACCGGCCGCGTGACATTCATCCGGGACGACGGGCGGCTCAATATTTCTCTGCGTCCGCAGAAGGAGAAAGCCATCGAATCGGACAGCGCGCTGCTTCTGTCTTATCTGAAAGCGCACGGCGGGATCATGCTCTTCTCCGATCACAGCGATCCGATAGAAATCAAAGCCGCATTCGGTCTCAGCAAGGCGGCCTTCAAGCGGGCCGCAGGGCATCTGCTGAAAGAAGGAATGATTACGGCCGAGGCAGACGGCACATACCGGCTGGTGTGAGGGACTCGCCGGACAATTAAAAGCAATAAAAAAAGAGGGAACTCTGGATAGAGGGTTCTCTCTTTTTACTGGGCGCCGAATAGGCATGATAAAACCCACAGTTCCACTGGGGGTAGGTAAAATTATCTTAAAGAAATAGGGAAGGGCCTCCTCAGCTAAAATAAAATCGGTCTGGCAACCAAGTTAAGCAGCAAAGGAGGCCCATGACAATGAAATATGGGAATTTGGATGATGTAAGAAGCTTATCACATACGAAGTGGAGATGTAAATATCACATAGTGTTTGCGCCCAAATATAGAAGGGCAATCATTTATGGAAAAATCAGGACAGATATAGGGAAAATTTTGAGGGAGTTATGTAAAAAAAGCAGATAGAAAATTATATCAAAGGGCAGTTAGAAGAAGATATGATGCAAGACACGCTGGATTTTAAGGAGAAGGAAGCCCCGTTTACGGATAAGGACAAGAAATAAAAGAGCCCCCGAGTAGGGGGAAATCGAGTAACAGGAATGTGATTGTCAGACCAATTCGGTGCGCCCTTTAGGGTGCGACCACAAGAGGAAGACCCTTATAGGGTCTGTCAAAACCACCAATTCAACTGGTGGTTTTTATTTGCTTTTCATCAATAGTGCCGGTACAGGCCGACCACTTTCCCGAGGATGATCACCTCCTTGGCGATAATCGGCTGATAGGCGTCATTTTCCGGCTGGAGACGGATGTGGTCTGCTTCCCGGTAGAACCGTTTCACTGTCGCATCATCATGCCCAACAAGGGCGACGACAATCTCGCCGTTTCGAGCGGTGTCCTGCTGGGCCACGATGAGAAGGTCGCCTTCCATGATGCCTGCATTAATCATGCTGTCGCCGCGGACCGTGAGGATGAAGCAGTTCTGGCTGCCGATCAGCTCTGCCGGCAGGGGAAGGACCGTTTCCACGCGTTCATCCGCAATGATCGGATCGCCTGCGCGGACAGCGCCTACGACCGGTGTCGGCAGGAGTTTCTTATGCCGCCAGGACATGTCCTCCGTCAATTCGATCGCACGGGAGCTGGCCGGGTCCCGTTTGATGACGCCCAGTTTTTCCAGACGGCCCAGATAGTTGTGTACCGTCGAGGTCGAGCGGAGCCCTACGGCATTGCAGATTTCCCGGACGGTGGGCGGATAGCCGGATTCCTCGATTTTCTGACGGATATAGTCGAGGATGCTCTGTTCACGGCTGGTCAGGCCGCGATCATATCCCAATTTTCTCGGCAAAGTCATTCATCCTTTCTGTCGCACAGTCAAATCATTCCATTTTTGTTTGCTTTTCTTATTGTTCTCATTATAAAGGATTCTCAGGGGAAATACAAACGCGCGTTCATCGAAAATACGCTTGACCGAACAGAGTTTCTGTTATAGAATATAAACATCAAAAGAACGTCAGTTCCGGGAATAAAGATTCACGAATGATCCGGTCATCATTATCAGGAGGCAGTCATGAAAAACCGTGGAGTCAAACGTTTTGCTTTTCTTTTTCTGTCGGCGGTTTTTCTCTGTGCGGCGGTCTCGCAGGCTGCCTTTCCTGAGAAGCAGGCAGAGTTCACGGAAGTGACCGTGGAAGAGCATCAGACGCTGTGGGATATCGCATCCGCGCATACGGATGAAGAAACGGATATCCGTCAATATATCTACGATATCCGCCAGCTCAATCATATTTCTGATCCCGGCCATCTGCAGCCCGGGCAGGTCATCCGCATTCCCAAACTGAGAGCGCTGTAACAGGCGCAGCACAAAAGAGGCATCTCATAGAGATGCCTCTTTTGTGCTGTCACGAACGCGTGTTTTTTCTTCGGCTGAACATCATGGCGACCGGGTTATTCACGAAGAGATCGCCTTCATTGATATACCGCCGCACCATTTCCACAGAACGGTGACGGGTCTGCTTCATGATGATCCGTTCTTCCAGTCCGGAGAGCGCCGCCGAAGTGGCAAATCCGTGGCGGAGGCTGTGCGCGCCGTACAGCTCCGGGTCCAGCCCGATCAGGGACACATATTTCTTGATGATCAGATTGATGCTCTTATCACTGATATGTCCGGAGCCAGGCTGTCCGCTTTTCAGGATGCGCCGGAACAGCGCGCCGGAATGGAGGTCTGCCCGGCGGAGCCAGTTTCTGACGGCCGTCACCGCGCAGAGATTCGTGTCTTCGATATAGGGGATGCCCACCTGCTGGCCGGCCGAGGTCTGGTCCGTCTTGGAATGGGTGATGGTGACCACCATGCCCTGCGGGAAAAAACGCAGATCTTCCACGTCCAGTCCGGCGATCTCGCTGCGGCGGAATGCGCCCATGAAGCCGAGAAGCAGGATGGCTTTATCCCGCACATCAGTCAATTTTGTGGAATCCATCAGAGAGACCATTTTCTCGATTTCTTCCCAGTAGATCGGAGTTTTGCCTTTCTGTGCCACGCCTTTCTGCCGGCTCAGGCCGATCAGCGCTTCCCGCACCATCCAGTCCTTGCAGGGATTCTCGGCAGAGAGGCCCGCCGCGTGGTAATTCTCTGATATGGCGCTGACGCGCCGGCGGATCGTGGCGACCGTCGCATAATCGGCCAGATCGTTGATGTAATTGATGATGGTCTCCGGCGGGGCAGGGAGCGGTTTTTCATGGTGGAAGACACACCAGTCGCAGAAATCGTTCCAGTCAGATTCGTACGCGTCGATCGTATGTTCTGCCTTGGTGTCGGCAATAGACTGGAGGCTCTTGTCAGACAGTGCAGAATGGGTCTGCTCCAGATAATTTTTCCGTATGTAAAAATCCGAACGTTCCGTCATGTAAATCTTTCCTTAGAAATTACGTATCCATATCTAGAAGTTTTCGTTTTGCTACCGTGAACTCCTCATCCGTGAGCACTCTGGAAGCATGGAGTGCCGCGAGCCGTTCCAGACCGGACAGGAAATCGGGAGAAGACGTGCCCGGAGAAGAGCTAGACTGCTTCTCGCGATAGTCCGTCATTAGATGGCGGACATATTCGGCGAAATCACCTACATCCGTGCCTGCATTCTTTAAAAAGACCGTGCGGCCGCCGGTATGAATGTGAAGGCAGCCTGAGATGAGAGCAGAAGAATATTGCAGAGAGGTGATCTCATCATAGGGGAAACTGGCCACATGCCGGCCCCAAAGGAGCCCCTTGTGCATGTAAAGCAGGCGCTTCTCCGTGGCGAAAAGGACGCCGTATTCGTAATTCTTATCATCCTCCTTTTCATTCTCACTGTAATCCCCAGCGATGAAGGCAAGGATGGATTCATTCTCATCGAGCAGGCGGGCAAGATCCTTCGTATCCGTCACAGGCAGGAAGACATCGCCCTTCGGCAGTGATTTTATCTGACGGATCACCTCATCTTCTGTAGGCATAGGAAACACCTCCAATTCTGATGATAAAACGGGAAAACAGTTAATATTTTACTTCCGATAATTTAATGGAATGAGTAGAGGCAGATGCCGTCGGGGCTGCCGGGATTTTGCCGCAGATTTGCCGCAGAACATTGTTTTTGTGCGGCAAATCACAGGGCCTTGTCCATGATGGATACCAGCTTCGCTTTGCGGCGGTCCAGCACGTGGCTGTAGACGCGGGCGGTGATGCTCAGGCTGCTGTGGCCCAGCTGCTTGCTCACCAGCTCGAGATCCGCGCCGGCCTCCAGAAGCATGGTTGCATAGGTGTGCCGGAGCACGTGGAAGGATCCATGCCCGATAGCCGTCTTGCACCATCCGTTGAATGCCCGGATGTCGTCGGGCGTCAGCATCTCCCCGGAATCCAGCGCGCACACGAAGTCGCCGGGCACGTAGAAAGGGCCGCACTTGAAACGGGCCACAGACTGGCGGAGCCTGGCGTCTTCCAGAATAGGAAGGAGCGCAGCAGGGAAGGGGATGTGCCGTACGGAAGATTTTGTCTTCGGGAGATCCTGCACAAACCATGCGTCACCGCGGACCGCTGTGCGGCGTACAAAGATTTCCCGCCCGCGCAGATCCACGTCAGGCCACTGGAGAGCGGCAGCACTCGCCGGCCCGCATGCCGGTATAATACGCAAGGCGCACAGGAAGAAAAAGCTTTGTCCCTTCGCCGTAGTGAGAAAAGATCTGTTTCATATCCTGCGGGGAAAAGACCTCCGTTTCCTCCGGAACGGTACGAACGCGGGGCGTGTGAATGCGGGCAGCGGGGGAGTCCGGCAGATACCCGCACATATCCGTCGCCCAGGCCAGAGAGACCCGGAGCGCGGAGCAGATGATGCGCACGGAAGACCGCGCGCTGGACTCCGCCAGGCCATTCAGGAAATTCTGGAGAAGGCGGGGCGTAAGCGCCTGGAGCTTCATACCGCCGAAGCGGGGTAGAATGTGATTCTTTACGGCAGAGCGATAGCTCCGGATCGTATTCACCGTGAACGCTGTGGGAATCAGCGCTTCCTCCATCCACTGCTCATAAAAGCGGTCAACGGTGATGGCAGAGAGCGCCTGAAACCGGTCCCGGTCAGCATCTGCCTGCGCGGCGCGCTCCAGCTTCCTCGTTTCCCGAAGGTCTCTTGTTCCGGCCCGCTCCGCACGCCGGCGAACGCCGTCCTCATCCGTGTAGAAGACGGTGTAGTAATACTTGTTTCCGCGTTTTCTGATGGACATAATTTCAGCCTCCTCTGATATGCTGAAAAGGGGCTGATGCTGTATAATGAATACGTAATCAGCCCTTCGTGGGGATGTTTACATGGACCGATGGGACGGCAATCCCGACGGCTCGGCCCCGTGCATATTAGCCGTATGTGCGGGGCCTTTATATTATTCTTTAGGCAAAATACCAAGATTAAGGCGATACCGATGAGCCCTGTGTGATTTATTGACGAGGACATGATCGGGAGGGAAAGAAGAAATTTTATAGCGCAGCGTACGGGTCTTCAGGCCCGTCACTTCCTCTAATTCTTCAAGAGAAATGCCTTCCTGAGAAAAAAGAGCTGCCTGAAGCAAAATATAATAAATGCGATATTTCTTATCATCGCTGATGATGCTTTTTAGCTTTTGGGCGGAAGTCTTCAGGATTTTTTTCTTATCCAGAAGCAGATCATTGACACGCGTAATGCTCTTCAGAATCAGCCATAGAAAGCCGGAAATAAAAGGCGTCAAGTCTCCACGGTTTCCGTTGGCATTCGTTTCCTCGAACAATTTGTAATATACACGAAGAGATTTTTTTATCGTCAAAGATAGTCGGATAGCGACCAGAGGGTCAAAAATCTTTGATAAATAATACGATGTAATAAAACGGGATGTGCGGCCATTCCCATTATAAAATGGGTGAATATATCCAAAAAGATAATGAAAAGCGGAAATTCGAATCAATGCGGGAATCGATTCATCATGCAGAAAAGCAAGGGCTGTATTCATATAGCGAATGATTTTCTCCTCAGGATATACTCCACGGTGAATGGCTTTTCCAGTAGGGGAATCTACGTCAACTGATCCTGCGCGAAAAATCTTTCCGTCGGGAATGTCCTTCGGATCATTGTTTCGGATTTCATCCAAGATAAATTCATCATAAAATTTTCGAAGATCGTCACTCGTATTAAATGCGATATTATTCAGATTTAGCAGTTTATCGTATTTATTTACGATACTCCACATGCGAATCTTCTTCATATTCTTTGGGTCATTCTGCTCGTCTATGGCCAAACTGATTTCCCGACGCGTGCTGCGGACACCTTCGATGTCGTTGCTGGACTGAATCTCCTCAATCAGGCAGTTTCTTGTAAATTGACCTATGGCAACGCCAGGAATTTCTTTTTCGGTAATCACAAGAGCAGCGTAACTCTTTGTGATTTCCTCCAGGCATAACACCATATTTTCCGTGTAGTAGAAAAATGCAGAATTCGGTTCCGCTTGAGAGTTAAACTGTTTGATTTTTATATCAATATGGCGTGATAGGGGGAAATGAAAAAGAGTTTGATACATATTTTCCCATTCCAATTCATTTTGATGAAAAAGAGAAAGTAAATTTTTATAAGCCATTTCATCCTCCATACAACTGTGCAAAAATACAAGAAACATGCATAGTTGAAAAGCAAACTGTGCAAAAAATGGATATTTTGCACAGAGTTTTATTTTGGAGTGCAAAAATGCGCAAAATATGCACAGATATAAGAGGGCCTTACAGGGAGCCGGGTGGAAATCAATGCCCCTGCGGGACGTAATTCGCAGGCTTGGGAAACGTCGATTTCAGGCCGTCGATGTGTTCATGCAAATCGCCCTTTATGACAGCCCACATGGGGTCAAGCACGAAATCAATCCCTTCGCGGCGGGCAAATTTAGCGGCCGGGACAAAATCGCTGTCGCCGGAAATCAGGATAATTTTCGTCACCTGTTTTTTCAGGGCCAGAGACGTGATATCAATCCCGATGCGCATATCCACGTCCTTCTGTTTCACGTTCATGGAAAAATCATTCTCTGTAAGATCATCCCATGTGATGGAATGCGAGCACAGCTTCTTTACTTTGTCATAAGCGATATTCCAGGACACATTGACATCATCCACCTTGCCCAGACGCAGCGCCGTTTTCCGGCGGTGGCGAAGCGCCTCATGCAGAGACAGCCGCCAGATGCTCCGCTCCGATTTCGACATATCAATCTGCTTCTGGAGAAACGGATGAAATACCTTGGATTGAAGAGGCGGGCAGTCATAAAAGAAAATCCGATATAAATGATCGCAGCCATGCCCGTGATCCCGGAGAAGATGTCGACGTGCATAGTAAATCAACGTATCCGCAAGCTGCTCCGGTTCCATTGGACCGAATATGCGGCGTACCCGTTTAATGAAAAAGGCGCCGTCTACCAGAATAGCCACATTTTCCATGAAAAGCTCCTTACATATAAAAAGCCCTTGGGGTCGGCGTTCTCCGGACAAATGGAGAGGCTTACTGCCAAGGGTACGATAACATTGTATGTCAAAATCTCTTTGACGTGCCAATATTATAAATCATGGCAGCATACATGTCAATCAACGTGAAGCATGCAGAATAACGCAAAAGAAACATCAGCGATGGGGAAATTCTATAATCAGGATATTTCCGTGCCGTTTGCTCTCAGCCTGT
>ERZ826016.72-NODE-72-length-124098-cov-13.593955_pt1 | contig 124098 bp, 131 predicted proteins | sample MGYA00519872_ERZ826016 | MGnify/ENA primary metagenome ERZ826016 (study PRJEB31778, sample SAMEA3449218) | human gut metagenome | biome: human gut; feature: human-associated habitat; material: faeces | place: United Kingdom | collected 2010/2012 ... | reverse complement strand
GAGAGGACGTTTAGACGCAAGAAGGACGCTGAAGAGCTTAGTTGCGGATTTGAGGATCTATATTTTATGGAATGCCTACGTTGGCAAAGAGTATGGATATTCAGGAGATTTTACAACAAATTACAAATGACTTTGAAGTAATGAGGGAGAAATACCAAGTGACAAGAAAGGAAGAAGAGTAAGTATAACCACCAAACTTTAAATAATACATTATAAATATGTCACTGAAACATCAGCAATACAAAGAAGAAAACATCCGCTTTCTGGAAAACAACCTTGAGGAAGAAGGAGTAATGGAGCTACCTTGCGGAGTGCAATATAAAATCATACTCAAAGGGACAGGTTCTGTTCCCACAACCAAAAGTACCGTAAGAGTACATTACCGGGGAACATTGATTAACGGAAAAGAGTTTGATAATTCATTCAGCCGCAAACATCCGGAGACATTCCGGGTTAATGAAGTAATTGAAGGTTGGCAAGAAGCATTGAAAGTCATGCCTGTAGGTTCCCGTTGGATGATTTACATCCCATATGAATTAGGATATGGCACACGTGCCTGTGGAGATATACCCGCTTACTCTACCCTGATATTTGAAGTTGAACTGTTAGGAGTGAAATAAATAATATGAAACGAATTGTCATCATAGGTGCTACTTCAGGCATAGGGCAGGAAGTAGCCAAAGATTTTGTAAGACAGGGCTGGAAAGTGGGTGTAGCGGGAAGAAGGCTTTCCGCTTTGGAAGAATTCCGTTCTTTCAATCCCTCGCAAATCGAGATTCAGCAGTTAGACGTAACAAGTGAGGATGCTCCCGAAAAACTGCATGAGTTGATAGACAAACTGGGAGGAATGGATCTGTTTTTGCAAAGTTCGGGCGTAGGCAGTCAAAACATGAGCCTGAACCCCGAAATAGAAATCAACACGGCAAAAACAAATGTCGAGGGTTTCATCCGTATGATAACCACTGCATTCAATTACTTCAGGCAACAAGGCGGAGGGCATTTGGCAGTTATCAGTTCCATAGCAGGTACAAAGGGGTTGGGCGCTGCCCCCGCCTACTCTGCAACGAAGCGTTTTCAGAACACTTATATTGATGCGCTCGCCCAACTGTCACGTATGGAACATTTGAATATCCGCTTCACGGACATCCGTCCGGGATTTGTAGCAACTGCCTTACTTAAAGACGGCAACTATCCCATGCTGATGAAACCGGACTATGCAGCCAAACGCATTGTCAAAGCATTGAAACAAAAAAAACGGATTGCCATCATCGATTGGAAATATGCAATCCTCGTATTCTTCTGGCGCATGATACCCGGATGGATATGGGAGCGAATGCCGGTTAAAAGTGGGAAATAAACCCGCGCCACAAAGCGGGTTCCAGTAAAATGGGATAAACAAAGCCAAATACCGCCCCATAGAAGTGAGCATTGTGATTTATGTTATCCCCTCCCCTCTTCGCCATATACTGGCAATAAGCCAGATAAAGCACTCCGAACAAAATACCCGGAATGGGAATAACCGCGAAGAACAGGATCTTTCCCCAAGGATTCAGCAAAATGGAAGTGAACAGCACGGCAGCAACAGCCCCCGATGCTCCGATAGATATGTAATAAGGGTTATTGCTTTTCTTGGCAATATCATAGACCGAAGCAAAAATCATTCCTCCGAAGTAGAGTCCGAGATAAGCCCACGTGCTGAATCCCAAATACTCGAAAGCACTCTCTATGTAGGTTCCGAAAGACCAAAATGTGAACATGTTCACCAACAGGTGCATAGTGTCGGCATGTACAAAACCGTGGGAAATCAGACGATACCACTGGTTGTTCCTGACAACCACATAGGGAATTAAAGCCAGCTTCTCAAACATGCCTCTGTTATTAAAGCACATATAAGAAACAACGACGGTGACACCGATAAGTATATAAGTAACCATGTTTTATCTACTTTTTATTTATCTGCAAAAATAACCGATATTTCAAGAAAACCGCTATCTTCGTTACATTAAAACAAAACAGACTGCATTATGATTGAAGCACCGGAAGCAAAATTTCTGTCGGAACAATTAAACAGTACGATTAAAGGGAAAGTGATTACAGACATCATTGTGAAGCAAACTCCTCATAAGTTTGCCTTCTTCCACGGAAACCCGGATGATTATGTAGAGCTATTAATGGGTAAGAAAGTAGGCAGTTCACGTTCCGTAGGAGGAATGGTGGAGATAACCCTGGATGATGTGAAACTCGCTTTTACAGACGGAGCCAACCTGCGATATTATGCTCCCGGAGAGAAACTTCCCCCAAAGCATCAGTTATTGATAGGCTTTGAAGACCAAAGTTGCATTGTTGTCTCCATACGGATGTATGGTGGAATACTCGGATTCCGTCCCGGGAATTATGAAGGTGGAATGTTTCCTTATTATAATGCAGCTTGCGAGAAGCCTCAGGTTATGTCCGATGCTTTCAGCAAAGACTATTTTCTGAACCTGATTAATGATGAAAGTGTCCGAAAGAAAAGCGCAAAGGCCTTTCTGGCAACAGAACAAACAGTCCCGGGACTGGGCAACGGAGTGCTGCAAGATATTCTTTACAACGCCCGGATTCATCCCAAGACCAAAGTTAGTGCCCTTACAGGCGAACAGAAAGAGAATCTATTCTGTTGTGTAAAGAACACCATGCAAGAAATGTATGAGCAAAAAGGACGCAACACCGAAACCGACCTGTTTGGCAGCAACGGAAAGTACGTTCCTTTCCTCTCCAAAGACACTGCCGGCAAAGAATGCCCCCGTTGCGGAGGAACCATAAAAAAGGAAAACTATTTGGGAGGAAGCATATATTATTGCGATGAATGTCAGGTTATTGAATAATGAATAAAAAAGAGCTGAAACATAAGTTATATACTATCATCTTTGAATCGGATACGCCTGCGGGGAAACTTTTCGACGTTTGCCTTATCTGGTTTATCCTATTCAGCATCCTTATCTTGATGCTGGAAAGCATACAATCGCTTTCATTAAAATACGGGACACTATTCAGGATATTGGAATATTTCATAACTGCCGTGTTTACCATTGAATATGCGGCACGCATCTATTGTTCGCCCAAACCCCGAAAGTATATATTCAGCTTTTTCGGCATCATTGATTTATTGTCTACGTTGCCGATCTATCTTAGTTTCATTTTTACAGGAGCGCGTTATCTGCTGGTGATACGTGCATTCCGGATAATCCGCATATTTCGTATATACCGTTTATTCAAATTCCTCAATGAAGGAGAAGTACTTCTGCGCTCCCTGCAAGAAAGCATTCGGAAGATTATCGTGTTTTTCCTGTTCATAGTCATTCTTGTTATCTCCATCGGCACAATCATGTATATGGTGGAAGGTGACGAACCCGGCACACAGTTCAACAATATACCCAACAGCATTTACTGGGCTGTGGTGACTATGACAACAGTGGGATATGGGGATATTACTCCCGTTACGCCGTTCGGCAGGTTTCTTTCGGCGATTGTCATGCTGATCGGTTACACCATTATCGCCGTGCCTACGGGAATTGTTTCCGCCTCCATGATTCGTCAATACCGCAAAAAAGAGAAATACGAGTGCCCTCATTGCCACATGAGCGGACATGAACCCGACGCCACCTACTGCAAATACTGTGGTGGCAAATTGAATGAAAAGTCTAACTAAAAACAACAAACAATATAAATGAAGAAAAGTATTCGTTCCGTGATTTTTATTTCGTCCATAGCCGTTGCATCGGCAAGTATTCCATTCCTTATCGGCAGTGCACCGGCAGAAGTAGAAAAAGTGATGAAACAGGAAGGCAGCTATTCCGTTACTCCCCCCGATGTTCCCAAACAAGTTACATTCGCAGGAGAAGCCATCGACCTCACTCCCTACGACCGGCGCGAACGCATGGACCGTGAACTGTCCTCATTCACCTATATGCATTCCACCACCATGTTGATGATAAAGCGTGCCAACCGCTATTTCCCTATCGTAGAGCCGATATTGAAAGCAAACGGAATACCCGATGACTTTAAATATCTCATGGTTATTGAAAGTAACCTGAGCACATTGGCACGTTCCCCGGTGGGGGCGGCAGGCTTATGGCAGTTCATGGACACGACGGGAAGAAGCCACGGACTGGAAGTAAACAAGAACGTAGACGAAAGATATAACATCAGGAAAGCAACAAAAGCTGCCTGCAAATATCTGAAAGAAGGCTATGCACAATATGGTGACTGGATTACCGTTGCAGCATCCTACAATGCAGGGAAAGGAAGAATCTCCACCGAACTGAATAAGCAGGAAGTGGATAGCGCACTCGATTTATGGCTGAATCAGGAAACTTCACGTTACATGTTCCGCATACTGGCAGCCAAAGAAGTATTCAACAATCCCAAGCGTTTCGGCTTCCTACTAAAGAAAGAAAGCCTGTACCCGCCTATCCCATTTAAAGAGGTGAAAGTAAATACAAGAATCGCCGATCTGGCTCAATTCGCCAAACAAAACGGTATTACGTATGCACAGCTTAAAGATGCCAATCCGTGGTTGCGCGACCGCTTTTTGGAGAACCGCAGCGGAAAGACTTATACTTTGCTCATTCCCACTAAAGAAGGGATGAATTATGATCCGTCCAAGACCGTTCCTTATAATAAAAACTGGGTGATAAATTAAGTAGTCATAAGCCTTCAATTCAAAGTACCGCAGCTTCATATCCAAAGCACCTGCACTTTACCCGCAAAGCTGCGGTGCTTTAAAGGGAAAACTTACTTCTTTTCGGTTAAGTACTTCCAGAATCTCACAGGCATATTCTGTTTGTGAAGTTTTGGATTCTTACGTTCTTTGATAGTGATGGATTTGAAATACTCTTTCCACATCTGCTGAAACAGCATTTCATCTTTCGCCATCAACTCCTCGTTCAGCATGCCGGTTATCAAGTGTGCTTCTTTCGTTTCGAAATTTACTTCCGTTACAGTGTTGAGGTCATAATAATAACCATATTCACGCTTTACATCATATATCAACCAACACTGGTCTGAGAAGCGGTCTTTAAAATGCCCCGTTGCCAATGGCAATACATTATATAAAGGCTCTACGGCAGCAAAATAAGTATTATCCATAGCCTTTTGGAAACGGAGAAACATGATTATCCTGCCCCGTTCATTAGCTACTTTTCTTGAGATTTTAGTTAACTCCAACACATCCTCATCGCCAAAGCTCAGTTCAATGGAACGGGGGGAGTCTATTGTTTTCCGCATATAACGGAACAAGAGCATATCCACTCCGGGCAACTCGGACAGCCAAGCATAAGTAAGACTTGACAGGGCTGTGCGAGACAGCTTCTTTTCCAATGCTTTCCACACCCTGCCTGCTCTGTCCGTATCTGTCACCACATTGACCGATTCATCATAGAAAAGCGGAAACGGCTCCCCTTCCGCCAACAACACATCGGGGAACGTTTTACGGAAATAGGCATCGAAAACTACGGTCAGCAATCCGTCAAAGGTTTTATCGTAAACAAATATATTCATACGAAGTCAGTCTTCAAATTGGAAAGATAACTGGCGGTCGTCCTCCTTCCGCTTGGTTTTCTGCGCAAACATGCGGCGAAGAACTTCGGGAGTCACTTCGTTGACCGTGAGGTTAGGCAATTCATTGCAAGTTATAAAATACTGCGCTTTCTTCATCACCACTCCTATTTTCTTCAACTGGTAGGAATCTAACCTTCCGAAACGGCGCGAAACAATAATCAGTTTAGCCGACTTCACACCTATGCCGGGCACACGCAACAACATTTCATAATCCGCCTCATTGACATTTACCGGGAATTGTTCGGGATGGCGAAGCGCCCAAGACAGTTTGGGATCTATCTCCAAATCCAGATCGGGATAAGCATCATTCACTATTTCATCCACTTTGAACTGATAGAACCTCAGCAACCAATCTGCCTGATACAAACGGTTTTCACGCACCAGAGGCGGCTGTTTCAGCATAGGCAGACGGTTATCGTAATTGTTCACATGGATATAGCCCGAATAATATACGCGCTTCATTGTGGGACGATTGTAAAGTGCCGATGAAAGATTCAGGATTTCCTTATCATTATCGGGAGTTGCACCGATAATCATCTGCGTGCTTTGACCTGCGGGTGCAAAGCGCGGGGCACGGCGATACTTTTTTCTTTCTTCCACGCTCTCCAACACTCCTTGCTGAATATACTTCATGGGAGTGAACACGCTTTTAAAATCCTTCTCGGGGGCCAATACCTGAAGGCTCTGTTCATTGGGAATTTCAATATTCACACTGAGACGGTCGGCATACAATCCGGCTTCGTTCACCAACTCCCGGCTCGCCCCGGGAATACTTTTCATGTGAATATATCCATTGAAACGATGCACAAGCCGAAGGTCTTTAATCACCCTCACCAAACGCTCCATCGTATAATCCGGGCTGCGAACCACCCCCGAACTGAGAAACAATCCTTCAATGTAATTGCGACGATAGAATTCAATGGTTATATCCACCAACTCGGAAACGGAAAGAGTGGCTCGGCGAATGTCATTGCTTCTGCGGTTGATGCAATAAGCACAATCATACATGCAATAATTGGTAAGCATGATTTTTAATAGAGAAATGCAACGTCCGTCTTCGGCAAAGCTGTGGCAAATGCCCCAGCCTGCCGCACTCCCTATCCCACCTGCCTTGGCAGAACGGGACGTGCCGCTCGATGCGCACGAAACATCGTACTTAGCCGATTCGGCAAGCGTCTTCAACTTCTCCAATGTGCTTTCATCCATGCTTATTTTCCCTTCATTGAAAGGAAGCAAAGATAATTGTTTTATCAACATGGGAAATATAAATTAATCATTTTAAGAGGCGTTAATCAAATATTGTTTTTTATATTTGCGCCCCGAAAAGCGTGTAACAAGCAAAGCGAAGTCATGAAAAAGTTTACAGACACCGACTACATACATTCCCTTATTGCCGAAGGAGAACACCAGCAACAGGATTTCAAATTTGAAATATCGGATGCACGCAAAATAGCCAGAACACTCTCCGCCTTTGCCAATACCGACGGAGGACGTCTGCTTATCGGTGTGAAAGACAACGGAAAGATAGCCGGGGTGCGCTCGGAGGAAGAAATGTATATGATTGAAGCTGCCGCACAGCTCTACTGCACTCCCGAAGTAACTTACACGATGCAAACGCATGCTGTAGAAGGCAGGTCGGTCTTAGAAGTGGTTATTGAAGAAAACAGCAAGAAGCCTGTCTATGCCAAAGACGAGAACGGGAAGTTCCTTGCCTACGTCCGCATTAAAGATGAGAACATCCTCGCAACACCCGTTCACCTGAAAGTGTGGCAACAGAGCGAAAGCCCCAAAGGAGTGCTGGTACAATACACCGAAAGGGAGCAATTACTCCTGAACCTGCTCGAATCCAATAACTATTTATCGCTGAACCAATATTGCAGACAAGCACACATTCAACGGCGCACAGCCGAAAACCTCCTTGCCAAATTCATCCGGTTCGATATTATAGAGCCGGTGTTTATCAACCACAAGTTCCATTTCAGGCTAAAGAAAAGTCCTGAAACTACTACGGGATAACCGGGCATTTACCTCGTAGTAGTCCTTCATCTTTCCCGTAGTAAATGACTGTTTACCCATAGGTAGTTTTGCAGTCACCCAAGACTAAAGCAATAGTTGCTTTAACTGCCCGATAAATTCCAACCGGACAAGGTTCTCATGCTCCACCTCTTCAGTTACCATTTCATGCACCCAAGTTGTGTGAAAAGGGATATAAGCAGCACTTCCACCAAGTTGCAGGATAGGCAGAATGTCCGACTTCATGGAATTACCCACCATTAATATTTCTTCCGGCTTAGCACCTATCGTCCTGAAAAGATGAGAATAAGCCTCGTCGTTCTTGTCACTCATAATTTCCACATGGCAAAACAAATCTTTCAGACCGGACAAACGTACTTTCCGTTCCTGATCGAGTAAATCGCCTTTTGTTGCCAACACCAAAGGGTAGCGGTTCTTCAGTTCGCGCAATGTTTCCTTTACTCCCGCAAGCAATTCCACAGGATGAGTGAGCTGCGCCTTTCCCAACGCAAGAATAGTTGCAATGCAAGAAGCATCGACAGATCCTTTGCTTACCTGCAAAGCTGTCTCCATCATGCTCAACATAAAACCCTTTATTCCGAACCCATAACATTCGAGGTTCTTCATTTCCAACTGATAAAGAGTTCTCATAACTTCTTCCCGGTCGGCAAACTCTTTCAATAAATCGCATAGTTTACCCTCAGTCTCACGAAAAAGCGTTTCATTCATCCAAAGGGTATCGTCGGCATCAAAAATGATGTATTTGAAATCTTTTTTCATAGCAATCTGCTTTAAGGCGCAAAGATAATCATAAAGGCTTTGGTTGCAACCAAAAGAAATTATACTTTTGTCTGCGAAATATACATTATTATATATATAAAATTATGGGATTATTATCTAAACTAAAACAGAAACAAGAAGAAAAGGCGGAAGAAACCAAAGGGATTGTTGAAAACTTCATGACTTTGATTCGAGTATATTACCAGTCTGTCATGGCGGTTAACTTAGGTATCACAAACATACGCATGTTGCCGGATGTAACCATGTACAAACATGTATATAAAGTTCAGACGCAAGGCGGACGATTGGGTGTAGCCGAGAAATCGCACTCACGCAAAACCTTGATGCAGAACTACGGATTGAGTGAGAAATTCTTCTCTGAGATTGATGCTTCCATCAAGAAGAACTGCAAGAATGTGAACGGTGTAAATCCTTATATGGTTATGTTTGCAGGCTTCTCCAACGACTTGTTTATGCTGACAGGTAACCTGATGAAGTGGAAATTCGGTATTCCGAAGATATTCAAGAAACTTATATTCAACACAGTGAAGCAAACCGTTCACCAGATTCTGACCAAAACGAACTGGAAGAAAGACGATGTTATTCCCGTTGCCCGCAACATCCGTGCTTACAAAGAAAAGTTGGATTACTCGGAAGAGTGGATGGTGGAATACGTTTACCACGTTATTATGCTTGCCAAGCAAGACAAGAAGAAGTAACGAAGCCTATGCCGGAGATTGAAGAACATCCGTTAAAGCCATTTCTCCCCCGCAATGCACGTTTGCTGATGCTGGGGAGTTTCCCACCGCAACAAAAGCGTTGGTGTATGGATTTCTACTATCCAAACATGCAAAATGATATGTGGAGGATATTCGGCATTATCTTCTTCCAAAATAAAGACTATTTTCTGACAGAGAACAAAAAGTCTTTCGATAAAGAAAGGATTATTGCTTTCCTAAACGAGAAAGGAATAGCCATCTTTGATACGGCTTCGGCCATTATCCGGCAAAAAGACAATGCGTCGGATAAGTTTCTGGAAGTAGTGACTCCAACGGATATAAAAGCATTACTAACAGAGATTCCGGTCTGCGAAGCCATTGTGACAACCGGGCAAAAAGCCACGGATACCCTACTGGCACTTTTCCCGGCAACAGAGCCGAAAGTGGGCAGTTATTCGGTATTCGACCATGACGGACAGGAAATGAAGCTGTTCAGAATGCCTTCATCCTCACGAGCTTATCCAAAACCGCTGACAGAGAAAGCGGCTATTTATCAAACAATGTTTGAAGAACTTAAAATGATTTAGAATCAAAAGCCTTATGAACTATTTATTTTTAGAATATCCTGCATGCAGTACCTGCCAAAAAGCCAAGAAATGGCTGAATGAAAACAGCATAGAATATACCGACCGCCACATTGTGGAACAGAATCCGACAGCAGAAGAACTGCAAGAATGGGTGAAATGCAGTGGATTACCTCTTAAGAAGTTCTTCAACACAAGCGGATTGGTTTATAAATCAATGGAACTGAAAGATAAATTGCCAAGTATGAGTGAAAAAGAACAAATATCTCTTTTGGCAACAAACGGCAAACTAGTAAAACGCCCGTTAGTCATCGGAGACAATGTTGTCCTTGTAGGCTTCAAAGCCGAAGAATGGAAAGAACGATTAAGCAAATAAAAACGTCCTTACGTTTTACATGAAACGTCCCTTCGTTTTGTTTAAAACGTAGGGACGTTTTGTTTGGGACGTTTAAGGGAGTCCATAACACGGCCACGGTAAATATGCTTTCTCAACAAAAGAATTATTATTCAGCTTCTCTATCCATTCGCTCTCTTTACCTACCGGCACTTCAAAAACAATTTCAACCGTCATATCTTTATTAGGTACAAGTGATAGTTCTTTTTCTATCTGTTTCCATTGTTCCTGATAATCTTTTTGATGCATATCCCGCAAAGTAAAACTAATTACATCCTTGCTATGTAGATTTATATACCCCATAAACGGTTTTTTCTCCAGTATCGGCAATTTATCCTTTAACTCTGCTTCCGATATATCTGCCGTAGAACTGAATGAGCCATAAATCCAAATACCAGAAACATTTAAAGTTAATTGATTAATCAAAGCAAAAGTATTTAATTCCGAATTATCAACTTTAGCTAGTACAATACCTTCAGGAACTGGTTCTATATAGGTATTTACAAGATCATCTTCTTTACTGCAAGAAAAAAAGATGAAAGAAAACAGAAACATTAATAGTATATTTTTCTTCATAAATAGATAGATTAAAAGATTAACAATGAGTTTTATATATAAAACGGAACTCAAAAGAAAATACTGCATAACAGAGAAAGTAAAATAAAAATAAGATATTTTCTTCGCAATAGTATTGCAAGAAAGAAATATTAGTTTACCTTTGCAGCCGCAAACACGGGAGTAGCTCAGTTGGTAGAGCACTGGTCTCCAAAACCAGGTGTCGGGAGTTCGAGCCTCTCCTCCCGTGCAAGAATAAGCAGCTATAAATCATAAGATTATAGCTGTTTTATACTTTTAGGTCGGACGCAAGTCGGACAGTCTTTAGTTGATAATTCAAATCCTTTACGTTCTCCAAACTTGAAAGAACGTAAAAAAAATGTATTCTAAACAACGAAAAGGTTCTTCACTTAACGAAGTTATTACGTACACATTACCCAAATTACATACCGGAAAAAATTGGTATGTAGACTTCCAATGTTATGATCCGGTTGACCGGAAGATGCGTCGCAAAAAGTACATGTTGGATAGCATTGAGAGACTCAGCGACCGGAAGAAACGAGCGACCGAAATCATCACGAATCTGACCACACGTTTACGCTCCGGATGGAATCCGTGGGCTGATACTTCCAATGCCCGGCACTACTCAAAATTCGATGACGTACACCAGCTTTATAGCAAGTATCTGGAGAAGCTGCATGCTTCAAAAGTTATCAAAGAAAGTACTTACATCGACTATAAAAAGCGCATCAGGATGCTTATATCGTACAACGAAGAGCATGCTTTCCCTATCTCCTATATCTATCAATTCGAACAAAGTTACATTAGCGACTTCTTGGACTATATCCTGCTCGACCGGGATTCATCCGCCAGGACACGGAATAATTACCGCACATGGCTATCATCATTTTGCACCTGGTTGGTTGAGAAACAGTATATGGAAAACAACCCGGTTGAAAAGATAAGGAGCCTGCCGGAAGACCAGAAGAAGCGTTCTGCCCTATCACCGGTAGACCTCAAAAAGCTGAAGGAGTTTCTTTCAGAAACGAACAAATGCTTTTTGCTCGCCTGTCAGATGGAATATTACACCTTCATCCGGCCAGATGAACTATCTAATATCAAACTGGGAGACATTTACCTTAAAGAACAGAAAGTTTTTATTTCTTCCACAATCTCAAAGAACCGGCGCGATGGCATGGTAGGACTCAATGACGAAATCATCAAATTAATGATTGATTTACGTCTGTTTGAGTACAGTTCCAACCATTATCTGTTCGGTGGAAGCGATTTTAAGCCCGGCATAAAAAAGGCTGATTCACGCATCTTCAGGAATCATTTCAATAAAGTACGTGCGTTGCTCCGGTTCCCGGACTCCTATCAATTCTATTCACTGAAAGATTCCGGTATTCGTGACCTGGCAAATACTGAAGGAATTGTAATTGCCAGAGATCAGGCGCGCCATGCTGACATCTCCACCACAAACAAATATCTGCAAGGTAATGGACTCAGCGTACATGAAGAGACTAAACACTTTGAAGGAGGGCTTTAACTACCCTCCATCAACTCATACATTATTCCTTCCTGCACCTTCTCAATGCCGGACGGAGTGCACTCAATCGTTATGTTTTTTGAGACATAACGTTTATTGTCAATAATAAACACGCTACGCGGATTATATATTTGACTGCTTATGAAATGAAATGTTTCTTCAGCTTCAGTATTCACGCTTTTCACTCTATCGTAAATTTCACTGCCCAAATTTTGTGTTGTATGATCATCACATAGTCGCAGACTCCATGCCGGATACTTATTACCAGTTGAATCAATAGTAATATTGCCATCAATAAATGGAGCCGGATAGGAAAAGGATTCTCCTTTAGGTCCATATACTTTTTTATAGGCCCCATCCGAGAAAGCTACTAAAATCTTATCAGGCTTGTATCTTTCCGGTACACCATCAACAACCATACTCTGAACTGTCCCCGGCATAAACTCTCCCATATCATAAGCTCCTCCGTCAACAGAGATAGCCTGTATTTCCCCCGACCATAGAAAGTTTTTATCATATATTGAACCGGGAGCATAAACTTCTACTTCTATCGTACGCATTAAAGCCGGCACTATTTTCAACTCAATATCCAAATCTTTCTTCTCCGGATTACGAATCAGATCCCGATATTGATTTGCTTCCTGCAATGTTTTTGTTGTTCCGTCATCAACCTCAATATACTGTCGTCCTTCCGCTTCTAACACCTTTCTTCCACGGTTCCAATCATCCATTGCCTGATAAGCACTCTTCAACTCACCATAAGTCTGATAAGTCTCTTTTTTTACGTATTCCAGAATATCCTCGGAGAACTTCACATACGGCATTGTTTCTGATGCTTCCATACTGTAACCAATGTTTCCGTTACTAACATCAATTGTTTCATCCGCTTCGATCTTAACCGTAAACGTATCAATAACATTAGATAAACAAACCGGAGTGGAATCATCAAAGTAATCATGTGAAAATAATAATCTCACTTTCTTAGTTCCTTCGTCTACCACAGTTATTAAGCCGAAAGTCTTTTCAATATTCGTAAAAAACTCATTTACCGTCCAATGAGGCAACACATCTGCCCATACGTTTATAACCGTCCCGTTAGCGATAAATAAATTCCTGAAAACGGTTTCGGTCAATTGATTTTCCACCAAATAATAACCAATCGCCTTAATAATCCACTGAATCATTATACACAGATACGGCTGAGGGCAGATATGCGACATATTTGCCCCGTAGTACGTGAAACTCTCTTTCCGTTCTCCATCAATATTTATATAGCTGGCCGCGAACCGATTATATATCTCTCCTGCCGTTTCATTATATACCGGAAAATAAACGTAACTTTTATAGTTGCTATTATAGTCTGCCCAATTTTGCTTTTGATTCTCAGCCCATAACATTGTATTCGGATAATCCGCCAAAATCGGTCTTTCCAACGGAAAGCCCAAATTAAGTTTATCTATGTACAGCTTCTCAGATTGCAGAAAGAAATTCATTTCCGCGTTACCGGAAACTAATTGCACTTGTGCTTTCTCTTCCGTGATTTCCCGAATAATGGCAGAACCATTCAGCAAAACTCTATTATCAGCTATTAGGATAGCTTTCAAAGTTTGTGGCTTCTTGGAAACATCTTTTCTATTGATGTGGCCAAAGATCTTTTGATTTTTGGCACAATTCCGCATTGGCAACGATATGTCATGCGTATAAGTCGAACTTTTTGTGAAATAAGGATTATCAAACACAACCTTTATCTTTGTGCTTTTATCCATTACAGCCACATAGCCATTCAAATACAACTCAGTCATTTTATCCTCTTGATTTATTTTTCTGAATACTATCGTATTTATCAAACGCCTGTTTCATCCCATCGGGACCATCAACCGTGTTAATAGTGTGAAAAGGTTCATCCAGTCGCTTATTCAATCGTTCCATCACCGTAGCATTATGGCTCATTACGGAAATTAATAAAGCAGCTTCCGCACTATCACTGGCATTGTTTCCGGAAGACGAAGAGACCGGAACAGATGTTTTTCCACCGGTTAACACCGTAGTAACATCGGCAGCGGTCAAACTACCGACTGTATTATTCTTTTGTGCGTTATCAATCAGTCGGAGAACCGGCAACAATTCTTTGTTCCGGACTGCATAACGATTGGCCACAAACTCATCCGCATGAACCGGTCCCTTTTCTTCATTCCAGGCTCCCGGCCCGGTAAAACCTCCCTGATAATAACCAGCCTCTTGAGCAGCAGCCTGTTTTTTTATAGTTGCCACCTGAAGCAAACCGTTGGCAATTGCAATACCTGCAAAAAGTGGAGCCAATATAGGTCCTGCCGGGAAACCGGCTTCCCATCCTGCATTATAAGCATTCATAGCACCTATTGCCGTTTCAGCTAATGCCTGGGCTATCTGCATCGCAGTCTTTTTCTTATTATACTTACTTTTAACCTTGGCTATTTCCTTCTCTTTAGCATCTTCCAGTTTGGCCACTTTTGCAGAGTTCTTCCCGGCTGCCGCTATTTCTTTTTCATATTTCTTCTCAATCTTAGCAGTTTCCACATCCTGACAAGCATCCATGTAAGAAGATGTTGCAGACATTACCGAAGCTATTTGAGCATAAGCCATCTCCATTTTACCACTGAAGTTCTCAGCATATTCAGCGTCCGCTTGACCTTTGGCATCCAAGAATTGTTTGTGAGTAATAAGCCCCTGTTCTTCCATCGACTTCAGTTCCGTAAGGATACCCGAATGGAGTTTGGCATCATTACCGAACATGCTGTCCCAAAAACTATCCGTTTCTGAATTACCTACATTTCCTACCTTGGCTTTGGCTTTATCTACGTTATCATTAGTTTCTTTCGCACGTTTTTTACTATTCTTTCCATAACCAACCTCCTCTGAACCTTTCTTAACAGCATATTTGTCTTTAATAGTCTGAATTATCTTCTGATATTCTTCTTCAGAAACAAATCCTGCCTGATGGATAACATCCCAGCTCTTTATGGCTTCTTGCATCAGTTCATCCGCAGTTTTCTTTTGGTACTCACTCCGGAAAGCCTTTATCTTCTCCTCATACTCCTGCTGACGTTTTAATTTATCCCGATAACAGAGGTCATCCAGTTGTGCCTGGTATTGATTGTACTCTTTCGAACCTTCTACATACAAGTCACGTTTAGCTTTTAGTGCATCATAGTCCAATTGGAGATTCCCCTCATCAAAAGCCTTCTTATCAATGTTCCTATCAACATACGCATCCAACAATAAACGTTTCTCTTTCTTTATACGATCATCAATGGACTGAATATCTTCTTTCTCACATGCCTGGTTTTGCTTCACCTGCATTTGAAGTTTCTGTTGCAGTAAATCATTATATTCCTTTGATTCTTTGGAATATAATTTCATCTTACTATCGAGCAACTTCCTTTCACTATCTGCAACGAAAGCATCAAACTCTTGTTTGTCCATTTTGCCGATTACATACAACGCAGTCTGTTCTGCTTTTACCTTGGCAAAATCAGCCTCCAGCTTAGTAACAATCTCTTTTCGTTTCTCATCTGTCAAGCTCCCTCCGGTTCCCCCACCAGTATCATCATTGCCAGTTACACCACTACCATCATTAGTGCCGGTAATGTTTTTTATAAAGGGAGACAACTCATCCTTTAGCTTATTAACTTTGTTGATCGTCTCGTTAGTCCCTTCAATAAAAGGATAAATCTCTTTAGAAAATTTCTCCCATCCTTCCGAACCCCCGAACAAATCATAAGCAGAACCTGCCCCAAACTCTTTATTGATGTTCTCATAAATCTTTTGCCGGACATTACCAATTCCTTGCTCCGGATTATCTGTTATAACCTGGTTCGTAACATCATTGATAATCTCTGATAAGCGGGCTTTTTGATTTTTCGTCGCTTTGACGGCGACTTCCACTGCATTCCTCAATGACAAAGATTGCTTATCTAAGTTTTGTTTCACAATCTCGCTTTGCTTGCTTGCCAACAATTCACGGGCATAATGATCATTCATTGCAGTAGTTGCTTCCCGGTATGCCTTTTTTATATCTTCGACCGTACTCTTTTCATCCAAAAGATTCGTCAGATATTTACCGAAATTGGAATTGAACTCATTGATAAGGCGGGTACGCTCTTCCGTTTTTTCGTTCGTTCGCAAAAGCTGATTATATACTTTGTTAAGTTCATTCCGTTCTTCCGAGATGGAAGATAAAAACTCAGACAGCGTTGTCTTTGCTTTCTTTGTCCTGGTGGCCAAAGTGTATATTGCACCGCCCAAAGCCACAACAGCAGTTATAATAGCAACATAAGGATTTATTTTCAATACTCTAAAAAAAGCCTGCATGGCCAACCGCGCCTTGCTTATATTTCCTGTTAAGGTTGATGTAACAGCCGTATATAATATAGTAGTAGCTATTCCTGCTTTCTCCCAAAACTGCTTCAACTTTTGGACTACAATATATTCACCGGTAGCCGTCTTTACCTTTGTAATCCAAAAATGCTGAAGTTTTTCTGCCGCTATATAGGTCAGTACAACAGTGATAGCATAGACAATCACTCTTCCATATTTCTGCAGGAAATCAATAATCGTAGGCATTACTTTTACAATATTAGTAAAGTAGGAACCTAAAATATTGATTGAAGGATTTAATCTGTTCATCAATTCAATTCCAGCTTCGCGAAGTTGATTTATCATTTGTGCTCTTTTCGCTGCACGATTATCCGAATTAATAGTAGCTTGTTCAACTGCAACATTAGTTCCTGTAACGGCTTTAGTGAAATATTTCACTAATTCCGTTTCCCGAATCAAAATACTCGCAACATTATAACCCTCTTCACCAAACTGCTTCTTTATTTGGGCTGCTGAAAGTTGTTTTTTATTCAGGTTTTCCAGAGCCTTTTCAAGTCCCACTATTTTAGGATTAGTATCATCAGAACCTGTTTGAAGAGTAAGGAAAAACTTTTTTAATCCAGTACCGGCCATTTCATCTTTTATCCCAAATTTTGCCAATGTTTGAATAGTACCAGCCGTTTCCTGCATAGGTATATTAGCACTATAAGCAGCTACACCACAGTTTTTTAAGGCTGCTGCTTGATTCATTACATTAGCGGAACCAGCTTGAGAACCAGCAGCCAAAATATTTGTAAATTCAACTGCATACTCCGCCCCTTTATTATATTGGTTTAGTGATAATGTCAACGCTTGAACGGCAGGGTCCAAATCGGTTTTAGCGGCAGCCGCCAAACGCATGGCTTCAATTGTAGTAGCATTTAATGCTTCTTTATTTGAAAGAAGTTCCGGTTTTTCCGAACCGACTTTCATATAAGCATCCAATATATCTTTACTTGATTGCTTCACTCGCAATCCGTTCTTTTCCATTGTCGTTGAAAGAGTTTCCGCTTGTTTAGTTAACCAAGCAACAGACTGATCATCCAGCCCTGTTAATGCTTTCAAATTATCAGCATTTTCCTCTTTATCATCCGCATCTTTCCGCATTTTGGCAAATGCCAGGGAAACACCGGTAAGTGCTGCTGCTGCACTTGCCAGCATTCCGCCCCATTTGGATAATTTATTGTTCATCCGGGACAGGAATCCTTCCGCTTCAACACCTTCCGCTTTTATCTTGGCCAACTCAGCTTTTACCTGCTTTAGCTTTTCCTGGTACTCTCCCCATTCTTTCGAGCCGCGTTTAATACGTCCGGACGCTAACTCTTTATTGATGGCATTGAGTGTTTTTTGCAATTCTTTTGGCCCGGCCGTACTAAGATTTTTCATCACCTCGTCGATGTTAACGGCATTCGTTCTCATCGTCCGGAGCTGAGAATTGGTCTTTTGCAATTCCTTCTCCAACTGTTTCATCTTCTTGGTGTCACCGGCATTGTATGCTTCAGCTATACGATCTTTTAAAGAAATCGCATACTTTTCCAGAGACTGCATTTCATTTTTGGCATTCTCCCCATTTACTTCAACCTCGACGGTTGCTCTTTCCTGAATATCTCCCATCACTTTGCAATTTGAATGAACTCACTATAATCAATTTCCGACCGGGGATTGAAGTTAATCAGCTCGACCTGATACCCTTTCGTTCCCCAGCTCCACCACAAAAACCGACGCTTTGGAATCTGATGGACTATCGTAGCTATACTGTCCCGAACCGCATACATCACAGTCGAATCTTTGAAACAGGCCGTTACTTTAGCCCACTTATCCGAATACTCCAGACAATCCGGATTGTCCGGGGCAGGATGCCAGTATTCTTTTGTTATGGTATCTGACGTATGTACTCCGGCCTTTATAATTGCTTCCAGGTTCTTGTTTTTAATGCCCAGCTCTTTAATCAACCTGGCATCATCTTCCCGATACCCTTTCAGTTCGTCAATGGTAAGGTTCAAAGCCGACAGGGATACTCCGTTCAAGCTATCGGCATACTTATATTTCCTGACCGTTCTCATCAACGTTTCCACGTTGCCGGATTGCCGGTCGCACTCACTCCGTAGGGACTTGTTTTCCCTGAAGAGAAAACAGGTCCCTAACATTAAAATGATGATGGCCACAATTAAATACTTCGTCATCTTTTCCCCGGTTTAATTACCACATTACGCATAAAATTGCTGAACTCTGAACGCACGTCGAAACAGGGACATGCTTTGATATATTCACGCGGCTCCACTTCCCCGCTACCGTCCAAGTCCGGCGATGTGTCCCGATGACCGAGCAACTCCACAACCGGATATTCCTTGCATAACTTCGCTACCAGTTGCCGGAGAGCAGCCCGCTGCGCTTCGGTGCGAGTATCAGCCGGCTTTCCGTTGGCATCCAGCCCGCCAACATAGCAGATACCGATACTGTGTTTGTTATAAGACTGCCCACTGAATCCCTTCGTGTTGCAGTGTGCCCCGTCGATGGAAAGCGGCCGGCCGTTCTCAACGGTTCCGTCCAGGTCAATTACGAAATTGTAACCGATCTGATTAAAACCGCGTGTTCGGTGCATGCGATCAATGTCCTTAGCCCGTAAATCCTGCCCGGCGCGTGTAGCCGTGCAATGAATGATGATTGCATCAATTACTTTCATTTTTGTCCTCCTTATCAATTTCATTTTCAATCCGATTAATTACTTCCTGAACATGCGAAGGCATCGCACGTTTAAACTCAAAACGGATAATGTGATAGATTATTCTTATTGATACATTCTTAGGATAAGCAATCGTCAGATTTTTGAAAGCATTCTGAATATATACATAGCCAAACACATAAGTAATTGTTTTAATAACGATCAGTGAATTATCTCTATCTCCCATTACTGACATGAAAGCAAAGATCATTTCAATAATTACCAAATACAAAATCAATTCAAATATGGCGTTCTTGAACTTACTGAATGAAAAATTCTTGCATCTACTTATAGATACGCCATCTGCCCGCATTCCGCACCAAATATTAAATCCAAACGCCACAGCTAAAGCTAACAGAAAATCTTCCGTTGGCGTTAGGAAAGCTAATATCGGGCTGAATGTAGATACACACAGCACTCTAATCTGATCTATTGAAAATAATTTATCCATTCTCCTTTTATATTATCACACCGTAGTTTTAGGCAGCTTTACCACAACTTTCTGCACCGAAGCCACTCCGTTCATTACTGTAATACCAATCATTTCTTTTAATGAATCATTAGCCATATCACTTGGAAAATAAGTAAGCGACATTATAAAACTATTTTCATTCATTATTCCTACCACAACATCCAAAGACACGGATACAGACATGATTCCCTCGCCGGGTATTTCCATTTTTTTATAAAAGAAGCAACACCTCGCATTCTGTGCCGCCTGTACCAGTTGATAAAATTTATCTACTCCTCCCACTACCGCTAATATTTCTTCGCTCGAAGAACTCTCTGATAGCTCTGCAAATTCAAAAGGTATTTCCAGTATTGAAGAATTACCACTACCACTGCCGATACTGGCTGCCAACTTTTCTAATGCAATTTGTAGGTCATTTCCCCTGATATAACCGTCAAAGAGAACTTCGACTACCGGTTGCCCAACCAAATAAGGATAACTATCATTTTTAGCTCTGTCCCATGCAAATTGCTCCCCTAATTGTGTTGCCATAGCTAACGTTTTCAACGAAACAAGACTAACAGCTTCTACTCCAATAGGAATTGAAGATGATGTATAGTTGGAGCTGTAGAAACAATTATTAAAAATCACTTTTTCATCTGTGGAGAAAGTTTCCTGAGTTAAGCCTTGATTCGATTTTAACGTTGCCTCACTATACAAATTCTCAAAATAATAGTAGTCTGACGTCCATATTACAGAGCCAAAAGGTAAATAGCCAATAGGAGCTGAATCTACATTATCAACGTTTACTTTAATCTCTTTTGCATAGCAATCTTTTATGTTTGACATTAAATTCGCCCCGCAAAATGGAGATATAAGTATCTGACACTTTGAACCGGCGTATCTATATGAATTGGTAACTGTTAGTTGAACATTGTCTACATAGCAATTTTGAATAGCACTTCTTACCGGTGCAGAACCCGTTGTATTAATCAGAATTCCACCAATACCGGCAATAGCCGCATCTGTAGAGCCTAACCTTCCATCACATACCAATTTATAAATGGCATCTTTAAAACCGATATTCCTTACTTCCGCATCTACTATCTCATAAGGCACAGTAAGACTCGATCCGCTGTTTGAAAGATGTTGTCCCAATATGGGAAATGGAACTACGTTCGTGTTTTCACCGGATAAAGTAAAATTGCGGATAAAATGATTTCCTCCATCCAAAGAATATTGAATTTTAGGAGTACCGGTAGATAAGCTTATCGGAATTTCCAACCCACCCAAATCACAATTCACCGTTAATCTAAAGTATCCCTTCGTTTCAATTGAAGACATACTTAAAACCAATTGTAAATGAAACAATACCCATTTCAGTGCGGAATCTATTATGAAGGGATTAGCTTCAGTCCCTTCCCCTGACAATGGAAAGGTAGTACCGTCTCCGACCAAATTCTGCATATCTTCTTCAAGAGTTGCAACACTCAATATATCACATTCAGGTTCTACTATTTCAGTATCATGCGCATGAGTGGTTACATTACCTGTTAGCAAATGCTCTAAGTCCTCTTTGCTCAGAGTTCTAATTTTGTCTAACAACTGCTCGACTTCACTGCCGTTGTATTTACTATTCATTTTTCTTCAGTACATTAAAGGTTCCACCATCTGCCAAAACAAATTCTCCATCAGCGGCCCGGAATACTTCCCGTTTACCAGCCTGCTTTATCCTCAGAGGAACTGATTCCCTTCCGCAAGTCGCCTGAATGATTTGCTCACGGTCCAACCCCTCATTGACAGACAGGACGCTGACGTGAACGCCTGTGACTCCTGCCGGTCCGTGCTGCGGTTCTACTTTCAACCAATCTATTATCATACGACTTCCTCAAGATACCACTCAGCATTTGCTGTCAAGTTGTTATTTTTAATGGCATTCAATTCGCTGTTTTCAAATGTGATGGTATCATGCTCCCATGCAACAGCATAAGCGTCACCGGCGGCTTGTTTGACAGTCAATGTACCAATCACGGAATTACTCACCTGATTTTTGAATACCAGACTAAGATTACGTTCTGAACTGCCTACCGCCTGAGCTATCGCAGTTATATTGATTTCGGTACTTCCGGCATTACATGTTGATTTATCAAGGCTTATCCAGGAAGTATCTGAACCACCCTGTTTCGTAATATTGTACCCGATATTAGATTCAACGGTAATGGCTTTAGTTTCTCCCTCCTTACTAAAATTGGATAATGTTTCCGGGGTGATAGTGAATTTCACTTCTGCATCAGAAGAAGATTGTTTGATCGTAAATGTACCGGCTACCGTCCATGCGCTCCCGTTCCATATCTCTACCGTAACCGGATATTCAATAGTAGCCGCCGTAGCATTAACGGCAAATTCGACTAAAATAGCAACCGCCGCTTGGTTCTGAACACCAAAGCCCTCAGAAAAGACACCTTCATTCGCATTAACCGTATAGCCGGTGTTGGCTTTCAACGTGATTGTTTTACCTTCTGCCGTACTGACACGGAACTTTTCTGCGTTACTGACGCCGTTAATAGTGGCTTGCACCACGTTGTAGGCTATTTCTGACATATCTGTGTCAAGTGTCAGGAACGAAGGCTTTCCTTCAATTTCATACGTGGCTACTGCATTGGCTGTACCGGCATTGGCACGTAATTGTTTCATGTACTTTCCACGCCCCGTATGCTGCTCCACATACTTCACACCAATAATTTGTACTCCAGCCGTTCCGGACTGTTGCGCTACCTCAAACTTTCCTAATTTCAATGTTGATCCCATAATTGTTTTATATTAAAGTAATTCTTCAAATTCAATAAACTCCCATTTCTTATTTGTCTGTATCTTCATCTGATACTCCTTGCCGACTTCCGAGTTAAGCCAGCGTAAAGCGTCCGGAGTTATCAATACATAGTCTCCCTGAACACGCGTCCACACCATCTTGAAAGAACCGTCCTTAAAATACCGGTAGATGTTCTTTATCAACTTCATTCTCCCATCGAAATAGGCAAGTGAAATCAAACTTCTGAGTTGATGATCATATATCATAAGGCCCCTCCCTTATTCAAAGACAGCATAAAATTCGCCCGGGACGCCGGTTGCCGGCAACTCCGATACCACATTAATCCGGCTGCCCATATCAGCCATAACTTCGGTATCAGTTTCTCCAATAAACCAATGGCCATTCTCACCGATATGCGGTGTTATTCCATCATACCCAATACCGCCGGCTAACTGACTGCGAACCGGTATAACCGCGATTCTCAGATTTTCCTTGCACTCCTGATTACCCGGTACATCCTGATTCTCTGTAAAAAAGACTACTTTGTTTTCTACGGCCCGACTCCAATTCTTACGTCCGTTTTTGCTCCAGGCCGCTTCAATGGATAGCCATCCGGATTGCTGAGTGTTACCGGGAATTGATATTGTAATCACATTCCCATCGACGGAGAATAGAGCCGGCTCTTTGTTGTAGGCATTGGTTAAATAGACTTCCAACTCAGCGCGTGAAAAGTCTTCTTTTATCTCTGAACCATCTACGTAACGGGAAATAGTCCATTCTATCTGTACATCATTTCCTCTTAGTATTTTCATATCATATTTCTTTTAAGGATGGATTTTTTATGTGTATTACTCCGCTAACTGAATCTGATATAAACCCGATGCAGTCAGTTGCCAGAGAAGTACGAGATGCGGTAAACTCTAATGATAATGTTACGTAGTTCTCTGTCAGTTCATGGCCCACTATCGTATCTCCGATTCCTATATGATTAACCGTTTCGTCAAGACTGCCCACCATCGGATCTGCTATTGTTCCGACTACAATCATAATATGCTTTCCTACATTCGCTAAAACGGTTGATACGTCCACGCTAAAACGATATTTCCTACCGGCGGCCAATTTGCCGGCTAAATATCCCTTATTGAAAGTAATGGCACGCGTAGTTCCTGATACATAATTATTAATGCCCCAAATCAGTACTCCATTAAACGCCACTATACTATTCTCGCCTACCATATCTACCAATAAAGAAGCCACACCGGTAGTATCTTTCAATGTGTTATTGGTCAATAATTCACCTGTAGGTGTATGTACGGCAAAATAGGCAGTATAGGTTTTATCAGCATCCCAGGTAACAAGCCTGTCAGTTTCCGTATTTCCATCATTCCAATGAGTAAAGGCATATCCGTCATTCGGTACAGCCTTTATAAAACCGGTAGTATCAGATAACTTACGCCCGCCTCCGGTAACCACTCCACCGTTAATAGGTGAAGCCTTCACTGTAATTGTATAGTATGTTTCGGCAATGACAAAATAGGCTCTGAATGTTTGCATCACACTCGTCCATGTTACCTGCCGGGATGGTGTTTTAAGATCATCATGCCAATGAGAAAATTCATACCCTTTATTGGCTATCGCTGTCAATGTTCCGGTAGTGCCTATAATCTTATCGCCGTCACCAATAACCTGCCCCCCCGCTTCAGGGGATGCAAGACCGACTACAGCACCATATTCCGGTTCATCGCTTTCGGATGATTTGAAGCGATTTTTAACAATCCATCCCCTGAACGCTGTACCATCTGAAAAGCCTTGTATATCTACACCTGCACGCACAGGCACAGTTATGGAATCCTTCTTCACACCATCATCATAAATGGCATATCCCGGAGGAACATTAAGAGATATACTCCCGTGTGTCCTGACTCCATTATAATTGTCATTGATAATGGTAGCATTGAATCCGTCATAGTCCATCGAAGCCGGTAAGTCACAATGCAGGATTGCATAATGAGTGTCACTATTAGGAATGATAACATTGTTATTATTCTGAAGTCCCTCTGTTTCAACATATATAGGTCCTCCGTTACTATCCCAACGGAATCTGCCGCTTTTAAATGGTGTCCGGAAAGCACCGGTTAAAAGCATATCTTTCATTTCACCACCCACGCCTTTGAATGTACCATCTTTTTCAACTATAAATTTATTGTTGACATTCAGAGTATTAGTTCGGATGGCATCAGCAATAACCTGAGCTGTAATAATTGCAGTAGCTTCTATCAACTCAGTATTTATCTTCCCACCCTTTATAATCGTAGTACCCTTACTGGCAGCCGCTTCCAATGCAGCAAAGCTGATATAACCTAAATTCTGGGCGATACTATTCTTTACGACCAGGGGAATGTTATTCACACTCGTCTGGACTTTATCTGCCGACTGTTGAGCTTTATCCGCATAACTTTTTAGTTTATCCTGAATGGATTTATTAGCACTTTCGACAGCTGTATTAAAATCGGCATACGCAGAATTAAAAAGAGAGAACTTGCTATCGACATTGTTTTTTTCAACAGTAGTGACTTTACCATCAGCAATGGCGGAGTTAATTCCACTAATCAAAGCACTGATAGAACCAAATAAAGATACTTTTGCATTAAGCAAAGCCGTTTTAGGAGTACCCTCTAAATAAGCATTCAGGTATAGTTTATTGTATGTGGCTTCAACCGCTGACTTTGTATTGTTTATGGTATTGATGTATTTTTCAATGGCTTTTGCCTCTGACTTTTCTATAATACCGTCGGCAAAAGTTCCATCCAACACATCATCCAATTCATTCACAGTTTCCTGTATTTCATTAGCTACCTGTATAGCCTCTGTTGCTATACCTAATGTGTCCAGGATAGCTTTATTGATGGCAGCAATATCCGGTTTATCTTCCAGATTTTCAAAGCCGGTAGAACCTTTACCAATCGTTACTTTGCCTGTGAAAGCACTGTCTTCACCTATCTCTGTAACCTTTTTGCCTACCAGGCTAAAAGAATTAATACCCTTATAGTGCTGAATGCACGGAGAGCCTGAACCGAAAGAAGAAAGGATAATGGCGTTTTGGCGGCTCTTATCTGACCGATTACCTAACTGGCAAATATCATCGCCCACCAATGGTACATCACTGCCGGCATCACAATCGACTTTACTCAAATCAATATAATCATCACCTATACCAACTACCAGACGCCAATAATACCGGTTGGAAACATTCTGATAAACACCCGGTTTCACATTAAATTCTCGAATAGTAGCTTGATCATCGACTGCAAACTCATTTTCAATTGTTTTTTCCCCGTCTGTAGCCAGGAAAAAGCACCTATAAAAATCTGGTAGCTCTTCGACTTTGATACATTGCATTCTTGCCGGCGATAGGATAACATTTCCTCCGACATGAGACAGCTCCTCAATAACAAGCTCCTGGAAATAGGCTTTCATCCGGACGAACAGTTCATCCACCTCGATATAAGACTTTCCCGTTGCCGAATCTATCTTCACACATGCCCCTGTCCCCAGTGAACCCTCATTGAAATTGCCAAAGGTTGCACCAGCCAAAAAGTTTATCAGGAAGCGTGTCTCATCCGGCTGATCTTTTCGCAGGAAGTACATGGCCAATTCTTCAATATCTGCCCCGGACTCTACCAGTGACAACAAGAAAGAGCCGACACGTTGCGCGGTGTTGGCCCCGATCTTGCGTTCATCCCTTATTTGAATGGCTAATTTTTTTAATAATTCCTTTGTTTCCGACATTCTTCTATTTTTTGTTCAAAAATAGAGAGCCGCAACAGGAGACAAAAAGACAGCTAAACCGTTCGTCCGTGATGCCCCCAAAGATTGCTACGCATGGAAGTACTTCGCCGATGGAAGCTGCCTTCAATGGCGTCGGCAATTAAACCGCAGAACTCCTCACCGTACATATAGGCTTCCTGTTCTTTCAGAACCATTACGGAAGCAAAGTAGGCCCGGCTAAACCACTCACGTGGCTTACGAGTTTCACCAAGCCCGTGATCAATACGATAATTATCATCCAATATCTCAAGATAACCTCCGTTTCCATGCTCATAGCCACGCCCTACACCACAATCCTGATAAATGCCATACATCATAAAACGATGTTGAATCGTCGTCATGGCGGACCCGCCTTCAGTCACACGCTCCGTCATCTGCTGCCGGAGCGTCCGGGTATCGACCACCCGCAAACGGTCAATCTTTTCTCTCCAGATGTCAATCATCATTTTAGACCAGGCTTCTTCATATTTCCGTCGGTCTTCTGCCGTCGCCTTGGGACGGTTCTCATTACGCCCACTCCGCTTCATCATAAGCAAGGTTTACAGGTTCGTCCACATCGATCATAAAATACAAGCCGGTACAACCGTTCAGGAAATAATTCTCTATTTCCCGAAAGTGCACACGGTTCGTATTCAGGTAGATTAATTCATTATATAACCGATCCGAATCAACCAACATCCGGCTATATAATTGTGCAAACAGTCTCCGGCAGACCATCAATGAGTCCATACGGTCTTGCATATTGTCAAACTGATAGTTTTTCAATAGGAAGACCGTAAACACTCTCCGTTGGAAGTAACCGCCGTTGCGCTCAAAGGTTGTACCGTCCGTTGTATCGTCGATACAAAAAAAAGCGGATGCCATCCGGAATTTATCAATGGCTTCCTGAAGGCCATTCAATCCGGAACAACGGCAAAGTTGAAATCCATGCACCTGCGCCAGACGGTTCTGCCGGCACAATGCGCCAAAATAGGCATACGAATCAAACAAATTTTTAGTGTCCATACTTCTGGTTAAATTCTTGTGCTTCACGCGCTTTTTCGTTTAGTTCCGTCAAGGCCCGCCAGCAATCCATTTCTAAAACTTCTCTCTCCTTGGTAATATCTCCGCCCGTCAGGGCTCTGATTTCGGCATTCATCACCGCCTCCATATCCGGAGCTTGTTCATCTCCCGAATCCTCTCCCACCCTTTGAAAAAATGAAGGGAACTTCACGGAAAAAAGATTCTTTACAGCACTAAACCAGGTCATAACGGAAAGTGCTTGTACTTCATCCAGACGCAATGAATCCGCATGTTGACCTTGCTTCGTCCGGTAAAGCAATCTGGCCATACTAAGCAACAGCCGCTCATCTTTACAGGCAAGGAAACCTTGATAGTAGTTTTCCAGCCGGATAAACTCGCTGAATTTCACATGATGTAATTGGCTATCGACGGCCCGATACGTTCCGATCCGTTCAAAACGTACCGGCACATATCCGGGCTCATTGATAAAGTCAAGCTTTTGCAAGTAATATTGTACCTGCCATTCCTGAAGGAAAAATTTCTGTCTACGGAAGAGTGACAGCCGAACCCGGCAAAGCCATCCGGCTTTCGTTTTCTTTAATACCCGGATGCCCAGGAGCCGAACAAAAAGATAAGTCTTCGCACTAATATCATCAAAGGTTCTCAATGCAAACAACACATAGCGAAGTTGCTTTTGAGAAAGTTTGTCCCAACTATCCGGCATGGAGAAGGATAAAATGTTATCCAAAAAAGTAGGTTGTATCGTCCTTTTCATTTTTATAACGTTCTAAGTGTCTAACCTTATATGCTTCACTATCTTTGTAAAGGGCATACTTATCCGCATCATTCTCCAACGTTTCTACCACCCTATCCACTTTCTTCCTGAAGACAACCGGTGAATCGGACAGATAAACGCCCAGGGCTTCACGAAGCCGGAGGACAATTAAAGCATCGTCATCCGAAAGGGTGTTGTTTCGGATGGCGGTCAAGAGGGCCTCAAAATAAACGGAAGAAATCGCCGTCCGGAAGGATTCTTCCGCTTCGGCAATACGAGGCCGGAGTTTAAGCAAATCTGTCCGAACCGCATCAGGCATACCGGCATACGTTCTCAAGTGTTCTGCCGTCCAATACAAAGAAGCGATTTGAAACCGGGCCACCGGCACGGACTTCCATTCTTCAACCTCCGTATGTAAAGCAACAAGCAGGTTATCCAGCGCATTGTCCCGGCAATTCTTCACCATTGCCGACAAAGCGGCAACACGCTCTTTGGAGGCAGGAGCGACATTCGTATTGCTGACAACTCCGAAGCCAGTCGGTGTCAGGACTAAATCCAGAAACGGGATTGCAATATAAAACGCCTCCAGGCAAATTGCTTTCCGGGCTTCGGTCTGAACCGTTGCCGGTAAGTTATCGAAACTCTCGCAAAGTCGGCTCCCTAAAAATTCATTCTTAATTTTCAGTTCGGCCGTATTAAGATACACACTCATCGACTCGAACACGTCAGCAGATGAACGGATGGCAGTGGTTATAATCTGCTCGAATGTTTGTTGATCAATCCTTATCATTTTTTTCCTCCTTAGTTTTTGACGATACTGTTTTAGCATCTGTATTCTCATCCAGTGTGGTTAACTTAATCATTGGTACATCAGGATAAACCTTATCTTCCCATCCATTATAATAAATCACCACCCAGTGAGGTGATGCCATGATGTCATGGAAGGCAATCTCAAGAGATTGCTTAAGAGTGAAGAGTTCACGCTTATCGGAACCGGAATTGTTGGACTGTGATTTGCCCGGAGTAGCTCCGACCAGGTTCGGATGAATGTTATCCCCGTAGCAGGTGATATTGGAAGCCTCCTGAATATCTTCCGACCAGTCGCCTCCTTCTTTTCCCGTATCGATTAGGTTAACCCTCACCATCCTGTTCTCTTTACCATTGGGATCAATATAATAGCCGGTAATCCAAACCTTACCGCTATTCTCTATGCCGGCCACGAAGTTCTTAATATTTTCCTTTTCCTTCTTCACACGTTCAACCTTCTCCGAATCTTTGATAATACCTTCATCCCGACAGATATTCTCCCAATAATCGGCATGAACTTCAACCTGGTATTTCACAGAAGCATGGTTTTTCAGCTTCGCTTTCTTGCCCCGGCCAATCAGTTTCTTTATATCGAACCAATCACCCCGAAAGATAGCCGTGTAGTAAGGAACCGGATAATAAGCAAATCCCGGAGTGGGAAAACGGCACATTATCGCAAACTTACGAAGTGTTGTACGTACTCTCGTTTTACCATCCGGACCGGGAGCACGTCCCATCAGGGCTTCAAGTTCACCCAAAGGATCTTTATCATCAAGCAGTTGGATAACCTCTATTTCATCATCTTTCGGAGCATTGCGCCAATTTGCACAAAAAACGTGGTTAATCTTCCCGCGTTTATCAGCTTTCTCAAAGCGACAATAGCAGGCTTCTTTATGACGTATCTTGACTATTTTTGAAGCATCATTACTGAGGATTATCACAGAAACACAAAAAAAGAAATACTTCATATCCGTACTCTGTTCCAGGAAGAAAGACGGCAATGAGTTTTGCAGCATCCACCGCTTAATCTCTTTGTCTTTTGTCGGCTTTTCGGTCGTTTCATCCACATAGCGGACTCCTGAACCATAACAGGTCAAAACGTTGAATAGCTTGTTTTGGCTCATTACTTCGTCACCTCCAATCATCTTTATAACCTCAAAAGGCAACTTATTGTCATCCCCGAAAGGGATGTAACTGTAATGACTCAGCTTGCCGGGAAGGGCTACCGGCGTAATCGTACCGTCATCATCAAAAACATCAGCCGAGTCTGTTATAGTCTCCATGGCAGCTTGTACTTCAGAACCGGGAAGGCTAAATATTTCACCCGGCATATAAATTCTATCTGTCTTTGTCATAAATAAACCTCCATTCCATTAATTTTCCAAAGAGTTACGTCGCGGAACTCACGGAGTTCGCGGCTCTTCGGAAGCAGTATTCGATGAATACCGCCCCGAAAATATGAACCTACACACTGGACACCCTCGTAATTAAGGATGTCGCCGGTACTCAGTTTCCACACAACCAGGTTGCAAGGTTGCCCGCTATCCAAGATTTTGCGGGCATCGTTAATGTGTATCGCTTTCATCATATCACCCGAATGTTTGGTCAAAAGTGTTATCGAAGACGCGCCCGGCGCCAAACTGAAGAATATTATGGTTCCTCTGGGCATACCGGTATTCAAAAGAGAAGTTCGGCAGTGCATCCGGATTATTAGACCGTTCAGATTTGCTGTCTGTGATGGTTATTTCCTTTCCCGGAGCGGAATTTTCCATTAAGTACACCTCTTTCGAACGAAACAAATCATCCGCCCAATTCGCCATGTGCGTGTTCAGGATGCCGGTGGATGCTTTAAATACACGGTTCTCATCAATCTTGTAATTCTTGAACTTTCCATCAACCAGGGCAGTATTTCTCGTATAATCCGGAGCAGCTTGGTGTGTACCGGTGCAATAGATTGTTTCCTGGCAACCGAAAGAGTTCGTGAACAGCAGACAGGGAGCAGCTTCAGTACTCCGGTGATCGACGACAAACATTTGTTTTCGATTCCCGGTTTTAACACAATAAGAGAGTAGTTTCCAATGCTCTTTCTCAAAATTGGAAGGCGACACGTCCAACGTAACTACTTTATTAAGTTCCGTAATAGTTTTCAGCTCGTTTGTTTCGACCGTAGTGGTTACATTCATCAGGTAGCAGCATTCTACCGTTACTTTACAGGAAGCAGCACACACCAAGTGAAGGAACTCTTTACGCCCCATAGCTGTGATCTTCTCCCCCATCAACGGCGACAGATAATACTCATCCGTAAATGTGCTCGCTGAATAAGGTACTTCAACCGTACAATATTGCACTTTAAACTGGGATTCCCTGGTACTATAACCGTCATTGATAGAATAGGAAAAAGAATCGATTAAATTGGCAGTGAGGTAAGGTTCGAGAAGCTGATCAAGTTCACGGACTCTAATTGTTCCGCTACTGTCAGGGTACAATCGTTCATTAAAGATGTCATCTCCTCCCTGGCTGAAGATAACGACCGCACTCTCTCTATCAGTCGAAAAAACTAATTCGGAAAGCGCAGACAGGAAGGCATACGCCGGGATGTCTGATATAACTGTAATCATAGATTTTAATTTTTAGCGAAAATAGGTGTAAGGGTAAGCACGTAAAAAGACAGCCGAGCAAGTGCCCGGCTGACTATCAAGACTTACGACTCATCAGCCATTTAGGCTTCTGTTCGTCATCGACTACAATCTTATATCCACATGCCAGCATTTCCGTTGAGATGTCCTGAACCGGAATATCACACATATCCTCCAGGTCTTCCTGAATCTCCCTACTGCTCTTTAGAAAAGAATTACCGTCATGCGTATCTGCCGGAAGGAATCCCTCCAGGTAATCAATTAAGATTTTACGGGAAGTATCATTAAGTTCACTCATAGCAACCTCCTATCCTGATTAATTTACCACCTTTATATACGGAGAAAGGAGGAACTTCAATTCTATGTTGCTGTATCTTAGCTTGCACCTTCACTTTTTGAGAGAACGCAGCAAGAACGTTAAAGACCTCTCTGGAAATTACGACTGTACTTGAACGACGACTCATTGTTGACCTCCTTTCTTCATATCAAGTTTCGGAGTATTTTTTTCCGAGAATTGGAAGATTCCTTTTACTCGGCAAATACTCATAATAAAGACCTGATCAGGAGTACCGGAAGCAGTCATCACCCTGGCAGAAATCTGGATGGTCCCGTCACTTACATAATAATCAAAGACTATCTGTTTCAGTTTCCGATGTTCGGAGTTGATCTGATTGATTCTTTCCTCAATAGTAAACTTCAAAGCATCCAAAGAAATTTCATCCTGAATAAGCATGTATTCAAATTGCTTTATCCAGTCAAGTAACTTGAACCACGCCCGGTTCTTAGCTGCATAAGTTGACAATGAACGTACAAAGAACATCATTTCAATCCTCCTTTCTTGCAAAGATAAAGTGTGATAATGAACCAGGCAAGACAGGTCAATGCTGTTTCAGGAGCAGCAGTTGAACAGGAAATAAGAAAGAGGAATGCCACCATGGCATGAGAGACACGAAGAACGTTAGCGTTGCTAACCGGTTCTTCCCGAAGATAAGAGAAAAGAACATTTTCTCGATGGAGCCACATTTTAAATGTGCTCTGCTTTGCCATTGATGCAGGCAAAGCGGGGAAATTGGTTTTCATACACGAATCATTTGGTTTGGCTTAAATGGCAAGTTTTCAAATACAAGAACGGCTGCCATTTTCCCGTTAAAGTCGCCAAACCAAACGATTCGTGTTCCCGAAGGTCCAAGAAATGGAAAAGACAGCCGTATGCGTTTAATAAATAAACTTCTACTATTTCGTATATGAATCTGCTATGCAGACTGATGGACATAAAAAAAGCCCAATTTCGTATTGAGCGTCAACCGGACGCTACGGGATAGATTTTCACTATCGTTTGATTTGGCACTGCAAATATTGGAAGAATATTTGGAAGTGCCAAACAAATTATAGAATAATTTGCCAAGTGTTCATAATTCTATAAAGTAATTACTTTCCATTAAGTAATACATCATATCCTAACAGTACATCCTTAATACCATTGATTTCTTTAGTTGTCAGATTACGAGTTTTAGTGTATTTACCTGATAATCTCATTTTTACACTCTTTCCATTAACCATCTGTTTTAAAAATGAAAGAATATCCCCATCTACAGAAACATCAATCCATTCCCAAACACTACTGTCATTCTCTGTTTTTTTATCATCATATTTATCAAAATATATATATTTCGTATTTCCATCATAAGACAAATAGGCATCATCAAAGAATATCCAATCATCTCCATAATAAGACATGACCAACCTTAACCAAACTCGACCTTCTCTCTGACCTATGTAAATAGAAGTCAAATTAGTGTTAGTATAGTGGGTAAAATAAGGATTATAATACCATGTAGTACCAGAGACATCATCAAACTTTTTTCTCAATTTAGTTACAGCTTGCATTCTCTTCTTATGCTCCTCCTCTATTTTCTTTTTTCGGCTTTCAACTATTTTGGCGCATAAACTCTCTACCTCCTTAAGCTCTTTAGATTCCGGGTGATATTTCACTAACTTAGACTTTATCTCCTCCAATTGGTCTAAACTCCCTTTCTCAAATAGGGCATTTAGATTTGAACACAACTTATCTGGAGTATTCCTGTAGGCTTCTAATTCTTCACTCATCTTCTTTAATGAATCATTCAACAAAGCATTTTCCCTTTGCAGACTCAATATAGCTTTTTCACTACCATTGTTCTGACATGAGAATAAGGCAAAAAAGCACATAAAACCTAATAAAATCTTTTTCATATATTTATATTTTAATTTAACCTATATGTAGAGCAAAGAAAGCATTTGCTTCCTCCATAGTAGCAAATGTCATTGGAACATCCTTATGACGGGGAACTTGCAAAACATCAAGAGGAATAAGTGATACACACTTAATATTATAACTCCTAAACTGCAAAGGAGTATCCAACACATTTGGGAACAAATTAACCGTAAAATCAGCTTTATAAGCTCCAGATATATTGGAAGCCACAAAATTATTTTCTTCTTCCTGAAAGACACAAGGATAACTTATAACCAAAGGAAGCCCGAAAATATCTTGGATACACGACAGTATCAAATTATCTAAAGCATCAGCAGCTATTTGACCATTATTTGCTAAATTTAGATTAACCTCTTGACCTAAACCTTGGCGGGGATAATCATTTGTTATATTACGGTAATAAACAAAATCAAGAGAATACTTGTAATTGTTAAGGTCAACATACGATACAGTCAAAACCTTATAAACTTTTGGTTGATATGCACACATAGTAATTTATTATTTAAGATTAATGGATACAAAGATATAAAAAGAGTGCGTTTCACAACGCACTCTGATGTACTAATACCTATTGATAAACAATTTCTATGTCAATGCACTGGCAAAGATACAATATATTATAGATTAATGCATTATATCTATCATATATAATACTTTTCATTAGAAAAATAAAAAAGGAAATTGATTTTTTATACACGATGCCGATTACCGCCCAGCAAGAAAATCAAAACATCCTTACATATTCCGCAAGAAAGCGGGAAGGTAATTACTTTTTCAGTTTAGGGCGGTGGGGGGTACGCTTCGCGAGTTCCGCACTTTGTGCGGCGTAGTCAACGGATAAATAACAGAGAATCAGCATATTAATTTCTTGAAGACCGGACAAATGAAAAAATATGCTGAAAAATGCCATGTTTTTTAGGCTCATTCTCCTCATAATGAACCGTTTAAAAAACGTGGCGGCGGCAAAAAAATTGGGCGAGCCAGTTAACTCAATCTTCTTTCGTGCCTCAGAAGAAGTTAGCAGACATCGCCCAATTTTTTTGCCGTAAAGCGGTAGGATGATGCACCATCCTGTTAGTTCGATAACGTTCAACGCAGGGTTACCGGTTCTCCACATGCTCCAAACCCGTAACCAAAGAAAAACACCCAGTCTGAATAAAGCATCATGCAAACAGAACCTAAAGGAACCCTTTGTTTACCTAATACTTTAATCAGACCGGGCAGAGCGGTAAGCAGTTCCTGCTTGGAGAACTCTTCGTTTCTATCTCCGGAACTCCTCTTTTTTTATCTCCATCACCTTGCGACGGCAGTAACGCCTTTTGAACCACAAATATAGGGCACGGGTCTGATAAAGCAAGATTATACGAAGTTTTAGAAAAAATCTCCACCCTCAGGGGTAGTATTCAAGCCGTTGGTTTTCTAAAAATCTTGCTGGAATTATCATCCTCAGTACCGCAGGAGATGTGGTATCAAAAGGCGAAACATACCGCGCACGATAGGTGACGGAGAAATTAAAAAAAAAGTCGTTCCGGGAAACGAAGAGATTAAAAAGGCTCACACCCGACGACTCCAAGTTCAAGATAAATTTTAGTCAATGCAATTATGAAAACATTTACCTACAAACAAGCAATTCAAGTCCTAACAACCTATTTTAAAGGGTTTCAGATTATCAAAGCGTGGGACACTCTCAAAGAATTAGACATCATTTTTAAAGATGCCAACGGGAAACAGTGGGAACTCATTTCTACATCTGACAACTATTTTCAGACGGTGGAAGATTATGTAATTATCGAAGCATAAAGCCATGAAGAAAGACGATAAAAAAGCACTGGAAGAACGCTTGAAAAAGCGGGAGGAATTAAAAAAGTTGTCAAGAAGTTTAGTTGCTGCACGTGATGCAGGCGAATATATGGGCAACGAAGACGACACAGTGAACGGGCTTTTACGGTTTTACTATGCCTGCAAAGGCTACAAGAATCTAAAGACGTTCAAAGAGTGGAAAGAAAACGGCTACACCGTCCGCAAAGGTGAAAAGTCTCTCCTTGTTTGGGGTACTCCCATAGCATCCAAAGCAGAAAAAGAACGCATAGAAGAACTAAAGAAACAAGGAAAGGAAGACGAAAAAGCAAAGGAAGACTTTTTTCCTGTCTGTCATCTTTTCGCTGAATGCCAGGTGCACAAGTTAGAGAAATAGGTTAAACCTAATATACAAATCATTAATTATTAACATTTTAAATTTTATCACAATGGAAAAGAAAGAAATTAAAACAGTAGGAAAAGAAGTAACAAAAGCAGTTGAAACCATGAAGAAAGCAGGCGCAAAAGCCCCAGTAGCAGCCCCAAAGAAAGACGAGGCAACAGAGTTACAAAAAGAGATAGACCGAAAGACGGAAGAACTTAAAAAGTGCCTTGCAGAGCTTGAACGAAAGAAACAATTATCCAATAACCGCACAGCGTTCATGCACGCATTGGATAAATTGGAACAGGCTACAGAGAAACTGAACGAAGAAACGGACTTTGAAACTACACTTTATCGCCTGCGATTCTCTGATGCAATAGGCTATAATAATAGTGATATTTTCAGTATTTCCAACAACTTTATCTTAACAGAGTTCATAAACTTTATGCGTGGTAAAATTCAAATCCGAATTTCCGAAATTGAGCAACAACTCATAACAGAGTAAACCTTGACAGAGATAGCCCACCTTTGTGGTGGGCTTCTTTTGCATCCGCCCAGCCCGTTTTCTGCGAGCACTCGAAAACGGGCTGGGGCCCAAAGCGGTATTTTTCTTTTCCCGTTCCATCAACCACGGAGGGGAGAGTTTTTTTAACTCTCTGTTAAAAGGTATTAATATTAATACTTTTATGGTTTAATTGTTTGGTGAATAGTATTAAAATTAATACCTTTGAAGAGTCAAACAATAACGTATAACAGAAATGAAAGTTTATAAAGTAAAAGAGGTCATTAAAATGCTTGAAGATGCCGGATGGTACTTAAGTTACTGCAAAGGCGACCATCGACAGTTCAAGCATCCGGATATAGCCGGAAAGGTGACAGTGAGAGGAAAGTTAAGCGAGGATTTGAATCAGTTTCTTTTAAACAGTATTTGGAAACAAGCAGGGTGGAAATAACCACCCTGCATAAAATACAAAGCGTATGGTAACTATAAAAGTAAATATTGGATGGTGCAATAAAAATTATTGTGCATCTGTCGGCGAAGAGGTTCCGGGAGCAGTTGTTGCTACGGATAAAACATTTGATGGTATTAAAAAAGCGGTTGCTGAAGCGGTTGCTTTCCATGTGGAAGGAATGCAGTTAGATGGAGATGACGTGCCTGCATGGTTAGCTAATGGCGACTATCAGTTTGAGTGGGTACTTGAAGCATCGGCTTTATTGCGTAATTGTGAAAGATACACTTCTATTGCAGCTATCTCACGAGCTACCGGAATAAATGAACAGCTACTTAGTCATTATGCCAATGGACTTAAAGTTCCTCGCAGACAACAACGTGAACGTATTGTAGAGGGACTTCATAAAATAGGACGTGAATTTTTATCAGTTGTGTAGTTATTGTTTGACGACGAATTATACAGCTTAATTTCCGAGGCTTCCACGGGTTGGAAGCCTTTTTTATTCCTCAAAAAGAGGAGGTAACAAAAAAACCTAAAGATATTTGCGGGAATTTCTCGCAACCGATGCACAAGGTATCAAAGGCATCGGAACCGTCGGTTCTGCCCTCCAGCCTGTCCTCTTCCGTTTCGGCCAGCTTCTCCCCTCTCTTATCCTTTCCACCATTGTACACACCGGCACACTGGATGGAAATGAGAAGATCTTCATTGTTCTGTTCATTAATGTACGGAACCAGGTTGGTTTGTCCGGAGAACATCCGGTTAATCAGCAGATACTTTTCCATGTGCCCCATAGGTTTACCGATATAAACCGCTTTCACATTCCATCCACGCAAACGAAATTCGTGCTCAATCACCCACTTAAAGTCCTGCTTATTGACGGCATAGTTACTGCCCAGGGCTGTACTATCGTAGTAGAATATAACTTCTTTGTTCTTGTGATGGCGATAATACTTGCAGAAGTCATCGACCAGCTCCGGCAATTTGCGGTCAAACTTGACAAAGAAAGATTTAATAACGTTCAACCGTCTTCCGTTCGTCTGACCAGCCACCAGCCAGTTGATATTGGCATTGTAGTCGAACGCGATACATATCGGTGCATTCGGGTCCACATCCGCATCCTGAAGGCTGCATTCATCCTGAAGTTTATCAAAGTGGTACTCCAGGCTATCGAGATAAGAAAAGTCCGAAGCAGCATATTTATGCTTTGGCCGCATGGATGAATAGAAGCCATCCTTAGCAATTCCGATACGCTTGCAAAGGATAGACGTCTGAAAGGTTAATGGTGGCAAATCTCGCTTCATTTGGTTAATGAAGGCTTCACCAAGCACCTGCATATTGTAGATAGAAGAATATTCTTTGTAGAACACAGCAACACTGCGCATGCGCGCCAGGTCACGGGATAACGTACGGAGATAAGAACGCAGATAAGCCGGAGGCGTCTTTCCGGCAGCAATCATTTCATTGATTTCCTTTTTCTTTTTCCATATCTCAAAGATTGTTCCCTGAATCACCTCAAGTAATTCCTTATCACTTTTCTTTTCGTACTCCAGGAACCAACTACCTTTTTTGGTAACCGGCATATCAGAGGTGATCAACATGCCATGATGAAAAGCGTGTTGGCCAAAGTGTTGTTTATTTCCCCGGTTCGCCGGCAACGTCTCATCCTTTAATTGCTCAAAGTTGATGAACTTAGCTTCATCAATATCCAAAGCATCGTAAGAGTGGGAATTGGAGGTTCCCTGCCGGTCTTGAGAGATTATATATCCGATGGAACCATTATAAAAACTGAGAATGTTTTCCCAGTTATCCGGCTCAAACAGTGGCTTACCCCACCCCCTCGATTTGGGAGGTTTAATGCCAACATCCCAATGCAAACCACGTTTGAAGCCCCAATTCTCCCAATGTATAAGCATAGATGGAAGGGTATTGGTAAGCACACGCTTGCAATTAGCTCCGACAATGCCGGTGATGCTACCTGCCATCCGCTGCATATTACGAAGGTTCCAGGCAGCGTGCATCGGCCCCTTTCCGATACCACGCCCGGCAACAACAACCGTATCTTTGCAGGCAGTGTACATTACTTCCTGCTGAGGATCATTAAAGAACTGTTTCATCAGATTGCCCTTTAGGATGGAAAATCTCTTCTTCGTTAAACTCTATCGGTTCAAAATCGACATCCTCAATATCATCGTTCCAATACTGCTTTATCTTATCCTGAATACGCTGCCTGATATTTGGAATCGGTTTGATACCGATTACTGAAGGATCATCCGTTGGTTCGAACGGTTGCACCTGAATCTTATCATACCCGCGGTCAACCAGATCTTCTTTATCCAACTGCGTGTACTTACCATATTTATCGGCGGCAGCCACCATCGCGCGGGCATCCTTCATTTTCTTTGCCATTTCATAGGCTTCATCCAGCATCCCGCAGAACTTCCACCGGTGAAAGTCTTTTGTACTCTTATTCAAATCACCAAGCAAGGCTTTAATGATCCGAATATCTTCGTAAGCAGTTGAACGTTGTATCTTGTATCGCAATTCCAGTTCTTTGACAATCTCTACATCTTTCTTCCGGGGAAAGTTAAGCCAAAAGTTATACATATCCCTAATTCGTATCAGGCGTTCCTGAATCACGACAGGGACATTATTCTGAGTCATTTCTTCCCGGGCAGAGAACAAATGCTCCTTACATACTTCAATTGTAGCTGGAACCGGCATTATTATAAATCTTCATCAATGGACATATCCGTCAGAAAAGAGGAAGTAAGCTGAACGGCAAGAGGACTGCCGACCATAGCCAGTTCAATCTCCTGTTCACGCAATTTCATGGCAGTGGTAGCCTTACCACGCCGATAGTACTCAGAAACTAACGAACTGGAGTCTTTCATTTCCATTTTTAACACGCCCGTATCTAATCCCATAAGTATGGCAATATCACTTATTGGTGTCAATTTTGAAGCAAGTCTTTCAATTTCAATCAACTGTTCTTTTGAATAAACCATCTAACTGTATTGTTTTCGTTTGAATAATTTGCGATAACGACACAAAGAGAGACTGAAATATGGCATTGTCCGTAGAGATCATTCCACTCTCCACCCGGTTCCCACGTGTCTGATTCTGTGAAGTACACACACTCACAGACCACCGATCATTATGGATAAGAATCACTTTTGAGTGATTTTCACCTAAATAAACCTGATCGAAAACCATCGACACAAAGCGATAAAGATTCATGGTCTTCTTCGATGCCTTCAAGTCAGTCAACATAATTGCCTTGGTTATTAGTTTGGCCGATCTGAATTTATATATCCGACGGAGAAATTCTTCAGATGTGGAAAACGTAGAAATATAAATCTCCGCAGGCCCCGTTTCCTTCAGAATTTTTTCGATAACATCATAAAGCTGAATACGGTTATCCACATACGCCTGCAAGGGTGCAGTGGATAACGGTTTCAGTATTTCATCTATGATCTTCATACAGTCAATCCACCGGCAGCCAGTTCTTTTTTCTGTTCGTCATCAACCTGGTTCCCAGACTCAATCAGGAAAGAATAACGTTCCTGCATCTTATCACGCAGTTCAGGGTATTTATCCGACTTTTCAGCAAGCAGTTGCTTCAACTTATCTTTATTCTTTGAAAGATAAGTACGGGCAGCATTTACCGCCTTAGCAACCTCTGCCGGAGTCTGTTCTTCCGTTTTTTTCTTCGCAGTACTGGGAAGCTCGGCTCCAACTTTAAATTTATCATAATCCGCCATCTTAGAGCGATACAATGTATCCTGTTCATCCAATTGCTTGAGTAATTCGTACCGGTCACAGGGAGCCGATTTTCCCATTTTTTTCAAGTTCTCATGGAGTAACTTGATATTTTTGAATATACCGGCACAATCAGTCCATAACTGCTGAATCTCTTCAGGAAGAGAATCATGGTCTTTACGTTTACCTTTGGCAACCGTTGCTTTAGGATCTTCTTTTGTCGGAACCGGGACAGCCTTTGCAATCAATTTGGCTGTTTTAGGAAGAAGAGCCTTTTCCATCAGGACAACATCCTCAATTGTCTTCTGATCCAATCTGATATTCAAATGCTTCTTTAGCTCGTATAATAACTTATCAGCAAACCTTTGTGGTTTACGGATTATATTGTTGTAGAGTACACGATTTCGATTCAATTTCAAAAGTAGCAATGCACCGGCTTCAATATCACGTTCGGACGGTTCTGCGTTAATATAATCCTGTATCTGTTGAGTCAATTTCTCATCCATATTTTTTGAATTTAAAAGAATGGTGACATAGTATTCCCATGTCACCATCCTGATTTTGAACTAATATTATTCTGATGGAGCCAGTGACGGGTCCGCCCATGCACTGCCATCAGCACCGGAGATGTCCCCGTCTTCCGTTTCAATCTTTCCCGGATAGAAGGGAGACGGGCAAATATCAGTAACTTCAACAGCTAACGAAGTACCGGCTTTATCTGTGTGACTGGCTCCCAGTTCCTGGCTTGGCTTCGTATCTGTCTCAAACATTTCGTTACCTACAACCCGGAACTTTCCATTACGTTGCTGAACCAGGTAAACCAAATCATCAGCATTCGCCTGACGAGCAAAGCCAGTGGCTTCTTCCTCTACTCCGGCATGCTTGAGAGTAACTTTGTTAAGGAAAGAACGCGCCGGCATATCGCCTTGAGACTCCGAGGTTACCGGAGATTCAGCCGTTAATATATCCAAAGCGAGCCACTTTTTATCGGCGACCAACTCAAAGTTGCCCACATAAGTAGCCAAAACACCCATTGTTTTACCGGTAGCAACTTCTTCCGGTAGTAATGGCCACTTTACAATATTCGATTTCTTGGTGAAGAAAACGCGGGGACGAATCCCCGGAAGAACAGTTGTACCTTTACACCAATCTAATGAGTTGTACAAATCAGCGCTATCACAATTTTTCATAATAACTCCCTTCCTTGATTATGCAGTGAATAATTTACCAACCAACAATCTTTCCGGAGAAATAGACTCGTACTGACAGCCAAAGAAAAGAGTAGCAATGAATTGCAAAACGAAAGCAGCATGCTTTTCTACTGTAATTTTTTCCAAGTCACTCTCCTGATCCACTCCGACTAACATATTTTCTTTTGTGCTCAGTTGAATGAAATTAGAACCTTTCTTGCTTGATAAAGCAACCAACTCGCACATGTCATCACTACCCTCCAGGAATGTTTTATTAAATTCCTTGTTATAAGGAACAGAACCTACCGTTGCCTGATAATCATCAACATAGGCATTGTAGATGAACTTCGGGATAAACAATTTAGTTTTTTCTCCCTGGAGTTCATCAGAAGCCGTACGATAAAAAGTCTTCAGCATATCCACTGCATTAGTGGCATTTACCTCTTCTGTAAATGAAAATAAGTTATTTAAGTCCTTAGTTAAATTGCCGGCAGTGATTTCTGTCTGAGCTATCGTATCAAAGCCATTAAACAAATCGACTGTCTTAGATCCACTTGCATTCCGAACTGCATTCCAAACACACTTATTAAAGCTCTTAGACATTTGCTTCATCAAATAAGCCAACACCAAATTAGTGACTTCAGTAGACTTCAACCCCTCACCCTTCGTAATAGAAGAGCCCCAAATAGACTGATAAACACTATTCGGGGAAAACTCTTTAACTACAGAACCAAAGAATGTTTCCAGTTCCCGCGGTGTAGCCTTAACACCTGATTGGTCAATTCTTGATTCAGAATAAGGTCCAACCTCAATACCTCCACTCAACTCACCAACAACTTCTTTATACCGGATGCCCGGTCTTACTGTCATATGCTGTGTAGTGTTCTGCAAACCTATAACCACCATCGCAAGTAACTGCTTGCGAATTTTAATAGCGGATTTTGCAAGAACGTCAGCACTCAAATTCAATTCACCCATATACTATTTTTTAAAATGTTTATACTCTGTCGTACAAAGTCTTCGCTTCGCTAAAGACATTTGCTTTTTCTTCACCACCTTCATCCCCATTGATGTGAGTAGTATCATCCCCGGAACCCTTCTTCAGATTCTCAATCTGAGTATCTTGCTCCTCAATTTTGTCCTTCTGCTGTTTGTTATCAGATTCCAAGGCATCTAATTGGTCATTAATAGCCTTCATCTGATCTTCGGTAAGCTCTACCTTACCATTACTAAACTCCAATCCTTCTACCTGAAGGATAGAGTTAACTTTCATAAAGTCTTTCTTCATTTCAATTATTGTTTTAACTTGATTCTCAGTCACAACCGGAGTCTTCTTATTCTTCTTTTCTAAAAGGTTATTAATCCCATTATAAATTTTATGAAGCAAAGAAGAATCATCCTTAATCTGTCGTATGGGAAGTTCAGGCAACCCCAAAGAGTTGAACTTACGACTTACCGCATCAGAATAATTGAGCTTCTCACCCTCCTCAATTATTTCATCAACAAAGCCATACTCAAGAGCTTCCTCAGCAGTCAGCCATTCGCCTTTTTTAAGAATATCCAAAATGTCCTCTACTTTTTTCTTGCATTTGCTCGCATACATCTGAGCCAAAACAATATCCATTTTGTCATTTTCCAACTTGTTTTGCTTGAGCTGTTCAATCAACTCCGCAATCTGATCAGCATTCATCTGTCCCCAAGCATCCACCCAGTTCGAAACTTTGTGCACCAAATAAAAAGCATACTTGGAGATACAAACTTTCTTCGCACCCAGTGAAGCAACCGTAGCAGCAGACGCCACATATCCGAAAAGATAAGCAGTAACACGACCGTGATCAATGAATTGCTGACGAATATCCAGACCATGGTCCAGTAAACCACCAAGCGAATTGATACGGACGGTCACATCTTTATCTTTCAGACCACTTAATTGGGCGCTGATGTTCTGTTTAGAGACACCCCAACGCCCAATGTAATCGTCAATTTCAATGTTATATGTCATACCTAACAATTAATTTTATGCAATGTTAGGCATTAAGAGCAGCAAGCAAAAAGACTAATCTAAGACTGTAAGAAGCGGAAAAAGGTTTGTGTAAGTAACAGTACATGTGCAGCCGGCTTTGTCGGAGGTAGAACCAGGATAATTCTCCGTAGAAGTAAAAACAGTATAGGGCCGCTCTTTTGTACCCAATATGTATTCCTGCCCGGACACAGAAGTTAACCGATAACAAAAGCGGTCCAAGTCCAGCTCAGGACGCAAAGCAGTTTTAAAAATCAACTTCGTCGTAAAAAGCTTCTGGTTATTATCCATCTTATCGGTGACCTCTACCGATGCCAGCCCGATAATATCCAGTTTTTCAAACCCGGAACTTTCCTTCAGGAAAATTCCATTATTAAAAACTCGCATAGAAGTTTCCATGGCAGAAACTAAGCATTTCTCAACCGTTTTGATATGAAGTAAATTACAGCGCATAATATAAGCATTTTTATTTCGGTCCATTTCGGTGTGTTTCACACCGTTTCATGTTGTTTCACTCTGTTTCGCACATTTCGGTCTGTGTCACTTCGTTTCAGAATCGGCCTCGAAGTCGTTACGATTTTTATCTAAAAAGATTCCTTTTTTCGCATATCGTTTTCTAAGCCGATAGAATTTCTGAGCAATGGTATCTTCATACTGGTCAGAAATACCGTGCATCTTGCACCATGAAACAATGGTTTGCTTGATTGAACAGTTCAGATTCTCCAAGCTGCCCAGCTCCGACCATAGGTTCTGGAGCAATAATGTTTCAAGGCTATCAGTAAGCAGCTTCTTAGATGCTTCATTCAGGTAGTTATAAACACGTGGGTCCTTTAGCTTGTATGAAGGAATACGAACGCCCAGATTACTATCACCCTTCATCTCCGGCGAGACTCCGGCCGGAGTCTTCTCCAGGAATTTCTTTATAAGTCGATTTTCTACGCTGTCTTTAGGAAACTCAATAATATCTCTCCTAATCTTCTCTTCCAGAGCATCATTATCAATTCCAAGACTATGTATAGCCCACTCAGCTACATAAACAGGCACTTTAAGGTATATCAGGAACTCACTCATAATTAGGTTTTTGTTGTACAAATATACAATATATTATAGACAATCTATATTATATAACAGACAACGAATCAAATAAAAAAAGTTTCTCTGTGACATACCTATTTTGTCCTCTACACTCTCTACACTTTCTACAAAAATATATTTAGCTAATAATCAGATATTTAATCAATACAACCACTTAGTTTTTGCTTCTACATTTGTAGAAAAAAGCCTGTTTTGTAGAAGAGAGACTACATTCTTCTACAAATGTAGAGATTTGTAGAAGGTTGTATAAGAGTATATTTATAGTTAAACCACTCATTATTAACATTGTAGAAAGTGTAGAAGATGTAGAAGTACTTTTCCTCCCTACGGAACTCAAAAATTTGCGTCCCATAGGTACACAAAAAAAGGAGTGCATTCGCTTCACAGCGCCTACACTCCCACACAATAATGATTCTGATATATTATAATGGCAAACGTTGTTGCTCTAGTTCTGGCTTCCTCTCTTCCTGAACAGGTTCTTCTTCCTGATCAACCAAATCTACTTCCAAGTTGATAGAATAATCCTGCATGATCGTTTCATAGTCAAAACATAATGCAATATCTACCGAAGAAGTTTTTTTCCAAGTCAGTTTACCTCCTTCATCAACAGGTTTAGCAACTTCCACTCCTTTCTGTATATTCTTGAAACGGACGCTGTTATTCTTCCCCATGTAGCCTTTTGAGTTTTCCAGGTAATAAAGTAAGGAGCCCTCCGGTAGAATAGAGTCTCCCACCATTTTGCCAAACTTCTTATACAGCATGAAAATCCTACTCTTACGCATTCGGAGTATAGGCTTGGGCCTGATGAACCGCATCTTATCTTTGATAATATCCGATTTAAACTCATTCACATAATCAATCCGATAATCCGCCTCGATAAATATTTCACCGTCTTGCTGAAGATAGCTCACTACATTCCAGAAGTTGGCCAACTCATTGTTAGATTTGCATTCCACATTTTGGCGCAATATACCTTCAGACACAATGCCTACCATTTCTTTGTAGGTAAAAGGTAAATCCAACACGCCTTCCAACGTTCTGAAAGCCGCCAAAGGAATAATCCAGTTTCTTAGAATACGGTCTTCCACGCGTTCATTCTTGGTACATTCCATTATATCAGACATACACTGATTGTAATTCGAAATAAAACCTTGCTCCATCTTTGCCCGGTGACGCAATATCTGAAGTGTCAAGTGTGACACACCCCGTTTCCTGGTCTGTAATAAATCATCAAAAATTCTCTTTTGGGTATCTGTGAACTCCGATTTATTGAATGTAAGGTATATCAAACGTGAAAACAGAGCAATATCGGCAGTGGCCATTTCCTGACCGGAAAGAATCACACCGCTATCAACGCTCGTAATTTCTCTTTTTTTATCCCGATCCATATTCATTCTCGACCGTCCGGCGCCATCCCACAGCCCTTTCAGAAACTCCCGCTTATCAATATCAATGCTATTCTTAAACTCGTCAATATGCACAAGGGCATTGGCACATTGCGCAACCAGGTCCGCCATGGCGGCAATGGTTGCATTCTGAATATTAGGAGGAATGTTCTCGATAATGAAGAATGCCATTAGCGAATGACCGAGTTCTGATTTACCGGAGCCTTTTGGCCCAAACAAATTTAGAATAGGAAAACTTTTTGTATAACCGGTTATTATATCCCGGAACAATGTGGCCAGAAGGAAACAAATGCCAACTTTCGCATTGTCACCGGAAACATTAATCATCTTTTGGCAATAATCCCGGAGGGATATTCCATTATAATTCAGATGAACAAATTTACGCTCAAATTGGAAGAGCTTCACTTCATCATGGTAGATTTTACTGCTTGCCGGCAAATAGAAATTATTACCGTTCTCCAGACGTACAATTCCATATTCATCCACCGGATGCCACTCAGTATCATAGACTCCATTGCCATAGGCAAAGAAACCCTTCCGGTTCCAACCCAGTTGGACAATCTCAACGGCTGTTTCAGTCTGCTCATAGAGGAACATCTTTAGTTTAGTCAGTTCTCTTTCGGTGGCCAGCCAGATAAAGTTACCAAGCCCCTCGACGCGCTGCTTGAACTTTGATAATGAAACCAGGTCTTCCTGTTTCATTTCTATAATTTCTTCCTGCTTATTGGTATTGCGTATTTTATAAAGACGCTTTGGCAACAAAGCATCTTTTATATGGAACATCGGTTCCATTACGAAGTTCGACCATTGATATTCACTATTGGCTGTTGTTATGGAATAATAGCAGCTATGGTCTTCGTAAAATCCATATTTCTGATAGAGATCCCGATTGATTGTTTTACCTTTATCGAGTATCTTTTTTGCCTGAATCTGCTTTTTAGAGAAGTTGAACGCCTTCGTCCAAAGTGCCTTGTTTTTATATTGTTCCTGAAGCCTGGATAAATACATATCCTGTTTTACTTCATCATCCACAATAGCAACCAAGCGGCACAATTCAGCAATAGCGGCTCTTACATCTTCAGTGGTAGTCTTCCCCATGAAAGCATACCTGGCATACCAGATAATGAAATCTTCTTCGGCCAGGCTCTTGAACCGGCTGATATTGGTACAAAATGAATCCGGATCGCTTTTAACATTACCTTCCCCTAAAGGTATTTCTCGAACGGTCACATTAAAGCCACATTGCATGGCCAGCGTTCCGTTTTTCATTACGTAGCCAATCCCGGTACCGTACTGTTCACCTTGCTTAATCGGGTCCGCGTCCGGAAGAAAACAAAGCCCGGTGACCATCTTCTTTATCTGCCGAAACTGATTCTCCGTCCAGGCTCCACCTAACGAAGCAATCGTATTACTCACTCCGATGGACTGCATACGCAGCACATCAGGCCCGCCTTCCACACAATAAAACCGGTCTTCCTTAATGGCCTGCCGTTGTGCCGTATCGATACCGAATAAAGAGTTATCCTTTGAGTACAATTCACTACTCGACGAATTGATATATTTAGGTACGTCCTTTTCCCCGGACAGGTCACGAGCTGTAAACCCTATCACCCGGTAGAACTTATCGCGGATAGGAATCATTACCCGGTTCCGGTACATATCGAAGACCTTACCTTTCTCCGATTCCTTCAGCAGCCCGATTTCTTTCATCAGGTCAAGGGATAAGCCGGACTTTTGGGCAAACTTATATAGGTTATCCCAGCCCTCCGGCGCGTAGCCTATACCCATTTCATCAGAAAACTCTTTTCCCCATCGAGCAGCAATATATTTATTAGCTTGGTCGGCAGCGGGTAATTTCCGGTTCTCTACATAGAACTCTGCCACCTTTTCATTTATGATAAACAGTGATTCGCGTTTCGCACGTTGGCGAATCTCTTCATCACTGGGAGGAGTCTTATTTTCTTCAATTAATACCCCGTAGCGGTTGGCCAACTTATACATTGCCTCGCTAAAGGTCAATCCCTGCCTTTTCAAAAAAGAAATCGCATTGCCACCGGTTTGACAGGAACCGAAACAATGCCAGGTATTTCTTACCGGAGAAACCATGAAGGAGGGTGTCTTCTCCTGATGGAAGGGACAACACGCTACATAAATGGCTCCTTTCTTTTTTAGTGATACATATTCCGAAACGACTTCAACAATATCCGCACGCTCCAGAACTTGCTCAATATACTTATCATCAATCATTATTGTATGTATTAGTCATGCAAAGATGCACGTTCATAGCCTTATTGAAAAAATCATATCAGCACTCATTTTTCTAAAGTACCGGGAACCACCCCGGTACTATAAACCCTAACCTGGGACTCACACCCAACGGACTGTCCTTTCAGCCGGTATTTTTAAAACATTAAACAATAAATTAAACTACTAAGCCTTTTCTAAAGCATCCAATAAATAATTGGCAATCTGACAATAAAAACCTTGGTGATCTTTTATATACCCTGGCGATACAGTGAGTTTAATGTCTAATACTGCCTTTTTCCTATCGTGCACTATATTAAACACTAAAACTTTACCGTCCTCACTTTCAAAAGTTACTTTACATTTTTCATTTTGTTTTTCCATTTTACAATAAGATTAAAAATTATTCTTTCAAATATTTTTGTAATTCACTACGTTTGATGAAAAAGGCACACGCCATATATTCACCAGGTAAACCCACTATTTGGGCTTTTGCATCATCCCCACAAACTTTTTCAGTTCCAAAGCCAACAATTGAGCCACGGAGGTCATCTTTTACATCGACCAAAGTAGTGGTCATTCTCAAACCTTTATTATCGTCTGCTGCCATCCTCTTGATAGCATCCAGAACTTTATATCCATTTTCATTCATTTTTTATTTGATTTGAGAGTTATTGTATTGCGTCATCAAGATAGCTTATCGCATCCCCAATCGAACAAAAAGCATGGTCAAGGCTATCAATTGCATCTGACATTCTTTCACCTTTCTCGCCTTCTTGTAGTGACTCAGGGAAATTGTCGTATGCTTCTTGCTCTTCATCCTGAATCTCTTCAATTTCAGTTTCTAAATCAGTCAACTGATCTATAATGCCCTGAATCCTTTTACGTCTGTCCTTATTCATTTTTATTTTGTTATGAATTTTGTTTCTCAATAAATTCTTTCGCCTTACCACGATTGACAAAACGTTCATCAGATTTGTGCCGCCCAGCAATTACAGTACATAAGAAAAATTCAGTCTTTTCACAATTTTCTTGCAGGCTGCAATTATCACACGGAGGGCTGATTCTCAATGAAACTAACTCATGAAGTTCATCATTAATTATTATTCCATTCATACCTATTTCATTATCCGTTAAATGTCGTTTTCTCAGTAGCTACGTCTCCGTGTTTCATTAGATACTGCACAACTAATTGATTAGCCACATGAGTAAATTCCAAATAGTTGCATTTACTCCCAGTTAGTCTATTAAAAGCGAACCCCGCCCCTAATATCAGCCCTGTCATTACCTCTGTTGCATTTTTATCACTCACCTCAATGTAGTTCTCATTTTCATCATTTCGGACCACATCTTCAATTGCCGATGCAAAGCATAAGGCATAGTTTTGAATTTCTTTTTCTTTGTCCATAGTTTATTCCTTTCTATATTATTAGATGCTAATCTCCTATTATCTGACGAATGGTATAGTTCTGCCTTCCTTTGAAATGAGAGAAATCAACCAAAGTTTGCTTTTGATAAAGCGCCAGAGCCACTTTCCGAAATCTTTCATAATTACGCTGAGAAATGGGCACTAACTCCTTTTTCTCCATATCTTCCATTAATTCTTTACGCGTATGAGCCCAATGCCCATACGCGCTTTTCTCACCAAAATCATGGTCAATGGTATGAACATGAAAATTTTCACTTTTTGAAAGAAAGATTTTTAGTCTCTCCAACCTCGTAAAACTTAACCTCACAATGCCTCGACTTGAAATTTCTCTCTCTTCTAACCAAGCTATTATTTCAAGATTATAGAAACCGGTCGAATAGTCTCTTCTGTAAAAGTAATGTATCTTCATAAGGTTTATTTTTAAGAATTTTGTTCTATCACATCATCTAAATCATAGAATGTACTTATTGGTTCGGGCAACACTATCGATTCCATTTCTTTGTTTTTCGAGTAATTCAAATCTATGCACACTCTATTATTTTCCACACTTAATAGGGCACCATGCTTTACCATTATTCCCCGTAAATCAAGCAGAAACGCTTTTTCTTTCTCTGTCAATTTTCTAATCATTTTCTTTGATTCTATTAATGATTAAGTATATTCTTCTCCACATTATCCGGCCAAAGTTCTTGAACATCCATCTTCAGATACTCCGCTATAATTTTTTGTTTTAAGGGGGGAGGTGTCACACTACCATTTATCCAACGATAAACGGTCATCACACTGGAACACGTTAATTGTGCCAGCATGTTAATTGTCTCTTGCTTCACATTAGGAAGCCCATTTATATACTCTGAAAATACCATATAAAATAGATTTTTAAAAATTAATATCGTTCTACATCATGTTTTTATTACCTTCGTGATGTTATTCATAGTAACACGGTGCAAATAAAACCAATTAATACCAATATTGCAAATATTTTGGTATTAATTTGATAATAATCACTAATATCCAGATACTATATGATTGATATTAAACTATTTAGAAAAGACAACAATCTATCTCAGATAGATTTAGCCAATATTCTTGGATGTACACAAGGATTTGTCAGTAGCTTAGAAAGAGGGAAAAGACCAATCCCCAAAGGTATTATCACCAAATTATTATCATTTCCTAATTATAATACCAGATATTTACTGCAAGATAATGAGGACTTTAATACCGAGAAATCTAATTTAGGTCAAGTAACTATTGATAGAGAAGTTTTCGATGTTTTAAAAAACCTATCAGAAACAGTTCTTTCCCAACAAAGAACAATTGAAATCATAGAAACAAAAGCGAAAAAAATGATTGTCCCAGAGGGCGACAATGCCGAATGTGCCGATGTAAGCGGATCAGATTTGGACAAGTAGTTTATATAGTACCTAAATATTGATGAATATGTATAACGGACAAATCATAAAAGAGCTACTCAAAAAACGCGGCCTCTTAGTCAAAGATCTCTTAGAGTATCTATACCCCGATCCAAACAAAAGGAATGGCTCCATTAAACAATTGGAAACCGGAAATCCCACGGTTAAAACCTTAGAAAAGATTGCCGATTTCTTCCAAGTATCAATGGATGTCTTTTTTGAACGTCCCCAATACAGCCCTAAAAATACAGAGGCTGAAATTAAAATCGAAGGCTTAGAAAGACTATTGGAGGAGAAAGATAAACGGATTGAGGAGCTAAAGCTATTCAACCAATTACTTACCAATAAGATAAGTGAGTAACGGCCGGACAGATTTCGGACATTTTTGAGATAAATTTAATAATCAACCTGAACGTAAAGGCATTGTGAGTAATTATATAGAGCTGCCCAGAGAGGAAAAAAGTTCGAGCCTCTCCTCCCGTGCAAGGATAAACAGCTATAAATCATAAGATTATAGCTGTTTTATATTTATAGGCCATAAGTTTTGACTCCAAACGGAGTATACTCCATCGTTATATTCTTAATACATAACACTAATTATCAGCAATCAATATGCTATGGGAGGTCATCTTAACAACCTTTTGCCATAAGACTTGGTAAACTACGATTCTATTCAAATCATCATTTGAAGAAAAAAAGCAAGATTTAATTTTGGTATTCATCAAATGATGATTATCTTTGTAATGTCAAAAGTGATGGCAATGCCAATAATTGAAGAAGACCTAAATGGCCGGGATGAGTATCTTGAAGATTTACGATTCCTCCTCCGGCATGAAGAACAACTTATCGAAGACAAGTGGTACACGCAGGAGGATCTGGACAAGTTAATCAACGAAGACTGCAAAGGAATAGTTGACGCTTTGACAGATGAATGATTTCTGGTAGTCCTTCGGGGCTACCTCAAATCTTCATCATAATACTAAACAAAAAGAGTTATGGAAGAGTTGAAAGAAAGAATCAGAGCAAGTTTTGAAGAGTTCTGCTCTCTCAAAACTGAAGAAGAAAGAAAAGCACATGATATTAAGTTTCATGCTTTAATGAAGTCTGTTCCCCCAGAACAACGAAGGTTAGCCGGACAATATCTCCGTGAAGTAATGAAAGAAAGAAGAAGTTCAAAATCCCCAAAAATTGATAAGGATTTGAAAAAAGAACTGGGAGATATTTCGGAAATAGTTTCTTTGTCGTATATTGCTAAAGAATATTTTGGCAAGGATAGGACATGGCTCTATAAAAAAATCAATGGAACAATACCATTTACAGAGGACGAAACAAAAATTCTATCAATGGCCTTGAAAAGTATTGGAAATAAATTTTTAGATACTTCAGCTTCATTGGCATGAAGCTAACACTTTGACAAGTAGAAGGGCTTCCACGAGTTGGAAGCCCTTATTTTATTATTCATCTTATTTATTCCATAAATCAGGAATCGCTTCATGCCCGCGAGCATCTACCGGTGCTTGGTCAAAGGGGGCTTGATTGCCGCTATGAACGTTATACAAAACTTTGGCAGTTTCCATCATAGCCTCAACTTGCTCCTTATACGGACGGTCTGTTACATCAATCAAACCACAGTTATAGTTTTCACCATCAAAGCGTCCCGTTATATCCTGATCGCACCACTGAAAATATCCTGTGCCGATTAATCCCGGATGAGCGTAAGCATTCTCAGTATAATATCTGTAAGCCACTCCACGTTGTGCCTCAGAGTTTACTTGCCATAGAGACTGTGCAAGTCCCCGATCTACCGTACCAAAGTGATATTCTCCGATAATCATCGGTAAACCTGTTATTTCCAATGCACGGCTAAGCATAGCTTCGTCAGGAACTAATTGATAGCAATTGAAACTGAATACATCGAATGTTTCACTACAAATTTTCAGAATCTCAGGCTGTAACTTATCAGGATCGCCAAAGCGTATACCTAAATTAAGGTGATTCGGATCATGCTTTTTCAATGTTTTATTTACGTCGATAAGGAACGAACGGAATGTTTCGTGAACAAAGTCTTTACGGTTTTGCTCATTGTCGCCGTTCTTAGCAAGATATTGTTGCAATGCGCCTTTGATAGGACGTTCTTTACCGGTAAGTATCAGGTCGCAAAGACGTACTTCCTCATTGAGCCATGCAGGTTCATTGCCTATGAAATAACCAACCAGCCAAGGATTATCCTTCAAGTCTTTGGTTGTTTCAGAAAGGTTTTTATCTATCATAGCTTGGAACTCGGAATCATAGATGTCACAAAGTCCCATCAAATCCGGTGCCAGCCCAAGCCCGTGAAGCGGAAGAAGAAATGCTTTGCGGTTCATTGCCATAATCTCATTGTCACTCCAGTTTGCAATTGTATTTAACCCCCACTTATCCATTCGTTTGATTACAAGTTCTTTTGATTTGGTAGGAAAGTCATCACCAAAGCGACGAACTTGATTCCATAAGCCGAACGAACCGTTGTTAGCCCTGCGGCGTCCCTGTTTACCAAAGCGTTCCATAAGGTCGGCAGGTGGAAGTTCCTTATACATGCCGGCGCGGTGTTCCACATCGCGGATGTTACCACCACCGCCAACACCAACACAATCAATACCGACACTCAGGAATAAATAACCTTCGGGATCAACAAACCACCAGCGATCGCCAATCTTCTCGGTACGGAAGAATCCTGTACCTTTCACCTGTTGCTGTTTGTAACCGCCGAACTTAGAATAATTATAAGCTTCGGTAGACACAACTTCATTCTCCTCTGCTCTCCATTCAGCTTCCAATTCTTCCAAAGACGCAGCCTTTTCGGGATAATCGACCAAAGTTGATTGTCCGAACTCATCAATAGCAGGTTGCTCACCCATATATACATCACCCGGATCGTCTACCGCCAAAGTAATGTTACGGATTTCAATAGTAGGTGCACCTATCGGCTTCCTCATACGGACTCCCACAGAGTCTACTCCATGAAGCGGACCACGCTTGCCCCCCAAGTTTACCCAACCCATGTAACGGGCATGATTGAATGTTGCCGCCAAATCGACTGCTGCATCAGGCAGTTCCGTGAAATACTTCAAAGGAATTGCCAACTTGTTCCATGCATTGGGCACATAAGACATGATACGTAATTCATTGTAACCGTTATCTGTAGTAAAGCCTAATTGAAAACGTTGCGGAGTACTGATCTTATACTCCAAAACTACATAATTATAGTCATCCCAGTCAGCAGGCAATTCGGGATTAATATCCTTCAAAGCAAACTTCTGACCTGAGAGTTCTTTCGTACTATCGAACGCAACCTTATGAACGGGTGGCGCACATTGTACCATTGCCAACGTGGTAAATGCAAAAAGAATACTTTTTAAACTGTTTTTCATAAGAACGATTTTATTTGTGATTAATAGTATATCTGTATAAAGACGAACGGGCTGCTACAAACAATGTATTACCGTCTTTACCGGCAACCACCAAAGATGTGGGACGTTCGGGCAGACGGATAATATCTATCCTTTCGCCTTTGTCATTGAAAACATACACATGACCGTCGCCAACATACACATTGCCTTTGCTGTCTACTGCCGAACCAAACTCTCCCTGATTCACAAAGTGAGTAAGATTAGCCAACGTTCCATCCGGATTCACATCCATACGGGCAAGTAACCTGTTATATTCGTCGGCTGCATAGAATGGCTTACCCGGAACAGCTTCGAGAACAGAAGAAGAACGGGCAAAGTCATAGCACTCAGGAATAACGGTAACACCATCGGGAGCGACAAAACAATTCACGGGCTGCCAAACGGATATGGCATCAAAGTCGTGCAAATCCCTCCAGCGATGTGCCGGATAAATGGCTTTTGCCACATTCTTAATGCTTCCCATAGGCACTCTATCCAATAAACGAATCGTTTCTTCCGGATTATCAGGATTGATAGAATATACCCAAGTAGCAAAGCCCGAGTTTCCCCAATGGCTGAATGTAGTACCTGCCGCATCGGGCAATTCGGTAATACTTTCCTGTTTGCCGTTTATCCTATTTCCCGGCTGAGGATAGTATTTAAAGAATACCAAGAGATTGTCTTTGGTATCGCATGCCAATGACAAGGGTTGCCACGGCAAGTCTGCTATCAATGAAAGCTGCTCTTTCTCCGCATCCCATTTGTAAATGCGGCGCATACGCTGCTCACTGAAATACACATTTCCTTTACTATCGCGGGTAATGCCTTCGGCATACTCGAACCCCGTAGCCAAACGCTCTACTTTACCCGCCTCGGCATTCAAAGGATTCAGGCGTGGTTCATTGCCTGTTATCGTTAAGCGGGTAAGCTCCCACGGGCGAACATCCTGTTCCGTATTCATATCATAGCACATCAAATCCGTAGTGAAACGCATTTGTGTAAAGTTGTGCATATTATAGAACTCTATATTCCTGCAATTCCATGTGCGGATAGCATAAGGAAAAGGAGTATTTACACGAATAACGCGGAACAGATATAAGTTGGCAAACATCATATTGCTGCAATCCTGCAACTCTATCTGTTGGCAATCAGGGCTTTCACGGGTTTCTTCCTCTAGCTGCAAAGCATAGACTTTCCAATTAGATACCTTATTGAAACGAACTTCATTGCGAACATGATGCTCCACAGACATAGCATAGATACGGGCTTCGGTAGATGTATTGTTTACATACAGCCCACTGGTGGCATAGGTGCTTGCAGTCCATATATCTTTAAATATTCCACCTCCCCCATTGGTTACCCACAGGCTCCAATGCTGATTGTCCCAAGCCTGATCCTTTCCCAAATCGGCAACAGGTTCTGTTGGGGTGCTAATCTTTCGTCCCTGTCTGCGTGGTGCTTGATTCTTATCGGCAGTTCCTTTATCCATTGTACCATGAACACCCAAGAACTTTACGTCATTGAAATAGGAGTCTTTACCTGCCATCCACTTACAGCCCACTGCACGATAGTTATAAGCCCCTGTATTAAGACCTATACCCGAAACAAGATTCTTACCGCCCATTGAGGATTCCAATAAAGGTTTCGGAGCACCGAATCCACTAAAAGCCGGAGTGCTTTCCAAGAGTATGAGTTGAGTAGAAACAGGATTCAATCCAATCATGCAAGTGTTATCCTTCAACTTCAATGTTTCCGAAACAACATACCAGCCTTGCGGAACATAAACAACATCGTACCTGCCGATTGCCTGCCGGAAAGCCTCAGTATCATCGGTTACTCCGTCACCTTTCGCACCTAAATCGCGCACGCTTACCCAAGCCTTCATGGAAGGCAAAGCCGGAATATCATTCTTCGGAGCTTCCGGCATGCCTTTCAATGCTTCTATCTCGATATGCGTATCAAACACGGGAGTCGCAGCCATGTCTTTCACATGTATCCCATGAGAGAAGTCTTTCACATTATATATTCTTCCCTCACCCAAGATACGCTTACCGCTTTCACGGTACCGGATGAGGACAGGAACCTGATTACATACCACATTGCGCATACTCAACTGATTGGGAGAATATCCCTCATTCCCGATGACAATACCGGCTTGCTTCACTTGTTCAAAGGTACAATCTTCCATATAAATCTTATCCGAACGTTCGGGATTCACTTCAATTACTGTCGGGACTTGCTTTGCATGCAAGCGAACAATAGTAAGCCCTCCTTCCTGTGTACGGATAGCTGCCTTGCATTGTCCCTCAAAGTAGGTATTTATCATCATCATCTGCCAACTTGGGGAAGTCTTGGTAGTATAGATTCCATAGTCTCCACCAAAGAAGCGGACGTTTTCCATTTCATTGCCTACATCGAACAAACCTGCCTTGCCTTTGCCAATCCATACATCCACATTAGACACAAAGCTATGTTGGGCAAAGTGCGTACGCAAAGCAACCGCATGAGGATTGCCATCTTCTATCTTCAAGTCAACATTGGAGATTGCACTGTAAAACGTTCCTGCACCTGCATCTCTCGGAGCTTCACCCGGACGGACGATTGCCCCTGTGAACCAGAACATATAATTGGCTTTGCCTTTATCCTCTGCCACTTCTTTCTGATAACCCGGAGAGTTCTTAGCAAGAAACACAAGCGGACGTTTGGCACCATAGCCAATCAGGCGCACAGCATTAGGAACATAGATCGTCTTGCTGATCTTATACTTTCCTTCAGGCAGGAACACTATGCCGAAGTTATACTTTTCCTTTACCTGATTCAATGCCTTTTGCAAAGCATCGCTCACATCCATAGTCCCGTCCGCCTTGATACCGAAGTTCCCGGGAGTAAAGTAAACCGCTTCGGTATCAACAGGCTTTTGAGTATAGACCGATGCACTTCCGGTATCGGCAGCCCATCCATACCGACAGGCCACCGTTACTAAAAGACTGCATAATATAACTAATGTTTTTCTCATAATCCCGTTTATTTCAATGCATTCAGATGCGCATGCGCCCAAGTGTGGGACGGATTAAGCATCAAAGCCCGGTTATATTCTTCCTTAGCTTTATTCAAATCGCCCAAACCTTCATAAGCCAAGCCTGCATAATAGTGATTATTGGCTACACGCTTGTCGGAATCCTGATTACCGCCCTCGAACTGAGTAAAGAATGCTTCGCCGGATTTATTCATGTTATCCAGAATATCCTGCAATAACTGCTTTCCCTCCTGTTGCTTACCCAAAGCAATGAGAGCCATACCTTTATTAAAGTTATATTCCCAATCGCTGCGGCGGTCGATAGTTACATCGGCAGCCTTTTGGAAATACTCCTGTGCCTTAGCTGCATCGCCTTTCTTCTGATTGATGCAACCTGCAATGTAATACAAGCGTGCATAGATGGAACGGCCATAAAGCCCGATAGGGTAAGCCAAAGCTTTATCCATATATCCGAGAGCCTTATCATACTGCTTTTTACCGGCACACTTCAAAGCAAGCAACGCATAACTATCCAAGTAATTATCCTGCATATCGCGTGCACCTTCGGATTCAATGATAAAGTTATTATCCATTATGTTGATTGCTTCCTCATACTTGCCGTTCTCAACAGCACAGGTAGCAAGGCGCAAGGTTGTTTCCGAACGTGTCTTTGCCAAAGTTATGTTCTTTTTCAGGAAGTCATACTTCTCTTTCGGAGAAAGTTTGTTGAGGTCGTTCAGTTCATCGAGTTCGAACAGCAAACGGGCATCCTTGTTATTGCATGCAAATGCTTGTTGCAAGTAAGACAAAGCCTTCTTGTAATCGCGCTTCTCTTTATAAGCCCAGCCCAAATTACGATAAGTGATATAGAAAGATTTATCCAGATTCAACGCCTGTTCCCATAAAGCGATAGCTTCTTCGGGTTGATGCTCATAATACAAGTTTCCTAAATAATAGGGAGCACGGGCGTCTGCCGGATTCATTGCCATTGCGCTGCGAAGCATATAAATCTCCTCGAAACGGAACGGATAGCAATAATCGGAAGGCATGGAAGCTGCTTTCTTATAATACTCCAAAGCCTTATCCTTGTTATTCATCAATTCGGAATAATAGCCCATTGCATAATACAACATCGGGAACTTGTTCCCTTTCTGCTCCATACGGGCAAGCACATCAAACGCTTCCGGATAAGCACCTGCTTGCATATATTCGGTAGAAAGTTCAAGATAATCCTGCACATCATCCCGCATCAAGCGGTTCAGTTCATCCATATCCGCTTTGTTATTGCGAAGAATATATAGTTCGTTCAACGCCATGTGATTTATCTTGCAGGTATCAATGGTGGCACGCAAAAGAGTTTCCGCTTCTTCTGCCCTGTTCAACTTGCGGAGCACATAAGCCTTAAGGTTCCGGGCACGCATGTTGTCCGTATTGGTAGCAATGGAAAGTTCCAAGTGCTCCAATGCCGTAGGATAATCGCCACGCAAGCAATCCATCTCCGCCAACTGATAGTAAGCCGCCGTGTGCCAAGCCGATGACCATGAGGAACGGTACAAATTATCATAAGCATCGGCATCTTTGCCCAAAGCACGCAAGGTTATTCCCAAATAATACTGTGCTTCACCATCCTTCGGACGGGTATAATGTGAGGTAATACGTTCCACCGCCGTGCGGAAATATTTCTCGGCAGCCGTCCAATCATAAGCTTTCATGCTCTTAATGCCCAACTGAGTATTTACATCATAGTTTCCCGGATCGCGCTTCAATGCTTCCAGATAATAAGGCATCGGGTCCATGGAAGCATTATAGAACTGGTCTAGACGCAAGCCTGCCAAGTAAAGTTCTTCCACGGATTTCATTTCTTCCGGTGTGGAGAAAGGCTTCATCGGCTCAGGTTTATCATAACCGGGAGTAGGATGATCTGCCGGACGATATGCCAACAACACTTTGCCGTTCTCGTCATAAAGAGCAATATCCAAATCGTTCTCTCCCACCCCTGCCGGCATATTGCATGTGAACTTACGAGGCTCGGCGGGACCGATGCTAATCTTTTCATCAATCAGGCTTCCGTTCTTTCCACCGATAACCAAGCGTGCAGCTTTGTGAGGAGAAGTAGCATTGAGACGAACATCGAGTGCTTGTCCGTTTATAAAGTAATTCATTGCTCCGTGACGATTGGCATACTTCAACCCGTCCAACTCCCGGATAGGGAACCAAATCATCTTTCCTATCTTGGTTTCATAGGGTTGCAACCAACTGTAATCCGGTTGGTTATCGGTGTAGAAACCTGCCATTAACTCAATGTAACGTCCATCGGCATCGGTCAGTCCTTCGTTTGTTTTCAGTCCGTTCGGATTATTTCCGTCCGCCCAATACTTCATCCCGGGACAAATGTAATGATTGCCTACCCAAGCAGTACCGGCATGTTTGTTGTGATCATATCCGCCAAAGTAATCTTCGCGCGGGTCCCATGAGAAGAAAGAAGAAGGTACATGCGTATTCTTCCACCAACTGATGTCCATCCCCGTAAAGTCGTATCCGTTGAAACGGCTGTCGGCTATGGGCCATGCGGTCATTTGATTCTTTCCGTGAAAGGTGACATACTTCACCGAAGGCGGGAAAATTACCTGATAAGCCGAGTCGCAATGCACGGCAGGATTAGACCAGAACAGGAAAGAATTGGATATGGCTGTCCTGTTTCTCGGATGAATAGTCATTTCTATAATAGAAGAATTGGGATAAATGGAGTAACCCACTTCCACTTCGAGACGGTGGCGCCTGTCCCAACTCCGCACCCAAATGGTTTTGGTTCCGTCTGCCTTTTCCTCTACTTTATATCCCATGGACTCTACTGTATTAGGACCATGATGATGAGGATAACCCCAAGCCAAGCTGCCCGATACCCAGTTTCCGAGCATACCGATAAGCGAAGGTTTCACCACATGGTTATGATAAAGGTAATTGTAGTTGTTTGTTTTATCATCGGCGTAATAGATACGTCCGCCTAATTCGGGACTGATTGCCAAATCTATAAATTCATTCTCCACATGAATCATCGGATGTTCCCGGTCCTGTTTATTGGGAGTCAATCCGTCATCAAAGGGATAAGGGTAAATTCTGCGTTGCACTCCCTGATGGCTCTTGCCTTCATAGAAACGGGGCATTACATTGGGAGCTTTCTGTTCATAAGAAGGAATGGTTAAGTTTTTCTCTTCAAGTTTCACTTGTGCCGATACTCCTTGCGATGCAAGAAGCCCCAACAACAAGCATCCTTGTACTATCCATTGCCGGTTTTCTCTTTTAGTTATGTGTTTCATAAGCATAGTGATATTAGTCTTACCTTAAAGGCAAGATGATTATACAGGAAAGTTAAACATATTAATAAGGGAAACTTTGTCTTTTTATGCTTATACTTAAGTAACTTGACAGTTGTCAATTAATAACTTGACAGCTGTCAAGTATATACATTACAGCTGTCAAGTTATTAATTGACAACTGTCAAGTTATTTAAGTATAGTTTCAAAACAGTTTAATGATAAGGGCAAAAGGAACTAATGTTCCTTTTGCTTTATCTTAATATTCAGGGATTAATCGCCTGCATTCAGTTTCGCATTCAGCAATTCATCGTATTGAGGAATAGGGAATACGTAGTCTTTCTCGGTTATGGCATGCATAGGCTGGTTATCTTTCGGATCTTTCTTTGCCACAACGTCCTTTACGATTTCAAGACGAACCATGTCAAACCATCTTGAACGTTCGCCACAAAGTTCCCACGCACGTTCCTGAACACACTTATCGGCAAAGTCGGCTGCGCCTAAACCGGAATAAGTATCCAAACCGGCTCTCTGACGGATTTTATTCAAACATTGGTATGCTTGGGCATCCGGACCTTCCGTTGTACGTGCCTTTGCTTCGGCATAAGTCAAAGCTGTTTGGGTGAAACGCAACATACGCATCGGGATAGATGAATCATAAGCATAGTAATTAGGGGCTTTGTCGCTCTTCATCAACTTCTTGTAATACGGACGTTTGTATTTCAAGTCCTGCCATGCAATTACAGTCCCGTCTTCTTTAGTGACAGTGTAATTGAACGTTGCATCCTTGCGCACGCCTTCGGGGAATTCATTGAAGAAAGTAAGTTCGGAGAAGACCACGTCCCATCCGCCGAGTTCGCCCGGGTATGCCCAGAAACCATACATTGCATTAATGGTATTGCCATTCGCCTTATTACATGGGATGGTAAAGATGTCTTCTTTGTTTATGCCGGATTTCGTTTCGTCGTTTTCATAAAGTACATCATAAGAGTCTTCCCAATCGAATCCCCACTTGGCTTTATTGTCAAGAACTTCTTTGGCTTTGGCGGCTGCCTTTGCATACTTATCGGTTTCTTTCAACGGCCATCCTGCTTCCGACAGATAGACTTCTGCCAAAAGAGCAGCTGCCGAGCCTTTGTTCGGACGTCCCGGTTCATCGTTCCTGCGGGTGTCGCCAAGCATGTTATAGGCATCATCCAAATCTTGTTCTATCTGAGTATAGATGTCTTTCACCGATGATACGTCTTTTGTCAAATCTGCAAGGTCGAACTTCGCAGTAAGCATCAAAGGAATCGCACCGTGGCATCTTACCAGCCAATAATAACTGTAAGCACGGATGAAATGAGCTTCGCCCACTATATGCTTAACGACTTCGGCATCGCCTTGGCAGTTCTGATAATTCTCAAGAACGTTGTTGGCTCCTTGAATGGCTTTATAGCATCCCCAATATACGGTAGGCGAACTTGAATTACTGTTTTTCACATCATAACGGTCATACTCTTGTGTATTTCCTGTTCCCGGAGGACAAGTAAGGTCGTCACCTCCCAATGTCATTTCGGTAGCCCAGCCATTATTGAAACCATAAGTCCAGCAGTTAGCCCAACCTCTGTAAGCTCCAATCAAAGCTGCTTCCAATCCATTCTGGCTCTCCAATACATTATCAAAGACTTTACCTCTCGTGTCTTCATCGAGAAAGTCCGAACAGCCTGTATTAAACAATGTTACGGCTGACAATATTGCAGTATATAATATTTTTTTCATTGTTATAAACTTTAAGCGTTAGTTAAAAGGTTACGTCAAGTCCGATAGTATAAGTTCTCGAGTTAGGATATGCTCCGTAGTCTATTCCTTGCTGAATATCCGAGCCACCGCCGCCTAAGTTACTTGATTCCGGATCTATACCTTTATATTTGGTAATGGTAAACAAGTTTGTTGCATTCAAAGAAACTCTGATCTCAGCCAGTTTCTTTATTTTGAAATTATAGCCTAAACTTAAGTTTTTCATTCTCAAATAGTTTGCATTCTCCATGAATAGTGTAGACTGAGGCTCCCATTTACTTGTGGGACTCCATGCAGGCAGCCAAGCATCTTCCTGTTTGCCTGGAATATAACGATCTTTTGCTTCGGCAAGAGTGGCTTTACGGGCATCGCGTGAGGCCATCATGTGAAGACAACGTGTGTAGTTAATCTTGCTGGCTCCAAACATTCCCTGGAAGAAAGCATTCAATGTAAAGTTCTTGAATGTAACCGTATTGTTCCATCCCAGTGAATACTTAGGCATACCGTTACCAATAATCTGATAATCGGAACCGTCGATAGAGAAGTTACCGTCTAAGTCTTCATAATGTGCATCGCCCGGTATACATCCGTACTTAGCTGCTTCGGCAGCTTCATCTTTTTGCCACGGACCTAAATATTTCAATCCCCAGAATGAACCCAATGATTCGCCCACTTTATATATAAATTCCGGCTGACCATTCAAACCTGCTACATCAGGATGTGAAAATATCTGTTCTTCATCTCCTAAACTAGTCACTTCATTGTGAACGGAAGCGAAATTAAAGGTACTCTTCCAGTTCCAGTTCTTAGTAGAAATAACATCTGCACTGACACTCATTTCAAAACCTTTGTTACGGATGTTACCAACATTGGCAGTCATACTGCCGCCACCCATATAGTAAGGTACGGATTTATTCAAAAGCAAGTCACGGGTATCTTTGATGTAATAATCAAGTTCCACATTTAAGCGTCCGTCAAAGAAGCCAAATTCAATACCGAAGTCTTTCTGTTCTGTTGTTTCCCATTTCAAGTCTTTATTACCCGGATTACCCATTTGTATACCATTGGTTTTGCCGCCTGTATCAAAAGCATAATAAATGCTTGTATTATAATTGGAAAGAGTGGCATAAGGCTCGATAGCCTGGCTACCTGTCAATCCCCAGCTTGCTCTGATCTTCAATTTACTGAACACGTTCAGTTTCTTAATGAATTCTTCATTACCAAGATTCCATGCAATAGCTCCCGAAGGGAATGTACTGTATTTATTACCGTCGGCAAACTTGGAAGAGCCATCGCGTCTTACCGAGAAAGAGAACATATACTTATCCATTAATGTATAGTTGATACGTCCCAAATAAGAAAGCAACGCCCACATGGAATAATCGGAACCTGCGCTTACAGACTTAGCTTGTGCCAGATTATCATACTTCAACTCAGCAAACTTCAAATCGGAAGCCGATCCTGACAGGGATTCCCAATCATACTTTTGTGTTTCAAAAGCAACAACCGCATTGATATGGTGTATCTTTGCAATAGTTTTGTCATAAGAAAGCTGTGTGGTTGTTTGCAGTGTGACGGATTTATTACTTGATTTCGATGCACTCGGCGCATTATTTGAAGCATAGTTACCGCTCCAGTTCTTATTATTATAGAAACCAAGGTCGGTACCTGCTTGGAAGTCAACAGACAATCCCGGGATAATTTCATAACGGGCACCTGCCATTAAGTTGATAAATGTTCTTTCACGGATATTCTCTGTATCATAAATCATTGAAAGCGGATTAGTCTTAATAGAGCCAACAGGATCGGAAATAACATAACCACCTTCTCCATCGTAAGGATTGGTAGTTGGTGCCCATGCCAAAGCCTGTACCACCGGGTTACCTGCACCTGTTCTGCCTTGGTTGTTCTTTCCTATTGAAGAAGCACCGTTTGCATTGAAACGGAATGATAGCTTATCATTTACTTTCGTGAAGATATTGGCACGTACCGTATATCTCTTATAATCAGATTCTCTAACGATACCTTGTTGGTTCAAGTAGTTACCGGAAATACGATATTGGGTCTTTTCCGTTCCCCCTGCAATGCTCAACTGATGTTGGTTGGAAATAGCTGTACGGAAGATAGCATCCAAGTAATCAAAACCACCGTTTGCATAATAATCGCGCACTTCAACATCAGTGAATGTATGCTTAGCCACTCCCATTGCATCATCTTGTTCGTTTGCCAACTGGGCAAAATCACCGGCACTTAAAACATCATAGTTCTTCAATATACTGGAGAAAGATACATTACCCGAGTAGTTGACTTTTACTTTACCGTCTTTACCCCCACTCTTTGTAGTAATTAAGACTACACCATTTGCACCACGTGAACCGTAAATAGCAGTGGAAGAAGCATCTTTTAATACTTCAATAGATTTAATATCATCAGGATTCAACATATTAAAGTCGGCTCCTACGAAACCATCAATTACAAACAACGGACTATTATCACCCAATACAGAGTTTGTTCCACGAATACGGATACGGACATCACCCCCTGGCGCACCTACTGTATTAGAAATCTGAATACCGGGAGCACGTCCCTGCAAGGCTTGGTCTACACGGGTTACATTCTGTTCTGCAAACGATTCGCTTGTAACCTGTGACAAAGCACCGGTCAAGTCGCTCTTTCTTGCCGTACCATAACCGATAACCACAATTTCATCCAAAGCTTTTGTGTCTTCTTCCAACACAACTCTTATGGTACTCTGATTACCTACGGTCACAGTCTTATCTGTATAACCTATATAAGATACTTTAATGATACTACCTTTCTTTGCTTCTAAAGAAAAGTTTCCGTCAAGGTCGGTAATAGTACCGTTAGTGGTTCCTTGAATAATGACATTTGCTCCAATGATAGGCTCACCGTCAGCAGTGACAACCTGTCCTTTTATCCTATCATTTTGTTGAAGGAACGCATTTTCTGCTGTAATGGCTTTATCTGAGAGTATTATACTCTTATCAAGCACTTTATAAACAACATTTGTTCCTTTAAACACTTCATTGAGAACCTTAAATATGTTCTCCTTGTTAGCTTTTACAGAAACAGCACGATGAACATCAACTTGCTTATTATTATAAAAGAAAGTAAATTCGGATTGATGTTCTATTTCGCTCAATACCGCTTCTACGGTTTTATTCCGGGCAGCAATATCAAGCAATGTCTCCTGAGCATAACTATTGTTAGCAGACATAAAGCCAACAAAACAAAATAACATAAAGACCGACAATTTCATAACAAGTGGAATTTTGTTAATTCCCCTCATTAGGGAATATAATATCCCTAATAATTGGATAGAACTGTGTTTTTTCATAACTTTGTATTGATTTAGTAAAAAAATAAGGACTTTACCTGTCGCCAAACAGGTTCGTTTTTAAAGTTAACTTTTTCATACGGAGAAATACGCCAATATTTTTCCGTATGTTTTTGTTTTAAGGTGCATGTTCTCTCATATAGTATTATTTTAAAAGGTTAATAAACTTCTATCTTTTCTTTCTCCCGGTTAATATCTCTGTTACTCTCATTCATATATCTGAATTTAATATTCGATGATATTCTGAAATACTCTAATATCCTGCTTAATCGCTGATGCTCAAAGACTCCGGTAAAAGAGTATTCATGCAATTTGTCACGCTTAATCACGAAATCAACATTATATCGTTTACTAAGGCTTTTCAGCACCTCATCAAACGGAGTATCTCTAAATATCAGCTTACCATCTTTCCAAGCAATGTCTCCATCGACAAAGGTCTTCCCTAAAGTAACCGAACCATTACTTATATTATATTTAGCCTTTTGCCCCGGTTTCATTATTACTTCCTGTCTGCCTCCGGAAACAAAACTAACTTTACCACAAACCAAAGTAGTATTTACTACTCCTTCCTCGGGATAAGCCTCAACATTGAATGATGTTCCATAAACTCTAATTTGAGTGTTTCCCGGAGCATTAACAATAAATCTTTTGTTTTGGTCCTTCGCAACACAGAAATAAGCTTCACCTTTTAATGTCACATTCCTCGTTTCTCCATTGAAAGAAGAAGGATAAACCAAAGAAGATTCCGAATTCAAAATAACCACCGAACTATCGGGTAATACTACCGAAGTCAACATTCCCGGGTTCGTTTTTATTTCAATCATTTGTGCGCGTTGTTCCTTGGTTGGGCTAAAATAAGATACGCAATAGACTATTAAAAGAGGAATGAGTAAAACTGCGGCTACACGTTGTACCCATTCCCACCAAAGCACTTTCTTTTTACCTAACATCTTATTATTAACCTTCTCTAATGCTTTCTCTGTATCAACTTTGTTTAAGATCTCTATTGTATCAGTTACCACATGAATTGTATAAATCTGCTTAGCAATCTGTTTATTTTCGTCAGATAATGCAACCCATTCCTCAATCAATACCCTTTCTTGTTCTGAGACATCTCCTTCACAGTAACGTAAGAGCAAATCATCTGTTATTTCCAAATCCTGTTCTTTCATCTATTCTTTTTACCTTTTATTATTAAGACAAGTGAGAATAAAAGATTCCTAAACTAAATTGGGGAATTTTATAAAAAAAGGCTCAACTTTTAAATTAAATATATAATTTTGTTCTTAGAAAGAATATGTCTATGAAACACTATCACCCTACAGAAGACAAACATTTGCTTTCTGCCATGCAGGAAGGGGATAAAGATGCTTTTAACACACTATTCAGAAGATATTATCCTATGCTATGTGCATACTGTCATCGATTTGTCGATTTAGAAGATGCAGAAGAAATCGTTCAAGATATTATGCTTTGGTTATGGGAAAACCGAAATATACAGATAATAAACACATCATTAAGCCAATATTTATTTAAAGCTGCTTATCATAGGGCTATCAATAAAATTACCAAAGATGAAGTGAAGCATAGAGCAGATACCCTTTTTTATAAAGAGATGCAAGAAATGCTTGAAGATACCGATTTTTATGTCATTGAAGAATTAAACAAACGAATAAAAACCGCAATATCCAATCTTCCACTCTCTTATCGGGAAGCTTTTACCATGCACAGGTTTCAGAATATGAGTTACAAAGAAATAGCAACGACCTTGAATGTATCTCCCAAGACCGTGGATTATAGGATTCAACAAGCACTGAAATTATTAAGAGCCGAACTGAAAGATTACCTGCCGTTACTCTATCTTTATCTATTTCTGCGATAAGTTTAAAAAGTTGCCGTCACCCGTCACTAATTTATATAATATACACATTACTAACTACTTTAAGTATGACGGCAACTTTTTACTTACCGTCACTTTTGGGTTTTGCCGTCACCCTTTTGCGAAATTTTACCTAAAAACTGTCCAAAACATTCTATTTATCTGCTCCATTTCCAATGTTTATACATATCCGTTACAGGGCAAGTTCAGACTGAGTTATGCAGCAGAACAAACCACTTGACAGTTGTCGCGCAATCGCTTGACAACTGTCAAGTAAATGCTCGACAATTGTCAAGTGATTACGTGACAACTGTCAAGCGATCCGAAGTACAGCAGGTTTCAGACAAGCAATACCGTAACACCCCTTGCTCCATGTGCTCCCATTACCAAGGCCTGCTCTATGTCTGCGGTTTTAGACGGTCCGGAAATAAACGTACCAAAGCCATATTCACCGGTAGTAACACGTTTGTAAGCCTCTTGCATATTATCAACAATCTTATCATGTTCCAACAGAATCACCAAATTTTCGGATATGAAATACAATGCTCTTTGTTTAATATCCTGTTCTATCCATACAGCTCCATTTTCGGCAACTCCCAATCTCCCTCTTATAATAGCAACATCTGTACCGTCCAATTCTGCAGGATTGTCTATATCATTCGGATTAAAATTTGCACAAGTAATATCAGGCAAAGCAGAACCAATTTTCTTCGCATCGGGATAACGACTCATAATAAGATCATTTACATTCTCTTTGTCTTTCACTACTACGGCTTCTCCTCCCACTTGTTTCATTATCAGAATAAACTGTGCAATTTTATCGGGATAAGAAATCCCGTGAACAGCATTCAAATCGGGCATTTCATATTTCGTTCCGGTATGTTGCTTTATGCTATCCAATATTTGATTTTTACTACTCATAATCATTTGTCTGTTATTTTATCTTATTCTTTTTCCACATCTCATTAAATGATTCATTGCTGAATTCGGGTAGTTCACGACCTTCACCCCACGCATCGAAACGATTATATTTCATGAAACGAGGCAATTTATTCACAAGCGGAGACATCCACAATGCAGCATTGAACAGCTTAGGTCTTTCCATCAGGAACTCCATACCACCGGACATTACCTTTTTCATTTTATCCGCTTTGCCTATCCTATCCAAATCTTGTCTCCATAAATAAATTTGTTCGGCCAAATCTACTTTGACAGGACACACAAATGAGCAGGAATAACATAAAGAACAGGCAGAAACATTATCATAATACTTTTGCTCTGATTTCAACATACCCAAATTGATTCCGATAGGTCCCGGAATAAAATAGGTATAAGAGTAGCCACCACTGCGACGATAAACAGGACAGGTATTCATACAAGCTCCGCAACGAATACAGTTCAGCGTCTTGATATGGTCTTTCTTTGCTAAAATATCACTTCTTCCGTTATCGACTATAATAATATGAAACTCTCCCCCTTTGCGTGGCTTACGATAGTGGGAAGTATAAGTAGTTATAGGCTGACCGGTAGCAGAACGGGCAAGCAAACGGGTGAATATTCCCAATGACTCTTGATTGGGTACTATCTTTTCCAATCCCATTCCGGCAATTTGCAACTTGGGTTGGGAAGTTCCCATATCGGCATTTCCTTCATTGGTGCATACCACAACTTCACCCGTTGAAGCAACTGCAAAGTTTACTCCCGTCATGGCAGCTTGGGCATGGACAAACTTATCACGCAAGTTTTTACGCGCAGCATGTGTAAGATAGGTAGGATCGGAATTCCCTTTTTCCGTCCCCATCTTCTCTTCAAATAGTTTACCGACCTGTTCCCTCTTTATATGTATTGCCGGGAGAACAATGTGGCTCGGAGGCAATCCCATCAGTTGGAGAATGCGTTCACCTAAATCGCTTTCCACCACATCTATTCCTTTATCTATCAAATACGGGTTCAAATCGCACTCTTCGGCAAGCATGGATTTGCTTTTTATAAACTTGGTTACCTGATGGCTATGCAAGATATTATAAACAATTTCATTGAACTCATCGGCATCTTTAGCCCAATGCACAATCGCTCCGTTTGCCAAAGCATTCTTTTCAAACTCTTGCAGCAGTTCATATAAATGGCTGTTGGAATATAACTTTATATTCATTGTCGCTTCCCTCAACTCCTCCCATTCGGGAAGCTGTTTGCTCATTTTATCTCTTTTCTCGCGAACTTGCCAGAGAGTTTCATCTTGCCATTCCTCCAACTTCTTATCTTGTAGGAACTTGGCTGCTCTTATTGAATGTATGGTACTCATAGTTGTGATGCTAATATTTCTGCAATATGAATTGTTTTAATCGGACTCTTCTCTCTCTTTATTACGCCCTGCAAGTGCATCAGGCAAGAACTGTCGGCACCTACGATGTACTCCGCTCCCGTTTCCATATGCCGTTTCACCTTATCTTGTCCCATACACACAGACACCGCAGCTTCTTCTACTGCAAACATCCCACCGAAACCGCAGCATTCGTCGGGACGGTCGGGTTCCACTATTTCAATGCCTTCCACCAAAGAAAGCAAATCACGCAGTTTTGAGTAATATGGAACATTCAGTTCGCTTGCCGAAGAAAGATGAAGCAGACGAACTCCGTGGCAACTATTCTGCAAACTGACCTTATGAGGGAATTTAGCTTTCAAGCTCGTTGGTTTCACCACATCATGGATAAATTCACAAAGGTCGTATATCTTACCCGCACTGCTGCACTCATGCGTTTTTACCAATCGTCCGTAATTATCACGAACAAAAGCAACGCAACTTGCCGATGGACCTACAATGTAATCATAGTCTTTAAACTTCTCATCAAATTGTTTTGCCAGTTCTACCGATTCACCCTCGAATCCTGCATTTGCCATTGGTTGTCCGCAACAAGTCTGGTTAAGCGGATATTCAACATCCAATCCGAAGCTCTTTAGTAGTTTATACGATGCAACTCCCACATTGGGGTATATTGCATTGATATAACAAGGAATAAATAAGCCAATCTTCATAATTTCATATTTAAGTTTTACTATCAGAATTTGTCGTCAACTAAAGATAAAGACCATTATGCCCGCAATTACCACATAAGCCAAAGCATAAGGAATGGCAGCCTTTAATATTTCCCCTTCCTTTCCTTGTTCACTACCCGCCGAAGTTGCTATGGCAATACTTTGTGGAGATATGATCTTTCCACCTGTCGCTCCCACCGTATTTGCCGCAGCCAACCAATCAGGACTGACGTTAATTTGTCCGGCTACCGTAGATTGCAACTTTCCGAAAAGAATATTGGAAGAAGTATCACTACCCGTGATAAATGTTCCCAAGCAACCTATCACCGGGGCAAACAGCGGATAAAGGCTTCCGGTTGCTACTGCCAAAGCAGTGGCTATCACCCCTATCATACCGGATGCATCCATAATGGTAGACAATCCGACCAAGCAAATTACGGTTACAAACGTCTTTTTCAATTGTTTCACTGTATTCCATAGAACAACAAACAAGTCTTTAACGGAAGCTCCTTGAATCAGGCCCCCTACAAAAGTACCGATAAACAATAAAACCCCTGCATGCGTTAACCACGAAATTGTGTAGTTCATTAAAGAATCATTTATAGGAAGGCTGATTCTTGTCACCCAATTATTTTCCAATGTTGTGCGCAGCCCCGGAAATAACGGACTGGTAAGAATTATCAAGAATAGAATTAGCAGATAAATACTCCATGCATTCAATATTTCTCTCAGAGTAAGGTTGCTCTTATGTTCCTTCTCTTTTTTAGAAGCTGTAAGTTTACCAAAAGCAACGATTACGATAATGGAAGCAATGCTTCCAATGATAGCGGGAGACTCTGCACCCATATACCGCGCTGCCACATACTGACCGATAAAGGAAACTCCACCAACCAATAAAGCCAAAATTATATTTTTAGGTAAGGACTTTACCTTATGGTCTGTTAAAAACAATAAGACAAAAGGTATGAGAAACATTAATACCGAAAGTTGCAGTACTACATTGGTACTCAAATGAAGCACATCGAGATTAGTCTCTTTGGCAAGCACAAGCACAGGAGTCCCGATAGCACCGAAAGCTGTGGCAACACTGTTGGCAATCAAACTGACCACGGCCGAGAAAATCGGTTTAAATCCCAAGCTAATCAAAATAGCTGCCGGAATGGCAACTGCCGTACCAAACCCCGCCATTGCTTCAAGTAATCCGCCAAATCCCCAAGTAAGCAGTAATACCTGAATACTTTTATCTGTTGAAATAGATGAGAATTGTTGTTTGATTACCTCCATTTTCCGGGTTTTCAGCAACACATTGTAACTGAATATTGCCATTAAGATGATAATCAAAATAGGTGAAACCGCCTTCAATGCTCCATAAAGAAAAGAATAGAACAGATTACCAACCGAAAAGTGGAAGCCCAAAAGCGCAATAATCATCGTTACAATAAGAGAAATCACACTACTCTTATCGCCGGACATTTTGAAAAACGCCATTAATATAATAAGGAGTAGAACCGGAATAATAGCAAGTATAAGGGTCATAAAGGTATGTTTTAATAAATGAAACATTTAATAATAACATACTAATAACAAAAACCGACACGGTTTGGATTTCCGTTTATGAAGATTTTTTTATTTCCCTTATTGAATATTTATTAATTTATGTGTCTGCAAACTCAGTCTCCACTGAGGATGTTGCAGTATATAGCCAATCACTTCCGTTGTATTTTTCCCCGAACAAGGCTGTAAGAAATAATGTTTGGCTTTCAGACATGCATATTCCGACAAGTCTTGCCCTTCATACACAACCTTCACTTCATCTATGTGAGTAACATGAAGCTCTCCTCCTTGTTTCGGAGAACAAGTAACCCAATCCAAGTTCTTCGGAAGCAGCTTTGTTCCGTTCGTCTCGATGCTTACCCATTTACCCGCCCGATGCAGACGGTCGATAAAAGCCTCATCTATCCAAAGTCCCGGTTCACCTCCGGTAAGGATAACCATCTTTGCCGGATATTTCAGAACTTCTTCCACAATTTCATCATCCTCCATCATCACACCATCCTCATGTTTAGTATCGCAAAACGAACATTTCAGGTTACAGCCCGAGAAACGTATAAACACAGCAGGCGTTCCGGTGTGAAACCCCTCTCCCTGCAAACTATAAAAGATTTCATTAATCTTTCTCATAAACAGCAATATTTGATTCCGACTCCTGCACCTCTACTTTGAAGCAAGAGGGTATTTGGTCGCAAATCCATTTAGCCATGTTTTCGGCAGTAGTATTGAACGGAAGAACATCATTCAGGTTTTGATGATCGAGTTTGGCAGTCACGGCTTCCTTGATATGGGTAAAATCCACTACCATACCATCGGCATTAAGTTCTTTTGAACGGCAATAAACTGTGATAATCCAATTGTGACCATGCAGATTCTCACACTTGCTCTCGTATGACAGCTTCAAACTGTGAGAAGCTGATATTTCCAAGCGTTTAATAACAGTATACATATTTGCAAGAATTAAAAGATTCAGTACCTAATGTCACCTCGATACAGGGAGCAAAGATACTATTTTCAGCGTTTACTTTCGCACTTCGGGCTAAAAAACTATCTTTGCGGGCGATGAAAACATTGTTTATAATCCTCGGAAGCATCTCATTGGCATTAGGCATTATCGGGATATTTGTCCCTCTGTTGCCTACCACTCCCTTTTTGCTTCTCACCGCTGCCTTGTATTTCAAAAGTTCCCCCCGTTTATATAACTGGTTATTAAAACAAAAACATTTAGGGCCTTACATACGAAACTTCAGGGAGAACAAAGCCATACCTCTGCGTGGCAAAATACTCTGCATGGTGTTTATGTGGGGAACCATGCTCTATTGCATCTTTTTTCTCATTCCCTATTTATGGGTAAAAATAATATTATTCCTCATTGCCGTTGGCGTAAGCTGGCATGTGCTTTCCTATAAAACACTGAAGAAAGAAAGATAAGACTCCTTCGAAGGAGATAAAAAACAAAAATATCTTACCGCATACCTTGGTTATAAATACCGGGGAATACGATAAGATATATTATTTATATCAGGACAATATACTTGAAACCGTCGATTACTATTTGAGTAAAACAGTATCAATATACTTCTTCAATTGTTCCTTAGACAAAGCCCCTTGCACCACCTGAGGTTTTCCTTTCATCGGAACAAACCAAATGGTAGGAATACTGCGGATGGCAAAGTCATTAGCCAAACCACTTTCCTTGTCCACATTCACTTTATATACTACAATTTTATCCGCATATTCTTTTGCCAATTCATCAAGCAGCGGAGCAACCATCTTACATGGACCGCACCAATCGGCATAGAAATCTATAATAGCAGGCTTATCTCCAAGATATTTCCAATTCTTTGAATCGGCTTCATAATTATCTACTTTCTTCAAAAAATCGGCTTTAGTAATGTGGATCGGAGCTGCACCATTGTCAACTGCCGTTGTCCCTTCCGCACTCCTGTTACTTCCGGCTTGCTTGCCGTTGCAAGCGGTTACTCCCACAAATACAAGGAATAATGAAAGAATGAATGTTATTGATCTTGTTTTCATATATCTTCTAATTTTCTTTTTTATCGTTATCACTGCTTTTCACTCCCAGCAAAACTTCATCAATTGCTTTTTTAAATGAAGATTTAGGCATGGCTCCCTGAGCCATCTGAGGTCCTCCTTTCATCGGAACAAACAAAATACTCGGTATGCTGCGGATATTAAACACAGCAGCCAGTTCTTGCTCTTTTTCCGTATCTACCTTATAAATATCTATTTTCCCCTCATATTCTTCCGCTAGTTCCTCCAATATAGGAGCAACCATTTTGCATGGTCCACACCATGAAGCATAGAAATCTATAATAGCAGGTTTATCACCTAGAAACTTCCATTCTGTTGCATCTGCTTCAAAGTCGTCTATCTTTGACAGAAACTCTTTCTTCGTTAATTCTTTTACCTTCATAATTGTCTTTACTTTAATTAATTACTATCATTTTATTTCGCAGAGTCTTTCTCCCTCTTAAACATACTCAGCAGTAATCCTCCCATAACGGCACCCCATATAGAACTGTTTACCGGTGAAGAAGTTATAGGACAAGTACCCGTAGAGCAACCCACAAACCTCCAATACAAAAAGCCGCCTATTGCTCCTACTGCCACTCCAAGTATGGTAAGCCAGTGCCTTTTAAAAAAAACTGTTAGCATTCCGTCTCCTTTCTTCTTTATTCTTTTTAAATTCCAAAGGAAATTAATTCCTAAATCAATCAGTAGTGCAAACATATTATTTATTGTCATATTAAACAAATTTCCAAAGGAAAATATTTAATATATAACATTATTTCATTAAAAGCAACAGATACAAACAAAAGAATGAAAGGCAATATCATTTCAAACATCGGCAATGCCAAATACATCCAACGGTATAGTTAATCCTCTTAAAAGGCAAAATTAGCTCGCTTTATCCTTATTATTTAATAACTTGACAACTGTAACTTAATAACTTGACAGCTGTCAATTATATACTTGACAGTTGTCAATTTAATACTTGACAGCTGTCAAGTTATTAAGTCTTCTGCATGAAAAGACTAAAGGTGCGGGATTAATCAACTTAACTTATGCCTGTAATACCTTTAAAGACACTGTTGAATGAAATACATCCATGCTGAAAGGGATGAATGCGGAAAAAGGGCTCCCCTTTCATCTGAAATACTGTTATACAAACAGTTTCAGATAAAGCTGAAAGCAATGAAAGGAGATTTGCAATTTAGTATGGAAAGAGTATTTTAACCAATTAGGCTTAAATTATCGGGAAATATTTTTGTAATATCAGACTAAATTGTATTTTTGTGTACAATTTTGGTGTAGAATGACTGAAGAAGATAAAAAGTTATTAAGTACCTTTGAAGCAAGACTGAGACATTTGATGTATTTACACGAGGAACTGAAACGTGAAAATGCAGAAATGAAGCTTCTGTTAAAAGAAAAAGAAGCGGAACTGCAAGAGGTGCAAAAAGGCTATAAAGAACTGCAAGAAAGCTATGCCAACTTAAAAGTTGCAAAGACAATCAGTGTGAACGACAATGATGTTAAGGACACTAAACAAAGATTGTCGAAATTAGTGCGTGAAGTCGATAAATGCATTGCTTTACTTAACAGTTAAATGAAATAAAACAAAGCATTGTATGAGCGATAAGATAAAAATAAACCTGAGGATAGCCGATCAGAATTATCCGCTGACCATAAACCGAGAGGATGAAGAAGTGGTGAGAAAGGCAGCCAAGCAGGTAAACGATAACCTAAACAAGTATCGGACACATTTTCCGACATTAGAAAGTGAAAAGATATTGGCCATGGTAGCCTATGATTTATCTTTGAAGAACCTGAGAATGGAAAACAGAAACGATACATCACCTTTTACTGAAAAAATAGAAGAACTGACACAAGAGTTGGAAGAGTATTTCAGAAAAGAGTGACTTGTTATATATCTTTGAGATTAGAAAATTCGCGCACTACGTTATATCCGGGAAACAAGATTTCCGAGTATAAGTAGTGCGTTTTTATTTATACATTAATTTAATTACAATGACATTAACAGTAATAATAGCATCAATTGCGTGTTTCATTGTAGGCGGTATTTTGACTTACGTAATGTTCAGATACATACTGAAAGCAAAGTACGACAGCATTTTGAAAGAAGCACAGACAGAAGCGGAAGTTATTAAGAAGAACAAGCTTCTGGAAGTAAAGGAGAAGTTTCTGAATAAAAAAGCTGATTTGGAAAAAGAAGTTGCCATCCGCAACCAAAAAATTCAGCAGGCTGAAAATAAGTTGAAGCAACGTGAAATGGTTTTGAACCAGAAACAAGATGAAATTCAACGTAAAAAAGCCGAATCGGAAGCTATAAAAGAGAATCTCGAAGCTCAGATTGCCGTTGTAGACAAGAAGAAAGACGAGTTAGACAAACTTCAACAGCAGGAAAGGGAAAAGCTCGAAACTCTTTCGGGATTATCAGCCGAAGAAGCAAAAGAAAGATTGGTAGAATCACTGAAAGAGGAAGCTAAAACCACAGCAGCATCTTATATCAATGATATTATGGATGAAGCTAAGTTGACAGCCAATAAAGAAGCAAAAAGAGTAGTTATACAGACTATTCAACGAGTGGCAACAGAAACTGCGATCGAAAACTCGGTTACTGTATTCCATATTGAATCCGACGAAATCAAAGGTCGCATCATCGGTCGTGAAGGACGTAACATTCGTGCACTCGAAGCTGCAACAGGCGTTGAAATCGTGGTTGACGATACTCCGGAAGCTATTGTACTTTCAGCATTCGATCCGGTTCGTCGCGAAATTGCCCGTCTTGCTCTTCACCAGTTAGTGACAGACGGACGTATCCACCCCGCACGCATTGAGGAAGTGGTTGCCAAAGTTCGTAAACAAGTGGAAGAAGAAATCATTGAAACAGGTAAGAGAACAACGATCGACCTCGGTATTCATGGACTGCATCCTGAATTAATCCGCATCATCGGTAAAATGAAATACCGTTCTTCATACGGACAAAACTTGTTGCAGCATGCTCGTGAAACAGCGAACCTTTGCGCGGTTATGGCTTCCGAACTGGGACTTAATCCTAAAAAGGCCAAACGTGCCGGATTACTTCACGATATAGGTAAAGTGCCCGATGAAGAACCGGAATTGCCACATGCTTTACTGGGTATGAAGATTGCCGAAAAGTATAAAGAGAAACCGGATATTTGTAATGCAATCGGTGCCCACCATGATGAAATTGAAATGACAAGTTTGTTTGCCCCTATCGTTCAGGTTTGCGATGCAATCTCAGGAGCACGTCCGGGAGCACGTCGCGAAATTGTAGAAGCATACATCAAGCGACTCAACGACCTTGAACAGTTGGCAATGTCTTATCCGGGAGTAACCAAGACATATGCAATTCAGGCAGGTCGCGAGCTCCGTGTAATTGTCGGAGCAGACAAGATAGACGATAAAGCAACCGAAAGCTTATCAGGCGAAATCGCAAAGAAGATTCAAGATGAAATGACTTACCCGGGACAGGTTAAGATTACAGTTATTCGTGAAACACGTGCCGTGAGCTTCGCTAAATAAAGAAGAAAATCAGATTTTAGAAAAATATAACGAAGATAAGCGCCTACTATTAAGGAAAAGCACTTATCTTTGTTTCGTTTTACAGAGGTAGTGACCTCACCAGTTCGGGCTTGACTGGATTTGACAGCGGGTAGAAATGGTATGTAAGCATGCAGTGCGTCGGTAATTTGCACTTAAATATCAGTTATCAAAATTTTATCTGGCGAAAATAATTACGCTCTTGCTGCTTAATCGAATCATAGTAGATTAACTTTATCTCTGCATTAGATGCGGAGACGAGATATCACCCGGAAGCTGTTGTTCCGAAGCAATCCGAACCGGTGGTACAGTAATATCGGAAATAGTTAGGGTTCCGCCTCGTGACTCTCGCGAAACTTTAGAGGATAAGGTAGAGATTGATGGCTTTGGTTCTGTCTCTATTCGAAAACTTAGGCAAAGATAAGCATGTAGAAAGCGTATGGTTTCCTCGTTTGGACGAGGGTTCGAATCCCTCCAGGTCCACATTAAAGTTGCTTCAATCATTGATTGAGGCAATTTTGTGTTATAAATTCTCTATTGTGAAACCATGCTTGTGAAATACAAGTGTGGTTTTTATCATACTATCGCTATAAGTCAGACCGTTTCGCCACTCACGTTCTTCTCTGCACAACATACCTATTACATAGACAATAAAAAGTAAAGAAAGCAAAGCCATTAAAAGACAAACCCAAAACATTTTCCGTTCATCAGGAAGCATTTCCATTTTCATAATCGTATTTTTTTCTGTTTAACCAATAAGGAAGAAGCAAAGCTCCGCCAATCAAATATGAATAATATGTGATAATGCGCCACACAAGAGCCACAATTATCGTCACACCTGCCGTGGGAAGAAAATCTGAATAATATTCCTTAAACATATATTCTCCCAATCCACTACCACCGGGAGTGGGGCTAACCATCATTACCATCCAGATAACCAATTGACGAGCAAAAGCTAAAAATTGGTTTCCGGCAGCGGCAAAAGCAAACAACAAAGCATTAACCACCCAATATCTGGAACACCACGCCCACATGGTTACCAAAAAACATTTCAACCAAAAGCTGAAAGATCTCCGTTTCATTTCATCTGCACTTACAATCAAATCATCCGCCACCAAACGAATACTCTCTTTCCACTTCCGAAGAAAAGGAATGGAGAAAACAGCCAATAATAGTTTTTTTACCCAAACAGCCCTGTGAAACAAAGCCAGATAAAGTATGCAAGTCCAAACCGCCACAGCCGTACCTATTACTGCAAATAGTATTTTCATGCCGGAAGTAAAAACGGAAACTTGCCCGAAAAGAACATCCAAAGGAAAACATAGCAAAGCAACCGAACAAGCTAAGCACAAGAAGAACTCATCCAAAAACAAACACGAAATCATAATAGCAGTTCCTTTACCGGCCTTTATCCCTTCCTTATGAAGGTAGAGAACTATTAAACTGCTTCCCCCAACAGAAGACGGTGTTGCAGCAGAAGTAAACTCACAAAGCAAATTCACCCGAAATGCCTGTTTCCACGAAAGTGCCTTTCCACCCATCAACTTGAACCGCCACATAAGTCCTATATTCTGGCAAAGCATAAAAAGCACTGCTAAAAGAATCCCTACCAGCATCCTTGTATTAAAATGTATATCCTCAAACGTGGTTGCCTGAAAGTCCTGAAAGAACATAAAAAGGACAACTCCCACCCCAATAATAACGGGAAGCCAGATGTAACGGGGATTCAATATCGTATTCTCTTTCATTTCCGTATGCGCTCCATTAAATGTAAATAGCGGTCGGATACTTCATCAGCAATATCTTTCCACGAGCGTGCCAACGTATGAGAGGCACACTCCCCTATCTTCTCCACATTTCCCGAAAACACTGCTTGTTCTATTCTGTCAGCATATTCAGCCGGAGTATGTGCGGACAAGAAACCGTTTTTTCCATCAGCTATTATTTCGGCAGCAGTCGACTCTTTTAACAAGACTGAAGGTGTGTGCAATGCAGCTGCCTCACGAACCACTAACGGAGCATTATCATAAAGAGATGGGAAAAGAAATAAATCGGCAGCTAAATAATATTTTTTCAACTCTTCACGTTCAGTAATGGGACCATTAAAGAAAACTCTTCCACTCAATCCCAATTCAGAAACCATCTGTTTCAACTCATTGGCAGCATAGCCCGTACCAATGAAAAACATCTTAAAAGGAATGCGTTTTATTTCTTTTAGGGCATGTAACAGGAAAGCAATATTTTTCTCCCATATATGTTGCCCCACAAACAAAAACACTTTCTCCTGTGAAACTATTCCCAACTCATGTCTGATTGCACTTTTCAATTCCTCAGAATAGAGAGTATCGACAAAGTCATTACCATTATCCACGACTTCTACTTTGCCTTTATAACCATATTCCCGAAGTGTTTCCTCTACTGCAGCCTGTGGAATCCAAACCTCGTCTACCTGTTCATAAAAGCGAATTATATTCTTTATGAGATGATCTACCAGCATTTTACTGGGAATGATACGTTCAAAATCTGCTCTATATTTTGAATGAAAGGTAGCAATAATAGGAATTCTTCTCGATTTAGCAATATTCATAGCCAACGTTCCTGATGAAAAAGGGCAATGAGCATGTACCAACTCAAAAGGAATTGATTCTATTTGCTTATGAAAAGGCCAATCTATACGGGGAAAGCCCAAACGGTAAGGTTTTCTCATTGGAATAGGCATCGAAAGGTAACGATAAATAGGATAATCCTCATATTCCGTTGCAGCAGGAACACTGGGAGTAACCACACACACTTTCTGTTTCTTTTTACTCAACCAGTAAGCATAGTTACTCGTAGTTACCGATACACCGTCCATGATGGGCGGAAAACAATCATTGAAAAGTCCAATCATAATTTCACCTAAAACTTTTATCGTGTAAAGATGAAACAAGCATGTATATACAATATTTCTATTGAATTACAATGCCGTTACACATCTCTTTTACCGATAGATTATACATTACGGATACATCCGTTTGTTCTATCAACAAAAACCAAACGGTTTTGTTAGTCCGGTTTGGTTTTCTTCTATCCTGCGAAACAGATGCATATAAGAGCGGAAGGATTATTGAACGGCATTGTTGACATCCTTTATGCAAGACAATCAGATAAGGAAAATTAAGCGTTCATACGTTTCACTCTAAACGTCCTTACGTTTTAACGAAAACGTCCCTTCGTTTCAGGCAAAACGTATGGACGTTTTTTTCGTGCCTGATATATAGAATTATGACTATTAATATTTATTTTTGTAATCCATTTCGGAAAAGCAACATATCATTAGTAAAACATATAAAATATGGCAAAAGAATTAGCCTTGAAATACGGCTGCAATCCAAACCAAAAACCTTCACGCATTTTCATGCAGGAAGGTGAACTTCCCATTGAAGTATTGAACGGACGTCCCGGATTTATCAATTTCCTAGATGCGTTCAACAGTTGGCAACTCGTAAAAGAATTGAAAGAAGCCACGGGCCTTCCTTCCGCAGCTTCATTCAAACACGTAAGTCCGGCCGGTGCAGCCGTTGGAATTGAAATGAGTGACACACTCAAAAAAATCTATTTCGTAGATGATTTGAAATTATCTCCCCTCGCCACTGCCTATGCCCGCGCCCGCGGTGCAGACCGTATGTCTTCTTACGGTGATTTCATTGCATTGAGTGACACGTGTGACGAAGAAACAGCCCGTCTTATCAACCGTGAAGTTTCCGACGGAGTAATAGCACCCGATTATACACCCGAAGCACTTGAAATTCTGAAAAACAAACGTAAAGGAACTTATAACGTAATTAAAATAGATTCCTCTTATGCCCCTACCCCTATCGAACACAAAGATGTATTCGGCATTACCTTTGAGCAAGGACGTAATGAAATAAAGTTGGACGAGTCTTTGCTTACCAACATTCCAACAAAGAGTCAGCACTTCTCCGACGAAGCTAAGAGAGATTTGATTATTGCACTCATTACATTGAAATACACTCAATCCAACTCTGTATGCTATGTGAAAGACGGTCAGGCAATAGGTATCGGAGCAGGACAACAAAGTCGTATTCATTGTACACGCCTTGCTGGTAATAAAGCAGATATTTGGTACCTACGTCAACACCCGAAAGTAATGAACTTACCATTTAAAGAAGGGATCCGTCGCGCCGACCGCGATAACACTATTGACGTTTATATCAGTGATGACTATGAGGATGTCCTTGCAGACGGAACCTGGGAACAGTTCTTTACCTGTAAACCGGAAGTGCTTACGCGTGAGGAAAAGCGTGCTTGGCTTGATACACTGAAAGGTGTAGCTCTTGGCTCAGATGCATTCTTCCCATTTGGTGATAACATTGAACGCGCACATAAAAGTGGAGTGGAATATATTGCACAGGCAGGTGGATCTGTTCGCGATGACCACGTTATTGATACATGTGACAAATATGGCATTACTATGGCGTTTACCGGAGTACGCCTGTTCCATCATTAAATGCAGAAAACATAAAAGAAAAGGGGCAATATTAATTGTCCCTTTTCTTTTATACTTATTTACTTTTATGCCTCGTAGCCCGTTTCCGACGATATTCTGCTTTCATCTTAGCAGAACCCGAACCATGCAGACCGGTAATATAGGTCTTCTTCTTCGCTTTCGTCTTTACTTTTTCCTCTTTCTTGCCTTGCGGTGATTTACCTCCCTTAAAGACAATGCCTTCGGTTATCGCTTTTTCTATTTCCATACTTTAATTTTGTTACAAACTTATTTGTGGAACGAGCACAAAGTTAGCTTGCTGGAAGTATTTCTGCAAATAATTACGAATATATCTCTCAGTATCCTGCTGAATAATCTTATCTTCTCCCTCCGGAAAAAGGTTATAAGCTACAGTATCAAGCTTGATACCACGGTTACGGATAGCTTCAAAGCTGAGCAGAGTGTGGTTAATACTCCCCAATTTACCGGAAGTAACAAATATCAAGGGATAATTCTTCTGTTGAATATAATCTATTGTCAGAAAATCTTCAGTTAAAGGAACCATTAATCCTCCGGCACCTTCAACAAGAACCGTATCATAAATGTTACTCAATGCCTCGGTTGCACATTCAATCTTATTGAAATCAATCTTACGTTTATCGAGCATGGAAGCCAAATGCGGCGAAGCCGGATAAGAAAATATTTCAGGTTTGGTAAGTCCTTCTTTATCTTCCGCAGTAAGTTCCATGCCCATTATATTACGATGCAACTCTATATCTTCAGAATATCCCGGTTCATTGCCTGTCTGAATGAACTTTTGTGTGATAGTGCGGCGACCTTGTTCGTTCCATAACTTGGCAAGATAACCTGTGGCATAGCTTTTACCTATATTAGTATCAATACCACTGACGAAATAAACGTTTTCTTTCATATTATTCTATTGTTTCTTCCTTACTATGATATAAATAGGATGGAATGTAAGGTGCACTCCTCCTTTCACTGCAAATCTTCGGGCATACTCTTCTTGGAAATGACGCAAATCACCGGGAGTCCACGGCTTATCAGATATAGCATTTACTCCTGTATCTTTCAAAAGACGGAGTACATGAAAACCGGATGCAAACTTCTTTCTGATAACCTCCTGCTTAACCAGTAAGATTTCATAGTGGGAAGATAACATATGTGTCAATTCTTCGGGCGTAAGATATTCCAAACCCGCTCCCGTAATAGCGGTAACTTCTTCCATATTTCTTTTACCAAAGGTACTGAAAGCCAAATATCCTCCCGGAGCAAGCAATGAAGCGCATTTATCAAAAAACTTTGCAGGCTCGGCAAACCATTGCAGAGCCGAACATGAAATGATAAGGTTCTGATTGCCCGGGAAGTCAATCTGTTCTGCATCGCCGGGAATAAAAGTCACCCACTTTTTCGGAAAGTTTCTGAAAAACTCTTCCATTTTGGGACAAATGTCATTGAGCAGCAATGAATCAGGTTCTTGTTTCTCCAAAAGCAAACGGCTGAGGAAACCTGTGCCGCAACCAACTTCAAGTATGCGTCCGCCCCGCTTTGTATAATAACATTTCAGCAGGTAGCTCATTGTTTTGGCAATGTTTCGCTGCACGGTTGCCCGCTTATTATAAGTATATGCCGAACGTGAGAATCTCCGGCTTATTAATTGTTTATCCATTGTTCAACAGTTTCTCTTAATATGATTTCGGAATAATGCGCGATATTCTTTTCCGTTACCACAGTAGGCTCGGTAAAAGCGCGCAACTGATTATCGGCCGTAAAGATACGATCCTGCAAGCCAACCACAGCCTTATCCCACTTAAAAGATGTAAAAGGAAGCAGTTCCGACTGTTCTCTTATCTTTGCCAATTCTTCTTTCAATTCGCCGACAGGACGTTGGGGGGCTCGTTCCATAAAACCTTTAAACGACTCGGCCGAACCGCACATACGACGATAGAATTTCTGTAAAGTAGCATCAGTTAAGCCGTTAAGTGTACCTTCGAATATCATTCCGGGAATACCCCGGTTATCATCCACCGGATAATTTGTTCCGTTAACGGCAATGCTCTTCATAGTATATTCGCCCCCGGCAAATACCCGGGAGGCTGCCCATACTCCCATAGACCAAGCTACAAGACGCACTTCATCATAAGCGCCAAGCAACGAGTAATCGAAATCAAGTGTACGATAATCATAACAAACAAGCAAATCACTCTCCACAAGATGATAATCGGCAAAGGGACGGAAGTCCATTCCCCATCCGGTAAAGAACAGGGTGAGGCGGGAATGCCCCTCTTGTATAATAAAGTACTGTTTCATAAGCTGTCAATCAGTTGTTGTATTTCTCCTTCCGTAATACCTGCCGTCAGTGAAAAACGAATTCGGGAAGTACCCTCGGGGACTGTGGGCCGACGTACGGGAAGAGCATAAAATCCTTTTCGTTGGAGTTCTTGTGCCCGGATAACAGCAGCACGGCTGTCACCTACCACCATAGGCACTATGTGACCGGTGCTCGGACAGTTATAGCCACGGGCAACAAGGGCTTCTTTCAAACAAGTACTAATACGATACAAATGCCGGCGACGTTCATTTAATTCCGGCAGATGCTGAAACACAAAATGTGTCCAACGTACATTGACGGGCGGCAGTGCCGTACTGAATATCAACGGTCTCATTTTGTTGACAAGATACTCACGAATAACACTGCTGCAAACCACATACGCCCCCACCGAAGCCAATGCCTTGCCAAAAGTTCCGCAAAGGAAATCTATCCCGGCGATGCATCCCTGCTCCTCGGCACAACCCAGTCCGCGCTCGCCGCGAACTCCTATTGCGTGCGCCTCGTCCACATACAACATCACATTGGAGTAAAGGCTTTTCAGCGCAACCAGCCGCTTGAGGTCTGCTTCATCACCATCCATGCTGAAAATACTTTCCGTAACTATAATGATACGTTCATATTCCTTATTATAACGAGCAAGCAGCTGTTCCAACTGCTCATGGTTATTATGCCGGTAACGGATGCATCGGGCAGGTGACAGGCGGATGCCGTCAATGATACTCGCATGTACCAACTTATCGGCAAGAATCAGCGTATGTGAATCCGCCATTGCCGGAAGGATACCCAGATTCATGTGGTATCCGCTGTTAAAAAGCAGAGCAGCTTCAACGCCGAAACTCTTGCAAAGAAGTCCTTCCAAGGCTTCATATTCGTCAAAGTTACCCGTCAGCAAACGGGAGGAGGAAGCCGAAGGAAGGAATGTTTCACTTGTCAACGTTCTCAGGAACTCGGAACGGAAACATTCATCCGCTGCCAATCCCAAGTAATCATTCCCCGAAAGGTTAAGCATCCGGCGCCCGTCAATATCGATCCGGGTTCCTTCTTGCCGGGCGGGAACAAGCCGGCGCAGAGAGAAAGATTCCCGTAACGCTTCCAACTCTGCCGCATATTTCTTTTCTGTTTCTTTCATTCCGTTTATCATCAAATGGAACCCACGACTTTCACCAAGGCACTTGTCAACTTTGAAAGTTCGTCGGAAGAGATTATAAAGGGAGGCATGACATATACCAACTTTCCAAACGGGCGCACCCACACACCGGCATCAACAAAAGCACGCTGGACGACCGCCATATCCACGGGCTCGCGCATTTCTATCACTCCGATCGCACCAAGCACACGAACATCTGCCACACCGGGCAATGCGCGTGCCGGAGCAAGTTCACGCCTGAGTTGGGCTTCTATGCCCTTCACTTTTTCCTGCCAACCATACGAAAGCAACAATCTTACAGAAGCACATGCCACAGCGCAAGCAAGTGGATTCGCCATGAATGTGGGCCCGTGCATGAAAGCTCCGGGATAACCTTCGGAAATGGTATCCGCCACTTCATCCGAAGCAAGGACGGCGGAAAAAGTCATGTAACCTCCCGTCAATGCTTTTCCTATGCACATAATGTCCGGTTGTACACCCGCATGTTCCCATGCAAAGAGCTTGCCCGTGCGCCCGAAGCCTGTGGCTATCTCATCGAAAATCAACAATACTCCGTATTCACGGCAAAGCAGCTCTGCCTGCCTCAAAAACTCCGGATGATAAAAACGCATTCCGCCCGCTCCCTGAACAATGGGTTCGAGGATGAATGCCGCAAGCTCGGCATGATGTTCTTCCATAATCCGGCGCAGGGGAGTAATATCCTCCGCAAGCCATTCCCCGTCAAACTTTGAACTAGGAGTCGGCACAAAATAACGTACAGGAAGGGCGCTCCCAAAAATACTGTGCATACCTGTTACCGGATCACAAACTGACATGGCATTCCACGTATCGCCATGATAGCCTGAGCGGATAGTTACAAAGTTCGTTTTTTCTCCCTTTCCCTGTGCAACCCAATACTGCACCGCCATCTTCATGGCTACCTCTACCGCAACCGAACCGGAATCGGCATAGAATATCTTTTGCATGCGAGGAGGAACAATGCTCAACAGTAACTTGCCAAGTTCTATTGCCGGTTCGTGAGTCAGCCCTCCGAACATTACATGTGACATCCTGTCTATCTGCACTTTCATGGCTTCGTTAAGAACCGGATTATTATACCCGTGCACCATGCACCACCACGAAGACATCCCTTCTATAAGTTTCCGTCCGTCTTCAAGCTCTATGATACAACCTTGCGCACGCCTCACTTTATAAGTGGGCAACGGATTTGTTGTCGATGTATAAGGATGCCATAAATGCATCCTGTCGAAATCGTCTGTCATAATCAGTATGTTTATAATGTGTAACCGGCCTCTTCAATCAGTTTTTTATCCTCTGAAACCTTGGAGCCGAGAGTTGTCAGCAAATCTCCCACAATAGCCGAATTTATGCCTACGTACAGGGCACGTTTCACAGCCTCTTGCGATAACTGCGACCTACCTCCGGCAAAGCGCAAATAAGCAGTCGGGTTAATGAAGCGGAACAATGCAATCGTGACCAGTACCTCATCTTCCGTCAGTTTCCGGGCATGCTCCAAAGGTGTGCCGGGAATGGGTTGCAACAGGTTTATCGGTATGGACTGTACATTCAAGTCGCGCAAAGCAAAGGCAAACTCGATGCGTTGCTCCATGCTCTCTCCCATTCCAATAATGCCTCCGCTGCAAATGTCCATGCCGACCTGCCGGGCTGCACGGATCGTTTCCAGCTTATCTTCCTGTGTATGTGTGCTGCAAAGCGTGGGGAAGAAAGAAGGTGCGGTTTCCAGATTGCAATGGTACCGGTTCACTCCCGCATCATACAGGGCTTTCAAATCCTTTTTGTCCAATAAGCCTAATGAAGCACAAAGGCTTATGGTTGAATTATTTCTCAGATGACGAGCCGTCCGGCAAAGTTCCTCCATGTCCTTCCGTCCGGGACGGCGTCCGCTTGTTACCAACGAAAAGCGCTTCACTCCCTGATTTTCGTTATACATGGCATGATGAAGGCATTCTTTGCTGCTTTTCAAGTCATATTCCTCCGCATCGGTTTCGTAGTGTGCCGACTGTGCGCACCATTTGCAGTTCTCGGAACAACGCCCGGAGCGTGCATTGATGATGGAGCACATATCAAAAAAACAAGAGGCACACTCGTTTGTTATTTCATGTGCCGCCTCATACAATTCATCTTTCCAACATTTGCCTGCCAGCCATAAAGCTTCTTCCACGGAAATTCTCTCTCCGCGCAAGGCTTTTCCTTTTATATTGTCTAACATCATTCTTTAATTTTTCAGAGTTAATAAAAAAGCCGGATAGGAATATTCACATACTCCCATCCGGCACAATTGATCAGAAATGATTGAACTTAAAAACAAAGTTCTCTCTATAGTTACATTTTTTTCAAAACATAATTCATTAACTAAAAAGACATCTGTTTCCATCTCCCACCCGGTGTCCTCCTCTTCTTTTTCGGTATAGTCGGTAAGGAAACTCCATTCGGCAGGCGAAGTACAAGCATTAGCCTGTTTGCCCAAAGCGGCATCGGCAATACCCTTTTTCACACAACCTATGGTTACGCATTTTCCGATGCTTGCAAACATGGCATATGCTTTCCGGCTCCATTTGCGGAAACGCAGCACAAGCTTATTATTGAAAGTTTTTCTCATCGGAATACGTATTAATGCAGGCAAAGGTATATAAAATTCCCGGAAAGAGAACAAAAGGTTTAAAAACATTTCATATCTTTGCAGTCCCAACAAAACAATTACTGCAATGAGAATATTCTAAATTACACAAAGAGAGATTAACAATTCAGTATGCACTCTTTAACAGGCAAAGATGCCTTCCCACTACGAGTGCAGTTATCTTTATCCAAGTAATTTATGAGTATTTCAATAAACCAAGTGAGCTATGTCCACCCGGACAAAGAAGTTCTTTTCCAAAATATAAGTTTCTCGGCAGGCAAAGGAGAAAAAGTCTCTTTGATCGGCAACAACGGTTGTGGCAAATCAACATTGCTGCGCATCATTTCAGGAGAACTCACACCCTCAAACGGACAAATCGTTTGCAGTGACACACCTTATTATGTGCCTCAGCACTTCGGGCAATACAACGGTCTGACCGTTGCCGAAACCATGAAGGCGGATACACGCATCCGGGCACTTCACGCCATCCTCGAGGGAGATGCGTGTGCCGAAAATTTCACTCTGCTGAATGACGACTGGGAGATTGAAGAACGTTGCCTTGCTGCTCTTGCTGCATGGCAACTGGAACACGTGTCTCTCGAGCAAAGCCTGCAAACCCTCAGCGGAGGTGAAAAGACCAAGGTATTCCTTGCCGGAATAGCAGTACACCGGCCCAATGTCATCTTGATGGATGAGCCGACAAACCACCTCGACGGCAAAAGCAGGGAACAGTTATATCGTTTCATATCTGCTTCCGCAGCTTGCATGATTATCGTAAGCCACGACAGGCAGTTGCTGAACTTGCTTAACTGTACTTTTGAAATGGCACGGCACGGGATCACCACTTATGGCGGTAACTATGATTTCTATAAAATGCAGAAAGCACAAACAATAAATGCTTTGCAAATGCAACTCAGTGAAAAAGAAAAGGCTTTGAGACTAGCAAAAAAGGAAGCCCGCGAAGCTGCCGAACGGAAACAGAAGCATGAAGTAAGAGGAAAAAAGCAGAATATTAAAAAAGGCATTCCCCGTATAGTAATGCATGCTCTTCAAGATAAAGCGGAAAAGAGCAGCGGCAAACTAAATGACATACATACAAACAAGGTAGAAAGCCTGTCGGACAATCTTTCACAAATCCGAAATTCAATTCCTGCTATACCATCCATGAAGCTGAACTTCAACTCATCTGCTCTGCATAAAGGCAAGATGCTGGTAAATGCCACCGATATAAACTTTATTTATGATAAAAATGAACTATGGGCAATACCTCTGACCTTTAAAATAAGAACAGGAGAACGCATAGTTATAAACGGAAGAAACGGAAGCGGCAAAACAACTCTGTTAAAACTTATATCGGGCGACCTTGAACCGACTTCAGGAACAATGGAACGCACAGATTTTAATTCTGTCTACATAGATCAGGAGTATTCACTTATCCATCCTCAACTCACATTGTTGCAGCAAGTGGAACAGTTCAATTCACGTTTGTTGCCCGAACATGAAATCAAGACCATATTAAACCGTTATCTCTTCTCCAAAGAAGTGTGGGATAAAACCTGCGGCAAGCTGAGCGGAGGAGAAAAAATGCGTTTAATGTTCTGCTGCCTGATGATAAGCAATAACATGCCAGATTTATTCATACTCGATGAGCCGACTAACAATCTCGATATACAGAACATTGAAATTATCACTGAAATGGTGAAAGAGTACCGAGGCACACTGCTGGTTGTGTCGCACGATAAGTACTTTATCGGGGAGATTGGCATAACAAAAACGTTGGAATTATAAAACAAAACTTGGGAACAGTCTCACGACTGCTCCCAAGCTGCCTTTACCTAATTTACAAAGCTATTATTAATCCACTCAATATGTTATATCCTTCTGCATAAACTCCCAAAGAAGCATTGTCCCGATCGGGTACATCAATACTGACCTCTTTCGTCTCACCCGGAAGCAGGGAGAAGTATCCGTCCGATACATAAGCGGGAAGCACTTCTTCGTTCTTACTCATATCTTTTACCTTAATCTTAATGCCTATAGCAGTCGCCGAAGACGGATTAACTATTCTGACTACATAAGCTCCCTTGCACGTTCCTATACTTTGAGCATCCGGTCTGACCGGTTTCAAAGCATTGAACGCTTGGAAATTACCGTTAGTCCCGGTTTCCCAATACTCATTTGAAGACAGTAGTTCTCCACTTTTTGTCAACCGTAGCTTGATTATGTAAGGATTCACTTCTTCGGATAACTTCCGCATAAAGCTAAACGGCAATGTTACTTTACTGTTCTTCACTAAATCCAGTTCTGTTTTATCTTCAAACAATAACCTTCCGTCAAGTGAAAAAGCCTTAATTTCGGCCACAACACCGGGTATTGTACGTAAAGTAGTGTTGACAGCCATTACGGAACCGTCATGCCCGTTCATCTGAATGTGATACGCTTCGCATGCTTTCTTCACACCAAAGTAGGCACCTGTCGTTTCATAATCCCATGAGTAAGTCTGCCAAACCGTACTGGGCCATGCACAGTGAGACATCCACATAAGCACCCCTGACGCATACTCCCACAACCTGCTGTTCCAAGCTTCGAACATGGCACGGTGGCCGGCAAAATTGATAAGCTGGGCTTTCTTGCAATAATCACTAAGCGATGTGGCTTTTCCATATAGTTTCTCCAATGTATCGGTATAGTCCCCCTTCCCGTTCCAGAAATCATGGTAATACCATGTGTCGCTCACCGGCCAAAGATCTTCGTGAGCCATCATCTTACGCATGGAAGATTCCAAAGGCACAGCCATAGTTCCCACTTCGGTAGAGAATCCGTCTGCTATATCTGTAAAGTAAACCGATGCATCCTTTTGGTAATGCCAAGGACCACTGGTGCGCAGATTGATATATCTTGAATTACCGATATACAGACGTGTACCGTCTATCTCCGATGTAGCTTTGACAAGTTCTTTTTCCAGTTCGGGGCGCGCATATCCTTCATTACGGGGGCACCACACAGCTATTGAAGGATGATTGCGGAAACGGGTAAGCACATTACGTACGTTATCCATAAACAAGTCTTTATCCTTTGGTTCAAGATTGAAGCCTTCAGTGGAGTACCAGAAGTCATTCCATACCAGCATACCATATTCATCACAAAGCTCATAGAAGCTCTCCTGCGTACTCTCACCTGTCCAGTTACGAATCATGGTAAAGCCTGCATCGCGGTGCAAACGGACATAGGGTTCCAAACGGCTTTTCGACGTCCGCTTCATTCCGTCATCCATTCCCCAGTTTCCACCCTTGCAGAAGATTCGTTGCCCGTTCACTTTAACCACGAGATACGGATTCTCATCATCGGGAATAACCTCCATATCCTTTATATATCCGTCATCGGCAACAGTAGGTATATCCGTCGCCGGAATAAAAGGTTTCCTGTGCATGTTATCGAACGGATAAGTTTTATCTCTCAACCACGAAACCGGATTATAATCTATGCGATAATGTTTCTTTCCGTCTTTCCGGGCTGCCATCAATTCATAAGAAAGCTCACGAACCCCGAAACGTGTATTCAGTTCATCACTTCTCTTTCCTTGCACTTCCGCCACAACCTGCGCATTATAAAGATTGGGAGCGCCGTAACCATTGGGCCACCAAAGTTCGGGATTCCTCAAACACAAACCGAGTTCTACCGTTTTAGAAGAATGAGCCTGTAAAGTAACCCATTTGTTTACTCTCTTTCCCGCAATGTGGAGCATGAGTTTCGCCCTCACCGGCTCGGAGGACAAATTGCCGGCATTTACTTTTACCCGAATGTCTGCTTTTGCAGTGTCAGGCAAAGGTAAATCGGTCACTACTTGGGCATCCGACAGAACAACGCTTCCCGTAGACAGCAAATTCACATCCTGCCAAATGCCGATGTTACGATCCCTGATACCCGGAATCCAATCCCATCCCTCGGAAGAAATGAATGTAGGACCATCCAAACAAAGCATACCGCCGTTCGGTCCGTATTTGTTTGTACGAGGCGACTGCTCGTGCGGTATTCCGGGATGAGCCGGAGGATAGATAATGACTTTCAACACGTTATTTTCCTTCAACTGTTTGCTAACGTCAAATACTCCCCTCTTGAATGCTCCCGTGATATTTCCTATTTGCTCACCGTTCAAAAATATATCCGCACGGTAATTTATCCCGTTAAATACCAATCTGTGACAGCGGCTTCCATCTGCCGGACGTTTGAATTTCAGTTCGTAAATCCAGTTCTTACGGCAAAGGTCATCGGGAATCTTCATCATGTTCAGTCCGTAATAAGGGTTTTCGTACACTCCTCTTTCCACTAAAGTAGTAAGAACCGTACCGGGAACCACTGCATTATATTCCTCTGTCCCTGCCTCATCTGCTGAAAGAATCCAACCGTCATTGAGCGAATAAAGATGGTTTGAAACAAACTTTGCCTCATGAACAAGTTCCCTGTCCACAGGAGTATTCAATGAATCCTGCCGTGAGAAAGGAAGTGTGGAATGTTCCTGTGGTTCATTTAGCCCATAGTTTTGGGCTATTGTACCGGATGCGATCAGTAACCCTAAGATAACTGCCATATATTTTTTCATACCTATTACCATTAAATTTAATACTTGATTGCTTTCTTCAGGTCTTTCAATAAAAGTATCTTCGGATCTTTGCAGAACTTCACAAAGTCTTTATGTGCCACATCACCTTTGAAAGGCAAAAAGTGATGATTTTCCATCTCGTCATCATTACGCCAGAATACAATGAAAGACACTTCATTCTTTTTCAGGGTAGGAAGTATTTCTTCTGTAAAATAAGCGGGATACTTTACTCCCTCTATGCCAGTTTCAGTAACTCCACAAGGTTTGCGCTTTTCTTCAGATAATTCGGACATATTCTCAACGTTATTCTCAAATGCCTTCCACTTTCTTCCATGATAGCAATCCATGCCGAGAAAATCTACATACTCATCACCCGGCCAACGGAACAAATAATCCTGCTTTGTCAACCCCTCAGTATCCATCTGTGGAGAAATTGCGTAAATCATGTTATGAATGCCATGATGATCGCGCAAATAACCGACAGTAAACTTCCAAAGTCCTATGAACTCTTCCTGTGTCGCACACTTTCTGCCCCACCAGTTCCACGTTTGTGTATGTTCATGCCAAGGACGAAAAATAAAAGGGATAGGAGTTCCATTATCATCTTTCAATGTCTTGATATAGTCGGCTAGTCTGTCCATCCAACCTTTGAAACGGATATTCATTTCAGAGCCTTCACGCAGGATGTCACGCACCACAGTATTATCACTGTTATCCCATGACGTACCTGCGGGATAGGCTTCCCCTTCCTTATAAGTCTTCGGATTATCCACATGCCAGCAAATCATAATTACCTGACGTTGCTTATAGGCATACTTTACTATTTCTCTCATCTTATCAAAAGGAACCCTGTTTATATTGATAGTGTGTCCGTGTTCAATCTTTCCGAAATCCAATCCACATACTGCTTCTTGCGAGCCGGTCATCATCTTCACATCCGACTTTCCAAGTTCGTCTCTCCAGCCGTGTCCATAAGCCAACCCGTCATGATGTCCTAGAAGGGTATAGGCCTTTTGGATATTAAATAAGTAATTGTATAAATCCACTGTTTCCGGGGTAGCATCAGGATCGGTAGCTACAGACAGGCGTTGAGCTACTGCTATGGCATTTACTCCTAACAATGCCAGACAGATAATTATAAGTTTCTTCATGTGTAATATAGTTTATAAGGTATTGTTTGCATAGCATGATCAATACGATACAAAAGTATCCCCCGGCAAGGAAGATAACAAGTATTATTTTATCCGATACTGATAGTATTCCTACATACTGAGTGTGGATAGCAAGGCAATAACCAATACGGTTATTAACAGAACAAATATAGCAGGATAATATGCCACCGCTGCAATAAAGGTATATTTATGATAAACAGACAGCATCCGTCTGTTATAGTTTCTGTAGGCAATAAGACCAATGATGAGGGGCGCAAAAAGTATCAGATAGGTAATCAGAAGCGAAAGTATGCCCGACCACCGCCAAAAGACAGCAGTCAACACGATGGTGAGTATTGCACCGTAAGTAGCAAAAAGTATGAAAAGCGACCACACAGGACGGTGTTCCACTCCTTCCCGCTTCATGCGTTTCAATAACATGAAATAGAGTATAATGCCTGAAACAGGAAAAGTAAAGTGTATGAACAGTATTGCAAAAGCTGTCATTACCTCCTCCATATTACCTAGATTATTTCTTCTGCAATAATAAAGATTTAAGTTCAGATACCCAAACTTTATAGCCTTTCCTTGAAAGATAAAGGTTATAATAAAACTCTTCCACGAGCACACTCAACATGTGTTACAAGTCTTTCAAAGACCGTCAAGCGAGAGCAATAAGAGTTTCAAGGTGTTTGCTATTTTGGCATTTATATGCAACTATAGCAAATACCCCTTCTAATTAATAAAGACATATAGAATAATTAATGTATCCACTGGTATCTTTTAATCATTTCACATATGTGGAAAGCTCTTTTTACAGATATAGAAAAGTTATTCCACATATGTGAAACATCTATACCACCTATGTGAAACGATTAATTCGTCCTAATGATTTCCTTAAGTTATACCGATAAACGAAGCAAGCCAAGGGGAAGTAGACAAGACATTGTATCCATAACGTGATATATTCCAAGTTTATATCAGCCATGCTCGCTCCCATCGAATTAAGTTTCACGAATGCCAATGTAGCAGGAGCAGCAGGAATAATAAAATGAGCTGCACGCCAATACCAAGGCATCAGTTCCAAGGGATAGGAAACACCTGACAGGAAAATGAGACCTACGGAGAAGAAAGCTATCATCAGCAAGGGGGCTTCCGAGTCGGTGAAGAACAGCGAACTTGCCAGCCCGAAGAAGCCGGTTGCCATAAGGAAAGGTATCAGCAACATGATGATGTGCCACTTGTTGCCAATGTCGGGAAGGTTATATACCACAGGCATCAAGCCTAGAAGGAATAATGAGAAAACAAGATAGAGCATCAGGTAAACAAAAGTTTTCCCGATAACCACATACGCCATGTTACTCATCGTCACTCCCCCGGCGGCATACATACGGATCGTTCCTTTTCCACGCTCCGCCCCGCTCACCATTCCGATAACCATCATCAGGGTTTGGAAGATGATTACCATGAGAACGGCAGGTATCAGATAGCTGCCATAGCCTTCCGTATGATTATAAAGCGCTGTCCCGGCAACCGTTATTGCCTTGGACTGTGACAGTTGCACGGCATCATCCGCAGGAAGAAAAACAATCATTTCGGGACGGTAACGGTCATTCAAGGCAAGCATCGCGCCCGAAGAGGCTTCCTGTAAAGCAAGGTAATAAAGAAATGCAGTAGTACTTCCATACATGATGAAAGCAGACTCACTGCCACGCTTCACACGGGTTTCAAAATCATCGGGGATATAAATGATTCCCACAACCTCATTCTTCTTCATCAACTCCTTAGCTCCGGGGAAGTCCGTAGCGTTCGTATAAACCTTAACTTGCGGAGTGGCGTCTATCAACCGCGAATATTCCCGGCTGAGACTGCTGTGCGACATGTCGACAACCGCCACGGGAGCATTGCGGATAAGGTTTGGCTCATACATATAATTATAAAGCAAACCATAGACAAATATTCCTCCCATCAATACCAACAGTATGGCATAACTGGTGGAGATGGTCAGAAACTCGCTCCGGATAACCGTGGCAATCTCCTTTAATCCGACTGTTATTTTATTCGATGTTTTCATACTTATGACTTAATACAGCCCGTTTCAGATGCGGAAGCATCGGCAGGGCAACCAATATAAACAGGAACAACGCACTCACGTTCTCCCAAGTATAAGCAAAGCCATAATCGCCATAGAGCAAATTCTGGTTAATCTCCACGAAATGCCTTACCGGAAAAAGGAAAGATGCATAATATACCGCCGGAAACATGAACGGTGCCGGAAAGGTGACACCCGACAAGGTGGCTCCCAGCGAACCAACCATCGACACGATGCTGATAATGATGCTGATGGCGGGAAAAAGGGAGAACAAGAATACTCCCAGCGCTTGCGTGGCGATGACGAACAGTGCCGTCGTCAGGTTTAAAGGCCAGAATCCGCAGGAGAAAGGAATATGCATGATGCCGAACATCACATAATTACCCAATATCCCCATGAGGATAAAGATAACCGTGTAAGGCAGCAGTTTGCCTGCAACAGCAGTGAGCATATTTCCTTTTGCCGCTGCCAGCCAGCCGTCCCCCGTTTTGAATTTAATTTCACTACCCACAGCATAAACTGTAACCAGCAGAATAATCACCTGCAATAGGATGAAAAAGAACGGATTGCTCAAGTAAACGGAATAGTCGAGATCGGGATTGAACAACGGGTGGCTTTGGGCATTAACGGGGACAAGGAAAGTTTCTATCTCCTTTTCGTTAATTCCTAAAGCCGTGGCTTCAGACACAACAGGTGACACGGACAAGGTGCGCAACACGGTTTCGAAAGCTCCGCGCACTTCACCGCCCACACTAAGCAAAGCATAGTGATAATAGTAAGAAAGCACGGCATCCCTGCCTCCCAACACTTTTTCTTCAAAGTTGGGCGGAATGATGAGATAGCCGTAAATCTCTTTGCGCTGAGTGTCTCTGCGGGCATCTGCATCATTGGTATAGTGCTTGGTTACCTTGAATGTAGGTACTGCCTCCACCTGACGGGTGATACTCCGTGAAGTAGCTGTCTGGTCAAGATCTACGATGCCAATGGGAATATTCTCCATTTGTCCGCTACCAAAAATAGTGGACATGAAGAAGATGCAAAACAAAGGCAGCACAATGCACGTCCCGAAGTACAGTCTCCGGGAGGTCATCCTCACAATCTCTCTATGCAGCACTGCTCTGAAGTTCTTCATGTTACAGGGTATCGACGTTAACTAAAACAGACATTCCCGGACGCAAACCGGGCTGGGGCGATGTAGGCAAAGCATGTATCTCGAATGTTCTGAGGTCATAACTGCCCACTTGTTTCGTGCTGTGCCAGGTAGCATAACTGCCGAGCGGACTGATGTAATAAACCTTGAACTCAATATTCTTCTTATCAATGGCAGGAACGTCACCGTGGAAGGTTTCCTCCATTTTGAAATAAGGAAGCAAATCCTCGCGGACATTCAACACTACGTGAGCATCCTCCAACACAACAAGGCTCATAATCGGCATGCCTGCGCCAACCAGTTCACCACGTTTGGGATAAATTGTAGAAATCTGTCCCGTCTCGGGAGCAACCAAACGGGCATCTTGCAAAAGTGCTTCCACTTCTTCCACTCCGCCACGTGCTACGTTCACCAATGAACGGGCGCTTTCCTTATCCTGTTTCTGTGCGCCGTCCAAAGCCAGGAGGTACTGTTGGTGCGCTGCTTTCTCACCCGCCACGGCAACTTTATATAAGGCTTCTACTTCGTCCTTGCGCTGCGATGTTACCACACTGTCTTTGTATAATACCTGAATGCGGTCATAAGTGGTCTTTGCCAATTGCAAGTCACTCTTTGATTTGTTCCACAGTTGCAGCATGGATTCCACTATCTGACTGCGGGTTCCCTCGTCAATCTTCTGATTCTGAAACCTGGCGATGTTCTCCATTGCATTTACCTGTGTGTATTTGGCAAGGGCTTCGGGACTGTTGATGACTACCAGTGTATCACCCATCTTCACATTCTGGCCTTCCTTTACAAGAAATGTGTCTATACGTCCAGGCAGCTTACCGGATATGCGGATTTCCGTTGCTTCTATCTGCCCTTGCAGAATAACGGGTTTATTGCCCAGTAACAGTATTCCGAGAACTGAAACCACGACTACTATGACAAGTATTGCCACAAAGGCAACCACTAAAGATTTTCTTGTTCCGTCCATAACTTTTCTATTTATTCGCTGAATATATAATGTTCTGTTTTACCCTCCCGGCTATACCCACCAAATGAATCGGGCACTCCGCAAGCCGAAAGAAGATTGATTAATGCCACATCGTACTGGTAATAGGCAAGCAGGGAAGCAATCTGCACTTTGGACAGCATCACTTCTGCATCTACCACATCGGTAGAGGTTGCCATTCCTTCCACAAAAGACTTCTTGCGTATTCTTACCAACTCTTTACTCATTTCAATGGTGGTATTCAGTGCCGACACATTATCCAAAGCATTCTGCATCTGGGAATAGAACTTATCGACACCCACTTCCAAGTCATCAATGGCTTTTTCCCTGCCTAAAGCCAAGGTTTGCTTTTCCAGTTTGGCTTGCTTTATTTTCTTTTCACGGTCAAGCCCGTCGAAAATATTCCATGTAAAGCCTACACCTATCATTGTGCGAGGCAGCAAGTTCTTTTCTATCCCATGAGCGTACAATGTCTGCTTGCCAAACAATGCAATATCAGGCATATATCCGGTTCGGTTTATCTTCAGCTGATTACCTGCTATGTTTTCCTGCAAACGAAGGGTATTCACCAAATAGTTTCCACTGCCTATCATATTCTTATAGTAGAAAACCGATGGTAAAGAGTCGTTGATGAAAAGGGAAGTAACAGGAATGATATTCTCGTCCGTGTCCAGCTTTATCAAAGTCTTTAAGGCATTTTGCGCCACCTGTAAGTCTTTCTTTGCCGACTCCAGTTCGCGTTTAGCTTCGTCCATGTTCACTTGGACAAATAATCGCTCGGCTTTATTAATCATCCCGTTGGATTCAAGTTTCAATGCATTCTGATAATGCTTCTGCAATGATTTATAAGTTTCTTCACGGACATCGACCACCCGTTGCCCCAATCGTACGGCAAAATAACTTTCTACCAAAAGCATTTGAAGGTTTGCATCGGTTTGTTCTTTGTTCACCTGCGCAATAGACACCATTGTCTTGCCTATTTTATTGGCATAGATGCGTTTCCCTCCGGTAAAGACAAGCCATGTTACGGTAGCATCTACTGTAGTTAAGTTTTGTGGAGCCAATGGGAAACTTAAAGAGTAAGTTCCTATCTTATCGAGTATGGAAGAAATAATCTGGTCATCGGGAATAATGGAATGTACAAAATCTTTTGCCGGATCGGTGAATTGGTTTAGGGGTTCCTTTACTTCAATCTTATTAGACATGTGAACGTAAGCACCTGTTGCGCTGACAGAAGGATACCAAAAAGCATTCATCCGCTGATGCTCGTTCTTTGCCATCTCCACTTCTTTCCCGGCAATCTTCAGACTTTGGTTTCCTTCCCTGAGCAAGTGCATGGATTGTTCCAATGTCAGTTCCATTCCACCGTTTTGAGCATAGCCACCAAACGGAGTAAAGAAAAAAAGAAGAAAGCTGTATGTAGCAATATTCCTGAACATAAATAGTTACTGTTATTAGGTTAAGTTGCCATATAACAGTAAGAAAAGAAGATTGTTCAGGAGATTTTAGTTGTTTAGCAAGTTAGAAGTAATGCACTTCACCACCATCGGATCCGGCAAACTCTCTCAATAAAGATTGCATGTAGCCGGCAGCCTCTTTCAGTCCTTCGGCTCCACTATAACCGTTAATAATGGCAAGCAGGTGAGTTGTGCCAATATCCATTTTAGTTCGTTCATTATCGCTTGTCGGGGTTCCTATTCCTCCTATATTATCACGATAAACGGGCAATCCTTCAATATTCAACTCTCCGCGTCCTATTCCTTCATAAGGCTCGCCTGCCTTACCAATGCCAAGTATCAGAGTGTCACCGGATATCTTATCGGCATCAAATCCTCCGATTGAATAACCCGTAGCAATAGACACAAGATTTATTAAGTCCACTAAAGTATCTATCTGATACAAAGGAATATCACGTAAGATTCTTCTGCAAAGTGCTTCGGAAGAAGGACGGTAACGGCTGGGATCTTTACCACACGCCTTGTAAGCCTGCCGGGTTGCTTGTATCGGAAGCATGGTTTTGATGGAGTCAACCGTATATTTCTTTCTGTATTCTACTGTAAACTCATTGATCTTCTTCCATAATCCTTCGCTAAACTGAGTGTTCTTCACTTTAGCATATACAGCCGCCCCGCAAAAGTCCGGGCAAGCCTTTCTGATTTCTTCGGAAACTTTGATAGTTAGCATTTTATTTAGTGATTAGTGATTAACAGAGCATTATTCCGGAAAGTATTCTTCCCGATTGAATACCTAATCTTCTTGCAGAGAAAAACTGCTCATCACATTTATATGTACAGATCTCTGCAATCTCTATATTGCTGTAACACACTCCGGCTTCCATTAATAAGTATCTGTTTGCTTCCCACAAATCAATGTGCCAATTTTCCATTACCGTATGCCAAAAAGCAATCTTATCCATATTAAAATTTGCATTCCGGAAAGCATCATATACCTCCGTTCCTACTTCAAAAGCTTCCATGGAGATAGACGGACCTATACAGGCTATTACATCTTTCGCTTCTGTAGCATAGTTTTCTTTCATTACTTCCAATGTGCGCTGAGCAATCCGCGCAACTGTTCCCCGCCAACCGGCATGAATTGCCGCTACTGCATTATGTACAGGATCATATAAAAGTATGGGAACACAATCGGCGGTAGAAACGCAAAGACAGTAGCCCGGCTCATTAGTGACCAAAGCATCCAAGCCGTCCAATGACTGATATTCGGGAGTAATAACCCCCACTTCCGTACCATGCACCTGCTTAGGTATGACTAATTCTTTCGGTTGTTTGGGGAAAGCAGACAAAAGTATCTGGATATTGCTGCAAACGGATTCCATATTATCCCCGGAAAAAGGTGAACAATTAAAAGAAGAATAGTTACCAACACTGCATCCTCCCTGACGGGTAGTTACGAAATGAAAAATGTTAGGATATGAACTTAGCAATTCATATCCCAACAGGCTTTTATTATCGGTTAGGTTCTTCATCCTCCCAATCCTCTATTTCAAAATCTTCTTCATCAAACTCTTCTATATCATCGTCATCATAATCGGCGTAATCAAACTCTTCATCTTCGCCCATTTCTTTCAACTCCGCTTGTAACTTGGTAATATCCTTGGCACGATGAACTATGTTTTCCGCTTTTACACTTCTTTCTATCTTATTACTTTCCTTGTTCAATTCCACCCAAAGCAAATCTTTCAAGGTAGAAATACCCATTCCGGTAATAGAGGATATAAACAAATGAGGAATATCCGGCAAAGTTTTTTCAATTTCCTCCATCAATTCTTCATCCAGCATATCACTTTTAGTGATTGCAAGCACCCTTTGTTTATCGAGTAATTCAGGATTAAAGTTCGCCAATTCGTTCAACAATATCTGATATTCATTAGCAATATCATCGGCATCGGCAGGCACCATGAAAAGCAAGAGCGAGTTTCTTTCAATGTGGCGCAGAAAACGAAGTCCCAATCCCTTACCTTCACTTGCTCCTTCTATGATACCCGGAATATCTGCCATAACGAATGATTTCCCGTCACGGTAAGAAACAATGCCCAGATTCGGTTCAAGTGTAGTGAACGGATAGTTTGCAATCTTTGGTTTAGCAGCCGAAACAACCGATAGCAAAGTAGATTTACCCGCATTTGGGAAACCAACCAAACCAACATCGGCAAGGAGTTTCAACTCCATGATTACAGTCAATTCCTGCATCGGCTCACCCGGTTGCGCAAAGCGTGGCGCCTGACGTGTTGCTGTGCGGAAATGCCAGTTGCCAAGACCTCCCCGTCCCCCTTTCAGCAAGACAACTTCTTGTCCGTGCTCCGTTACATCGCAAATATACTCTCCCGTTTCGGCATTGTAAACTACTGTTCCGCAGGGTACTTCGATGATTCTATCTTCTCCGTCCTTACCAAAGCTCTTATTTTTAGAACCGTTTCCGCCATGAGTAGCAAAAGCATGACGTTCATATTTTAAATGAAGAAGCGTCCAATAGTTACGGTTACCTCTCAGGATAACGTGGCCTCCTCTTCCGCCGTCACCTCCATCGGGACCGCCATTCGGAATATACTTCTCACGCCTCATGTGCGTAGATCCTCTACCGCCCTTACCCGAACGGCAATACATCTTTACGTAATCAACAAAATTAGATTCAGCCACTTTTTTAGTGTTTAGTTATTAATGATTAGTGATCAATGATTAGCGATTAGTGATAAATGATTAGTGATAAATCATTAACGTTAATCACTAATCACTAACCGTTAATCACTATATTAAATCGTTTCAATAACATCAGCAATATTGGCAAAGATGTCTTCCATAGAACCTAAGCCATGAATGTGCCGATATTTTTCTTCTTTCTTATAATAGTCTTTCAAAGGAGAAGTCTGAGTGTTGTAAACCACCAAACGTTTCTTGATAGTCTCCATGTTATCATCGGCACGTCCCGATTGTTCACCACGTTTAATCAAACGCACAATCAGCTCTTCTTCCGGAACATCAAGGTCAAGCATTACGCTTACATCCTGTCCTCTCTTATTCAACATTTCTTTCAACGCCTCTGCCTGAGCAATTGTTCTCGGGAAACCGTCAAAGATAACGCCTTTGCTATCTTCGAAAGAATCCAATACACTTGCAAGGATGTCAATCATCAATTCATCGGGGATCAACTGTCCCTGATCGATATACCCCTTAGCCGTTTTACCAAGTTCCGTACCGTTCTTTATCTCAGCACGAAGCACATCACCGGTTGAAATATGGTTAATACCGTATTTTTCTACAATACGTTCGCTTTGTGTTCCCTTTCCTGAACCGGGAGCACCGAAAATTACAATGTTCAGCATCTTGTTAATTTATAATTCTACATTTTACCATTACTGGTATACCTATTATTTTATGTTAGTCTACAACTGTATAAATATCCGGATAGTTACGGCCGAAACCATCATAATCGAGACCATATCCTACAATGAAATCATTGGGAATATTCATTGCCACATATTCAATATTCAAGTCCACCTTCAGTTTATCCGGTTTCACCAGCAACGAAGCAATATGAATTTCTTTTGGTCCGCGTGTTCCCAATGTTTCCAGCAGACGCTGCATAGTCAGTCCCGTATCCACAATATCTTCTACAATAACGATCGTACGTCCCGCTATGTCTTCATTAATACCGATCACTTCCTTAATGGAACCGGTAGATGATACTCCCTGATAAGAAGCCAGCTTCACAAAAGAGATCTCGCAAGGGATCGTAATGTGTTTCAGCAAGTCGGCAGTAAACATAAACGAGCCATTCAACACACTGAGGAACAACGGGTTCTTACCTGCCAAATCACGATTAATTTCGTTCGCCACGCGAATCACTTCTTTCTGAATCTCTTGTTCCCTGATAGAAACAGTGAATAGTTTATCTTTTATCTGAATGGTATCCATAACCGGTTATTTTAAAAAAGTTGGTTGCAAAAATACGATTTTTATTCCACTCCTTACACCATCTCCTGCAAATTCTTTAAGAGAAGTCACAGAATCCCTCCGATATGCAAGGTGTGAAAAGCCATTCGGAAGTTGAACTAATAATTTTAATGGAATTAGTACCAACCGGCATCCGTCTTTTACCTATTTTTAGGTATTTCACACTCTTTAAGGACCCTCTATCTTTGCTGTCTCAAAAACAAAGATTATGATGAAAGTAAAATTAGCATTACTACTTACTCTTATAGGAACACTTCCTTTAGCAGCACAGAATGTACGGCAAGAACAGGACACAGTCTCTTATATGAACGATGATCCTTTCAATCTTGAACAAATTGTGGTTACGGCAACCCGAACAGAAAAGAAGATTAAGAACACACCGGTCATCACTCAGATAATCACCTCTAAGCAAATAGAAGAAAGAGGAACCGGTAACATTCAGGACCTTCTGACTCAAGAGGTTCCCGGACTTAACTTTCAGGAGGTTGGCTATGGAACCAGCATCGATATACAGGGATTAGGTTCCAAACACATCCTTTTCCTGATAGACGGCGAACGTATAGCGGGCGAAAACGGTGGCAACATCGACTATTCGCGAATCAATCTTTATAATATCGACCATATCGAAATAGTCAAAGGAGCTTCTTCGGCCCTCTATGGTTCTCAAGCGATGGGCGGAGTTATCAACATCATTACGCGTAAAGCCAAAAAGAAATTCGAGGCTTCCGCAGGCATACGCTATGCAGGAAGAAACCAGCAAAACTATAAAGATACTCCCAAAGATCATTCGCAATATAAATATCGGATTCATCTGGATAAACCCAATCTGAACACCAATCTGTCTCTTGGATTGAACCTGGGCAAGTTCACCATGAACACCGACGTACTTTACAAAAGTTTCGATGGATACCAATTATTCGATAAAAAACCTCTCGTGAAATATTTTCCGGCCTATAACACCACAATTACCGAAGAACTCAGTAAAACCCCGACCAGTATATCGGGATACGAAGACGTACAAGTAGCCCATAAAATGGACTATCGTTTCAGCAAACGGCTCAAAGTCCAGTTAAAGGGAAGCTATTATATGCTGAACAAATATGATTTTCAAGCAGATAATATATTCGAGAAATCAGAGGACTATACCTATGGCGGAAGCATAGATTACACGATTTCCGACAAATCCTCTTTGGTAGCCTCTGTTCATACCGATCACTACAACCGATATGATAAATACGAACTGAAGAGCGGTCGTCGTCTCGAATATAAAAACAATATTATCCAGCCCCGTATCGTATATAGCACTACGGCGCTCGATAAACAGACCATTACGGGAGGATTGGAATATTACAGAGAATCATTATTCAGTGATAAATTTGAAACCGGTGTGAAAGAAAACAAAAGCCAATGGTATGCCACCGCTTTCCTCCAGGATGACTGGAGCATCAACAAGCAATTCTCCGTAATAGCGGGACTCCGCTGCGACTATCACGAGAAATACGGTACCAACCTCACTCCCAAAGCTTCCGTGATGTATAAGATCTTTCCATTCACTGTCCGCTTTAACTATGCACGCGGCTACCGTTCACCCAGCATTAAAGAGTTGTACATGAACTGGGACCATCTGGGCATGTTCTGGATATATGGCAACAGTAAACTGAAACCCGAAACTAACAATTATATCTCTCTTTCGGGAGAATATGTGAACAGTTGGATCAATATCAATGCCAACGTTTATAGCAACTGGTTCCGAAACAAAATAGAAGGAATGTGGAGCAATGACCAAACGGAACTCCATTATATCAATATAGGAAAAAGCCGCCTGGCAGGAGTAGAGACCATGTGCAAAATACAAATAAACAGACATATCAATGTGCATGGAGCATACAATTATCTGTACACAAGCAAAGATGCGGATGGAGTCCGATTGAGCTCTTCCAGTCCACATTCCGGTAATATTCGTGCTGAATATAACACACGCATCCCACGCTATGCCACCGTTGTCAACCTGTCTGGCAATATTATGGGGAAAAAGAAATTCGATGTGTTGGATGAACTGGAAATAGACGGAAAGAAGGTAGAAGCCTACTATCAGGCTAAAGTAAACCCTTATTGTCTTTGGGATCTGACAGTATCTCAATATATCATGCAGAATCTGAGAATCACAGCAGGAATAACCAATTTGTTCGATTATACTTCAGATCGAGTGACTTTCAATACTTCCACTTCACCGGGAAGAAACTATTTTATCGCATGTAATTATACACTTTAATTAAACTAAAACAATAATGAACAACAAAAACAAATTCAGATTCGCCATTCTATTATTTGGCGTACTTTCAGCGTTTATCATCACCGCTTGCTCAGACAACAACAGTCCCGACGACCCTTCACAAGGAGAAAACACGTTGCCGGTAAAACAAGTAAGCCTGAGTCGGAAAACAGCATACGGAAACGACTGGATCTATTATTCACTTGAAAAAGGAAAAGAAGTAAGCGTCAGTGAAGAATCCCATGCCGAAAATACAGACTGGGACATCGCATTCAATCGTTACAATGTGCGTACCAACAGTGGTGCATCCGGCAAAGGAAAAGGTGGAGCATTACTCACTAACATTAAAGATTTGGCAGCCTGTACGACAGTTCCGCAGGGAACATTTACTGTCGACGCAGCCTATACCATCACTGCTCCCGGCACAGGTTTCCCTCCTCCTACCATGGAGTCCACCGCTAATGAGGTTCTCTGTAAAGCAATCACTTTTGCCGGCCCTCCTCCCACTTACACCCCAAGCGATTACGTATTTATCGTTCGCACAGCCAGTGGGAAATATGCCAAGTTGAAAGCCAAGAGTTTTTATGATGACGAAGGCAAAAGCGGTATTTATTCATTTGAATATGCCATTCAGCCGGATGGCAGTACAAATTTAAACTAAGCAAAAATCTCTAATGAAAAATTTCTGGAAGAAATACCATAAATGGGTAGGTTTATTCTTTAGCTTTTTTATCCTGATGTTCTGCTTTTCCGGTATTGTACTCAATCATCGTACACTCTTTTCAAAAGCTGAAGTCAGCAGAAACTGGATGCCGGAAAGCTATCACTACAAAAATTGGAATAATGGAATCATAAAGGGAACACTACACCTACCTGATGGGAAAATTCTGGCATATGGTAATGCAGGAGTCTGGAAAACAGACTCCTGCTTTGCTACATTTGCCGATTTCAACCGAGGTCTGGCCGAAGGAATCGACAATCGTAAAATAAGTAATATCGTCCGTGTAGCCAATAACGATATCTGGTGTGCCGGATTATATTCTATCTATCTCCTGAACCATGACAGTTGGAAAAAATATCCGATAGCCGGCAATGACGAACGAATCTCAGATATCACTCAACGTGGGGATACCTTAGTCATATTGACACGCTCTTATCTTTATACGGGTGTTTCTCCTTATGACGAATTCCGGAAAACAGAATTGAAAACACCGGAAAACTATTCACCCAAGACCTCTTTGTTCCGGACCATCTGGCTGCTGCATAGCGGAGAGTTATTCGGTACCCCCGGCAAACTGGCAGTCGATTTTCTGGGAGTAGTATTAATCGTTCTCAGTGCTACAGGAATCATATACACCCTTCTTCCCCCATTCATTCGCCGGAGACACAGAAAAAGACTTCCTGTCAAGACACAGGCAAAGGCTCTGAAAACTTCACTGAACTGGCACAATAAATTGGGTACATGGTTGATCGGACTGACCCTATTGCTATCTGTCACAGGCATGTGTCTGCGCCCTCCATTAATGATACCTTTTGTTCTGGTCAATACCCGGCCTGTCCCCGGGAGTACACTCGATTCGGATAATCCCTGGCACGACAAGCTTCGCAGTATTCGTTGGGACGCATCCCGGAATGTCTGGCTGTTATCTTCGTCAATGGGATTCTACCGGATAAACGATTTACAACTTCCACCGGTTAAGTTAAAACAAACTCCACCGGTAAGCCCTATGGGAGTAAATGTATTTCATCCCCAAAGTCCGGACGAATGGCTGATCGGATCTTTCAGTGGCCTCTTCGTCTGGAATCCTTCCACCGGCACCGTCCTCGATTATTATACGGGACAACCTCCTGCAGCCGTTCACGGACGACCACTCGGCGGCAGTCTCGTCAACGGATTCACTGACGATTTAGTTACCCGTGAAGTAATCTTCGAATACGACAACGGAGCACGCAATAAAGAGAACAATTTAGTATTACCGGCAATGCCGGACCTTATAAAACAGCAACCCATGTCGTTATGGAATTTCTGTTTGGAACTTCATGTCGGTCGTTGTTATTCTCCGTTCTTAGGTGTTTTTTCAGATCTATTCGTTTTTATTTCCGGACTTCTGCTAACGTTAATCCTCATTTCGGGATATATCGTATATAAAAGACACCATAAACGAAGCAAAAAAATAAGGATGCATTAATGCATCCTTATTTTTTTGCTTATAGAACCCCCAAAAAGCTAGTTATAGTTTTTAGAAGGAATTAATAACGGTCATAACTAAAATTATTATAGATACAATAATTATCTTTTAGATAAAAGATGCAAGTGAAAATATTTGTGCATAAAAACAATATATATTCCACTCAGCAAGAGGATACAGCCCAATAAATACCAATAACCATAATTCCGGCAATATAAATATCCGATGATAATTATAATTTGCGCAATCATATACACCAACGATACTACTACGTGCGGTATTCCCAGTTCATTAGCCATTATCTGATATAAATGTTTCCGGTGAGGCAAACCAATATTTTCGTGAAGCATCAATCGATGAACGATCGTCAACACACTATCTACTCCATATACAGCAAGCAATATAAGCCAGCCAAAATTCTCTGTTTTGATAATTAAACTTCCGATCAGGAACAGGATTACAAAAGCTATACTGACCGAACCGACATCACCGGCAAAACATCTCGCTTGTTTGCGGAAATTAAAAAAATTAAAAACCAATACTGCGCAAAGCATAGTATAAATAAGATCCGGTTCAACAAATGGGACATATATCCTATTTATGTAGGCCAATGCTATCAGAATGATCAATGAATATCCGCCTGTTATGCCATTAATGCCATCCATAAAGTTGTAAGCATTGATAATCCCAGTACAAATGATCAGGGCAACAAGGATCGTCCACCAAGGCAAGCTAAACAGCCCCCATTGATAAAACATCAAAGCCATTGCCGTAAAATGAAAGACCAGACGAAGTCCTTGCGAAGTAGAACGGATGTCATCTATAAAACTGATAAAGGTTATCAGACTCAAAGCCAGCATAAACCATGGATATTCAAAGTGGTTTGTCAGAAAATAAGCCAACGCCCCAAAATAAAAGATGATCCCTCCACCACGCAGTGTAATCCGGGTATGTGAACTACGTTCGTTAGGCTTATCGATAATGTTACACTTATCCGCAATACTACTACGTTCGTTAGGCTTATCGATAATGTTACACTTATCCGCAATACGGAAATAAAAAAGTTCTGCCAGGAATAGCAGAACTAAGATTATTAGATAGTACATAAGTTATTTAGTTTCTTCAAATGAACGAATGGTCTTCATCAATCCTTCTTTAGCCGTTACAGGTAATTTATCAATGCCCAAAGCGGCCTTGATCTTAGCGTTGCTTACCACATAATTTTCCGTCAGTTTACGAAGTCTTTCCGTATTCAAAGGTAAATGCATCAAAGTACCCAGGCCGGCACATCCTTCCATAACCCTTTTGTTCATCTTCCAGATATGCGGCTTTTTTCCCATTGCTTCACACATGATGCCAATCAGTTCATTCGTTGAAAGAGCTTCATCATCTCCCATATGGTAGATACCCGTAGGCACATCCTGATTCAAAAGCCCCTCAATCACATAACAAAGGTTATCGATTGAAGTAAACGAACGGCGATTATCAAAATCGCCAAGAGGCCAAGGGATTCCTTTTTTCACTACATTATATAATAAATTCAGATTCCCTTTATTTCCTGGTCCGTGAATCATGCAGGGACGAAGAATATACACCTGTTTATTCTTGGGTATCCTCCCCTTCTCTTTCTCCAACCGCAAAGACCGATCTTCACTAATAGAAGAAGTTGGAAACATAAAATGATTTTTTATATATTCTTCCGCCTTAATCTTACTCTCCCCATAAGGACCAACCGGAGTCGGAATCACGTCTTCGGTAAGCACGTCTCCTACTACACTATCGGCAGCAGCTTTCACCGAACTAAAGAAAATGAATTTCTTGGCAGAAGACTCCAAAAAGAAGTCGAATATCTTTTGAGTCAGACCGGTATTGATGTCAAAATAGGACTGAGCGGCTGATTGGTTTTTCGTATCATGGGCCTTTCCGGCAAGATGAATAATGGCATCGAATTGGGAAAGAGTTTGAAAAGGAAAAGATGTGGGTTCGAAGTCTTGCCAAGAAAAAGTAGTTACGACTCCCTCTTTAGCAGGAGAAACAATATCAAGCCCATACAAAGTATGTTTATCTTTCAAAGCCCTAATAAAATTAGAGCCTACAAAACCATGAATTCCAGAAATAAGTATATTCATTTTTTTATAAAAATCAGTTCAAATACTTTTACTAAATATTTTAATAGAAGCAAAGGATAACAAGTCCATATTCCATTCTCCTTACAGGCTCTGACTATCTCTTTATTCAATAGGATATTACTTTTAATAGAAGCCGTACTCGCACCTCCTGTCCTCATTTTCATAAAATCCAAAGGTAAATATTTACTCTTTAACCGGTGTACATATAAAAAACGAACAAGCAACTCATAATCAGCAGCTATTCTATAATTTGTTTTATAATAGCCAAACTGATCAAAATATTTTCGATAAGTAAAAAAAGTTGGATGAGCAGGCATAAATCCAAATCGAAACAAGGATGGGACAAACCTTTTAGAGGAATAATAGCGAACTGTCCTATCCAAATTATCAGGATTTACAAAACGTACATCTCCAAAAATAGCCTCTGTCTCACCAGCTGCAAACGACTCAGCAACTTTTTCTAAAACGTCTCCTCTATGATAAAAATCATCCGAATTAATAATCCCGACAATATCCCCGGTAGACATTCGAATTCCTTTATTCATAGCATCATAGAGTCCCTTGTCTTTTTCACTTATCCATTTCAAACGACCTTGAAACAGAGGCTCATATTCTTTAATAAGTGTAACGGTTTCATCATTAGACAAACCATCCACTATTATATATTCTATATTAGTATAAGACTGTGAAAGGACAGAATGAATCGTATCACAAAGCGTCTTAGCACTATTAAAAGTGACAGTAACAAGGGATATTTTCATAACTATGAAAGAAAAACTATCTTTCTTTATTTAGTAATTGATCATAAAGAGACAAGTAGTAACTCAACTGCTTTGACTTATCAAAAAATTGCAATGCTCTCTGACGACATTTTATTATATAAGACTCTTTACCTCTTTCTCTTATTTCTAAAATCTTTTCTAATAACGTATGAATATCCCCACGTTTTAAAACCATTCCCGTATCAGAATCTACAATATCAGCACTGCCACCGGTATCATAAGTTATAACAGGAGTACCACAAGCAAGCGCTTCAATATTGACTGTAGGTAATGTATCTTGATATGTCGGGTTTATAAAAATATCTGCAGCAGAATATATTTCAACCAATTGACTAGTATTTTCCGTTCTCTCTATACCAATCATATTACCAGGTAATTTTTTTATCTGTTTCGTGGTTACCCCCACCACTACAATTACACTCTTATCTGGTAATAAAGAGTTGAGGTATATAAGATCATCAAACCCCTTCGTAATCCCCCAAACCGTAGCGACTGCTAAAATCATATATCGTGTCCCTACCCCTAAATTACTTTTTATCACATCACGATTACCTTTGGGAGTAAACATTTCCAAATCAATCCCGTTAACAATAGTCTGCCGTTTTATTTGAGAAAGATATGACTTACTCAACATATCACTTAGCCAATTGCAAACAGGTACAATCATCATACGTTCAACCGAAGTAAACAATCTCTTCTTTTCTATATAGTTCATACGAGAGTTATCACAACCTAAGGCTTTGGGATAATCTCGTATATTGGGACATGCAAAACAACCTGTCTTCCACTTCTCACACCCGATATTTTGAAAATGGACACAATGTCCCGTGAAACTCCAACAATCATGCAAAGTCCAAACAACAGGTATTTTAGCTGTAGATAGATAGTCAAATAAAACTTCACAATTTAAATAATAACCATGAAGATTATGCAAATGGATTATGTCTGGTTTTATTTTCTCTATTTTTGAGATTAAGTGCAAGGTAGCTCTCCGTGAACCAAAACCATGCCTGTCAAAAAACATGGATTTCAAGCCATGGACAAAGAGATCAAATCTAGTTCCAACCCGAATCAACATAGATTGGCTGGGACAGGCCCAACGACCGTAAGCAATATAACTTTTCCAGCCAGAAGCAATAACCAAACGCCCTAACTCCTCTGCAATATGGCCAGTGGAACCAGAGTTAGCAACAACATTTATTTGAAAGAGAGTTTTCACTATCGTAGTGATCAAATAGAAGAGAACAAGATCGAAAAGACTAATTAAAGTCCCCTATTTTTTATGGCAACTCAAAAAATAAGAAACATGTTTCACGGGCCAAAAAGGCTCAAAATGCCGTCTGTTAATTACGCGACCGCCAAAAGAAAAGTAATGTTTATAGTCCGATTGAGAAAACACATATTTGTAATACTTACATGCAATATCAATCGAAGATTGATTAGCGTGCTCCAAGCGTCCATATGGAAAGGCAAAGTATTCACAAGAAGTAGAGAGTTCCTGTTCTATTACCGATTTACAACAACCTATTTGCTTGTCTAATTCCACCCAATTACTATCATTAATCATATAATGATCCATTGTATGTGCACCAATAATATGTCCCCTCTCATGCAAATCCCTTATCTCCTTCCACCGCATTGGAGTTTTACCGGGAGTGAGAACTATGTTATTTGTAAAATTCTGAATATATACATCATCCCCATTCGCAAAATTGGGATTGATAAAAAAAGCCGCATTCACCCCAAACTGTTCCAAAACAGGTGCTATCATTGAGTGACATTCCATAAAACCATCGTCAAATGTAAAGGCAACCAAAGGTTCATCGACACTTTCATGATTGAGAATTAGAGAAGTGGCCTCCTCCACCCTTATGAAACGTACATGTCGGGAAAGTTCTTTTAATTGATAAGAAAAATAATATTTTGCTTGATCATTAGCCACTCCACGACATATCATATGTCCATTCAATATATGAATACCATTTTGAGGACGGGAAAATATCCCTAAAATATCCAAAACACTATTCCTTATTAAACTCCGAAAGTCATTCATCCTTAGCTTGTTTAAGAAAAACTTGTTTGAGAATATTCATCTGGTAATACAAGTTCCATTTGGTATCAATTGTCTGATAGGCAAACTGCCGAATAGCCTCTCGACTATGCAAATTCTGACTTAACCATTTCTGAATAGTATCAGCCAGGCTATTTACATCATTTTCCTGAAAAAAATCACCGGTTTTCCCCTGAATTATAGACTCAAATTCAGGACCCTGAAAAGGAAAATTATTATGGGTTATAACAGGACAACCATAAGTCAGAGAATGGATAGCAGTCAAGCCAACATTCCCTGGAGACACACAGACATCCGCATTATAGAACATCTCTCCTATGCGCATCTCGTCATAACAAGGTCCATATAACCAGACATGAGAGCCAAGATTATATTTAGCTATTTCACAATCAAGATGAACCCCATCCACATCTTTACCGACAACAACAAGATTTACCGGAAACCCTTTCTGTTTCAAGATATCCATAGCTTGGATTATATATTCCAACTTCTTCGATTTTTGCACACGCCCGATATAGAATAATACAGGATAGGAGTTGGAAAAATGAGTAGAATAAATAGAAGAAGGCGATAAATTGAGTCTAATTTTCAACTGATTATCATAATCCAAAGAGTTTGCAATACAAACCATCTTTGATTTATCAAAGCCTTCTTTTGACATCAGGGAAATAGCATATTCGCCATAAACCATCAACTCAGAAAACAAAGAATAAAACAACTTTTTTATAACCTTCTTTACAATACTTTCTCTGCCATACCAACCATGAGTCCAAGCTACTGTTCTCTTATTTAAAAGTTTTGCCCAGAAAAGGATAACCCATGAAGACAAACAATAAGGTTCTCCATCCAATACATAATAAGTATAGGGTTTAAAGACTAACCGGACAGATTTAGATTGCCAATAAAACTGAGAAAATAAATATTTGTTATGCAATTCTGAGCGAAAATGGTTCAATTGGGTATAATCCATTTTCTTTATTGGTGTCAATAGACGATCGCCAAAATAAAAATCGCAGGGAAGCTCCGAAGACATTTTTGAATATATAGGATTGCGATAGTGAGTCCCTATATTAAAAATACAACAAATAGAAGAATTATAATCTGCCATCTATTATATCTTTACTCAATACAGCTTTAACATCATAAACAACACCCATATCAGAACGGAGAAAGCCGCGAATATTCATATGCCGGAACTCTTTATGTCCAACACACAACACCACCGCATCAAATTGTCCAACCAAATTATCAAGACCAGCAGTCAGGATCGATATACCATATTCATGTGCCACTTTAGCCGAATTAGCCCAAGCATCATAAACGGTAATGTCAGAAGTATACTCATGTAAGGTAGAATAAATGTCTATCACCTTGGTATTTCGAATATCAGGGCAATCTTCTTTAAAAGTAAAACCCAGAAGCAGAATCTTTGAATCTTTGACAAGAATACCTTTTTTATTCATTAATCTAATCACCTGATTAGCGACATAGTCTCCCATACCATCATTCAAGCGCCTTGCTGCAGACATGATTCGTGGGAGTACCCCATAAACCTGAGCCTTCTGAATAAGATAATAAGGATCAACACTAATACAGTGACCACCGACCAAGCCAGGTTTCAACTTGATAAAATTCCATTTGGAAGATGCAGCCTCAATAACATCATTGGTATCAATGCCCATTGCATTGAAGATCTTTGAGAGTTCATTCATGAAGGCAATATTCACATCGCGCTGGGAGTTCTCTATTATTTTGGAAGCTTCAGCCACTTTGATAGAAGGGGCTTTATGAGTACCGTTAACCAACACTGAATTATAAACAGAATCAACAATGTCAGCAATCTCAGGAGTCGAACCGGAAGTTACTTTCTTAATTTTTTCAACAGTATGCTCTTTATCACCCGGGTTTATACGTTCTGGTGAATAACCTGCATAAAAATCTACATTGTATGTTAACCCAGACACCTCTTCGACTACCGGAAGACATTCTTCCTCTGTTACTCCCGGATATACAGTAGATTCATACACAACAATATCCCCTTTTGAAATAACTTTTCCGACTGTTGTACTCGCACCAATCAAAGGTGTAAGATCGGGGCGATTATTCAAATCCACAGGGGTTGGTACAGCTACAACATAAAAGTTACAATTACTTATTTCGTCAATATTACTGGTACATTTGAAACCATTTTCTAACGCTTTCCGAAGTAAGTCATCAGAAACCTCTAAAGTCATATCATGACCGGAATTTAAAGCATCAACACGAGACTGGTTCAGATCAAAACCAATACATTCATATTTTGTCGAAAACAATCGGGCCAAAGGTAGCCCAACATAACCAAGACCTATTACGGCAATCTTTAATTCTTCCATTTCAATTTCTATATATTATTTTTTATCAACTTAATTATTTCTTTATAATACTTAACCTTTAACTTATCCCCTCTAGCCCATGAATAAAATTCAAGGAATCTATACATGTTTAACATCTTATTACGAGATCTATGCAGGTCTAATCCTAATTTATCACATGTATATATAAATGAATGATAACCAAGCAAGAAATTTTTAGAAGAAAATTCCCGATTCTCCTTAGGATGTAAATATCCAATTGTACTATCATATACAATATGATAATTTCCTAAACGTAAAATTTTATAATGTAACATTCGCTCCTCACCATAAAGAAACATTTGTTCATCAAACATTCCTACTTTAGTAAAAACAGATTTTCTAACAGCAAAACAAGCACCAGATATACAAAAATATTTTTCATTAAACTTATTTATCTTAGTGTATACCGCATATAAAAATAAGCTACACAAATCCTCTCTCAACATTAAAAATGATTGGCTTCTTTTCAACAATGATTCATATTGTTGCATACCAGCTATTGCAATATTCCTCCTTTCAAATAAAGACAAAATTCTTTTAAAAATAGGCTTAACCAATCTAACATCAGGATTCATTATTAGAATTATTGGTGCTTTTGCAACCTCTACCCCTAAATTATTGCCTTGCCCATAACCACCATTAACTTTATTATTTATAAGAACAACTTTATTGCCATACTTTTCTTCAATAGAGTCAAACATAAATAAATAATTTTTACTACAATTATCAACTAGCACTACTTCCAAATCATCAGAAATATCATTATACTTAAAAATTGAATCCAGACAATCCATTATTAAATTTTCCGAATTAAAAGTAACTATAACAACTGATACAGCTTTCCTCTTAATATGATTATTCATAAACCAATAATAATTCTATAGACAAACAATAATTGTATTAATACAATAGAAAACATTATACTAAAGCGTATTTTAAAACTATTTATAGTAGACAAACGCATTGAAATAAGGATAAAAGAATATATAACAAAAAAGTCCATTATTCTAGAGAACGCTTCAATAGCACTAAAAAGTGCCCCCAAAAATAAACCAACAATATAAACGTTCAAATATTTATAATAATATAGCGGCATCCTTTTACATATTATAAAAAACAAGCCTATAAGCAAACAAAATAAAAAACGAAATGAAATTTTAATAGAAGCATCAATATTACTGTATGCTTGCAATTTAGCAAAATCAGTATCCTCTATCAATGAAAATATCATGGGCATATTCCTATCTAACATATCTACAATCCAAAAGCTTACCTTTCCAAATAAAATTATACAGATCAACAAGAAAAGTAACAAATACGATCTCATTGTCATTTTCTTTGATATATAAAAAATAATAAGAGCAATAATTCCTAAAAGGGCAGTAATATGGAAAGAACAAGATATAATTGCTAATAAAAATATCGCTGACCATTTTTTTAAAGAGATATAAGGGGAACACAATAAAGTTGATAGATAAATTAGAATAGACATAGCAATTCCTGCCCTTAAAACGATACCTGTATAATACAATCCCCAATATGAAAAGTATAACAGAAGGAACTCTTGTAATTTAATTTGATTAATTAGAGTACCAGAAGATTTTTTTGAGGGGTAAGACTGATCTGTAAAACAGCTGAAAGATTTAAAAAGAAAATATGAATTTATAAGAACAATTATTCCAAAATAAAAGAAAGAAGAACCATTCGTTATCAGCTTTAATATCTTAGTCAATAATTGAAATCCTATTTCATAAGAGTATAAAGGAATATCTAAGATAGAAGAGGAAAGTGTTAGCTGATAAAATTCTAAATATTGGTCCGTATCAGGTACAGATATACTACGACCTCCTATTATAATAGCCAAAACTATTACAAAAAGCCAAAACAGATTCTTCTCAGAAAATTTAGAGGAATAAGATCCAATAATACCAAATACAAAAACAAAAAGTAGGACAAATAAATTCACTTAGTTTATGGTTCGAATAATTCTTGCAGGACACCCAACTGCAATTGAATTGGCAGGAATATTTTTTGTAACAACAGCATGTGCAGCCACTATCGAATTATCTCCAATTGTAACATTTGGCAAAATTGAAGCTCCTTCTCCAATCCATACATTATTACCTATAACAACAGGACCTTTAGAATATAGTAGTCTGTTTCTTACTGGAATTTGTAAATCATTGTACGTTGTATTACCATGAAAATGATCTGTTATGAAAACTCGACTTGCCACCACTACATCGTTACCAATAATAATTCTATTAGTAGCTCCAATATGACAACTATTATTAAAAACAACATTATCCCCAATTACTATACTTGGATGATAAGAACTATTATTATAAAAATCAATTGCTTCCAAACGAAGCCCGCTTAATGCCCTAAAATTAGTACCTAATTGAATATACTTTCCCCCTCGTATATAAAAAGGAGGGACAATAGATATTTTATCACCTACATGTCCAAACCATGTACGAACTATTCGAGAAAAAAGAAAAGGCTTTATTCTTTTAAAATAGTTATAACGATTCTCTGTACAAATTTTAGAAGTAAAATAAACGAAATAATTTAAAAACATTTTACAAACATATAAACAAGGCCTAAATAGATAATAAATCATTCCAATGATAATAACAACTAATTATTTAATTTCATTCTTTTTACTTGGTAATAATAGGAGAGAGATTCAGGAGAAAAATCATTATATACATCTATATCTAACTGACCGAGAATTATTTTTTCTAAAATACAAGCCAAATAGTCCGTATTATCTTGAGGAATCTCACATCCATATTTGCCAGACTCAACTAAGTCTTCAAAAGCTCCTACATTAGTAGAAACTATAAAGTTTCGAAATCGTTTTGCTTCATTCAATACTAAACCATAGCTTTCACACCGAGAAGTCAATACAAACACTTTAGATTTATTGTAATATTCCCATAAATGCCTTTTATCACTTATTGCTCCTGTAAAAATTACAGACTTTTTTTTCTCAGGATGATTAGAAAAGAAGTTTGAAACAAACTCTAAAAAAGTAATATTCTGAGGATCAATATCTCCAATCAAATAAATTACCCAATCTTTCAAGTCGATGTTTTCCACAGCCTTTAAAAATAATTCTGTGTTTTTTTGATTTGTTCCTAAACGCCCAACCGTAATCATTACATTCTCTTTATCAGAGTATTCTTTCACATTAATATCCAAGTGTTTTATCATATCTTCATCAAAGCCATTAGGCATATAGAATAGCTTTGAACTGATATCAATTCCTATTGTTTGCTGGGTAATATTTTCGAGTCCCATTTTTGTTTCATATGATACAAAATCCACCAATTCAAACATCCTCCTATACAATAATTTCCTGAATAGACTTTTTAAATTATTTTTATATTCAAAATTCATAACCCCATTACTATCTAGTTTTATATATGCTATTCCATTTCTATTTAGCATTTTATAAATAATAATCATAATAGCAGTTGTAATTGTAACATGAAAGCGCATAAATAAATCTATTTTTCTAGCGTTACAAAACAAATATCTCATTAGTTTAAAACCAAACACAAAAGAAAAAGGACGAAGTTTTTTAATATATGATACAGGAACAAGTTCAACATCTCTTATTGTTTTTGCTTCATACAAATAATTCGAAGGAAAAACAATCTTAACATCATAATGATAAATTTTACCAATGTAACATGGAACTAAAAAAACATCTTTACCCTCAAAAACATCATTCCATGGATGATTCACAATAAGAGTCATTTTCTTTTTCACATATTCTTCTTTCTTTTCCATATTAATCGCAGAATATTTAATAAATAGTCCTCAACTACTTTATATAGAGCAAAACAATATCTTCCTAAAGTATAATTATTAGGAAGTCGAACCCAACTGACAGGCAATAAATCACTAACACCCAACTTCACAGAAATGCCAAACCACATTTGAGGTGCAATAACAATTTTATTACTATTTTCATTAAGCCATGCTCCCCACCAACTAAAAGAGCTATTACTTATAATATTGTGAGTGCACAAGGATTGGATATATAAATCTAGTAAAGGAGTAGTGTTCTCTATGAAGTAATATCTTTTTCCTATAAAGTTTTTTTTACACCAATCGATATCATCACTACAAATAATGAATATTTTATCCTCACCAATATATTGAATAGCATTCTTATAGTATGACTTTCCACAAAATGGTAATGCATGTGGCAGCTTCAAGTAATCACCTCTTCTAACATGAATACTCACAGTTTCTCCCTTTTCTAAAATATTTCCACAAATATTCCATATTTTCTTCCTTAGCTCATCAGTTATTCTATAAAGATCTAATACGACACTTCTTTTAAAGTACTTTTCTGATTGGAAATATCCATCAATAATGAGATCCTTTCCTTCTTCATAAGGAATTCTGCTAAATTCATGGAATGGTTCTTTGTAATATGGTATGCCATCAGGAACCCCCTTCATAACTTTTATATTTTTAAAAAAAGAATCCTTATACAAAAGGACCTGTCTCTCTTGGTCCTTATTTACTGTACAAAATATAAAATTCTGAGTCAACGAAGCGGCAGTTGCTATCTGAAAAAGATTATTACCTAATCGTCCACGTAAAATTACATATAACATATATCAATTAAAGACTATATTTATAACTCGCTTAATAAATCTATTAGTACCATCAGAAAAAAAGAAGAAAATAGGGAAACTAATTATAGTATAAACAAAAATATTCAACATTGAAATTAGTATCCAACTGCTATAATCAGTACACATACCAATCCCAATATAATCAATAACTCTGATAGAAAAATAAAATGTTATCAAAGCAAAAGCAACGCATTTCATGTAAACAAAATAAAAATTCAAGCAATTTTTATTAAACCCATATTTAAATAAAAAAAATGGTTTCCATAATAAAGCAATTATTACCAAACTAACTATTACTCCCCCTAGAATCCCAGAAAGTCCCCAGTAATAACCAAATAAAATTGAAAGTCCCAAATTCAAGAAGGCTTCCAATATAGCAGCCCATACATCTTGATAGAGTCCATAAGCTGCAATAAATAGATCAACTAAACGAGTCAAAGAAATAAAGGCAATTAAAAGCATTAACAATAAATAAAAATCATCTAACACGAAACGATCACCTACCCAAAGTACAATAAACGGTCTAGACATTTGATAAACACCAAAACACAAAATTGAAACAATCCAAATTCTTGAAGAAAGCAACTCATTAAAAACTTGTATAATCTTTGCTTGATTTCCTTCTGCAACTAAATTACCAATACCAGCACCAATACTACTGAAAACTGAATTTATCAATAAAGAAATTCCAGATATTATGAGCATATAATTTCCATATACTGCTACCATTGTCAAATTAGTATATGAATAAATAATAATAGGACTTGTTTGATTCAAAACAACATTTGCTATTTTATGAAAAAAAAGTTGTTTCGTTTTTTTTATTATATAGGGATACTTATCTTTAACATCTTTTCCTATCTTAGGTGAAGTTTGAAGCCAAGGATATTCTTTTCTTACAATAGAATTCAATACGAATACCGTAATAACACCCATTAACAATTCAAGTAGCAGCCACCAAACATATCCATTACAAAAATATACTATTACAACAATCTGTAAAATAGTTTTTACCACCTTAAATCCCTGCACATTAGTGATTAACTTATATTCTTTTTGATCAGCAGTAAGTACAAACTGCTTGTAATTAAAAAAATAACTAAAAATAGAACTAGATAATAAAACTAAAAATGTCGCATATACATACCATATAGGAATTTCTATCTTAGCAAAAAATAAAGGAAAAAACAATAATATGACTCCAGACATTATAATCACAATTATCGCAATTCTTTTATACAGCCACCCCTGAATAGAAATAATTTCGTTAACAGCTTGTTTATCTCCCTCATACAAAGGCTTATATAAAGCATAACTTATTGCATAGCCAATGCCAAGTTCTGCTAAATTTAAATAGACAAGTATATTAGTTAATGTTGTATTTAAACCAAGTACCTCTGCTCCCAAATGTTCTATAAATGCCTTACGAGAAAGAAAACTCAAGATAAGATTTATAAAATAGAACAATAAAGCTACTTGTGCATTTTTTAATCCTTTAGCAGTTCTAGAATTATTCATTCTTATTAAATCTTATACTTTTTATTACACGACATGGATTACCTGCCGCAAATACATTTGCGGGAATATCATGTGTAACAACACTCCCTGCTCCTATTATTGTATTATCTCCTATTTTAACACCAGCCAGTATTATTACATTTGATGTTATCCAAACATTATTGCCTATAACAATTGAGGAAGCTATTATTTTATTAAAATCATTAACATCATGTGTTGACGTAATTAACATATTCCTAAAAGAGAAAGATACGTTGTTACCAATAACAACGTCTGCATAAGCCAAAATAAAAGTATCAGATAATCCTACATAATTTCCACACTTCAATTTCGGAGCATGACAAAAAAATCCCGAATTAAATTGAACTGTATTTGATAAATTAAACTGTTTCCTCAACAAAGGTTTCGAAAAAAGTCTCAAATACGGTATTTTATTCAAAAAAAATAAAATTCTAGTAATACGAGAATTCCATGGAATTATATCTTTTCGTACATCATAAACTAACTTTTTCATAGATATACTCCAAAAATATTATTTAAACAATATAATGTATTTCAATAACGGATGTACCCTATCCTTCTTAGAAAGAATTATACTTTTACAAGGAACTCTCCATTCGATTCCTAAATCCGGATCATTCCAAGCAATAGCTCCTTCTGCTTCCGGATGATAAAAGTTATCACACTTATACTGAAAAATTACTTCTTCGCTCAGCACACTAAAACCATGCGCAAAGCCACGTGGGATAAAGAACTGACGGTGGTTATCTTCTGTAAGCTCTACAGATACATGTTTTCCAAATGTAGGTGAACCCTTACGAATATCAACAGCTACATCAAGAACAGCTCCCTTAATCACTCGCACTAACTTGCTCTGGGCAAAAGGGGGGTTCTGAAAATGTAAACCACGAATAACGCCATAGTTTGACTTAGATTCATTATCCTGTACAAAAGTAGTTTTACAGACTTTTTCTTCGAATTCTCTCTGATTGAAAGATTCAAAGAAATACCCACGATCATCTTTGAAGAGTTGTGGCTCAAGGATCACAAGTCCTTCAATAGCTGTTTTTATTATATTCATTGGAAGAAAGTAGTTTTATTTTACATGCAATTCATCTATAACCTTCAACAGATATTGTCCATATTGATTCTTAAGCATTGGCACAGCCAATGCTTTCATCTTTTCCGGAGAAATCCAGCCTTTTCTTAAAGCAATCCCCTCTAAACACGCAACTTTTAAGCCTTGACGCTTCTCAATAACTTCAATAAAAGTACTTGCTTCGGATAAAGAATCATGTGTACCTGTATCAAGCCAAGCAAATCCCCGACCTAATAATTGAACCCTCAACTCCTTATCTGATAAAAAGTTCTGATTGACAGTCGTTATTTCTAACTCACCACGAGAAGAGGGTCTAATACTCTTAGCGACTTCAACCACCTTATTAGGATAAAAATATAATCCTACAACG